>Ga0126383_10000873_pt1 | contig 17715 bp, 15 predicted proteins | sample PanSoiMetPlot_35_FD_96882 | JGI IMG/M metagenome (GOLD analysis project Ga0126383, IMG submission 96882) | Tropical forest soil microbial communities from Panama - MetaG Plot_35 | ecosystem: Environmental > Terrestrial > Soil > Tropical forest > Bulk soil | place: Panama | collected 2016-02-17
CGTGCTTGCCGTTGACACTACGGAGGCGAGAAACGGCCACCCGGCACAGCCCCGCGTCCTCTCAAGCCGCATCGCAAGCGATGCGGCGGGCGCGTGCTTGCCGTTGACACTACGGAGGCGAGAGTGGAGCCGGAGGGATTCGAACCCTCGTCTTCCCGCTGCTCTTGGGGTTTTGCGTGAGCAACCTACCGAACCCCACGGGTGCAATCGCCGAGCTCATGCTGCGGCCCCACGCGATCTCAAACAGGCGAGAACTGTGTCGCCGGCCGCCGCAACAGGCGGCGACACAGCCTCGCTCTCAACGTCACCGGAAGCCTTGCTATCCGGCGCACCACCGCCTTGATGTCCAGGTGCCCGGCGGCGAGGGCGGCGGCGATGCGGTGGCGGCCGTCCCGCACCACGAACTCGTCACCGTGTCGGACGAGTCGCACGGGCGGAGCCTCGCGGCCCTGCTCGAGCCACTGGCGGTAACGCTCTACCGTCGCCGCGCTGACGCTGCGCGCACGTCGCCGGCCGAAGCGAACCTGCGCGAGCGGGACCCAGATTGCCGTCAGCTGCTCGTTGGCGCGCATGCTCCCTCCCTTCTCTCGTCGCGATGGAGACGGCGGGAGTCGAACCCGCGCCTTCCTCGTTGCAAGCGAGGCGCTCTGCCCGTAGAGCTTCGTCCCCGGGTCTGGATGCGGACGGGTGGAGTCGAACCACCACAGCGCGAGGCGGCGGGGTTACAGCCCGTTGAGCTCTCCTGTGCTCAGCGTCCGCTAGGTCGGAGTTGGGGTGGCCGATCGGATTTGAACCGATACCTGCGGGATTCACGGTCCCGGGTGCTAGCCGTTACACCACGGCCACCATGATGGACGGGGACGGCCGGGCTCGAACCGGCGGCCTCTCGCCTGACAAGCGAGCGCTCTGCTCGTCTGAGCTACGCCCCCAAGGCACCGCTTGCGGTGCCGTTGTCAGGTCGCGCGGCTTTGCCGTGCGACCGTCTGAAATGACCGGTCGACCCGATGGGATTGCCGGTCACGCCCTAGTTTGGTAGCGCGGGTGGGATTTGAACCCACGTCTCGAGCTCATGAGGCTCGCGAGGAAACCGCTCCTCTACCGCGCAAGTCTGGCCGGCAGGAATCGAACCTGCGATCTCCGGTTCCCGACACCGGTGGGATGGCCTGCTTCCCTACAGCCAGTCGAAGCACCCTCGGCAGGACTTGAACCCGCACCTCCGGATTGAGAGTCCGGCGTCATCTCCTTTCGACCACGAGGGCTAGAGCTGCGGCGGCAGGACTCGAACCTGCCTTTCGCGATTAACAGTCGCGCGTCGTACCGACTCGACCACGCCGCAGTGAAGACGGAGGCAGCAGGACTCGAACCTGCGGACGGCGGACCGTCTACGCGCTAGCAACGCGCTGCCTTACCAAACTCGGCCATGCCTCCGAAGCGGAAGGAGAGGGATTCGAACCCCCAAGGCCGCGAGGCCCACCCGTTTTCGAGACGGGATACCGCGCCGGAGTGGCAGTCCTTCCAGTGACCCCGGCAGGAATCGAACCCGCACTTCCCCGGGTAAGAGCCGGGAGCTCTCCATTGAGCTACGGAGCCAACGTGAGAATGAGTGTGGCCGGCAGGGATCGAACCTGCGGCGCCCCGCGTTTCAGGCGGGCGCTCTACCGGGCTGAGCTACGGCCACGTGAATGAGAGGTGGGCGAGGCTGGAATCGAACCAGCGGCCTCTTGTTTGTAAGACAAGCGCTCTCGCCTTGCTGAGCTACTCGCCCGTGACTGATGGGCAGGGCTGGAGTCGAACCAGCGGCCTCTTCTTAATCAGAGAAGCGCTCTTCCTCCTGAGCTACCGGCCCTAGATGGTTCCGGGACAAGGGTTCGAACCTCGACCTCGACGTTCAGAGCGTCGTGTCCTTCCGGTTAGACGATCCCGGACCGAATGTCTTGCAGATGTCTCGTCCGGCGTTGGCCGAACGATGTTTTCCAAGCCGCTCGCCTACTCTTCGGCCCTGGATCACCGGTCCCCGATTCCGGATCGGCGTCCTACGTGGAGGAGCTTTGGAGCCCGATTCCCGCGCGCTTGTCGAAAAAAGAGCGAGCTAAAACACACGCACCATTTCCTGCGTCATTTCCAACGCCAAGCGCCGAGTGACCTTTCTCTCTCAGGCGGGGCCTCGATTCGAACTAGATCCTTTTCAAGCTGAGCATCACCTCTGGTTCACGTGTTGAGGTCGCCTCCGAAACGAAAAAGGCGACCCGTTTGGGTCGCCCTCGACTGGCTCGTTATGCAGCTAGGAACCTAGCTCGCATCCCTCCCAGCGAGGGCCAAGACGTATCCGCGCCGTAGCTTCGAGTCGAAGCTGCGTCGGCACGGCAAGCCGGTGACGGCATGCGCCGCTTCGGCTGAGAACTGTTGGGTGTTGACGGTGATCAGCATCGTTCCTTGGATGGTTTGGCAGTAGTGCCGCGCGAGAGCATAGATGAAACATCCGCCGTTCGCAACCCTCGAAATGTAAAAGAAAATTAAAAGCTGCGATCGAATTAGCCAACCGCAATTTCCGACCGGTTCGACACGAGCCGAACGAGAGCAGTCCGTGGATTCATGTACGAGCCCTCGTAGCGGGCCGCCTGAGCCGCCGGACCGGCCGCGTGGAGCGCTTCGATCGCAGGCCTGAAGGCCACTTCGAGGGCCGGCCACATACGGATCCCGGTGCGCTCGCGGAGGCCCTCTGCGGCACCCAGCGCGGTGGCCGCGCGGATCTCGTCGCCCTCGGCGAGGGAGATCGCAGCGAGGCCCTCGAGGCAGTAGGCCGTTCCCTCGAGAAAGATCGGCATCCCGACGGCCGCTTCGAGGTACTCGCGCGCCTCGCTCGCATCGCCGGCCGCCAGCGCCGCCAAGGCTCGGAGCGAGAGGTTCGCACCGATCAGCGACGTCAGCCCGAGCAGCCGTGCGGCTTCGATGCTCTCGTCGATGTGCGCCGTGCCCTCCTCTGCTCGGCCCGTCAGCGTCTCGAGCGTGCCCACCAACGCGAGCGCGGTCGCGAGGCCGAAGTGGTTGTGTTCGCTCGTGAAGATCTCGACGGCGCGCGAGGCTTCCGCGATGGAATCGTCGAGATCCGTGCCGAAGTGCGGAGCCAGTCCCGCCAGAAGCGTCCGCGCCCACCCCTCGCGGTCAGGCGGGCCGGTCACGGCTAGCAGTTCGACCGCCTCCTCCAGGGCGGCCTTCGCGCGTTCGTACTCGCCGAACTGGTAGAGCGCCGAGCCCCAGATCCGGCAGAGCTCTCCCCGAAGCGCGGGCTCGAGGTCGGAGCGCGCCTCGTAGGCCAGCGGCATCCAGGCCGTCGCCTCACGAACGCGATCGTGGAGCCAGACGTATCGCCACGTCAGCGATGCGAGCCTCACCGGCCTGGTGAACTCGCCGGCGGCGACCGATCGCTGGGCGACCGCGTCGATGTTCTCCCAGTCGCCGTCGAGGGCCGCCAGGGCCTCAGGGGCCCGGGGACCGGCGAAAAGGGAGTGCACGTCCTCGACGAAACCGTCGAAGTAGGCGGCGTGACGAGTGCGGACAAGGTCGCCCTCGCCGCTCTCCTCGAGCCGGGCGGCCGCGTACTCGCGGATCGTCTCGAGCATGCGCATGCGTCCGCGCTCGGTGACCACCAGGCTGTGCTGGACGAGGCGCTCGAGGGTTGCGAGCACGTCGTTGGCGGGTTCGTCGCCGCAAACCCCTTCTGCGGCGGCGACGGTCCAGCCGCCCGAAAAGACCGCCAACCTCGCGAACAGCGCGCGCTCCGCGCGATCGAGGAGCTCGTAGCTCCAGTCGATCGTCGCCGTCAGCGTCCGCTGCCGGTCCGGAAGGCTGGGCATGCTTCCGCCGACGACGTCGAGCCTGCCGGCGAGCCGCTCGAGGAGGTCGGCCGGCTCCAGGACCCGAAGCCTCGAGGCCGCGAGCTCGATCGCCAATGGGAGGCCATCGAGGCGGCGGCAGATCTCCTCGACGAGCCCGCGCTCACCGGCAGTCGGCGAGCAGTCCGGGCGGGACGCCGCCGCACGCTCGACGAAGAGCTCCAGCGCCGCCGAAGCGGCCAGCGGGCGGAGCGGGTACTCCCACTCGCCCTCGACCCGCAGGGGCGTTCGGCTCGTGACGAGCACGTCGGTGCCCGGACAGCTCGAGAGCAGGCGGGCGACGGCCGGAGCCGCGTCGAGCACCTGCTCGAAGTTGTCGAGCACGAGCAACACGCGGTCGGCAGCCAGCCGCTCCTCGAGCGTGTCCAGAAGCGGGCGGGCACCCTCGCCGCGGACGCCGAGCGACTCCGCCGTCGCGGAGATCACCTGCTCGGACGTCCGGGCCTCCGCGAGCGCGACGAAGTAGACGCCGTCCGGATAGGCAGGAGCCGCCTGCTCGGCGGCAGCGGTCGCGAGCCGCGTCTTGCCGATCCCGCCCGGCCCCGTCAGGGTCACGAGCCGGACCTCGTGCGGCTCGAGCCGCGAGACGATCCCCTGGATCTCGTCGTCACGGCCGACCAGCCGGCTGAGGTGGGCCGGCAGCCGGACCGAGCTGGCGCCCCGTGCCCGCGGCGCGGGCAGGTCGCGCTCGAGGCCGTCCGCGCTCAGCTGGAGGAGCGGCTCCGCCCGGTCGAGGCCCTTGAGCGCGAACGATCCGAGATCCGTCGCGGCCAGCCGGGACGACGCGTCGAGCAGGTCGGCGGTCGCGCGGGACGCGAGGATCTGACCGCCGTTCGCCGCCGCGCCGATGCGCGCCGCGCGGTGCACCTCGATCCCGGCATAGCCGTCCGGCGTGCGGAGGACGGCGCCGGTGTGGATCCCGATCCGGGCAATGACGTCGAGCCCTTCCGGCCAGGTTCGCGCGACCAGCGTCCGCTGGATCTCGACGGCGGCGGCAGCGGCTCCCTCCGCGGTCGCGAACGCGCAGAACGCCCCGTCGCCCTCGAAGTCGACGACCGCGCCGCCGTTCGTGCCTGCCGCCTCCGTGACAACCGCCCGGAAGGGCTCGAGCACGCCGCCCGGATAGGCAGCGCCGAGCAGCCGGACGATCGGCGTCGACCCGTCCAGGTCGGCGAAGAGCAGCGTGACGGTTCCTTCCGGCAACTCCTGCGACGGCGAGCGTCCGCCGTGGAAACGGCGCGCTAGGAGCTCGGCCAGATCTTCCAGGAGGAGCTCCGCGAGCTCCCCCGGGGTTGCGAACGTCCGGCAGTCGACCCGGTCCGCGGAGCGGATCTCCTCGAGGAACCGGACGAGCTCCGGCTCACGCTCGGGCGCGGGCTCCTTGACGTAGACCAACCGGGGAAGCTCGCCGCCACCGAAGTACTCGTCCTCGACCGCCGACGCGGCCGAGACGTCGGCTTTCCACCCGTACCGCTGCCAGTAGAGGCCGACGAAGATGTCTCCACGGCCATCGGGCCGGCCGCCGTCTCCCGGCTCGCGCATGACCGGCGCCAGCCGCAGCGTCCGGACTGCTGCCCTCGCCGCGTCGCGCTCGTCGGTCAGCTCGCCCGGGCTGGAGCTGATGAAGACCCGCAGCCGCCGCCCCTCCTCGCCCATGTCTCCGCCAGTCTCGCAAGCGGAGACCGGCGGAGACAGAGGCTCGACTCAGGCAGCGGCCTTGACGCGTTCTGCCAGCTCGGCCCGGACGCGTGCGATCTCGTCGCTGTGGGCCTCGAGCTCGACGGGTGAGACGCCGCGCGTCTCGAGCAGCGCCCGGACGTGGACGAGACCCTTCAAGCGAAGCACGAGATCGTCGACCCGTGGTTCTGCGGTTAGCGTGGTCACGCTGCCACCTCCAGCTCGACCGCGCCCTCGGGCGCGACCTCGACTTCGGTCTCGGGCGACCGGGGCTCGAGCATCACGGCGGAGAGCACCGCGCCCAGTGCGGCGAGCGCCGCGAGCACGTAGAAGGCGATCTGGAACCCGTACGTCAACGCCGGACCGCTGAAGGCGCTTGCGCCCACGTGATCCGAGACGTAGTGGCTCGTGAAGGTCGTCGCGATCGTGGTCGCGACCGCGACGCCGATCGCTCCGCCGATCTGCTGGTTCGTGTTGATCAGGCCGGAGGCGATTCCCGCGTCGGCCGGCTTGACGCCGGTCAGGGCGCCGATCGACATCGGCACGAACGCGAGCGCGAGGCCGAGGCCGCTGATGATGAACGCCGGGAACAGGTCGGTGAAGTAGTGGCCGTCCACCGGCAGCCTGGCGAAGAGCACGAGCGCGACCGCCGACAGGGCGAGCCCCGCCGGGAGCACGCGCCGCACGCCGAACCGCGTCACGAGGCCCTGGGCCACCGCCGAAAAGGCGATGATCGTCAGCGTCAGGCCGATGTACGCGACGCCGGTCTTGAGCGCCGAGTAGTGCAGCACCTGCTGCATGTACAGCGTCAGCAGGAAGAACTGGGAGAAGATCGCGCCGCCCATCAGGAGGCCCGCCACGTTGGAAGCGGTGAGCGTCCGCAGGCGGAAGATCCGCAGCGGCAGCAGGGGCGCCTTCGAGCGGAGCTCAATCAGGAAGAAGCCGCCGATCAGGCCGGCGGAGGCAGTGAGCAGACCGATCGTCTCGGCCGTCCCCCAGCCGTGCTGCGTTGCGCGGGTCAGCGCGTAGACGAGCAGCATCAGGCCGCTCGTGATCGAGAGCGCGCCTGCGAAGTCGAAGCGACGATGGCCGAGATCGGCGCGGCTCTCGCCGAGCAGCCACGGGCTCACCCCCATCACGAGCAACCCCGCCGGGACGTTGATGAAGAAGATCCACGACCAGCTGAGCCCGCTCGTCAGCGCGCCGCCGAGCAGGACGCCTGCCGCGCCGCCGCTTCCGGACGCCGCGCCCCAAACGCCGAGCGCGACGTTGCGCTCACGCCCTTCGCGGAAGGTCGTGGTCAGGATCGACAGCGCAGCCGGCGACAGCATGGCCGCGCCGAGGCCCTGCAGCGAGCGGAAGACGATCAGCGAGCCCTCGGACCATGCGAGGCCGTCGAGCAGCGACATGACCGTGAAGAGCGCCAGGCCGCCGATGAACAGCCGCCGCCTTCCGAGCAGGTCCGCGAGCCTCCCGCCGAGGAGCAGGAAGCCTCCGAAGAAGATCGAGTAGGCGGTGATCACCCACTGCAGGCTCTCCTGCGAGAAATGGAGATCCGTCTTGATCGAGGGCAACGCCACGTTCACGATCGCCACATCGAGTACGACCATGAACTGCGCCGCCACGATCACCGCCAGCACCCACCATCGCCGGCGATTCTCCTGTACGTCCGTTGCGTTTGCGACGATTTCAGCGTTCATCCGTTATGCCCTCCAATCGTTGATGTGTGCCACGATAACACAATCAAACGTTGGTGCGCTACACTAATTTCACTATGAACATCCAGACCACCGAGATTCCGGCGAAAGCCGTTCCCCGGGTCGCGAAGGAGCTGCTGAAGAGCAACGGCTTCCTGCTCGCACGCCTTGGCCTCGGCTTCAAGGCGCAGGCACTGGCGAGGCTCGAGGCGGCGGGATTCGACCCGTACGACTACAGCGTCCTCGCGATCCTCGACGAGGGCGCGCGCCAGGCGCAGGCAACGATCGCCGATTCGCTGGCGCTCGATCCGAGCCGCCTCGTAGCGCTACTCGACTCGCTCGAGGAGCGCAGGCTCGTCGAACGGCAGCGCGACCCGAACGACCGGCGCCGTCACGTCGTGAGCATCACGGTCAAGGGCGAGCGCCAGCTCGCGGAGCTGCGGGAGATCGTCCAGGAGCTCGAGGACGAGTACTTCGCGCCGTTCGACGAGGCGCAGCGCGCAGCCCTCAACGAGCTGCTGCTCATGCTCGCGTGCCATCACGACCCCCGGTGCGCGTTCCGCCAAGACCCCGCCTGACAACCGAAAAGGCACCGCGATGAGTTCCGCTACCGTGAACCGTCGTAGCTGAGACACGACTCCGAAAGGAGAACGCTTGCTCGCCCGACTCGCGCACCTCACCGCCCGTCACCGCTTCCTCGTCATGGGCACCTGGCTCGTCCTCACGATCTTCGGCGCCTACTCGGCGGGCCAGGTCTCGAAGCGCTGGTTCCAGAGCTTCTCGATCCCAGGGCGCTCGGCCTACGAGACGAGCCAGCGGACGCTGAAGACGTTCGGCGTCGGCGTGCGGCCGCCGAACGTCGTGGTCTTCCACACGAGCGGCGACGCGACGAGGAGCGCGGCGATCAAGGCGGCGACCGAGCGCGTCGCGAAGGCGAGCAGCCAGACGGGCGCGCTGACGAGCTCGTACTTCTCGACCGGTAGCGACGCGTTCGTCTCCGGCGACCGCCACACGACCTTCGTGGAGGTCTATCCGCCCGGAATTGCGAAGTTCAATACGACGAGCGGCGCCAAGGAGCTGCGCAAGCTCGCGGCCGCCGGCCTTCCTGCCGGCACAACCGTCCACGTGACCGGCCACGACCCACTCGAGGAAGCGAGCTCGCATGGCGGGAGCGGCGGGCCGAGCGTCTTCCTCGAGGCCGTGATCGGCGGGATCGGCGCGCTCATCATCCTGCTGTTCGTCTTCGGGACGCTCCCCGCGGTGCTGATGCCGATCGCCGTCGCGGTCGCCGCGATCCTCAACACCTTCACGCTCGTGTGGGCGCTCACGTACATCACGGATGTCTCGATCATCGTCCAGTTCCTGATCGCGCTCGTCGGGCTCGGCGTGGCGATCGACTACGCGCTGCTGATGATCTTCCGCTTCCGCGACGAGCTGCGCGAGGGCGAGGACGTCGAGACGGCGCTCGTGGAGACGATGACGCACGCGGGCCGCTCGGTGATCGTCTCCGGCACCACCGTCGCGGTCGGCCTGCTCTCGCTGGTCGTCCTGCCGCTGCCCTTCATTCGCTCGATGGGCATCGGCGGGATGCTGATCCCACTGGTCTCCGTGCTCGCCGCGATCACGCTGCTGCCGGCGATGCTCGCAACCCTTGGCACGAAGATCAACAGCGTGCGCGTGATGCCGAAGCGATTCGTCGACCATGGCCATCCCGAGGACGGGTTCTGGGGACGATGGGCGCGCTTCGTGCTCCGGCGGCCCGTTGTGGTCGCGGCAATCGGGCTGACGATCGTCGGCGTGCTCGTGAGCTATGGGCTTCAGCTGACGCCGAACGAGGCGCAGCTCAAGAACTTCCCGGGCTCCGGCGACGCGATCGCCGGCCGGAGCGCGCTGGCAGCGGCGCATATCAGCCCGGGCGTGATGAAGCCGTTCAACGTGCTCGTCGAGGCCGGCGGCAACCCACAGCAGGTCGCCACCAGGCTCCGCGCGGTTCACGGCATCGCGGGCGCCGTTGCCCCGAGGGGCTGGCAGCGCGGCGACGCGTCGCTCGTCGAGGCGTTCCCGGCGGTCGACGGAGCGGCCCCGCAGATCCAGGGGATCATCAACCGCGCGAACGACACGCTGAAGGGAACGAACGCGTCGCTCGGCGGCGTGGCTGCGGTCGACCGCGACTTCGTGCACGCGATCTACGGGAATTTCCCGTACGTGCTCGCCTTCGTGTTGGTGCTGACCTTGATCCTGCTGGCGCGGGCCTTCCGGTCGATCGTCCTGCCGATCAAGGCGGTGCTGCTCAACCTCGCCTCGCTGGCCTCGGCCTTCGGGATCGTCGTCTTCATCTTCCAGGAGGGCCACGGCTCGTCGCTCTGGAACATCAGCGCAACCCAGGCGATCCCGGCGTGGATCCCGATCATGATCTTCGCCTTCCTGTTCGGCCTGTCGATGGACTACGAGGTCTTCATGCTCAGCCGCATGCGCGAGGCCTACGACGAGACCGGGTCGACCGACCGCGCGATCGAGCTGGGTCTGTCGCGCACGGGCAAGCTCGTCACCAGCGCGGCGCTGATCCTGATGTTCGCGTTCCTCGTGCTCTCCGTGAGCCCGGGCTACGAGGTCAAGCTGTTCGCGATCGGCCTCGCGGCGGGGATCATCTTCGACGCCACCGTCATCCGGGCGCTGCTCGTGCCGTCGTTGATGAAGCTCCTCGGCAGGTGGAACTGGTGGATGCCGGCGTGGACGCGCTCGGCGCTGTTCCTGCCGAAGCGCGAGCCCGTGCCGGAGGTCTCGGCCGACACTTCGGGCGCTTGAGGCTCCTCGTCCTCGGCGGGACGAAGTTCCTCGGCCGCGCGGCGGTCGAAGAGGCGCTCGCGCGCGGGCACGAGGTGACGCTCTTCAACCGCGGGGAGACCAACGCGGAGCTCTTCCCGGAGGCCGAGAAGCTGCGCGGCGACCGGGACGGCGACCTGTCGGCGTTGGAGGGGCGCGAGTGGGACGCCGTGGTCGACCCGTCCGGCTACGTGCCGCGGGTCGTCGAGGCTTCGGCCTCGCTTCTCGCCGGGTCCGTCGGCCATTACGTCTTCGTCTCGAGCGGCTCGGTGTACGCGGAGCCGTACGCGCCGGGGTACGACGAGACGGCGCCGACGGTCGAGCTCGAGGATCCCGCGAGCGAGGAGGTGCTCCGCGACTACGGCGCGCTCAAGGCGGCCTGCGAGGACGTCGTGCGCGAGACGTTCCCCGCGTCGTACACGAACGTGCGGGCGGGGCTGATCGTCGGCCCGCACGACGGCAGCGGCCGGTTCACGTACTGGCCGTTGCGCGCGTCGCTCGGTGGCGATGTCCTGACGCCCGCTCCTTCGAGGCAGCTGACGCAGTTCGTCGACGTGCGCGACCTCGGCGCGTTCATGGTCTCGGCGTGCGAGCGGCAGCTCAGTGGAACATTCAACGCTTCCGGGGAGCCGATCGCGATGGCCTCCGTGCTGGAAGCATGCGGTGTGTCCGATCCGGTTTGGGTCGACGAGGACTTCCTGCTCGAGCAGGGCGTCGGGCCGTGGATGGAGATGCCGCTCTGGATCCCGCGCGAGGAGTCGGCGTTCCTGCAGATGAGCGTCGCGAAGGCGGTTACGGCCGGCCTCTCGTTCCGCCCGGTCGAGGAGACGGCACGCGACACGCTGGCGTGGGCCCAGGCCGCAGGCGCGGAGCTGGTGACCGAGACTCCGTACGGCACGGCCGGCCTCGACCCGGCGCGCGAGGCAGAGCTCCTCGCAGCATGGCGGTCACACTCTCGCGCGGGTGTCTGACACCGTGACCAGTGTTACGCTCGCGCCGTGAGCACCGTCGCCGACCTCATGACGACCGACGTCCTGACCGTCGCGCCCGAGGACACCATCGGTGAGACCGCCCAGAAGATGGTCGAGCTCGGCGTGAGCTCGGCGGTCGTCTCCGACTACGGGCGGATGATCGGGATCGTCACCGAGCGCGACCTCACGCGTGCGGTGGCGGGGCGCGTCCACACGAGCGAGGCGCGCGTGCGCGAGTGGATGACCGCCGACCCGGTCACGCTCACCCGCAGCGCGTCGCCGGAGGAGGCGGCCAAGATCATGCTCGAGAACCGCTTCCGCCACATCCCGATCGTCGAGGACGAGCACACGGTCGGGATCATCAGCATCCGCGACGTCGCCCGCTGGAGCACGGAAGAGGACTGAGGCGTCGCTTGCGACGCCGACCTCAGGACGTGCGAGCTTCGCTCGTGCGTCCGTCCGAAATGACCGGTCGACGCGCCCGAGTTCACCTCAAACGCTGTCGGTGAGCTCGAGTTGTCTATGGGTCTCGAGGCCCGAAACGGCAACTCCGAGCAGGCGTAGGGCCCCGGGCCGGTCGGCGAGCGCCCGGTCGAGACACGCGCAGGCCACCTCCCAGATCCGGTCGACGTCGTCCGTCCCGACCGGCAGGGATCGCGAGCGCGAGCGGATCGAGAAGTCCGTGTAGCGCACCTTCGTCGTCACGGTCCTGCCGGTCTGGCCGGCGAGCCGTTCGACGACGAGCTCCGAGAGCCGGCGGAGCTCCTCCTGGAGCCGCTCCACCTCGGCGATGTCGCGCTCGAACGTCTCCTCGGCGCTGATCGAGACGGTCTCGGAGGAGAGCTCGAGCGGGCGCGGGTCGATGCCGCGGGCCCGGTCGCGTAGCAACGGCCCGAGCTTGCCCGGCAGGAGCCGGCGGAGCGGATCGTCCGAGAGCGCGGCGAGCTGGCCGATCGTGTCGACACCCGCGCGCCGTAGCCGTTCCTCCGAGCGCGGCCCGACCCCGGGGAGGCGGCGAACGTCGAACGGCGCAAGGAAGGCGGCCTCTCGCCCGGCCGGAACGACGGTCAGGCCGCCTGGCTTGCGCCGGTCGCTCGCGATCTTCGCTACCACCTTGCACGAGGCAACGCCCAGCGCGCACGAGAGCGACGTGGCGCCCCGCACCGCGGCCTGAACCGCCTCCGCGACCACGCGCGCCCGCCCGAAGTCCGGCGCCACCTCGCCCACGTCGAGGTAGCCCTCGTCCATCCCGGTCCGCTCGACCGTCGGCACGACTTCGCGCACCGCGTCCCAGACCGACCGCGAGTACTGCTTGTAGAGCCGGTGCCGGGGCCGCAGGAAGACCGCGTGCGGGCAGCGCCGCAAGGCCTCGGCACATGACATCGCCGAGTGGATCCCGAAGCGGCGCGCGACGTAGTTCGCCGTCGCCACGACGCCGCGGCCATTGGGGTCGCCGCCGACCACGAGCGGCTGCGAGCGGAGCTCGGGCGCCTCGAGCTCCTCGACCGCCGCGAAGAAGGCGTCAAGATCGAGGTGAGCAAGGATCACGTGGACCCGGCGACGATCTGCACGACGACGAACACGGCGTAGAGGAGCAGTATCACGGTGCCTGCAGACCTCCCGACGCCCCGCGCTCGGGCCAGCAGTGCCAGTACTACGAGCGTCATCAGCAGCAGCCAGCCGAGGCTGAAGCGCGTGAGGGCGGACGTGGATCCGATCGTGATGAAGAGCGCGGGGATCGACACGCCCAAGACGAGGTTGACCGTATTGCTGTTCAGCGTCTCGCTGACGAGCGCTGAGCCGCGCCCCTGCAGCGCTAGGCGCGCGGCGGTGAACGCGTTCGGCAGGCTCGTCAGGATCGCGAGGACGATCACCCCGACGATCACGTCGGGGACGCTCCAGCGGTCGGCGAGGCGCAGGGCGGCGTCCACCATGCCGGTGCTTCCGAGGACGATGATCGCCAGCGCGGGCAGGAGCATGAGCGCCGGCAGGAGCACCCGCTCGCCGTGGGCGAGGACGTGGTCGGGGCGGTGCCGCTCGCCGAAGAAGACGCGCAGCGGTCGCGGCGCCCTCGCGGGTCCCGCGATGAGCAGCGCGAGGTACGGGATCAGCACGAGCGCCAGCAGCGCGAGGGTTACCCACGGGCCGAGTACCGTGAGGATCAGGAGCCCGACGACGACCGTCGCGGCCACCCCGACAGCTCCCTCGACGGCAAGCGCCTCCCTCCGGATCCGGATCCGACCGCAGATGATCGCGCTGATGCCGACCATCGCCGCAAGGTTGAAGACGTTCGAGCCGACCACGACGCCGACGCCAACGTCGTGCGCGCCCCGGACCAGGGCCGCGATCGCGGAGGAGACTTCGGGTGCGTCCGCGGCCAGCGCGGTGAGCAGGCCGAGGAGCGTCTCGGGGAGACCAAGCCGCAGACCGACTCGGTCGAGGCGGCGCGCGAAAAACGCGGCGGCCGCAAGCGTCACGGCGAGCGAGACCAGGAAGTAGAGGGAGATGAGGAAGGTCAGGGCTGCGCGGCCAGTGCCCGCCCGGCCGCTTCCGAGGCCGCGTCCGCGGCCCGCCTGGCCCGCCCGAGGCGTGCGTCTTCGGCGAGCGTGACGAGGTTCACCTCGACCAGCCTCACTGCGGCCCGAGCGGCTCCGGAGGCCAACGCCGCTGCGGCCGAGGCGTCGGCCTGAGCTGCGCCGTCGGCGGCCTCTGCGGCCTCGGCGGCGAGCTGGGCCACGTCCGCCGCGGTCTCCGAGATCAGGAGCGGCACCTCGGCGGCGCGCACGAGCGCGCGCTGGAGCGCCTCGTCACGCCGCTCGAGCGCGTCGAGTGCCCGCTCGTAGGCGCGCGCATCCTGTCCTGCGAGCGCGAGCAGCCGGTCTCGAAGCGCCAGCGCCTGGGCCCGCGCGCCCTCGGCATCGGCCCATCCCTCGGACCGGGAGGCGGCCTTCGCGACCAGCGCCGCGGCGAGGCCCGCGGACACCCCGGCGACCCAGCCGGCGCCCGGCACGGCCTCGGCCGACGAGACCAGCTCGGCGAGCTCGTGGGCGATCTCGGCCGAGGCGTTGCCTGTGATGCCGTCGTCAGGAGGCATGGGCTCAGCCCGCGCCTGCGTCTGAAATGACCGGTCGAAGCGACGGCTGGCTCACTCAAACATCTCCAAGAGCCTCCTCGAAGACGCGGCGCGCGTCGTCGCCGTACACCGCGAAGACGACCAGCTCGAGCGACCGCGGTTGGTACGCGCGCGCCTCGCCGACCATGATCTCGGCGCACTCCTCGAGCGGAAAGGCGCCGACCCCCGTCCCGAACGCGGGTAGCGCGAGCGAGCGCAGCGCCATCTCGTCGGCCAGCTCGAGGCAGCTCTTCGTGGTCTCGCGGACGAGATCGGCGTTCGTGCGCAGGTCCTGCCCCATGACCGCGCCGTGGATCACGTGCTTCGCGCGTAGCCTCCCCGCGCCCGTCGCCACGGCGGTCCCGACCTCGACCGGCCCCAACGCGACGGCCTCGCGCTCGATCTGGTCGCCGCCGGCCCGCTTGAGCGCGCCCGCGACGCCCGCGCCCATCCAGAGGTGGTCGTTCGCCGCGTTCGCAACGGCGTCGACCTTCAGCGAGGCGATGTCTCCCTCCACGACCTCGAGCCGCATCACGGCACCCTCGCTTCCACGAGCCGGAAGACCTCGGCGGCCGCCTTGTGGAAGCCGTCCGGGAGGCCGGCCGACGCGAAGGTCGACGCGATCTCATCCATCTCGGCAACCCAGCGCCAACCCTTTCGGTCCGCGGATCTCGCCGCCGCGGCCGACCGATCGATCAGCGCCGGCTGCGAGCGCCGCCACTCCTCAAGGAGCGTTTCGTCGACGCCTTCGGCGCGGGCAAGCGCCCTGATCGCGATCAGCATCGCCGCCGTCCCCTTCGTCCACGCGGCGTAGGCCATCTTCAGCGCGGAGGCCGCGCCGGGCTCGTCCGAGATCACATGTGGCTCGAGCAGCGTGCGCTGGAAGAGCGCCGCGACGGCGTCCGCCTCCTCGCCGGCGAGGTAGAGGCGGGTCGTCCCGGGCTCGAGCGGAGGCGGGCCGATGATCCCGCCGTCCACGAAGCGGCCGCCGATCTCCCGCGCCGTGGCCGGCGACACGGCGTTCGCGTCGACATAGATTCCCTCGAAGCCTGCGACCGACCGGGCCACCTCGAGCGCGGCATGCGGCGGGCAGATCGAGAGGATCACCTCGCTGCGGCGTGCGAGCGCCTCCACCGTGCGGGCGTCCTCGAGCCCCGCGAGCTCAGCCCGCGCCCGGGTCTCCGCGCTGCGGCCCAGCGATGCCCACAGCACGTGATGGCCGGCCGCGAGGAGATTCTCGCCCACCGCAGCGCCCATCTCGCCGGGGTGAAGGAGCCCGACCGCCATCGACTCAGAAGAAGAACTGCCTCCACGCCGTCCACCAGTCGTCGGCGCGGGAGACGATCGTGCGCGGATCGACCACCTCGACCCCCTGGCGGTAACGAAGCTTCGACACGGGGCCGGTCCACTTGAACTCGACCTTGATCTCGCAAGGCGTCCCGGGGTTGTAGGGCTCGACCGCCTTCAGGTTGGAGAGCGCCTGCTTCGCCCCGGCCTCGACGAGCTCGCGGGCCCGCTTCGGCTGCAGCATTCGGGCGCTCAGGACGAAGATCCCCTCCTTCACCGCGACCGTCGTGAGACCGTCGCCGAGCAGCGCCTTGCCCTCGCGGCAGACGGCCGCGTCGCCGGTGACCATCAGCACGGGGCAGCCCCAGGTGCCGCAGAGCGCGGCGTTGATCCCGGTCTCGCCGACGATCGTGCCGTTGAACCAGAGATTGTGGTAGTCGCGCCCGGAAACGGTGTGGTTCATGACGCCGTCGGCGGTGCCGGCCATGGCGTGCATCCCGACGAACAACGCAGCGTCGACGCCCGTCTCGAGGAAGCCGGTGTACTCGGTCCACTCCTGCTGGACGACGAACTCGCAATCCGGGTCGAGCTCCTCCGGGATCAGGGAGTTGAAGTCGAGGCCCTCGCCCGCGCCGTGGCAGTCCATGACAACGATCTCCGTCGCGCCGGCCGCCTTCGCTCCCCGCACCGCGGCGTTGATCTCCTGCGTGTAGAGCCGGCGCGCCTCCTCGTAGAGCAGCTCTCCGGCGTTCGCCTGCTTGCCGGACACGATCCCCGAGATCCCCTCGATGTCGCTCATGACGAAGACCTTCACGGCTATAGCCTGTCACGTCGTGGACACCGGGCTGGCGGGGAAGCGCGTGCTCGTGACGGGGGCCTCAGGTGGGATCGGCGCCGCGTGCGTGCGGGCCTTCGGGGCGGAGCGGAGCGAGGTGGTCGTTCACTACCACCGCGGTCGCGAGCGGGCCGAAGCGGTTGCCGCCGAGCTCGGCGGGGCGCCGGTCGTCGTCGGCGCCGACCTCACGGACGAGGCGCAGGCCGACGCGATGTTCGAGGCTGCGGGGCCGCTCGACGTCTGCGCCGCCGTCGCCGGGGTCTGGCCCGAGGAGGACGTCCCGGTCTGGGAGCTGCCGCTCGCGCGCTGGGAGGAGACCCTGCGCGCCAACCTCACGGCGACCTTCCTGACCGCACGCGGTTTCCTGCGCCGAGGGCCCGGAAGCCTCGTGCTCGTCGGCTCCACGGCCGGGCTCTTCGGCGAGGCCGGCCATGCCGACTATGCGGCGGCCAAGTCGGCAATCGTCCACGGCCTGTTGCTGAGCCTCAAGAACGAGGTCGCACGTCTTGGTTCACGCGCGCGCGTGAACGCAGTGGCTCCCGGCTGGACGGAATCGCCGATGACTCGCGGGGCTTTGACGCAAGAGACCCTCGATCGAGTCACTCGAACGATGGCCCTGAAGAAGGTCGCGCAGCCCGAAGACGTCGCGGCCCAGGTAGTCGTGCTCGCATCGGACAGGCTCTCGGGCCACGTCACCGGCCAGGTCGTCACGGTTGCGGGTGGCATGGAAGGGCGCGTCGTAGAAACGTGAACGGCGGGCCGCTGGGCCCGCCGTCCAAACCCCTTAGCCGCAGACATGATTGCCGTCAGTCCCCGGCGGAGGAGTGTTGTCGTGCACATCGACACAACCGTGGCGTCGCTTTAGCGTTTTCGCTGGTCCAAACATCAGGCGGGGCCGCCGCCCGGCCCCGCCTGAGTCTCCCGTGAGAGAGCCGCAGTTACATCTGGTGGGCCCCGCCGCATCGGGCCCGAACCGTTTCGACTGAGGTTGCCCCGCCGCATTGGGGCACTCCGTCGTTGCACGCTGAGTATCGATGAATGCGGGTCGGTTGACCTATCCCTCGTTAACGGTTGACTAGCCCACTTCACTCGCCAGTAAGCTCGCTCCTGCGGTGAGCACCCGCTTCGAAGAACGTCTCGCCAATGGCCCGGCGATCGTCGGGGACGGCGGCATGGGCGCGCTCGTGACGAGCGCCGTCCCTCGTTTGCGGTGCCCCGAAGAGGCAAATCTGCGCGCCCCGGACGCCGTCGTCTCGCTCCACGTCGGATTTATAAACGCCGGCGCGGAGCTGATCGAGACCAACAGCTTCGGCGCCAACCGGCGCAAGCTCGCGCACCACTTCCTCGAGGACGAGCTCGAGCAGATCAACTCCACCGCGGTCAAGCTGGCGCGCCAGGCTCGCGAGACCGTCGGCCGCGA
>Ga0126383_10000875_pt1 | contig 17709 bp, 16 predicted proteins | sample PanSoiMetPlot_35_FD_96882 | JGI IMG/M metagenome (GOLD analysis project Ga0126383, IMG submission 96882) | Tropical forest soil microbial communities from Panama - MetaG Plot_35 | ecosystem: Environmental > Terrestrial > Soil > Tropical forest > Bulk soil | place: Panama | collected 2016-02-17
AAGGACAGCAGCACCGCGCCGGACAGCACCAAAGTACGCCGCGACTCCACGTGAACCCGCACTCCCGGCCGTACGACAACGTCCTCGAGACCATCGGATGGACGCCGCTGATCCGGCTGCACCGCGTGACCCAGGGGATCCGCACGCCGCTGTACGCCAAGGCGGAGATCTTCAACCCCGGCGGCTCGGTGAAAGACCGGATCGGCGTGGCGATGATCGAGGCGGCGGAGCGGGAGGGACGACTGCGCCCCGGAGGTGTCATCGTCGAAGCCACGTCGGGAAACACCGGGATCGGACTCGCGCTTGCGGCGGCGGTCAAAGGGTATCGCTGCATTTTCACGATGCCCGACAAGATGTCGCAGGAGAAAGCGCGGCTGCTGCGCGCGCTGGGCGCCGAGGTCATCATCACCCCCACGGCAGTCGCCCCCGATCACCCCGACAACTACATCATGAAGGGGCGCGCCATCGCGGCGTCACTCGACAACGCGATCTTCGCCGATCAACACTACAACCCCGTCAATCCCGAAGCCCACTACCGCACGACCGGCCCCGAGCTGTGGACGCAAACCGACGGCAAGATCACGCACTTCGTATGCGCCCCCGGCACTGGCGGCACGGTGAGCGGAGCGGGCCGCTACCTGAAGGAGAAAAACCCGGCGGTGAAGGTGGTGGCCGGCGATCCCGTTGGGTCGATCTACCGCGAGTACGCCCGGACGCACGTGAAGGGGGAGGGGGCGCCGTACAAGGTCGAGGGCATCGGGGGGGACAAGATTCCCACCTCGCTGCACTTCGACATCGTCGATGAATGGATCACCGTGAGCGACGCCGAAGCGATGGCGATGACGCGGCGGCTGGCGCGCGAAGAGGCGCTGTTCTGCGGCGGCTCGACCGGCGTCAATCTCGTCGCCGCGCTGGAGGTCGCGCGGCGGCTCGACGATCCCCAGGCGTGCATCGTGGTCGTGCTCGCCGATACCGGCGAGCGATACCTCTCGAAGGTCTACAACGACGAGTGGCTGCGCGAGAATCAGCTGATCGAAGCGGAACGGCGTACCGTGGCCGATGTGGTGTCGCACAAGGACCATGCGGCGCCGCCGCTCGCCTCGGTGGGCCCGCAGGCGACGGTGCGCCAGGCCCTGAACCTGATGAGCACCTACAATGTGTCCCAGCTCCCCGTGCTCGAAGGCACCGACGGCGTGGGCTCGGTGAGCGAGCAGGCGTTGATGGCGCGCGCCCTCCAGGACGCCGCGACGCTCGACCGGCCCGTGCGGGAAGTGATGGACCCGCCCTTCCCCGTGGTCGACGCCGACTGGCCGCTCGACCGCCTCAGCGCGTTGTTGTCACGGCAGACCCCGGCCGCGCTGGTGCGGCGCGACAGCGAGCTCACCGGAATCGTCACCCGCTACGACCTGCTGCACCAGCTGGCCGGCATCCGGTAAATGCGGATTACCGTCCTGACCGGCGGCGCGACGGTGGAGCGCACGGTCGCCTTTGCCGGGGCGGCGCAGGTCGTCGCCGCGTTGCGCGGCCGGGGGCACGTCGCCGCCGTCGTCGATATCGCGACCGGGCTCCTCACCGAGGACGTCGAAAAGCGCCTGCTCCGCACGGAAGTGGGGACCGCGCTCCCGGACGTGTCACAACTCACGGCCGGTGAGCGTCGTATGCTGTCGGGGGAGCTTGCCCAGCTCGAGGTCGTCCAGACGGCGGACGTGCTGTTTCTCGTCGTCCATGGCGGCGCCGGAGAGGGCGGACTGCTGCAGGCGGCGCTCGAGGTGATCGGCACGCCGTATACCGGCTCGGGGCCGCTGGCTTCGGCGCTGGCGGTGGACAAGGATTTGTCGAAACGACTGTTTCAGGCCGCCGGAGTCCCGGTCGCGGAGTGGCGCATGACCGATGGGACGGAGCATGCAGATGAGATCGAACGCGTCATCGGTTGGCCGGCGATCGTGAAGCCGTCGAAGCAGGGGTCGACGGTGGGACTCACGCTGGTCAAGCGCAAGGCCGACCTCGCCCGCGCCATCGCCGAGGCCTCGCGCTGGGACGATGAGGTGATGATCGAGCGCTTCATACCAGGACGGGAGCTGACGGTCGGGGTGCTCGGGACTGAAGCCTTGCCCCCGGGAGAAATCATTCCGAAACACGAGCTGTTCGACTATGAGTGCAAGTACACCCCGGGGATGTCGCAGGAAACATTTCCCGCAAATCTCGACGCAGCACTCGCCCGCAAATTGCAGGAGTTGGCGGTGCGGGCGCACCGCGCCCTGAAATTGTCCGGGTATTCCCGCATCGACTTCCGGGTGACCGACGCGGGGGACATCTTCTGCCTGGAAGCGAACAATTTGCCCGGGTTGACCAGGACCAGTCTCTACCCGCAGGCGGCGCGGGCGGCTGGGATCGACTATGCTGAGATGTGCGAGCAGATCTGCCGCCTGGCCCGGAACATTGGCGATGAACGGCGTGAATAACGACACCATGACTCCCGATCGCACCGACGGGGTGACACCCTGGGTGGGGCGGCTGCTGGTCGGCAACCTGTTTGCCTTCCTGCTGCAGAGGACGGTGTTCCCGGCCCACGTCGAGCTCTTTGGGTTCAACCCGCTCCTGGTCTGGTCACGCCCGTGGACGCTGATCAGCTATCAGTTCGTCCATGAGAACATCCTGCACCTCGCGTTCAACATGGTCGCCCTGTTCTTCTTCGGTCCGCCGGTGGAAGCGCGACTGGGAGGCCGGCGCTTCCTGTTGTTCTATCTGTCGTGCGGGATCGGCGGAGCGGCGCTCGCGGGCGCGCTGTCTGCGGTGATCTACCTGCAGCTGCTCGTGGGAGCATCGGCGGCCGTGATGGGAATCGCGGTGGCCTTCGCCTGGTACTGGCCCGACGCCCCGGTGATGGTGTTCCCCTTCCCCGAGCCGTTCGCGGCGAAGTGGCTGGTCACCTTCTACGTCGGGATCTCGCTCGCCCTGGTGTGGCTGTCGTCGGCGATGGGGATTTCGCACCTGGCCCACCTGGGCGGTATCGGTACGGCGCTGCTGCTCCTCAAGACGTCCGACTGGCGCTCGTCCCGGCACGAGCGACAGCTGCGCAAGAGCGCCGTCCCAGACGCCGTGGTAAAGTCGGCGGCGCTCGTGGCTCGTTCGAGCGATCCGGCGCGCCGTTCCAGCCCGGCGCGGGGACGGTCTCTCGACCGCACGCAGGCGGAGGTCGACCGCGTCCTCGACAAGATCTCGGCCAGCGGCATCAACAGCCTGACGCCCGCGGAACGGAAGTTCCTCGCCGAGATGAGCCGGAGGATGCGAGACCGCCACTAAGCCATGCTGCCGCTGCTGTTGTTGTTGTTGCCGCAAGACTCCCTCGCCGCCCGGGCCGAATCACTGCTCGCCGCGCACAATCTTCCAGCAGCCCGACGCATCGCGGAGCGCCTCGTCGCCACGCATCCCTCGGACGCCGCCGCCCACCTGCTGCTGGGGCGGATCCTCTACGCCTGGCCGGTGGTGGGTCGATACCCGGCGCTCGCGGAATTCAAGAAAGCGGCGCGGCTCGCACCCGAAGATCCCGAGCCAATGTACTGGCAGGTCCTCGTGGGACAATTCCTCGGCAGCGACGAGGGCGAAGGCATGGTGCGCGAGGCGATTCTCAAGATCTTCGCCATCGCCCCGGACTATCGAGATTGCTGGGAGCTGTTCCAGCGCCTCTATCACAACCCTGATATCTGGCAGCGGGCGGAGCTGGCGCTCGCGCGCCACCCCGACGACGTGGTCGCCATGGAGCACCGCGCCGTCATCTCCATCGCGCTCGAGCAGCCCGAGAAGGCCGATTCCCTCGCCGCATTGGTCCTTGCGCGACGACCGGGGTACCTGCCTGCGGATCTGCTTCGTGCGGAGGCTGCGTTTGACGCGGGACGGAATGCGGCCGGCTACATGTGGTACGATTCGGCGCTCGCCCGAGCCGACGAGGACTCAACCGGTGCGCTCTGGAGCCAGGTGCGGATGATCGCCTCGCCGGTCGAGGAAGCACGACAAGACTCCCTCATTCCTGGAGAGCGGCGCCGGTTTTTTGAGGCCTTCTGGGGAAGGCGAGACCCCAACCTCGTAACGCCCGAAAACGAACGGATCGCCGAGCACTTCCGGCGGCTGGCCGAGGTGCGGCGTCAATTCCATCTCCTGCACCCCTACGTCCAGTACCAGCACTCGCGCATCGCGCGCGCGCTCGCGGCCTCGTATCTCACCGACACCGTGCTCGCGCTGCTGCGCAGCGGCGTGGAGCCGCTCGACAGCGGGTCCGCGGCGCAGGTGCTGTTACCCACGCCGTGGATCCCAGCGGACACCGGTCAGCACCTCACGGTATACGCCCGCGAGAATCTCAGCGCACCGGGACTGGTCTGGTTGCGGCACGGTCGGCCGGACTACTGGGATCGCGACGTTGGACCGGTGTCCACGGCGCATTTCTGGACGTACTACACGGTGCGGGGGCCGCTCAACGTCGCGTTCGAGGGCATCAGCGGGGCCTACGGTCCCCACGGCGATTACATCATCGCCCCGCCACGGACGCCGCGTGCGGCACGCCAGATTCTCACGCTGCTCACCACCGACGGGACCTCCTTGCCGGCGACGCTCGAGGCGCATGGCTGGAGCGCGTTCTTCAAGAGCCTGGCGCCTGGCTCAACGGATCTCTATGTACGAACGGTGCCCGAATCTGTGGCCGTCGTGCTGTGGGATACCGGAGGAGGCGAAATGGTGCGAGCGCGTGGAGCCGGCGTCCTGCTCGTGAGCGCGCCCCCGGGCCTCTACGACCTCGGGCTCGACGTCGACTCGGGGGCGCAGGTCGGCCGTGTGCGGCAGCAGCTGCGGCTGCCGCGCTTCGGATGGTCGGTGCTCGGGCTCTCGAGCCTTGCGCTCGCTCCAAGCGAAAGTCTCACCGACCGGGAAGCCACGCTCGCCCGCATGCCCGCCGATCTGGTGTTCCCGGCTGGTCGGCCACTCGCGGCCTACACCGAGGTCTATGGTCTGACGCACGGCAGCCGCGATCGCGCCCACTACCACGCGCGCTACACTTTCACGCCGATCGCCGGCGTGGTGCGGCGGCTGGTCGGCGGCACGGCGCCGGTCGTGTTCGAATTCGATCGCGACGTCGAGTGGAGCGGTGCGGTACCGGAGCGCCTCGTCATCGAGCCCGGTCGGCTGCCGCCGGGGCGCTATCGTGTGGCACTCTCCGTGACTGATGTTGCGACGAATGTCAAGTCGGAGACGGTCGCGCTCGAGATCGCGGTGCGCTGATCGAGACTTGTCGCACCGGGTCGGCAGTCTATAATTGGGGCCGACCCGGTCCATGCTCGTCAATCTCGTTCCGGAGTTCCTCGCCTGCATCGCCGCGCCAGACCCCGTCGCGGCGTACCATGCCTACCTCGAGCGGCACGCGCCGGTGCTCGGCAGCTACTGGCACAACTACGTGATCGATCTGGAGTCCCCGCACGCCGAGCGCGTGATCGCGGGAGCGGTGCAGGCCGACCGTGCCGATCTGATGCGCCTGCTGGAAGACGTGGACGTCGCCCGCATCGCCGAAGATGCCCTGAGCCGCTCGCGCGACCAGCTGGAAGCCGACTGCCCGATCGACCTGTATCTGATGGTCGGTGTCGGGGCGGCGAACGCCGGCGAGCTCGTCGTGGACGGGAAGGGCGTCGCGTTCGTCTGCCTCGAGCACTTTACCGGCCGCGCCAACCCGCAGACCAGCGGCCTGGGGCTGGCCCCGCACCTGCTCTCCCTGTGGATCGCCCACGAGGTCGCGCACGCCGTACGCTACACCTCCCCGACCAGCCAGGCGGAGATGAAGCGTCTGGTGGAGGAGGGCGAAGGGACGTACGACTACTGGACCACCGGCAGCCGCGCCACGCTGCGCGAGCTTCTGATGAACGAGGGAATCGCCATCGCCACGTCACAGGCGACGGCGCCGGGCTTCGAGCCGTGGGAGTACTTCGGCTACACGCGGCGGCAGTACCGCCGCATCCGCGAGCTGGACGCGTTCCTGCGGCGCTCGGCGGTGGCGGAGCTGTCGCGCCGCGGCCTGGGCCTGCGGCTGCGCTTCCTGTCAGGCGGGATGAGCCCCGCCTCGCGCCTGGTTCAGGGGCGCGTGTTGCCGGAGCGCTCCGGCTACTACCTCGGCCTGCGGCTGATCGAGAGCTACCTCGCCGAGCACGGGTTGCCGCGGACGGTTCGCGCAGCGGCGGAGGTGATGCAGCAGGTCGATGACGCGGCCTCGGGGACCCAGACGGCATGACCCCCAAAGGTCCTCCCGCGAATACGCCGGAACGCCGCCACAACTACACCCTGCGCGAGATGTTGGAGGAGTTCGTCACCCACGCCCGGGACATCACCGCCCGCGCCGCGACCATGACTCCGGATGAGCGGGACCGGGCCGTGGAGCGCCTGGAATGGCTGGCGGACGAGGTGTGGCGCATCGCCTCGGGCGGAGAGGCGCCGCGCGAGTAGCCGGTCCCCGAGTCACTTCCCCACGCAGAAGCTTCCGAACACCCGGTCCAGCACGTCGTCCGGGGTCACGACGCCGATGAGGTCGTCGAGCGCGCCGACCGCGGCGACGAGGTGCGTCGCCGTCGCGGCGGCATCCACCCCGCGAGCGCGCGCCGCCTGAAACTCCTCCAGCTCGCGCAGCGCCTCCGCCAGCGCCGCGCGATGGCGCGCCCGCGTCACGATCGGCTCCACATCTCCCATCCGCACGAGGCTTCCAAACGCCGCCTCGGCGAGCTTGTGCCTGACGGTGTCGAGGCCGGCGCCGGTGACGACTGAAACTGCGGCGGACGGGCGGTCAGGCGGTCGGGCGGTCGGCTGCAAGTCCGTCTTCGTTGCAACAAACAGAACCGGAGTCTTGATCTCGGACAGGAACGCTGCGGCCGCGGCCGATGCAGTCCCTGCCTCTTCGCAGAACAGCACCAGATCGGCGCCGGCGAGATAACGGCGGCTCACTTCGATGCCCAGCTGCTCCACCCTGTCAGGGCTGACGCGCAGCCCCGCCGTGTCGACGAGCCGGAAGGGGAACCCCTCGAACACCGCGGGCGCCTCGATCGCGTCGCGCGTGGTGCCGGGGATCTCGGTGACGATGGCGCGCTCGTGGCCCAGCAGCGCGTTGAACAGCGACGACTTGCCGGCATTGGGCGGGCCCGCGATCACGACGAGCGCCCCCGCGTGGAGTCGTTCCCCTTCGGGCGCCGTGGCGAGCAAGCGCGCGAGACGGTCGTGGACGACGTGCCAGGCCCGCTCCACCTGCTCCGGGGGGACAGGCCCTTCGTCTTCTTCGGGGAAATCGATGTCGTACGCGATCAGCGCTTCGAGCTGCAGGATTTCCTCGCGCAGCGTTTCGAGCCGGCGCGACAGGCCGCGCTCGAGCTGTTGCAGAGCGCGGCGCCGCTGCGCCGGCGCGCCGGCGTCGATCAGGTCCGCGGTCGCCTCGGCCTGCACGAGGTCGACCTTCCCGTTTTGCAGGGCGCGGCGCGTGAATTCCCCGGGCTCGGCGGGCCGCGCGCCGGCGGCCACACAGGCCGCGACGACCTCTCCGGGGACGAGCAGGCCGCCGTGGGTCGCGATCTCGATCTGGTCCTCGCCGGTGTAGCTCGCCGGAGCGGGATAGCAGATCGCGATCCCGAGATCCAGGTCCTCACCGGTGGTGGGATGTCGCACTGCCACCCGCACGGCGGCGCGCGGCCGATCGGGGTGGAACGGGTGCAACACCTTGGCGCCGACGTCGAAGGCGCCGCGTCCAGACAGGCGGATCAGCGCGAGGGCGCTGCGGCCGGGTGGCGTCGCGAGGGCGACAATGACATCGGACAGCACCCGGTCTCCAGCTCCGCTAGCTGCCGCCCGAGGGACGGTTTTGTGCCGCGAGCCGGCGCTTGGAGATCTGCCACTGCTGCGGCAGGGAAATCAGGTTCTGTACCGCGTAGTACAGATTCAGCCCCGAGGCGAGCCGCAGGAAGATGAACGTCATCATCGCCGGCATCACGTAGAGGAACGTCTTGGTCTGTGGATTGGGCGGCAGCCCCCGCTGCCCGATCTTCGAGACCGCGAACATCGACACGCCCATGATCACGGGAATGATGTAGAGCGGGTCGGCACGCGACAGGTCGGGGAGCCAGAGGAACGGCACGCCACGGAATTCGATCGTGTTGCTGAACACGAAGAACAGGGCCAACAGCACCGGCATCGGGAGCAGCATCGGCAGGCACCCGCCAAATGGGTTCACCCCGTGCTCCTTGTACAGCCGGAGCGTCTCTTGCTGCAGACGCTGTGGGTCATTCTTGTAGCGGGCCTGAATTTCCTGAAGCGGCCCCTGTGCGGCCTGCATCCGCATCTGCGACTCCATCGCGCGCCGCTGCAGCGGCCACAACAGCAGGCGGATCAGCACCCCGAACGCGATGAGCACCCATCCATACGGCAGACGCAGCGCACCGTGCATCCAGAAGAGGATGCGGACCACGAGGATCGATACTGGATGAATGATCGGGCGGAAGATCGACCAGCCGTACGGATTGGCGTCGTCGAGCCCGTGCCCGAGCTGATCGAGCCGGCGGTGCTCGAACGGACCGAGGTAGACGTCGTAGCGAAACGCGCCGGTCGGTGGAAGCGCCAGCGTCGTGACGACCGACGCTCGCGTGGCGAGCAGCGTCGTGCGGCTTCCGAATGTCGAGCCGTAGGTCACCTGCTCGCGGGCCTCCCCCGTCGCGACTGCGCCGGCGAATGGTCGCGTGTTCTGGTCGGGGGCGAGGATCGCCGCAAAGAAATATTTCGACTTCACCCCGACCCACTCGAACGGCCCGTCCATGACCACACGCTTCCCGGGGTCGATCGAGGCGAAGGCCTGCTTTTGCGTCTTGTCGGCTTTCGTCACAACGGCGTATTCCCGGTAGTCGGAGAGCGGCTCCGCTTCCACCGAGCGCAGTCCCTGCCCCAGACCGACGATCAGCACGCCGCCCGAGCCGCCGAGGCCGTCGACGTGTCCGCTCACGGAGAAGTGATAGTCGGTGGGGACGAACTGATAAGCGACGGTTACTGATCCTGCCCCGACCGCCGCCGTGAACGTCAACGTCGTGGCGGCGCCTCCGACGGCGAGGCTCTTCTGGTCGGGAATGAAAGAGGCATCGGCCAGCGAGGCGGTGTCGTTTCCGACTACGATGCGCAGACCCAGGAGGGGGGCGACGGTCGGCACCAGCTGAACCTGGCGGCCCGAATCGGCCGGAGCGAAGGACTTGTAGGGCTCGATTTCGGCCGCGATGAGACGGGCGCCGCGCGTGCTGAAGCCGTAGCGATAGAGCGGGCTGGATACCCAAACTGTCTCAGCGGGGAGGCCGGATTCTCGGGCGGTCGGGCGGACGGGCGGTCGAGGGGCTGCTGATTCGACGGGCGCGGAGGCGGACTCCGCAACCGGCCGGCCAGCAGCACTGCTGTCAGCCCGACCGCCCGACCGCCCGACCGGCTGTTTCGGCCGGAACAGCAGGCTCGGCACGATGGCCACCACAAACATCAGGAGGACGGCGAGAATGACGCGTCGCTGATCCACGGATCTGTTCCTAGGGGACCGGGTCGTATCCACCCGGATGAAACGGGTGACAGCGGAGAATTCGTTTCAACCCCAGCCAGCTCCCACGGATCGCGCCGTAGCGTTCGACCGCTTCGTAGGTATAGCGAGAGCAGGACGGGGTGAAGCGACACTGCGTGAACATCAGATGTGACAGCGTGAGCTGGTAGCCACGTATCAACCCCAGGGCCAAGCCCCTAGGCCACCGGCGCGGGTCCACGTCAGCCGATCCGCGCCGCGGCGTCGGCCAATTCGGCGCGCAGGTCTGCGAAGCGGGCGGTATAGGCGGCCCGTCGTGCCCGCACCACCATATCGACGGCGGGGAGGGATGCGAGCAGCTCACGTCTCAGGATCTCCCGCACCCGGCGCCGCAAACGATTGCGGGCCACCGCGGTCTCTCCGAATCGGGGAACGACGATCCCCGTCCGCGCGTGGCCCTGCGAGTTTGGACGCCATGCCATCTCGAGGTGGCGCATGCGCACCCGGCGCCCGGATTCCCAACACTGTACGAGATCAGCCCCGCGTGGCAGCCGCGCGCGAGGCGGGTACCGCTCGGCCGTCAGCCACTCCAGTGTTTCGACGGCAGCTGCACCGTGAGACGTTTGCGACCCTTCTTGCGCCGCCGCGCGAGCGTTCCGCGGCCCCACTTGTCCTTCATGCGCGCGCGGAAACCGTGCTTGTTGATGCGGCGCCGGTTGCGCGGGCGGTACGTCGGCTTCCCCATTTGACCCTCACGTAAGGCGGGGAAACCTAAACTTGGGGGTGGAGCCGAACAAGGTTGACTTTTCCACATGCGGCCCGTAGCTTCGCCCCGCCCTTGCTTAAAGTCCCACCAAAATTCAATTGCTCTCGATGGAGCTGTCACCGAAAGACGCTTGGAAGCGCCTGCTTGAAGAGGCGCGGCGCGAGTTACCTGAGGCCACCGTGCGGACCTGGCTCGAGCCGGCGGTCCCCCTGGCCTTGGAAGACGGCCGCCTGGTGCTGGGCGCGCCGGATCAGTTCGCTGCGGAATGGAACGATACGAAGCATGCACCACTGCTGGCCCGGGCGGCGGAGCGCGTGTTCGGTGCCCCGACGCCGGTGGTGTTTCGCGTTCTGGAAGACCGGCAGCAGCGGCCGCAGATGGATTTCTTCGTCGCCCCGAAGCCGGCTCCGGGTGTGGCGCCGAGCGTCACGATGCCGCTCAACGAGCGGTACACCTTCGAGACGTTCGTGGTCGGGAAATCGAACGAGCTGGCGGCGGCCGCGGCTCACGCCGTGGCGGAAGCCCCGGGGCGGACCTACAACCCGCTGTTCATTTACGGCGCTACCGGTCTCGGCAAGACGCACCTGATGCAGGCGATCGCGCACGCGGTGCTGAAGCGCAATCCCGACATGCGGTTGTTGTACGTGGGGGCGGAGCAGTTCATCAACGAAGTCATCGAAAGCATTCAGGCGCGGACGATGCCCGAGTTCCGCCGCCGCTATCGCAACGACATCGACCTGCTGCTCGTCGACGACGTGCATTTCCTGGAAGGCAAGGAAATGACGCAGGACGAGTTCTTCCACACGTTCAACGCGCTGTTCGAAGGCCGCAAGCAGATGGTGCTGACCTCCGACCGGCTCCCCAAAGAGATCCCGGGGCTCGAGGATCGCCTCATCTCCCGCTTCGAGTGGGGGATGGTGGCTGATATCGGCCAGCCCGACCTCGAGCACCGCATCGCGATCCTGCGCAAGAAGGCGCACCAGGACCATCTCGAGCTGACGATCCCCGACGACGTGCTGCGGTTCATCGCCGAGCACGTGCGGTCGAGCGTGCGCGAGCTCGAAGGGTGCATCATCAAGCTGCTGCTGTTCGCCTCCCTCAAGAACCGCGAGGTGACGATCGAGCTGGCCCGCGAGGCGCTGGCAGACAAGATCCGGCAGGGAGAGGAGAGCGCGACCAGCGGCCCGGCGACACCGAGTATCGACCGCGTCCAGGAGGTCGTGGCACGGCGCTGGGGGGTCACGCCCGAGGGGTTGCGGTCCAAAGCCCGCACCAAGACCCTGACGATCCCGCGCCAGGTGGCGATGTACCTCGCCCGCGACATGCTGGGGATGCAGCTGGTAGAGATCGGGCAGGCGTTCGGGGGTAGGGACCATTCGACGGTGATCCACAGCGTCGACAAGGTCGAGCGACAGATGATGCGCGACCGCACCTTCAAGGAGCGGATCGAAATGGCGCGGCAGGAGTTGTCCGCATTGTAGCCCACATGCGGCAGGGAAAATGTGAACGGCGTGGGTTGCTCGATGCCGGGTGTGGGAAGCTGGGGAAAGCTTCCCAGTCGCCAACACGCCACGCACATCCCGGAATCACCTGAACCTGCTGGATCGGTGAGACTTAGGGGCCGGGACCCACATTTCCCGATGTACTACTACGACTACTAGTATTTCTATAGAAGAGAAGCAGTCAGACTCTTACCAACGCAGCGTGGGGATTCGTCGGCATGAAGTTCACGATCACACGGGAACAACTGCAGGAAGGTCTCGCGGCGGTGGCGGCTGCCATTCCGGCGAAGACCACCTTGCCGGTCCTGTCGAATGTGCTGATGGAAGCAACCAAGCAGGGGATCCGTCTGTCGGGGACGGATCTCGACATCGCCGTGAGCACCACGGTCGCGGCTGATGTCGATACGGAAGGGTCGGCGACGATCCCCGCCAAGAAGCTGACCGACATCGTGCGGGAGCTGCCGGCGGCGCCGATTCGTTTCACGGGCGCCGGCGAGCAGCGGGTCGGCATCGAGTGCGGGCGGTCGCGTTTCAAGCTGCTCGGCCTGCCGCGCGAGGAATTCCCTTCCTTCCCGGCGGTCAAGTTCGACAAAGCCTGGAAGGCGAGCGCGGGGGTGGTGCACAAGCTCGTAGCGCACGTGGCGTTCGCCGCGTCGACCGAGGAGAGTCGCCCGATCCTGAACGGGGTCTTGTGGGAGCTGCGGCCCGATCACATGCGTATGGTCGCGACCAACGGGCACCGGCTGGCCAAGATGGACGTGCCGGCCAGCGGCGGGTCGACCGCCGATCTGATCGTGCCGCCCAAGGCGCTGGAGCAGATCCGCCGGCTGTTCGGGCCGGAGGATGGGCTCGAGGTTGCCAAGAGCGACAATCACATCGGATTCCGGGCGTCGGGGCGGCTCGTCTATTCGCGGCTGATCGAGGGGCCGTATCCCAACTACGAGCAGGTGATCCCGCGCGAGAACGACAAGATCGCGACGGTCGACAAGATGGCGTTCGGGGCGGCGCTGCGGCGCACCAGCGTCGTGGCGAGCGACCAGACGCACCGCATCCGCCTCGGCTTCTCGGGCGGGCTGGTGAAGTTCTCGGTGCAGACGCCGGACCTGGGCGAGGCGCAGGACGAGCTGGCGGTGAGCTACGACGGCGAGCCGTTCGAGATCGGCTTCAACGCCACGTATCTGCTCGAGATCCTCAAGTACATGCCGACCGACGAAGTGCGCTTCACCTTCAAGGCACCGGAGCGTGCGGCCACGATCGAGCCCGTGGGATGGGACGATCCCGCGAGCTATCTCGCGCTCGTGATGCCGCTGCGCCTGGTCGACTGATTCAGAAGTGCGGCGTGCTGTCGCGCGTCGAGTCCGGCGTTGAATCCCCCGGCACCGTGTCACCCGGCGCCGGGACCTGGAGGGAATCGGCCGCCAGCGTATCGAGGACCGGCGGGTTGATGGGCGGTGCCAGGGCCGCAGGGGGCAGCGAATCGAGCAACTCTTCGTCGGGCGGGATGAAGACGTTCACGCCGTTGTAGCGCGCCAGGATGAGGTCGCGGCGGTGCAGCATCCGGCCGGACCGGTACGCCGGATTGGATGAGAGCGGGAATGGCAGTGTAGCGGCCAGCGCGGCGGCCTGGTCCTCGCTCAGCGCTCCCGGCGCGACGCCGAAGTAGCGCTGGCTCGCGGCAGGCACTCCCCAGACGCCCGGTCCCAGCTCCACGAGATTCAAATACAACTCCAGGATGCGGTCCTTCGGCAGCGCCACCTCCATGCGCAGCGCCGTTACGATCTCCTTGACTTTGCGTAACGGATTGCGCGACGGCGAGAGATACAAGTTCTTGACGAGCTGCTGGGTGATGGTGCTGGCGCCACGCACGCGGTCCCGCTCGCGCCAGAAGGTGCGCATCGTGACCACGAAACCGGCGTTCGGCGGCAACCGTAACGCATCACGGATTTCGTCGAGGTCGACGCCGTGGTGCGTGCGAAAGCGGGAGTCTTCGCCGATGATGACCATGCGTTGCAGCACGCCCGGGAAGCGTGCCATCGGCGTCGGCTGGTATGCGCCGCCGGAATCGCGCAACCGCATCATCGCGGTTTCGCGGGGCCAGTGATCGCGCCACCAAACCGGCGGCGGCCAGACACCGAGCAGCCAGACGAAGGCGAGCCCGATGAGGCCTGACGCCGTGCGCCAGACGATCGTACGTTTGCGCGCGCCGGTCATGGAGTAAAGCTATGGATATCGCGGCCCTGCAGCAGCGCCTGCAGGAGGCGCTGGGCAAGCAATTCACGGTCGGGCCGCTGCTCGGGCAGGGCGGCTTCGCCGTCGTGTTCCGCGCCCGGGACCACGTCCTCAATCGCGACGTCGCGGTGAAAGTGCTGGACACCGCGGGTGCCCCCGCGCCGACGCTCTCCGAGCGCTTCGTGCGCGAGGCGCAGACGATCGCCCGCCTCGAGCACTCCAACATCGTCCCGATCTACGAGGTCGGGCAACAGGCCGAGCTGCTCTACCTCGCCATGCGGTGCGTCGACGGGCCGAGTCTGCGCCAGCTGCTGGGCAGCCGCCCGCTGCACCGGCTGTCGGCGGGCGACGCGGCGCGGGTGGCGCGCGCGGTCGCCGACGCCCTTTCCTACGCCCACGCCGAGGGCGTGGTCCACCGCGACATCAAACCCGACAACATCCTGCTCGACAAGCGCGGCAACGTGCTCGTCACCGACTTCGGCATCGCCAAAGCCGCGCAGGCCGCCACCGCGGCGCAGCTGACGACCGAGGGGATGATCATCGGTACGCCGCAGTATATGAGCCCCGAGCAGGCGGCGGGGGACGTCGTCGACGGGCGCTCCGACATCTACTCGCTCGGGATCGTGCTGTACCAGATGCTGTCGGGCGGGCCGCCATTCGACGGCGACTCGTCCGCGAAGATCATCGCCCAGCAGCTGACCGCCGTGCCCCGCGACATTCGCGAGCTGCGCAGCGACGTGACCGCGGAGCTCGGCGCGGTGCTCGCGCGAATGCTCGCGAAGGACCCCGGCGAGCGCTACCAGAGCGCGGGCGACGTGAGCCGCGCGCTCGTCGACGCACTGCCCACGGCGGCGCGGCAGCGCGTGCAGCACCGCAGCACCTGGTTTTCCCTGTTCGTGAAATCGCTCGTCGGGGTGTCGCTGGCGGGGTGCCTCGCCGGCGCGGCGTTCATCGCGGGGGCCGTGGCGGTGTTCTGGTACGTGCTCGCCGCGGCGCCGTGGATCGCGACCAACGACGCGGCGGTTCCCGATTCGCTGCGCGCGGCGCTCGCGGCGGGGCGTTTGCTCTCCCCCGGCGACAGCGTGCGACTCGCGTTCCGCCCGCGCGATCGCGGCGACACCATCGTCTTCCTGGTGTCGAACCGTCGCGTCGGGGTGCTCACGCCGCACGGCAGCCGCGGCTACCCGCGCGACAGCGTCGCCTACACGCTCGATCTGGAATGGAAGAGCGGTCCCGAGCTACGCTGCATTCTCATCCTGCCGCCCGGCCGCCGCGACACCGTCTATCCCGACCTGACGCCGCGCGCGGCGTGGTCGTTGACAGGGCCACTGCAACGCTTGTTGCCGGCAGATTCGATACGAACAGGACGGGGAGCGACGGGGAAGGACGGGGAGAGACGATGATGCGGAGCGCCCCTATCGCGGCGTCCGGCTGCTCACCCCGTACACGTTTGCCGCATCGACGGTGGAGAAGTCTCCCGGCGTAGAGCCGACGGCGCCGACCAGGTCGCGGGTTCCGATCGAGAGACCGAACAGCAGCGCGCGACGGTGCAGCGAGCCGTCGGTGTCGAAGCGGGCGAGCAGTCCTACCCCCGGCGAGCGCGACGACAGCGCCTCGACTTCCACGGCATAACCCCGGGCGCTCGTATCTGACGCGAAGCTCGCCTCGGCCGACAACGCGAGCACGGATCCGAGCGGACGCAGCGTGACGGCAGGAACGAGGCTCGTCGCCTGGCGGACTCCGAGGATTCTGGGGCGGCCGATGTTGCGGATCACGCCGCCGACGGTGACGTTCGCCAGCCGGTCGTAGCGCACGCCCAGGTCCCACCCCGTCCCCTGGTTGGCGCCGCCGTGGAACGCGATGCTGGCGCCGGCCCCGAATCCCCCGTAGTTCCCCGCCAGCCCGAGCTTGTAGGTATGGCCGTGGAGAGCGGGCGTGAAATTGTCGCGCTGGTACCCGAACGAGAGTCCCCGCGCGTTGAAGCCGGCGGTCACCTGTTCCAGCCGCCCCTTCGACCCGGGCTGCACCACGGTGAGATCGAGCAGCACCGAGGCTTCGGGACGGGTCGCGAGCCCGGCGGGATTCACCCACAACGCGCGGGCGTCGCTGACATTGCTCGCGACGAGATACGCCGCGGCGCGATTGGTGGCGCCTTGCGCGTACGCCATCCGGGCGCACACGAGGGTCAGGAGCGCGGCCGCCGTGGCGCGCCTCACCGCGGCAACGCCGTGACGACCGTGTGCGAGAGCTGGCGGCGCGGAATCGAGATCCCCTGCACCTGCAGATCGATCGTCAGCGTCGCCGAATCACGCTGCTCCCCGCCCAGATAGCGACCATCCGAGCTGAGGTAGGCGAACCCGGTGCCCGCACCGGAGCCGTCGATCGTAAACGGATTGCCGCTCTGCTGCCCCGATCCGTTGAACCGATAGCGGGACGAGGACTCGAGCCGCAGCGCCCGGCTTCCCGCATGGTCCTCCCACGCCGCGGCGGTCCGCTGGTTGGCGGAGTGCGTCGTGATCGCTGCTCCGCCGGAGCACGCCGGGTTGTCGGTCACATCCGCGGAATCGCTCCAGGTCATCGCCGGGCGCACGCCGCCCACCGGAAGGCGTGGGAAGAAGCTGCGGAAGCGGGGCAACAGGCTGCCGATTCCCGATGCCGCTGCGCTCGTGTCGCAGGGACCACTGATGAATTCGCCGGTGGAGAGCAACCGACCAGCGACGCGGTACCCACGGGCCGCGGCGAGATTGATCTGGGGCGGCAGCTGCGTCGCGGAATCGACGACGATCGAGTCGATGGTGAACGTCGTCGGCAGGCCGCTGTCGGCGGGCGCGCCGATCGCCGCGGTCACGTACAGGCCGTAACGCAAATCGATGCTAGGAGGGAGTCCCGCGTAGTCCTGGAGGATGTGGAGATCTTGACGGACCAGAAAGTGCATCGTGCTGGGGGCGAACTGCACCGTCGGCGAATGCACTGGTGCGACTCCCGGGGGCGCCGCGGGCGTCGGGGTCGGCGCCGTCCCGGTCCGCTGCGGACCGCCGCCGCACGCCGCAGTGAGCAGCACGGCAGTCAATAAGGGCAAGCGTGGCGTCATGCCTCGCGTCTCCTCTTCGTTGGGTCTCATGTCAACGATCCTGACGGTCGGCTTTGGTGCGGCCGAAGACCGCGACCAGCTCCGGTCCCTCGTGGGTGACCCGTAACAGCTTCCAGCCGCGCTTCCCCATGTCGGTGCGCCAGGCGATCAGCTTTTCCCATGCCTCGGGGGACGTACGGAATACCCGCAGGTCGGCGACGCGCTCCCACTGCGCCGGATACGGCTTGCCGCCCGTCATTCGGAGGAGAGTGGTGGGGCCATAAGCCGAGTTCTGTTTGGCCGCGCAATGGCAGCCAGATGGTCATCTCTCTGGGATGGCTGTCGCCAGCCATCTCGTGCGGCCTACCCGCAGCTCAGACGACCCGGGCCGGGTCTCGCTGCCTATTTGGCCTTGCTCCGACTGGGGGTTACCGTGCCACGACCGTTACCGGTCGCGCGGTGGGCTCTTACCCCACCTTTTCACCCTTACCCGGAAACCGGGCGGTCTGTTTTCTGTGGCCCTGTCCGTCGCCTTGCGGCGCCCAGGCGTTACCTGGCAGTCTGCCCTGCGGAGCTCGGACTTTCCTCG
>Ga0126383_10000877_pt1 | contig 17679 bp, 13 predicted proteins | sample PanSoiMetPlot_35_FD_96882 | JGI IMG/M metagenome (GOLD analysis project Ga0126383, IMG submission 96882) | Tropical forest soil microbial communities from Panama - MetaG Plot_35 | ecosystem: Environmental > Terrestrial > Soil > Tropical forest > Bulk soil | place: Panama | collected 2016-02-17
GATCTCAAGCGGTTTATCATGGACAAAGTTGGTATCCCGGCTTCTCAGCTTCAGGTCATTTACAACGGTGTGAAAGTAGTCATCCCCGTGAGCGATGCCGAGATTGAACGCGTTCGCGCTGAATTGGGTCTTGCTCCCGGCGTTCTGGTTATCGCGGCTGTTGGGAGTTTGTATTCTGTGAAGGGACATCGGTATCTTTTGGATGCCATGCCGGCTGTATTGAAACGGCATCCCAACAGTGTTCTACTCATGGTCGGCCGTGGTGATCTCGAGGTATCGCTCAAAGAGCAAGCGAAGCGGCTAGGTATCGAGGATCGAGTTCGCTTCCTGGGGATGCGGCAGGATGTTCCCAGATTTTTGGCTGTGATGGATGTGTTCGTATTGCCTTCATTGTCTGAGGGACTTTCCATGGCGCTTCTCGAAGCCATGGCCTCGGGAAAACCTGTGGTGGCCACCAGAGTAGGCGGCAATTCAGAGTTGGTGAATCACGGTCGAACGGGCTTGCTTGTCAATTCGGAGGACGCGCAGGATCTTGCGGAGAGTCTAATCAAAATCCTAAGTGATCGCGTGATGCTGCATGAATTTGGCCGTGCGGGCGCGGATCGGGTTCTCCGACACTTTATCATAGACCAAATGGTCAGGCAGTACCAAGACTTGTATGGGGATCTTCTCGGTTCCATGAAACATGGGGAAAATTTGAACTAACATGGATCTCAGCCGGTCAACTCCTGCTCCTAGGCGTCCAAGAACCAAACCTGGCACTGATCAAAGACCCCTCATTGGAAACCTCGAAAAGCCGCTGAATGAGCAGAAAGATAGGGGAGGGTTCTATCTTGTCTTAGCCTATCTCCTCTTCGAGTTTGGCCGACCACAGGAATTAATCCCCGGTGTTAAACTCATTCCCTTTGGGACCGGACTCTCCGTTTTGCTTCTTGGAAAGGTATTGATGGCAGGGAAGCTAAACTTTTCAAGACTCCAGACTCGATTGTGGATTCCTCTCCTTGCATTAATGGTGATTCATGTGCCGATTGCGGTCAACAACTATTGGGCCCTTATGACGTTTAAGGATATGTTTCTCCTGTTCTGTGTCTATCTGGGCATCACGACCTTCGTCGATTCTCTCGACAGGATGATGATACTCATGAAGATGTTGATTGGGGTCCATGGTTTCTTGGCCATAATGGGAATTGCAAAAGGAGGATTCGGCATAGGTGGTTGGATGGGCGACGAGAACGATTTCTGCATGGTAATGAACATGGTTGTCCCCTTTGCTTATTTCTTATTATTTTCAGCTAATGGACTGGTGCTCAAGATGAGGTATCTCGGATTCTTAGGGGTGTTTATTTTAGCAGCCATGGTAACTTTGTCACGAGGAGGCTTTCTCGGGTTGGCCTCGGTGGGAGTCTATTGCTGGTATCGGTCGCCCAAAAAACTGAATGCCTTCCTAGTAGTCTGTGTGGCTGTTTTATTTATGGTGGTACTTGCTCCAGAAAGGTATTGGGATGAGATCGCCTCTTCGACCAGTGAAGAGACGATGAGCGAGGAAGGCACAGGAGGGGCGAGGCTTTATACATGGGGTATTGGGTTGGAAATGTTTCTGTACAACCCCATTATTGGAATTGGGCAAGGTAATTTCCCGTGGACTTTTGATCAGTATGAGGCAGGAAGGACTTTCCACACAAGATCGTTTGGTGGCCGGCAGGCTCATTCTGCCTGGGTGACGTTACTTTCGGAATTGGGGCTTGCCGGCATTGTCACCATAGGGGGAATGATTGTTTGTTGCTTCAGGGACTTAAGATGGGTGAGGAAGAAGTTCACTCCAATGGGGTTGAGGAAGAAGTATGCTCTGGAAATGAGAACAGGAGAAGATATTCGTATGTATCTTGCTAGAGCCATGGAAGGAAGTCTGATCGGTTTCATTGTGAGCAGTATGTTTATTTCCACTCTGTGGTATCCCGTCATGTGGGTAATGATAGCCTTTGTCGTCGCACTCCGGAACATTTCTGAGGCTGATGGTGAGCGAGTGGACGCTCCTCTCACTCCGACCTGGTATCGCCGAACAAATCCTTGCTGAAATCATAAGTTTCTGGCTTTCTTTCATGTGGTCATTAGGCTAGACGGTTCGGCGTTCACATTGCATTAATTGATGTGAGTTTCAAATGTCATCTCCGACCGTAAAAGAGATCTCCGTCTGTCATATTGCAGTGGCAGATCTATGGGCTGGGGCAGAGGTGCAACTCAAGGTCTTGCTGTCAAGACTGGTGCTACGGCCGAACTTAAACCTGTCCGTAATTCTATTTAATAAGGGCAGGTTGGAAAAAGAGATTGTAAATCTTGGAATCCCCATTACGGTACTTGATGAGACAAAATGGGGAAGTATCAAGATTTCCCGCGAGTTGGTCCGCCAACTTAAGAATTCAAACATACAGCTGGTCCATACCCACAAGTATAAGGACACAATTTTGGCAGCACCGGCTGCCAAGTTATGCGGTATCCCACATGTCGTGCGAACGGTTCATGGGTTACCAGAACCATTTCAAGGCATGCAGGGTCTCAAGATACGGTTCTATGAGACGATCGAACGAATCGTATCTCGCTATTGCGTCGATGCAACGATTGGTGTGTCATCACAAATCGAGGCCAAGTACAAGGCTCGCGGAGATGCCTGTAGGGTGACATGTATTCGTAACGGTATCGATCTTAAAGAAAGATCGAGCCAGACCGATAGACGGCTCACGCGCAAAGAGCTAGGCATTGATCCCGGAACTCACGTGATAGGAACGGTCTGCCGGCTCACTTCTGTGAAGGGTCTTCCATATCTGTTGATGGCAGCCGAAAATCTATTGAGGCAGGGGATGAAGGTGAAGGTGTTGATCGTTGGCGAAGGTGATATTCGAAATGAGCTTGAGACACAGGCTCGTGACTTGGGAATTTCTGAAGACGTGGTTTTTGCAGGCCATCGAGAGGATACTGATGACTTGTTGCGAGCGATGGATATTTTTGTGCTTCCCTCATTGAGCGAGGGGATACCGATGGCACTGCTCGAAGCGATGGCGTCGTCTCGGCCAGTCATAGCAAGTCGAGTGGGAGGAATTCCTGAAGTCATTGATGATGGGGTGGAAGGTTTTTTGATAGAGCCAATGGATATACATGGGCTTGCAAACAGGTGCTTGCAGTTGATTCAGGCTCCGGACTCAGCTAAAAGGATGGGTGAGAAAGCTAGGCAGCGGGTTGAACAGGATTTTTCTGCAGAAAGCATGGCGAGTAAGGTCACAATGCTGTACAGAGAACTCCTTGCTGCAGGATGACCCCTGTCATCAGTATCTATCCCTCCCAGGATCCCGCTCTCATCGCGCGAGCGGCGACAAAACTCGTAGTCCTAATCTATTGTTGAAGGGCATTTGAAGTCCGCCATGGTTCTTTTTCCAGGGAGATAATCCTCCAATGTGTGGCATTGCAGGAATCGTTCATTCCGACCCTCGTCCCGTCTCTTCAGAATTGATCCGTGCGATGTGCGACACACTCGTCCACCGAGGACCGGATCACTTTGGTCACCGCGTTCAAGGTCAGATGGGAATCGGGATGCGGCGATTGAGCATCATCGATTTGGAGACGGGCGAGCAACCTATCGCGAATGAGGACGAGACGGTTTGGATCGTGTTTAACGGTGAAATTTACAACTATCGTGATCTGCGACAGGAGCTGAAGGCGAAGGGACATCGATTTCGAACGGCCAGTGATACCGAAGTTATTGTCCATCTTTATGAAGAATTTGGCGAGCACTGTGTCCAACGTCTTCATGGAATGTTTGCGTTCGCCATCTGGGATGTCCGGCAACAACTTATGCTATTGGCCAGAGACCGGCTTGGGATCAAACCTCTCTACTATGTGGAGACCCGGGAGGGACTATTCTTTGCTTCAGAATTGAAGGCATTACTGATCCACCCGGGGATTCCAAGGAATCTTAGTGCTGACGCGGTGTGGGAGTACTTCACCCACCTCTGCATTCCGGGCGATCTGTCGATCATTCAAGGCATAAAAAAGCTTCGTGCCGCACACGTGCTCACGTATCAGCATGGACAGACGCGCCTAGCTCGGTATTGGCATATTCAGCCCTCTCCAGATGATGTACCGACAGAGGAGGAGTGGGTCGAACAACTACGAATCCATCTCACACGAGCTGTTGAAAGTCATATGGTTTCAGACGTTCCGGTGGGGGCATTTCTGAGTGGAGGCCTTGATTCAGGAACGATGGTGGCGCTGATGGCCGGAGTGTCTCGCGAACCAATGCGCACCTTTACGGTAGGTTTTGCCTCTGACGCCGGCCGGTTTGATGAACGAGACGCTGCACGAACTGTTGCTCACCGTTATGGGACAGATCACTATGAATGTCTGCTGGAGGCGGATGTGGCCGACCTCCTGCCTAAGATTGTCTCGGCCTTCGATGAGCCGTTTGCCGACTCCTCCGCCATTCCGAATTGGCTAATTTGCCGGGAAACAGCACGTCATGTCAAAGTCGCACTGTCCGGATTAGGGGCTGATGAATTATTTGGCGGGTATGAGCGCTATTTGGGCCTTCAATTAAGCGAATCATACCGGCGACTCCCGCGTGTACTTCGGCTGGGGCTTGCGAGGGTCGTCAGGAGTCTGCCGTCGGGAAGAGGCATGTCCTATCACATCGATCGTCTCAAGCGGTTTGTCGTTGGCGGCGAGATGCTGTTAGCCGATCGTTACCGAAGTTTCATCGTCGCATTCTCGGATGCTCGGACGATCCTTCATCCCGATGTCGCGGCATCGCTCGGGTCCAAGTCTCATCGATATGATCAAGTCATCAGCGAACTGAACATTCATGACCCGCTGGACCTGGCGCTATTTACAGACCTCTACCTGTACTTACCGGATGATCTCCTAGCTCTGAGCGATCGGATGAGCATGGCCCATTCATTGGAGGTACGTGTGCCGTTTCTAAACCATGAATTGGTTGAGTTCGCGGCTCGAATCCCGGCCTGCTTCAAAGTCCGTAAACTGCAAAAGAAGTTCCTGTTTCGGAAAGCGATTGTGCCATGGTTACCTCCAGAGCACTTCTCGCGACCCAAACAGGGATTCTCCGTTCCTGTTGCGGCCTGGCTGAGGGGATCTTTACGCCCTATGCTGTCTGATCTTGTGGATAGCCAACAGTGGCGCGCATCTTCCTGGTTGAATCGTACTGCCATACAGAAGATCGTCGATGAGCATGTATCTGGAAAGGAAAACCATGAGAGCCAACTCTGGGCGCTCATCTGTTTTCAGGAATGGGAGCGTCAGTTTGCCAATATCACCAGAATCAGGTCCGTGTAAGGCCGACTTAACTGCGGCCTATCAAGATAATAGTTGTTTCATAGCTGGAATCGACCTATCCGTGGTAGCGTCCCTGCATGAAGAGAATCCCGATGTCTGATCAGTCCCTCCGCATAGCATTTTTTGGTGCGGGCCGCCATGCGCAGCATCATGCGCGCGCGATTCTGCGTTGCCCTGGTGCGGAGTTGGTCGCCGTGGCCGATCCGTCCGATGCGGCGCAGGCCGCGATGCGGGGCATCGTTCCAGGGATCAAGAGTTTCAAAACTCCTGACGAGCTCCTCACAGCGGAGTCGCCCAACATTGTGCATATCATTACACCTCCGGTCACTCATGCCTCATTGGCCAGAATGGCTCTCAACGAGGGTTGCCATATCTATGTCGAGAAGCCGTTCGCTGAACAGGCTGAAGATGCGCAGCAGATCTTAGACGAGGCACACGCCAAAGGCTTGCGAGTGTGTGCCGGGCACCAATTGTTGTATGAGCCACCCACGCGCGCCCTGAATCAGTATCTGCCGTCGATCGGTAGGGTAGTCCATGTTGAAAGTTATTTTTCATTCCAGACCATCCGTTATGCACCTGGAGGACGGCAGGTGCTGCGGGCCGACCATCAGCTGCTGGACGTTCTGCCGCACCCGGTCTATCTACTCTTGTGGGTTTTGGAGCAATCGGGCGACGGTCGTGTCGAAGTGGTCTCACTTGAGGTGGGCCAAACGGGGACAGTACATGCCCTCATTCGATGCGGAGCGATCACCGGCACGTTAATAGTGACGCTCGAAGGGCGTCCCGTAGAAAGCTATCTCCGTGTGGTCGGGCGAAATGGATCCCTATTTGCCGACTATGTCAGGAGTACGACACAACGGTCGATCGGACCAGGCTCCTCCGGAATCGATAAACTGTTCGCGCCGTATCGGCAGGCGTGGCAGTTGTTGGGGGGTACCACGACTGCCATGGCAAACCGTTTTCTCAAGGGCAAGCGAAGTTACCCGGGACTCGTAGAGCTCTTCTCTGCCTTTTACGACTCCGTACGCAACGGAACTGCGTCTCCGCTTTCTCCGGAAAGTTTGATTGAGACGGTGCGCATCTGTGAGCGGGCGGCGCAAGCTCTCAGCATGGCTGAAGAGAGGTGCTTAGCTGCCGCTGCCGTGAAGTCAGTGGAGAGCCGTGGGGTGTTGGTGACGGGCGGCACCGGGTTCCTGGGCAAAGAGATTGTGAGGGCATTTTTGGCGCGCGGCCGTTCTGTCCGTGTCCTGGCCCGCCGCGAACCCGCTCCGTGGGAACGCATTGCTGGCGTTGAATATGTAGCGGCAGATATCGCGGTCGGCGCAGTCGCGCAGTTGTTCAAGGGAATCGATACAGTGATCCACGCGGCAGCCGAAACGGCCGGTGGGTGGGACGATCATCAACGCAATTCACTCGATGCCACGGAACACATAGTCCGAGGCGCCGCTATAGCCGGGGTCACACACCTTGTACATGTGAGTAGCCTGTCCGTGGTGGCGCAGGGGCAGCGAATCAGCGATGATCATCCTTTAGAACCGAATAGCAGAGGGTCTGGTCCCTATCTCTGGGGCAAATTGGAGTCGGAGCGACTTGCGGTCCAGCTTGGGAAGGATCTAGGCATCTCAGTAAAGGTAGTCCGTCCCGGGGCATTTGTGGATTATCAAAATTTCGATCCACCCGGCTATCTCGGTAAACGCCTGGGAAACTTCTTTGTGGCGGTCGGCTCGTCGACTGACAGACTCGGTGTAGTGGATGTGGGCTTTGCTGGACGGTTCTTGGCCTGGATGCTGGAGAATTGGGACCGAGTCCCGAGTCCCCTCAATCTGCTCGACCCTGTATTGCCCACCAAACGGCAACTCCTGGATCGGCTCCGCAAGAGCAATCCAGACCTGACAGTCCTGTGGTTGCCCACTCCAGTTCTGATACCGCTATCATGGCTGGCCATGGTGGCTCAAAAAATCTTACGACCTGGCAAGCCAGCCATTAACGTGGCGAAGGTCTTCCGTGTACTACCCTATGATACCTCAGGGATTGCACTGCTGGCTCCTGAGGTGCCCAAGAAGGACGCTCAAGTTGGTCGCAATTACTGAGCGCGAAGGGAGGCGTGTGTGCAATATCGTCTATTGGATTTGTTGTGCTGTCCATCGTGCAAGGGGGATGTAACTGTCGAAGACTTTCAGACATCCCAACGCCAACCCCTTGGATCAATGACAGGTAAACGATGCCAGGACCGATGCGCGTATGTTGAAGCTGGCCTATCTAAAGAACCAGATTGCTTGGCTTGCAGCAAGGTTGAGATAAGAGAAGGGTTGGTGAGTTGTAATAAATGTGGCAAAAAGTACCCCATCATTGATGGAGTACCTAGATTTCTTCCAGACGACCTCCAGCAGGAAGTGGTTGACCGATATCCTGAGTTTTTCGTGAAGTATGAAGCGAAGATGTCACCGCATCTGTCGAAAGCGCAACAAGACAGGGTTGGGAAACTCAAAGCGCAGACCATGAGTAGCTTTGGGTATGAATGGAACGAGTTTGCGGAATATGATGCACAAAACTTCTTAGAACTCATTTATCCGGTTGAGCCGAAATATTTCTCCAGCAAGCTAGGGTTGGATTGTGGTTGTGGGGCAGGGCGTCACACCCAGCAAGCAGTTGCCTACGGGGCAGAAATGGTTGCGATGGACCTCAGTTGGGCAGTCGACGCGTCCTACAAGAAAAATCTACCGACAGCCCAGGCGATGGTAGTGCAGTGTGACGTATTCAATTTGCCATTCAAGCCTAAACGGTTCGATTTTATATACTCTCTTGGAGTGCTGCACCACACGACCAATCCCCCCAAATCGTTTGATTCCTTGGTGCCACTATTAAAGCCGGGAGGGGGCATCATGGTGTGGATTTACTCAAGCACCAGGAAGTTTGTCCTGTTTGCCCTTAAGGTAGCCAGGATGGTAACGCTGCGATTGCCCAATATCATGATCAAATGGGCCTCATTCGCTGCAGCGTGCATAGACTATGGTCTGTTTGTGTGGCCATATAAGAGGCTGCATCAGGTCGCTGGTCTTGGTCGAGTTCTGGAGGCGATCGCACCGCCGAGGGTGAAGGGCTATGCCAAGTATGACTTTCATGTGAGTTATACGGATTGGTTTGATCGGCTTTCGTACCCTTGCGTGAACTACTATAACGGTGACCAGGTACGAGAATGGTATGAGCGTAACGGGTTGACGGACTTGAAGATTTCTCCTACTGGGCCCTTCGCTTGGCGTGGGTTCGGTATTAAGCCCATGGTGAAATAGCCAGGCGATGAGCCAGCGACCGAGGTACCTTCCCTCTGGCCCCTTCGGCACCCCTTTTGGTAGGCCCAAGTAGAAATTCGGATTCCACGTACCTGGCCAGTTGAGCAACTTAAATATGAAAGTTCTATGGCTTGGTCACAATCTCGCCTATCCCCCTAAGACAGGACCACTACAACGCAACTACAACCTGCTGCGGGAATTGGCGAAGAGGTATGAGGTTCATGTGCTGGCATTTGATCAGCCTGCGACACGCACCAATGATATTGCCCCGCAGGACTGTGCTCAAGCCCTCTCAAGCTTCTGCACCAGTGTAGACTGGGTTTCACTCTCGAAAAATAGCCGTTACTGGCTGGCCTTGAAGGGGTTAGTCTCCAAAGATCCTTTTGAGTTTCATTGGTTGAAGTCACTTGGTATGGAAGGGAAGCTTCGAAGTTGTTTGGCGCGAATTCCTTTTGACGTTATTCACTTTGACACTCTTGGATTGGCACAGTACAGACATCTTGTAAGGAATTCTGGAACAGTCCTGAATCATCACGATGTGCAGTCATCATTAATCGCCAGGCGGGCGACTCTTGAATCAAACTTCGTGTTCAAACAGTATTGGAAACGGGAGGCGAGAAAACTTCGGGAATCCGAAGAAAAATGGTGCCCCCGGTTTAACACAAATTTGGCGGTTTCGAGAGAAGACCAGGCTCAGTTACTCGACATCGCGCCATCGGCTAGTATAAGAGTTGTGCCGAATGGTGTTGACACTTCCTATTTCAGACCGCGACCTGACCCAGGTGGCAGAACGTTGCTATTTTGCGGCAGTCTAGACATGTACCCGAACGGGGATGCAATGCACTACTTCTTTAAGGCCATATGGCCGAAGTTGATCTCCCGATTGCATAACGTTGAAATGCATGTAGTCGGAAGAAAACCACCCAATTGGCTTAGGAATTTGAGTGCGAAGGATCGTCGCATTCATCTTCCTGGATTTGTGGATGATGTGCGTCCTTATTTCCAAAAGGCGACAGCCTTTGTATGTCCGATTAGAGACGGTGGCGGAACTCGGCTGAAAATATTGGATAGTCTTGCCATGGGAGTTCCTGTAATTGGGACAACCTTCGCGTCTTCTGGTTTGTATCTGGACCATGAGAAACATATTTTGCTGGCCGATACACCAGAAGATTTTGTTCGTTCTGTGGAGCAAGTCCTTTCAAGTAAGGCTTTCCGCGAGAGTCTCTCAGATGCCGGTGTCGAAATCGTGAATCGTGTTTACTCGTGGAATGTCATCGGACAGAGTTTGATTGAAGCATACGATGCTGCAAAGTTTGCTTATGATAAAGGGATCTACAACAACAAGTAGCAGATTCATTACACTGATGCATCGCCTCTTCAGGAATGTCCCAGAGGAAGGTTCGATTGGCATCTGAAGAGTAGCGGCAATCTTGAGGATCGACAGAGAGGCATATGTCATTCATTAAGAAGCTCGCTGCTCAATTTTTGCCAAGACCATGGCTGTTATGGCTCAAAGCTATCTACCATACAAAAGAGGCCACGAAATTCTGGGAGCCCGATGCTGATCCAATCAAGTGCCTTATACGACCGGGTGACACCGTTGTGGACCTTGGAGCAAATTATGGCGAGTATACATTTCTCTTGGCCAATTTAACTGGAGAGAAAGGAAAGGTGTATGCTGTTGAGCCGGTCCCCGAAACCTTCCAGATTCTCTCAGAGGTAGTAAGAAGGCTATGTTTGAGAAATGTGGAGCTCTTCAATTATGCGGTGTCCGAAAAGGACGGCTGGGCATGGATGGACATACCATTGCATCAGTACGGAGGGAGTAATTTCTACATGGCTCGTATCGTGTCCAAGGAATCATCCCCGAATCCCTTGGCAAGTTTTGTCGTTTTGTGCAGATCATTGGACTCATTACTATTGAATCGTTTGGCGACAGCGGTGAGCTTTCTGAAGTGCGATGTCGAGGGTCATGAACTGGCAGTTTTGAAAGGTGCATCACGGTTTTTTGAACGAAACAAGCCTGCCATGATGATCGAGGTTGCTGGGACGGCGGAAATGCAAGATTCTCCTAATAACGAGTTCTTCTCAATTATGAAGGGATATGGATATAAACCTTACTGGTATGACGGGAAGAAACTGAGGGAGCGGAAGAGGGGTCAATGGAGTGTGAACTACTTTTTCCTGCAGCCGGTGCACATAACTGAGCTTTCGCATCTCCTTGGTGAAGAGGTGACCTCTTTTTCACAGAATTCGTTCCCTTAGGAGCTGCGATCGATTTCTTCTGGAGGAATAATCAACTATGCAGAATGCGTTAGCCAGGTTCATTCGAAGGTTTCACCGACGCGACCTGCTTCATGATTTAATGAAACAAGGCCTTTCTGTTGGGTGCAATTTTGTGATGTTAGAGGATGTGTTGATTGATCCAAGTCATGTCTGGCACATTACGATTGGTGATGACGTAACCTTGGCACAACGAGTTCAGATCCTTGCGCATGATGCAAGCACGAAGCGGCATCTCGGCCGAACGAGAATCGGGAAAGTGACAATCGGGGACCGGGTGTTCGTAGGCGCATCCGCCATCATCCTTCCGGGAGTGACCATAGGTTCAGAGGTGATCATCGGCGCCGGAAGCATCGTCACAAAGGACATTCCGAGTGGGGTCGTCGCGGCAGGAAATCCGGCCAGGGTTATATCATCTCTGGCCGAGTTTCTTCAACGGCGAAAGGAGGAGATGCATTGCTCGCCCACCTTCGGCGAGGACTACACAATCCGAGGAAACATCACGGAACCGAGAAAGGGTGAAATGAATGCCAAAATGAAAGATCGAATTGGGTATGTTGTCTAGGCCTGCTAGGCGTTTGTTCCATAGTTTCTTCAGGCGCGAAAGACCGCCATTTCTCTAGCGCGTGCATAGACGGGTTGGGCGGTAAGTAATCTGGTACGCACCGCGCCCCTTGACCACCGAGGTCCTTTAGAATCAAGCCCGAACGTATTCGCTTCACGGCATCGACTGTCCTGAGTAGGGCCAAGCATACGAGCCCTAGGTTAGTGTTGACACCATGCCACAATTGGTGAAGATCGCACTCAGAATGTCCTTTGGCGAATTGAACACGGAAACTTTGAGGGGATTCGTCCTAACGGAATCATCATCTTGATTGGAACCAATAATTCCATTGCTGGCAACACGGCGCAAGAAATAGCCGATAGTGTCTTGGCGGTCGTGCAAAAACTCCGAGAAAATGTTCCCGAGAGCAAGATCCTTCTACTTGCTATCTTTCCGTCCGGTGAGCGACCCGGAAACCCACAGCGGGTGAGAGCCATGGCTGCCAATACCATCTTGCAGAAAGTCGCTGATGGTAGGATGATTCGTTATTTGGACATCGGTGACAGGTTCATGAATCGGGACGGCACTATTTCCGAGGAAATTATGCCCGACTTTTTGCACATGAGCCCGCGTGGATACGGCTTGTGGGCCGAAGCACTCGAACCGGTTGTGAAAGACCTCATGGGGGAGAAATAGAAGGAGATCAGTGGCTTACTGAGTTCTCAACGTAGAATAAAGACAGACTCACGTGCCGTGCCGCCGTGGGAGCAGCGCGAGTAAGTCAACGCGGAGCCATCACCATGACGTCTCCTCGGAAAACGACGACAGAGCAAAACTAAACTAAGATGCCGACTTCCGCTGACGTCTCCCATGAAAAACGGCCCCAGCTCGAAACAGCAGTAACATGCTGGCTTCAACGATCCCTGACGCTAAGGAGCGAGCAACCCTTCGCGTTTGATACTTAGGAAGTTGACAGTGCCTGATAAGAGCATCTAATGAATTCAAAAGGAGAGCCCAAGAAACTGATCGCTGTTCTTTTCGCATTCTCCTTAGTGGTTAGACTGCTTGTGCTGGCAATCTTTCCTGCCCCGGCGCTTGATGACAGCGCCCGGATATACCTGGCAGCAGCCCATCTTCTCATGGATGGGAAAGGTTTCGGCGACCCATCTTTTCCATTTTATAATCCTCCCTTGTACTCTGTGTTCATAGCAATGTGCTTATCCATGTTTGGTGACGATCAAGTATCAGTGAAAGTAGTCCAGACTTTTGCAGACTCTCTAACGATAGTTTTGGTCTATTTTATTATGAGAGAGATTTTTGACATCGAGACCGGGCTTCTATCTGCCGGGATCCTCTGCCTTTACCCTTATTCGATATACCTCACCACATCAATAGCGTCGGAGCCTCTCTTTACATTGTTTTTAAGTGGCTTTGTTCTTTCCACCCTCTATTCCGTTCGTTCCGATCAGGTGTGGTACTACTGTGCCTCGGGAGTTCTCGTAGGCCTTGCCACTTTGATAAGGGCGACAACTCAATTCGTTCCGCTCCTTTTCCTAGTTATGCTGCTACTTGTTAGAGAGCGTGGAAGGGAACTCCTTTTTTGCTACACCGCGTTCTTTCTTTCATTTGCTTTGGTAGTTCTGCCGTGGACCATACGGAATTATGTGGTCTTGGATGACTTTATTCCCGTTGGAACCAGTGGAGGAGTAGTAATGCTGCAGGGCTCTTCAGAAAAGTTTCTTACGATTGACGGAAAGCCCGACATGCTTCGAGCGTACTCTCCATTAGAAGGGAACAAGCCGTCCCAAAACGATAGGTTTTTTATGAGAGCAGCGCTGGAACGAAACAAAATCCACCTTCAAACCGATCCAATCGGCTTCGTGGCATTCATGGCCAGAAAATTCTTTCGTCTGTGGTACGCAACGGAGTCAGGATCTAATCACAATATAATATTATTTAGTCAGATTCCAGTTTACATATTCGCCTTGGCTGGACTGGTGTTGGCATGGATGAAAAACAAATCACTAGCCTGGATTCCTCTATGCACTATAGTCTATTTTGCTGTACTACATTGGCTTTCGCTTCCGCTCTTCCGGTACATGATGCCCATAATGCCTTACGTCATAGGGTTCGGAGCATTCGCAATCGCCACGCTAAGAAATGAGTGGATCATAGGAAAAAAGATAATAAGGGTCGTAAACGAGTAAACCCACGATCTCTGAATTCTTACGTTCACAGGTGGCCAATGGAAATTGGCAAAGAACTGTCTGTAGACGACCTCAACGTTTTTCTAAAAGAGGATTCTTCGATTGAAGTCTCCGCAGTGATGCCTTGCTTGAATGAGGCCGAGACACTCGGCATTTGTATTGAGAAAGCGCAACGCGCGTTTACCGCAAACAATATCGTTGGAGAGGTCGTGGTCGCGGATAATGGCAGTACGGATGGCTCGCAAGGTATTGCGACACGTCTGGGAGCGCGTGTTGTGCACGTGGCGTCGAAAGGATATGGGAATGCCCTGATGGGAGGCATTGCCGCTGCACGCGGGAAGTACATCATCATGGGCGACGCGGACGATAGCTATGATTTTCTTGAGATTCCAAAATATCTAGACAAGCTCCGACAAGGCTACGATCTCGTACAAGGCTGCCGTCTACCCGCTGGTGGGGGACGCGTTATGCCTGGCGCCATGCCATTTTTGCATCGCTGGTGGGGCAATCCAATGTTTTCCTTGATGGCCAAGATATGGTTCTACGCACCGATTCATGATGTGTATTGCGGCATGCGCGGATTCACCAAGGATTTGTATCATCGGCTGAACTTGCGGTGTACGGGGATGGAATTTGCGACCGAGATGATCATCAAATCGAGTCTGTATGGCGAACGCATCGCCGAGGTCCCCATCACTCTCCATCGAGACGGTCGCACCGCTCATCCGCCTCACCTGAAGACCTATCGGGACGGGTGGCGCACGCTGCGTTTCTTTCTCATCTATAGCCCGCGCTGGTTGTTTTATCTCCCGGGGATGTGCCTCATTGTGCTAGGGCTGATCGGATACGGGATTGCCATGCCGGGGGTGACTATCAAGGGAGTGACCTTCGATGCGCATACCTTGTTGTTCGCTAGCCTAGCGATTCTGTGCGGTTATCAATCCGTGCTCTTTGCCATTTTCTCGAAGACCTTTGCCATCAGCGAAGGATTGTTGCCAGAGAATCCGCGCATGACGCGTTTCTTTCAACTGGTGAACCTGGAACGCGGGCTCCTCATAGCCGCTGGCGGTCTCCTGGTCGGTCTGATGCTGCTGCTGGCTGCCGTCAATATGTGGCGTGAGACGGGGTATGGTTCTCTGGACTACGCCAAGACCATGCGCTTGGTGGTGCCGGGGGCCACCCTGACCGCCTTGAGCTTTCAGACCATGGTCTCCAGTTTCTTTGTCAGTATGCTTGGGATGCGCCGACGCTGAGCTCAAAGGCAATGATATCCTCACAATTTGACGAGTATGTGGAGAAGTACGAGGCGACTCTGGCGCAAGGGCTGGCCGTCTCCGGAGAGGACAGCAGCTACTTTGCACGGGGCCGGGTTCTCTGGTTGAGAGAGTGTCTGCGACGACTGGGCGAGTGCCCGCACACGATCCTGGACTATGGCTGCGGCGGAGGTTCAACCGCTCCTTTGTTTCATGAGTTGCTGGGAGTTGAGACAGTCGTGGGTCTGGATGCTTCGGCCAAGCTCATCGAGCGCGCACATCAGAAGTACGGAACTAAGCGGTCTCGGTTTCTCATGATCGAACACTATCAGCCGAGTGCACAGGTGGACATGGCCTATTGCAATGGGGTGTTCCACCATATCCCGGTTTGCCAACGGGCCCAGGTCGTTGCGTATATTGCTCGGGCGATTCGTCCTGGCGGTTTCTTTGCGCTCTGGGAAAACAATCCGTGGAATCCGGGCACACGCTATATCATGAGCCGGATTCCGTTTGATCGCGCCGCCGTCACGCTCATACCCTCTGAGACGCAGCGGCTGCTCAGCGCCGGCGGGTTTGAAATTGTGCTGACGAACTTTCTATTTCTGTTTCCTCGCGCGTTACGCTGGTTCCGATGGATCGAGCCCTTCATGTCCCGATGGCCTCTTGGCGCCCAATATCTGGTCCTCGGCCGAAAACTATTCTAAAATGGGTTTTGGAGGCGCAGTATGTCCTTGCCTAGGCTTTATGGGTCCCTCGGTGAAATCTTATGGCAACTTCGGAGATATTGGAAGGCTGAACTGAATTGTTACTGACTCTGTCCCTCTTATTGGGGAAAACCTTCGCGTGTCATATACTATCAAGATCAAGTTGTCCTAGTGCTTGACACTCGAACGATCGTACGTGAACAGCAGCATTCCTTCCGATCAGTAGTGTTCTTATAGTGCATATTTAATGATCAAGTCTAGCCACCTATGGCGAATGAGTTCCTCGCCAATTTTATCGTACAGTCAGAGCTGTTGGTGCGGCCGGTGGATTGCTTGAGGGGCTCCCGCTGCATCCAATTCTGGCATCGCCCACCGCGAGATCGTCAATATAGCGATTGGCCCCGCCCATCTGGTCGTAATGCGTGATCTCACCAAATAACCCTGTCTCACTCGGCCCAGAGATCGGGACATTGATATACCGCAACGTCTGGGTGCCATCGACCCAAATCTCCAAGAGCCCATCGGCATTGCCATTCGTGCCCATATTCGCGTGCGTTTCCAGACAGTGCCATTTCCCATCGTTCAAGGGAATATGCGCGAGATTCGTTTCAAACTTGCATGAGGTATCGGGGTTCATTCCCTTCACCGTCCCCTGTGAACCAAAGGCTTGGCAGTTGACGAGGTAGTTGGATTGCTGCGTGACCACCATCAGATCATCGCCAAACAGCGATGCCCCGAGCTGATCCACATGCCAGAAGATCAACATGCCTGACCCGTTCACGGTCTTGTTGTACATCTGCTTGGAACCCGTCGTATTGTCGAAGACTTGATTCTGCGGCAGGTTCGGGAAATGAATCCACCAGCGCATCCACACATCGCGCGTGTTCTGATGAAAGCGGTTGACATAGGTGCCGCAGCCCTGAGCGTTGGGATTGACCTGCGTCAGCCCGCAGTTGGCGTTATAGCTGGACCGAAGCGAATGCGTGCCGCTCACCGCGATGTCGGTGCTGATGCCCGGATTATAGCCATCCGTGTCCTTGGTATTCCCCACGCCCGAGACACAGCCATCGGGAATCCCCGGCACACCCACGTTGGCATCACAGCCCCCTGTGTCCCATGGACCCGATCCGGTGGGATTGAGGTGATTCTCGAAATCGTCCGTCCAAAATACACCGCTCTGAGAGGAGATGGGAAGCGCCAGCGCCAATATAATCACGAGCGCGGCAATCTGGCAAAAGGTCACATTTCTCATTCGCATGATATTAACTCCTGATCTAAAGGGGTCAGAAAATGCTCTTACTGACCTCGTTTGAGTGAAGACTCTCATTCCCTGCGTTATCGAATGCGGTCACGACGAAGAAGTAAGTGGTTCTAGATTGCAATCCTGTCGCAACGTAATTTGTCGTATTGCCTTGAAGGGTTGCTACAGGGGCGCTGTATGCGCCGGAGGCGGTTGCCTGATACACCTTATAGCCGACAACGGTGCTTGAAGAGCTTGCATTCCAGGTCAATGTGGCTGCGCTGATCGAAGGCGCCGTGACGACCAGCGAGACGGGCACAGTCTGTGGCGTATTGGCAGCACCGCTAGCGGTAACGGTGATCGCAGCATTATAGGTACCAGCTACCAAACCAGACGTGTTTACACTGGCTGTGACAGGTCCTGGGGTTGAAGAACCAGATGTGGGGTTCAAGCTCAACCAGTTGGCGTTATCAGAAACGTTCCAACTGAGACTCCCTCCACCTTTGTTGGTAATAGTCAAAGATTGGTTGGCCGGATTGGCTGCGCCCTGGGTTGCTGTGAAACTGAGACTTGCGGGGCTAACCGCGATGCTGGCTGGCGCCGCCGTCACGGTAAAGGTGACGGGGACGCTCACGGGGGTGGCCCCGGTGGCACTGAGGGTGACGGTGCCGCTATAGCTGCCCGTGGTCAAGGTACCGGTAGTGGCGCTCAATGTCACCGCACCATTGCCGGTGCCGGCGGACGGGGACACGGTCAACCACGCCGCGTTATCGCTGGCGGTCCAACTCAAGGTCCCGCCCCCAGTGTTGCTGATGCTGACA
>Ga0126383_10000878_pt1 | contig 17678 bp, 21 predicted proteins | sample PanSoiMetPlot_35_FD_96882 | JGI IMG/M metagenome (GOLD analysis project Ga0126383, IMG submission 96882) | Tropical forest soil microbial communities from Panama - MetaG Plot_35 | ecosystem: Environmental > Terrestrial > Soil > Tropical forest > Bulk soil | place: Panama | collected 2016-02-17
CTTCTGAAACACGGCATCTGGACCTAACTCCTCCATGGCCATTGCCAATGTGAACACCTTTGAGATCGACTGGATGGAGAACGAATAGTTCACATCCCCGAGCGTCAGGACCTGGTTATCCGCGGTGACGATGGCAATCCCAAAGAGTTTCGGATCAACTTGCGCGAGATAGGGGATGTAATCGGCGTTTTTTCCGCTGGTATCAGTCTTGAACCTCTCGTAGGCCTCGCGTACCACCTGCTCAACCCTCTCTCGGGTCGGTGCAACGGGGCTGCGTGCTGTTTGCGCCGAGAGCAATGCTGGAAATAGAATCGCAATGCTCAGAATTGCGCGGATGAGTCTCCTTGTAAACTTCGCGTTCACGATTAGCATAATCTCTCCTTGCAGTATGGAGTTGCTCCTCAGAACTCGAATGTCTTCCCCCAGTCATATTTAAACGAACCTTGCACGCGGTAATCGTTCGCGTTAAAGCCGTCACTGAAGTTTAGTCGTCTTCCAAACTGAAATTCTCCCCCCAGCATGACTTTCGGGATCGGGTGATAGAGCAGATTGGCAATCGCATAGTGCCCTTGGTGGAAGTCGGACGCATGCTCAGCGTTGGAGTTCTCGATATTTGCCAGCGAGTATCCGACAGAACTGCTGAAGCGATCGCTCCAGTTGTGATCCACAAAAGACACGACACCGAGGACTGGGAGAGGAACTCCCTCTATCGGGTGATTCGCATTATTGGTCGTCTTGACACCAATGTCGAGGGGAGCGTCGTTCATATAGTTTTCTATGCCGCGGCCATATACGACCTGTAATCTTGCTATGCTCTTCTTACCAAGCTTTAGGTTTGAACTGGTGTTGATTCCCCAACCCAGAACATCTCGGCCGATACGGTTGTTGTTACTGGTATCGACCCAGGAAATCTTGCGGAAGATACCCGCAACCTGGAGATGGCCCCAGGTCCGGATAAACCGTGCTTGCCAGGAAAAGTCGGGTAAATCAAACTTGGGTTGGATGCCCTCCTCGATCCGATCCGAATACACCCCGCCGTCGGCACTTGCACCTGGGCGTTCTACCGCGAACGTCAGGTGCGTATTGTCACTCCGAATCGGCATCCAGCGAAACTGGATGTTACGAAAAAAAACCATGCCCGTTGGACCCCAGTACTCAACGATGTTTGGGAATACATCTGGATCCATAAATGGACTCCAGGTCTGTCCTGCTCCAAAAGCGCCGAGTTCGCCATATGCATGTCTGAGACGGAAAGTGGTCTGCCCGGCATCGACTCCTGTGCCGAACAACTCAAACTCGAATTGCGTCTTGAGCTTTCCTAGTCCCGTATCTGTTGCGGTTTTTACGCCGAAGCGCGTTTGACGGACGCCGAAGTAAACTTTTCCATTCGGCGCGAATTCGCCCGCGAAAGATGGCAGCTTCGTGGGACGCACGACATCAAACCAATTCGGATCGTTCGTCTTGAAATCGTAACCAGAGTCCAACATCACAAATCCGTATAGATCCAGTCTGCTTTTTGTTGCTTCCTCGGCCAGCGGCGGTTCGACGGGTGCCTTGGGGGTTTCCTCGGTGACTTGTATCTCTGGAGCTGCCGTGACGCATTCCGCGCCTGCTTTCTGCGACTGTTGCACGGCACCGATCTGTCCTTTCAGCTCCTGTACTTCCCGCTCGAGCCGTTGGAGTTTGTCGGTAAGTTGTTGCAGTTCGAGTTGGTGGTTCTGCCTCGCAATCTCCGGATTCTGTTTCATCAGTTGCTGATTCTGTTTGATCAGCTGATCGGGAGCTTGGGTTGGGGTCGCTGTGCCTGGCGGGCCTGAGCTTTGGGGAGTCGATTGAGCAGCAGCGACGAGTGTGGCAATCAACACAAAGGCAAGACGAGACCATCGCATGGCAGTCCTCTGCGGCGAGTATGCCTAGCGGCGACGTGGTTTGTAACTAGGAGTTTTTCCAGTTGCAACGAAGGCCATCTGACCTGTGCTCTTGGCACCGGTTGGGGATGGGAGAATCCCTGGAGGAACAGCAGGGCGTGTCGACCAGAGATACAAACCAGAACAGATCGTAACCTTGATGTGGCAGATCAAGTGGCATTCTACTTTCATGGGCTGTTCGTTTCCTGGCGCGCCAGTGCCGCCGCACGCTGGCTGTCGGGCGTTCGCGTCAGGCCGCGCAGATGGAACCCTGTGCCCTGCAGCGCCGGCGCGACCGCCCCACCCTGCTTGCCTGTCACTCCAGTGATGAGAATCGTTCGATCGCTCGTCATAGCTGAAACTTCCTCAAATCGTGGGGTAAGTCCGGTACTCGTTTCCGCCCTCAAGCTCTAACCGCGCTTTGCTTGACCGCCTCGGGCTGCAAGTGCGACCGGAACAACCCGCAAAAGGCCGGTCGCACATCGACGAAGATCAACGCCCACAGCACAGCCACGAACAGGGCCAGAGGAAGCCCGCTCGGGGCCACCGTGGCGTGGAAAGTAAGGATGTTGACAATCACCGGCGCCAGCACTGCGACCGCCAACGGTACGAAACGGTTGGCCAGCAGAAGTACACCTGCGATGACCGGAAACGCGAAGATCACCCACAGGTAATGCGAAACATAGAGAGCGACCATGAACTCTCCAGCAATGCCCGGGGATGGGGGGAATGGAATGAAGTTCAGGAAGCCGTTCAGCCCCATAACAAGAAAGATCACGCCCGCGAGATATCGGGCGATTGCCCGTAAATACAATCGGCCCGATGATTGATCTGACCCCAGGCTCGATCAGTGTCGCTGTGGACCGTCTCTTCGCGAAGGGCATGGTAACCCGGGTGGAGAGCGCGGAAGACCTGCGTGTTCGTATCGTCGCCCTCAACCCGCGCGGGAAGGACCTCATCGTTCCCGCTTTCAGAGAGCATTCCGGGCAGATGGGGAAATGTTCTCTGAATTGAACACCGAAGAACTTCGCTACCTCGAAGTGGCGCTTAAGAAGGTTGGCAAGCGCGCATCTGCGCTCATGGACCAGAGTTAAGCGGCTCTACCATTCATTTACCTCGAAGGCAAAGATGAGCCGAAGAAGCGCCGGAGCATGCCAACTCAGCCTGTCGTCGTATACATAATCAGCTGCTCAGGAAAGGTGTTTCGGATTTACTGCTATTCTGGGCTTACACATTGGTACACAAGCTCCGGTGTGGGTTCGGATCTGATACTGGACACCACGTGACAGTCAAACGAGAAGTTCTGTTACATACGCAGCAGAGTGTGATCGGTCGTGGAATACCAAGTGTCCCTTTGTTCTACGCCCGAATCATGGTCAGCACCATTTTGGAGCGACTGGTAGCTTTTACTGAACGTGGCTTTTCAGCCGGCATAGAACCACATCGCCTGTTTTCAGCGCCATGGTTTACCAGTGGCCATAGCCTCTGCTTCGCCTTCAACAGCCTTTACTAGTGCATCGAATGGAGAGGTGTGCTCGCTTAATCCTTGCCCTTCGTCAAAGGCAGAGATTGTGACATTCCTTTACGCGCTTCAGTACCCGGCTTACCACCGACCCGTCCTGGTAGTTAACCAGGCCAGTTAGGGGTTGAGCCCCTGCTCCTGCAATCTCTGAGCGTGCAACTCTGGTTGAACTCATTTTCTGTTCTCCTGCCTTTCCAGAATTATTAGATTGGCTGCGCGGACTCTCAGTCTCACCACCAATGCGCGACGCCCACTCACCGTACCGCCAGGGGAAATGGTGCCCTCAGCAATGTTGCACGAGTCGTGCGGGCGATGTTCATGGTTCGCCACAACTCGATTCCCCACCACAACAACGCGCTCAGTTCGATGAACCCGGTAAATCCGATGAGCGGGTAAGCTACACTGGGCACGAAATCCGTCAAAATCTGTAAAACCACTCGTCCGGCACACCCCACGTTAAAGAGCAGAAATGGCGCCCAGAGCGAGTTCATATGCTTGGCGTCGATTCCCGCCAGGATAGGCACAACGCGTGAAGAGACTCCCAAGATCATCATGCTGATGAAGCCCACGGTGAATGCATGCCGATGGGCGCCCATATACGTGTGGGAGAAAACCTGTTGGGTCAGCGTTCCGTAGAGCGGAAAGAACAACATCATGCCACAGGCGATCACCAACCAAACGTAGGCAGCACGAACGCACTTGAAAGTGCGATCGGGCTGCGTTGGCTTCCGGAACACTCCGATTTGCACTGCCAGCAACACAGCCCACACCGGCATGAGAAGATAGGCCAATTCGAGGGCGATTGCGAAATAAGGCTCGTGCGTGGTGAGCAGCATTACGTAGCCGACGATATTCAGTAGCAAGCTGCCATTGATCAACCAGAAGATCAGCGTCTGGCGGTCATGGTCGGGTTGCCCGAGACCATAAACGTGGGGCACAAAGCGCTGGCTGACCCCGGCGATGATCAGCGCCGCGAAACCGAGCAACTGAATATCCCGCAAGGGACCATCAATCAGCGCGATACGCATGATCAGGTCGTTCTCGGAATGCGCTGTTGCCTTGGCAAAGAAGAATAAGACTTCCAGGATCGTTCCCATCAGGAACCAGAGGAATGAACTGGCAATAAACTTCTCGTAGGGGTTGTGGGGTTCGATGGATTGTCGTGCGGTACGGTACAACACCAACATGAAAGTCACGACAGCCGCGATTTCCGCCGCACCCGACAATCCACCTAAGACAAATGAAATTGCAGCGGGCAGCAACATCTCGGCAGCCATTCCCGCAATGATCCCCGCTCCCAAAAGGTAGAAGCTCAGGTTTGCCAACCCAGGTCCCCACAGCGTCGTGTTCTTGAAGCGTGGAAACGACTGGTAAGCGAAGCCCATGACAAACATACCGACCCAACCGAAGATCATGGCGTGGGCGTGGGCATGGATCGAGGACAGCAGACGCAATTGCAGGAAATTCTTCCCCAATGCGATTTGCAGAAGGTTAATCGCTCCCCATAGGCAACCAACCGTCAATACAATCGCAACACCAGCCTTGAAGAAACGGCGATAGATGTAATCCTGCAGGGTTTCCTTGTAGATATAGGGCTGAGCCGACGGGTTCTCCATCTCAGCATTGATCTCCTGGAGCAGTTCATCCAGGTCCGCCTGATGGACCGTAGCGAAGAACCCAAGTGATTCGCTGGGGCCGTGCACCCCGCCGCAGCCCTTCAATCCGTGCTCGTCGAAAATGCGCCGCGCGCCTGGGCAGAGCTTCACAATCTCTTCCACGCTGGTATTGCCCGTGATGTGGTTCATGCCGTTATCCTCTTCAATCTCTTCTCAACACCATAGAATTGGCGCTGCGAGAGGCCCTGACTTTCGTCACACTGGAAACAACTGATTCTGCAAATCTATCGATGCGCTGCCAGCAGTGGTGATGGTCGGACAAGGACCACGCCCTTCATGCCGGACCCCTCGTGCAATGTGCAGACGTAGCGGTAGACGCCTGGTTCGGTGAAAACGCGAGAGTACGATTGGCCCGGCTGCAGCATGCCGGAATCGAATGGACGAGCACTAGAAGGAAGCTTCACATCCACTACGGATAAGGCCTTGCTGGCATCATCTACCACGTTGTGAATCACCTGCGACGAATTCTTCCAAACCACTTTGTCACCGGCGTTCACGGTGATCGCCACCGGTACGAATCCCATGTCGGTCATGCCAACTGTTTCCTGCGCGACTGGCTCCGTGAGCTTGGCCAATGTCTTTCGGATGGCAGCAGCAGACAGCCTCACCGAGCAACTGGCAGCGAGTTCATTCACAGTGTTCACTACAAAGCTGGGAACCTGAGGATCCTCCTCTTCGACCACGCTGCCGAAGTATCCCGTCACATGGACGAGACGATTGGCATTTTGCGAGAACAAGAGTGGTCTTGCTTCCACGCGATAGACCTTCGAAGACTGGAGGAGGTGCAGCATGGCCTTGCCGTCTTCCGCCAACCGCAAGCACCCGTTCAGTTCCACGGGAGTTGCTTCCGTTTTGGTAACAGCCCGCCCATGTCCGCGGGCTGCATCGCGTACCAGCTTGGAACTGTCTGCGTGTCCTACCATCATGCCTGGCATTGACATTTCAGAACCCGATCCATCAGCCATCTCCATAACCGCACTGTTGCCGAGTGAGGCGAGGACGCCGGGCTCTCCAAGACTCGCCGCAGTGTCAGCTGCGGTCATGCCAGATAGGCGAGGAGCGCCTTGCGCGATGGCCTCCGTCGCCGGGCCGGCGTGCATCAGGGATGCATTCTCGGGTCCAGAGATCTTAAAGGTCGCCATCAGCCCTTTTGCCATCCGCGCCATAGCGTGGTCCATCACGGCAAAGGTTCCCGGAGCTGTGGATTTGAATTCCAGGACCGCCGCCCCTCCCGGCGGGACACTGGCGGTTTGGACACCGTTCAGTGGCGGCGAAGTGAGCGATCCCAACGCGTAGTCGTGAGTGAAAATCTCACCAACTACGTGCAACGACGATGTGTCGTTTGGACCTGCATCGCCGAAGAACATGCGGACACTTTCTCCGACCTTCGCCTGCATCGCATGTGTCTGGGTAAGCGCATCGACTGCGCCATTGAACACGAAATATTGCGGGTTTTCCTCCATCAGCTTCAGATCACTGAATTGCTGCAATCCCGGCTTCCCTTTTGCGGCTGCAGTGTAGATCTCTCCCTGCATCACGTAGTACTCATGATCCACGGGAGGAAGACCACCCTCGGGCTCGACCAGGATCAATCCGTACATGCCGTTGGCGATGTGCTCGGCAATCATCGGAGTTCCGCAGTGATAGACGAAGAGCCCCGGCGTCGTGGCCTTGAACGTGAACGTCTTTGACTGTCCGGGGACAGCCTGCGTGAAAGCTGCGCCTCCGCCGGGACCGAGCGCAGCGTGAAAATCCACGGAATGGGCCATGTGGCTGTTGGGATTGTTTCGCAGAGTAACCTCCACAGTGTCACCCTGCCGTACCCGAATCATGGGGCCCGGCACCTTTCCGTTGAATGTCCAGTAGCGGTAGGTTGTGCCTGCGGCCGCATCGAGTGTCCCCACCACCTCCTCGGTTTTGAGCGTTACCTGAACAATCCCCGGATTTCGATTGCCAACCGGCGCAGGAAGGTCAGCCGGATCATGAACGATGTCAACCAACGCCGCAACATTGTTCTGGTGGCCTGAGTGCGTTGAGGTCTGAGCTGCCGCAATCCGAACCAGGATGACGAGGGTGAGAATCAAAACAAATGTCAGTATGTGCACGTTGAAAGATCTAAGATGAGTTCCAGCTTTCTTAAATTCCATCTTGTCCTCGCTTGAGCCTTCATCCATAGCTTACGAACGTCGTGCAGCTGGAGCGATGACTTCTGTCACAGCTCACAATCGACCTCTCGATCCGCGGCCGAACTGGGCTAGTCGGATGATCGACATGGCCCTATACTTGTTTCAGGAAGCGAAATTCTCAAGCCCTCAGCACTGCAGTGGTTGCGGACGCCTTGGATGGCGTTAGGCGCAGCAGGAAACACCTTATTGTGTCCTCGATGTGTCCCCGGACTTTCGACGCCTCGAGCACTTCCCTGCTGGATTTTGGCTTGCCTTTGGACGCGCCCATGAGGACTGGGAAGCCAATTTCGGCCGCCGCCGGCGCGAACGCTCGATTCGAAATCAAGCGTTTCACATCAACAAATATCGGTTCAAAGTGTCACGCGCTCGCCGAGTCGATTCCACCACTTTGGTGTGAAATATCCTTTGAAGAAAAGTCGCGCCGTGATGAGACTATACTCGGTGCTTTAGGGTAAACATGCCTTTGCGGTGAAGGGAGACTCGATTGGGAGGCTTGATTCCACTAAGCGACGCCTCGCGACGTCCGGCGCGATTAATCTGTAGTGAAGCTTGTCCGCCCTTCTGCAGCCGGATGATGTTCAATTCGCCCTCGAGTCGTCTTAGTCGGCGCACGTGCATGAAGAAGGCAAGCATGTTCTTAACTTGTTCGACGCGGTTTTCAGTGGATTTCTGTCGAGCAGTTAGCCTCGTAGCCTCCTTGGCTGTCATATTCCCACGCGGAGTTCCAAGGGGCGATTAGACACCGAAAGACATTTACGTCGGTAACTGGGAACAGGCACTCGGCGCCGTAATCACCAAGGTGCCCGTTCCGACTTCGTACACACCGCCCCGAGGGGCGCGGAGTAGAATCGACTCCATGTCGGGCAGGAAAAATATGGGTCGAAATGATAGCCGGATGTCCTCCATCAAACGACGGATCCATGGTTGGCTTGCGGCAGTTCTGGCATCCGCCAGCTTTCTTCTGATCTTGCCAGCTTTTGGCGCTTCCGGACCTTCTTCTAAGGCCATTCCTCCGACTTATTTTGGATTACACGCACAAAAAGTCGTTGTTCCTCCGCGCTTGCAGATGCCCCCAGCTCCGTGGCCTACCATTCCTTTTGCCAGTTTTCGCCTGTGGTCGATTCCGGACTGGTTTCAGATCAACGGCATGCCGGGCCAACAATACAACTGGAAGGCGATCGACCTGTTTCTTGACCTTGCCGAGAAGCACGAGGTGAATGTGTTGTACACGATGGGCCACACTCCGCGGTGGGCGTCATCCGGTCCCGACGACCGCGGATGTCCTCCCGCCTACAGTCCAGGAGGTTGCGATCCGCCAAAGGATCTCAACTCGGATGGCAGCGGTTCGAACCAGGCTTTTCGCGACTTCGTTACGGCACTGGCCAAGCATGCCAAGGGCCGCATCCAGAACTATGAGGGTTGGAACGAGCCCGAAGGAAACCAATGGAGAGGTTCCCAGCAGCAGTTAGTTCGCATGGCGAAGGACATGAATTCGATCGTCAAGGAGATCGATCCGTCCGCGAACATTTTGACTCCGGCATGTCTCGGCGCCCCGCGCGATAATGCTCGCTGCCTCGACGAATTCCTTCGCGCCGGCGGAGGTCAGTATGTCGACGTCATCTCGTTCCATGGCTACCTCTGGCCCAAACCACCTGTGCCCGAGCGGATTGTTGATCTGGTTCAAGCATTACACGAAGTGATGGATCGCAACGGCCAATCCAGCAAACCGCTCTGGGATACCGAAGGCGGCTGGGGCCGACGCGAGGAATATCCGAACCCAGACCTTCAGGCCGCATTCCTTGCAAGAATGTATCTTCTGCAGTGGTCGCTGGGAGTCGAGCGTTTCTATTGGTTCACTTGGAGTCACTATCCTGCGGGTACTTTGTACGACATCGAAACCAATCAGCTGACCAAGGCTGGGGTCGCATACAAACAGATGTACGACTGGCTTGTGGGTGCAACCCAGAGCGAAGCTTGCCGGGAAAAGGGCGGAGTGTGGACCTGTGGCTACACTCGACCTGACGGATACCAAGCCCTGGCCGTTTGGGACGCAAGCCTCGACATATCTAGAACCAAGCCCTACAGCGCACCCCAGCAATTTACCCGCTGCCGCGACTTAGACGGTAACGTGACGGATATTTCGAAAAGTCACTCAGTACCAATCAGCCAAAAACCAGTCCTGTTGGAAACGGGACCCCCGGCGCGCTGAGGAATCGGGTTCCCGCAGATCGGGACCACGAGAGATGTTGCAGCAACGACGGTAGAACATGAATTACAAGGCAGCGGTCGCACTGCAATGCCCTGTGAGGAAGCGATGGGAACGCGAAGAAAGCCTGGGAAACTTGTACCGTTCTTGTACCGCGGCAGTGTGGTGGACTTTCATCGCAGTTGTTCTGAACCCTCGACCTTTGGGTCATGAGCCCAGTTGTGCAATATAGGCCAACACGCAGCAATCGACAACAGGCTCAAAACATTGTTCGCATCTGTTGCGAGCATTGCTTGCTGTTGCTCCCTTTCGTACCTGGTTCCGAACGCGCACAGTGACTCGACACTCGACCATCCGACAGGAAGAGCCGACGTTTGTCGCTGAAGAGTAGGGTGGCCAGGGGACTGAGTTGAACCGCCGACAGCAGTCTTCTCAGCGGCGTCTACCGACTCAATCCCGATCAAGCGGACAATCGAACAAACGCCGGGCAAGGATGCTCTTCGTAATGGAGGCATAAGGCACATTTCGCCGATGTGACACGTCAAAAACTGGGGCAAAGCTAGGTCACGCCCGCCAGGTGGTCGAATCGTGGTTGTCACCTTCCATCAACGTGGCACTTCGTCGCCAGTACAAGGCGGCTTTCCTCCGCGCCGTTTCATGATTTTGTCGAAAGCCTTAAAGTCGGCACGCGCTTTCCGGTCGACAAAAAACTCGGCTACCTGCAGAGCGGACAGCTTTTCCGCCACTGCCGTCGCCACAAATTGATTGATGCTCGTACCGTCTTCTTGGCTCTGCTTCTCAACCGCCTTTTTCAGCGAGCGTGGCAGCCGCAGAGGATATGTGCTCGTTTCCGTCATTTCCCCATCCTTTCCATCGCCCGACGCGGCGTCGTCACTTGGATACCAAACCGCCCCGGCACAGTTCCGTAGTCTCGCTCGTTGAACGTAACCAGCAGATCCGCCCGTCCGTTGACCGCCGTTTCGAGCACCATCTCGTCGCTGGGATCCCGCAATTGGGGCCTCCAGAGAAAATGGATTTTCACTGGCTCGGCCATCGCGATCACCGCATCGACAAAGGCATGCACTTCTGGCTCGCTCAGTCCCGCCGCAATTTGGTGTTCGGGTCTTAAGCAAACCGCTTCGTATTCCATGGCTAACGGCACGCTCAACAGTAATTCCAGTTTTTCTCGACGTACTGCGCGAAGAATCGTGGCCGACGCACCGCGCGGGCTGCGCATGGCCGCCACGATCATGTCGGTGTCCGCCACGATCCTCACTTCTAAATGATATCATATCGTGGGCGATGTCATACAGCAAACCAATGAGGTTCAACACGATGGGCGGAATGACGAAACAAAAACTGTATCGGAGGCTCAGAAAAACCACGCGTTTATGGATGCGCCCCCGTTACATGAACGTGCCTTCTCCCGCACCTTGCCACATCAACGTGTCCGGTGTCAGACTCCATTCCCGTCTGGGAACGGGTCTAGCCGTTCCGGCATAGAGCATGAAGCACATGGCGTTAACGTGGCTTTTCCCGGAAAATACCATGAAAATTGTGCCTGTGATCAAATCGAGCGACTTGCAAAGGTCGGTACATTTCTACATCAAAATTCTCGATTTTCACCGCAAGTGGCCCGGCCATGAAGAACACAAGATGGCTAACGGAGTGGTTCGGGACGGGGCCGAATTGCAGCTGTAACGCCACGCAGGAGACGGTGCCTTTGGCTCTGTCAATCGTGTGTTTGTGGACGATGTTGATGAGCGCTATCTAACCTTTCGTGCTCGAGGGTTGGATACGACAAGGCGTACTGAGTCTCCTATCCACACTGCTCCGGTTGATCAGACTTGGGGACTGCGTGAGTTTGCGGTGACGGATCCCGACGGGAACAATCTCTGTTTCTGTATGCCAATCCCAACTGCAGCGAACGGATGATCGCACAGGCTGCACGGTTGTGAGTGAAATGGGATTTGTCAACAGCTGAGAACAGAGGCCGCTTGACTGACGGCGGCCCCGACGACGGATGGAGGGGAGGCTTAGCGGCTTTAGGCATTAGCGATGCGACGTTTCGAGAAATGCTTGGCCCGTCGCCGAGGGCTCCGGGTCATGCTTGGCTCTACTCACAGAAACATGACGCCCTGCAGCGATACCGAGCGTCATTCGAGTCAGATCAAAAGCCGCGTAAATGCAATTTGCGCGCCATAAATCGCTGCGTGCAGTCAAGACCTGCCGGCGCAGGAAGCGAAATAACCACGACCCAGGTTTCATGCATTGTGTCCTCCCAGCGGAATTTCCCTGAGAGTCTGAAATGCACGGTTTCAGCCGAACCACCCGCAGGGACCCGTCAGTGCGGAAGAGTTCATCGGTGGCATTTCGCATGACATGATCCACAGCGGGCCGTTGAATCGATCCCACGGCGTCGACGCAACCAGCAACGACGAGGTCACGTAGCACTGTCTGTTGTTCCTCGTCTAGGTCTTCAGATACATGATGCACAAACCCCTTATGTTTTATGGAGAAGGTACCGCCCGTCTCACGGACGGCGGCCGCTGCCCATAGTGGCGTTCCCTCCGGCACATCATCTAACTCCCAGATCCGAACATGATTACGTTTCTCGTAGCTCTGCGGCGCCTTCTCCAGAGTAAGAGCTGACTTGTGCCCGTTCAGAAATTGTGACGACATCGGAGCAGTAGCGTAGCTCGTTTTCGCGAGAAAGGAATAGAAATCGTGGGCCACTGTGCGGAATGACACTGCATCGCTAGGATGCCAGCCTGCGGCTTCGAACGCCTGCTCAAGATCCATTTCCGAACCCACGAAGACCATGTTGACGACGTCAGCTTTCTTTCCTTTTTTTGTAAACGTGCGCGGCGGCAACCTGAGCAGAGTTTCTCTCAACTCGGCGGTCTGGTAGAGTCCGTCAATTTGCTGAACGGGAGGAAGGTCGGGTGGGAGTTTTGCGCCCTGCACTAACGCCACCTGAATGTCGGTTCCAGGTTGGAGGGTAATCTCGGGCTCCGGAAAAATGGGGAAAATTACCTTGTAGGCCAAAAGGATCGGGTCCGGATACAGATGAAGAGAAGGAAGATACTTAAGCCGACTGCTGATGATGCCTTGCGGCGTATCGGTGCTGCGGATTCCGTGGATGACCCCGTTCTTTACGTTTTCGCGAGCGTAATCGATCACTTCGATGCGCGCACTGATTTCAATCGGTTCAAGGCCGGGAGGCAGAATGCGAAAAAAGCCGATTTCCAGTGAGGCGGTCTCGTGCCTCAGTCCAAGTCCTACGCGGTGCACAGACAAAACTTTGCCCTCCACGGGAATCTTCGTCGAAAGGACCGGAATGTGGTTGCACTCCGGCGCTTGCAGTAGAAAACCTCGTACGAGACTGCCAGGCTTTGCGGTGTAGGAAGAAATCAGATCAGTGAGGCGGACCCAAAACAGGGTACCAGGTGGTAATTCGTCGCAGGCTTCAAGGCGAGTCGGGGAGGCGCAAAAGGAAATCAGAAGAAAGCCTACAAAGACGCAAGCCCACTTCACTCTGACTATTTTTGTGTCGCGCTGTATGCTCATTTCTCCAATCGCGAAAGACTCCGGTCAGTGCTCTCAATACGGGCCATCTGATCCGTGGTCAGTTCAGAGCAGAAATTAGTTAACACGACTTCGCGCCAAGGTCGAAGTCGAGCGGGAGTTTGTGTGCTTTACAAACAAAGTGCGGCAGCATTCTCAGCTGAATTTCCGCAGAGGAAGCAAGCAGCTGGAGCGAATGCTTTAAGCGTTCAAAGGCTGCGTTTCGATCGACTGATTGCATGAAAAGAGCTTAGCACTCAACTGTCGAGGACGCCGGAGTCTATCCTGACCAAAATGAGGGGGTGTCCGTAAGTTGGCGTCCCCGACGGGATTTGAATCCGTGCTACCGCCGTCAAAGCGGAATGACTAAACGTAACTCTAACAAACTACAGGAACGCGGACGCACTGGATGGCGTTCCAGGAGCAGCAAGAAACACCTTATTGTGTCCCCGCTGCGTCTCCCTCGTCCAACCGCTTTAACGTCGCAAGCACAGCGAGCAGGGATCTTGGTGGAGCTGGCTCTATGATTAAGCGATCACCTTCCTTCGCATGACGGCATCTCTCCCCGGAATTCGAACTCGCGCGGGATCCGAACTGCTTGATTTCGGCCATTCTTAAAGAGCCTGACGTGGCGTTCAAGAATCATGGCGCTCCTTCCACTTAGGGATCCAGCAAATGCCCAAGCACATGGACAGGCAAGGTTAGTTGTCTGGCCCGAAAAAGCAGCTCTTACGCGAACGCTCGAAGACTGGCATGGGGTCCTTATGTGTTGCTGGGCCTGGCAAGAAAGGACCCGGAGCAACTGCTCCGGGGTAGAGGAGAAGGATGAAAACGAGAACTCTAGGCTGGACCCGCTTTTCGGCGAATCAGTTCTGCCAATCCCGCTAATCCGGTTCCCATCAGCGTGAGAGAGCCGGGTTCGGGAACCACTTGGCGGGTGCCTTTGGCCAGAATCGCTGCTTCCGAGTTCGGCGTGATGAATTGGATCTGGCCATTCTGGCCAACAACCATTCCATAGAACGTGGTGCCTACGGGTACGCTACCAGCGGTTACGGTCAAGCTTCCATTGCTCGCCAGCGCGCTATGCAGATCCACAGATCCAAAGCTCAGATTGCAAGTGGTGCTGCACAGACCAAGTCCCTGAAGGCTGCTGACAATCGCATTCGTGGCCGAACCCTCAGGAAAACTGCTGAGGCTGGTGAAGCTTATCCCGTTCAGGCTCCCTGTAGGTGCACTGTTCAGGAATGCGGCGATCACGATCACATCGGAGCCGCCAGTTCCATTCGAGGTCGAGATGTTGAAAACATTGCTGGTCAACAGCACCCCGACCGACTGGCCGCTGGCAACACCACCGCCCACATGGACGATGTTAGGTGTGGCATGTGCACAGTCGTAAGTCAGAAAGTTATTGCAGGTGTTGGCAAAAACCGTGCTAGGAAAGAGGAAGACGAGGGGGAACGCTAGCAGAAGGAAACGCAAGATACGAGAAACCATACCGGGCCTCCCACAGATGGTACAGCACGCAAGGCTCCAAAGTATTTTTCCTATCTCCTTGCCCCCAAAAAAACTTTCTCATGTCCCATCAATCACTTAATGTGTGTCTTCTTCTTAAAACCGAACAAAAAGTGACATCCGCTGCAGAAGAACTGCTCGGTTCAGCCGAGCTCGAGGAAAAAATTCCATTGCTGAAGTGGTTTACATACGCTGCTCGGCGCTCAGCACGAGGCGGAGGCCATCTTGATGGCGAACTGTTCGGACGACCTGATTGCGTTCGGCATTCGCGTCCGGTGCCCCACCACATCGCGAATCTTGAGCGAACTGCTCCACTCCACAACGGGCGGGCGGGCGTTCATACGCCTGCTCGACCCCAGCTATTTACCTTGAATCCGAGCCTCTAAGGTTCGGTGCCAGGGCACAAGCTGTTGCGTGAGTCTCTCCACAGGTTCTTGTTCGCACCTGCCGAGCATCGGCCCGTTACGTCATGGAACAACCGTTTGGATTATTGGCTGCGCTTGATTTCGATTGAAGCTTGTACTTCCAGAGTACTCAGTACGAATAGTTTGATCGCCTAACCCGAGGCTCGACGTGGTCAAGCTTGCCTGTCCATTGACCAACAGTACTGTTCCGAGCGTAAGCGTTCCGTCCTTAAATCTTGCCGTGTCCGTGGGAGTCCTCCACGATCCGACGCTTGCAGTCACGGTCACGGTGAGAGTGACCGCCTGACCAAGGGTGGAAGGGTTCTCAGAACTGCTCGTCGTGAGAAATGTTCCACCTGTGTTCAGTAGCACGCTCGTATCGCTCTCGTTCCCAGTGACTAGATCAGCCACGCCGTCCTTGTTTATAGCCCCTGGATGTATTAGCGCCGACCGTGCGGAAAACGGGTCAAGGGAAAAACCATTTCGGTGGCAACCGCCCGTGAACGGCTCGAGGTCTGCGCTCCTCAAATTTCGGTTGCTTTCGATTAATTCCACATCTGAGCATTTGACGAGCATGCGCCGTTTGGTCAGACCATCTTCGCTGCAGCAGTGGCGCGGAGCAAGAAGGCAAACGCGAGGCGGGAAACAGGTGGCATTAGGCGAACTGGTTAGGGCCGCGTAGGCGTTGCAGGCACGTACTCGCCCTGTTGTGGTTTAGGGAGCACGAGTCTATCGTGACCGTAGCGTGACCAAACTTGGGTGTGTGCTGGTGCGGTGCGCGTAAGTGATTGACAGGCTTGGCGTCCCCGACGGGATTTGAACCCGTGTTACCGCCGTGAAAGGGCGATGTCCTAGGCCGGGCTAGACGACGGGGACTACTCGAGGCAGGCAACTCGCTCGAAACACTTGATGTTAACAGCGCTTGCCGCACACTGTCAAAGCTCCCCCCGGAAAGAGCCCCAGCACACCAGCACGTCATTGGCGCCGTGAGACCAACATGCTGATCGGCAAGAACACATCGAGCGGGAGCGTCTACAATGGATGAGAAGATCGATTCGCGGGCTATTCGAATCGTTTCACCGGTCATGCCTGATCCTCTCTATCTGAGCTTGTGGTTTAGCGACTTCGAGCGCGAAGAAATGCTCCCGCATGCGCTCGCCGTCATGCGGCAGTTTCCCTTCTCGACTTCGCTGGGTGGCATCACCTATGTCGCCTTGCATCCGGTGTCGTGGGATGAGGCCACCGTGCTCGAAGAACGTTTCCGTCCCGGGATTACGCCCGAAGCCGTGGTTCTCATCGCCTCGGAGCTGCTCCACGATGACTACGCCTACGTCTTCGAAGCTCACTGGGATCTCTGGGTGTTGACCGACGACGAAAAAGAGTGGAAGCTGCAACCCTCGCAGGTGAAGTTTATCGTCCACGGAACCGAATTTGACGACGGGAGCTACGAGCAGGAAGGCCACATCCAGGTGGACTTGGGTCTCGACTCACCTTTCCTGCAGGAAAACGTGCAGCTGACGCCGGCGAACGAAGAACGGGTGCGAGCCAATGTCCAAGAGCTGGTGGATTTCACAACTGCGGTGGAGAAGAAATCGGGCGCTAGCGGACGGCTGCTCTGGTCGGAGTCAGAAGAAAATCTTGCGCAGAAACTGATCGGAAGATTGCAAAGAGCGCAATAATCACCTGTCCCGTCCTGTCGCCGCAATAACGCGGCGACAAGGACGGGTCGTACCCTGTTGAAAGTTACTTCGTTCTTCCCGCTTCCACTTTCAGCTTATCGCTGGCCGCCGCCTGCGCCGCCGCCAACCGCGCCGTGAGTACACGGAAGGGCGAGCAGGAAACATAGTTCAGCCCCGCCTGGTGGCAAAACTCGACCGACGATGGCTCTCCGCCGTGCTCGCCGCAGATCCCGACCTTCAGCTTGGGACGCGTCTTGCGGCCCCGCTCGGTCGCAATGCGGACCAACTGCCCCACGCCGTCGCGATCGAGCACCGCAAACGGATCCTGTTTGAGGATTCCCTGCTCGAGATAGACGGGAAGGACTTTGTTGAAGTCGTCGCGCGAAATGCCCATGGTAGTCTGCGTCAGATCGTTGGTGCCGAAAGAGAAGAACTCGGCCTCCGTGGCGATCTCGTCCGCCACCAGGGCTGCGCGCGGCAATTCGATCATCGTGCCCACCAGATAGTCGACGCGGTGTTCCCTTTCCGCAAACACCTCCTCGGCCACGCGGCGCACAATCGCCGCCTGGTTTGCCATCTCCTTCAAAGTTGCGGTCAGCGGAATCATCACTTCGGGATAGACTTTCACTCCCTCCTTCGATACCGCCACCGCCGCCTCAAATAGGGCGCGGGCCTGCATCTCGGTAATCTCCGGATAAGTGATGCCCAGCCGGCAACCACGATGTCCGAGCATGGGGTTTATCTCGTGCAACTGCTCGACGCGGGCCAGAAGTTTCTTGAGCTCCTTGATCTTCGGTGCCTTGGGCTTGGTGGCTTCGAGCACCGCGATTTCAACCATCAGATCTTCCCGCCGCGGCAGGAACTCATGCAGTGGAGGATCGAGCGTGCGAATGGTCACGGGGAATCCGTCCATCGCGCGGAAAACCCCGACGAAATCTTTGCGCTGCATGGGAAGAAGCTTCTTCAGTGCGGCGCGGCGGTCCTTTTCGTTGTTCGCCAGAATCATCGCCCGCATATGC
>Ga0126383_10000879_pt1 | contig 17662 bp, 7 predicted proteins | sample PanSoiMetPlot_35_FD_96882 | JGI IMG/M metagenome (GOLD analysis project Ga0126383, IMG submission 96882) | Tropical forest soil microbial communities from Panama - MetaG Plot_35 | ecosystem: Environmental > Terrestrial > Soil > Tropical forest > Bulk soil | place: Panama | collected 2016-02-17
GCCTGTCGACGGCGCAGCCGTTGTGGCAGGCGTTGTACGACTTCCACGCCGACCTGGTTCTCAACGGGCACGAGCACAACTACGAGCGGTTCGCGCCCCAGACCCCCAGCGGCGCGGCGGACCCCACCAACGGGATCCGCGAGATCATCTCGGGGACCGGTGGCGAGAGCCACTACAACGACGAAGGCACGCCGCTCACGAACAGCGAGGTCTTCAACGGGACGACCTATGGCGTGCTCAAGCTCACCCTCGGCGACGGGACCTACAGCTGGGAATTCGTCCCGATCGCGGGACAGACGTTCACCGATAGCGGCACCGGCACGTGCCACTGAGCCAAGGAGCTGCGCCCATGATCCGGATTCCTGGACTGGCGCGCCGCCCCTTAGCTTGGGGAGGCGTGCTCACCCTGATCGCGATGCTGACGGCCTGTGCGACCGAGAAGCCGACGTCGTCGAACGGCGGTGGCGGCGGTACGCTCGACAACCCGGGCGCCGTCGCAAGCGTCACGATCACACCGAAAAACGTGGCCCTGGCCCCCACTGGGACCCAAGGATTTCAGGCAGTCGCCTTGACGGGCGCCGGGGACACCGCGCACAACACTCTCACCTGGCAGCTCGTCGGGAAGGGAACGCTCGTCGATACCAGTACGACGGGCGGCACCCACGCCAGTCATGTTCAAGCCGGTGCCGATACCGGGCAGTCGATGTTGATCGCGACGGTCAACACCCTGGCCGACACTGCGTTCATCAACGTGACCAGCCAGCCGGTCGCGTCGATCGTGGTCGCGCCGGCCGACGCGAGTGTCACCGCCGGCGGCACGGTACAGCTGCAAGCGACCGTCACGGACGCGAGCGGCGCGCCGCTCAGTGGACGTAAGGTCACGTGGTCCTCGAGCGCCGGCGCGATCGCCACCGTGAACGGCTCCGGGTTGGTCACCGGCGTCGCGTCCGGCAGCGCCACCATTACGGCGACGTGTGAAGGGCGGACGGCGAGTGCCGCCATTACGGTGACCGGGTCGGGACCGCCACCCCCTCCGCCTCCGACCGGCGGCTGCCCGGGCGCCTGGCCGTCGGGGGTGTACCCGCGTATGCCGCTCTCCACTGGACAGGCGTTCTACGTGTCCCCGGGAGGCTCGGACGCGAACCCCGGGACGATCGATCAGCCCTGGCAAACCTTGCAGAAGGCGTTCGACGCGCTGCAGCCGGGTCAGATCGCCTATCTGCGGGCCGGCACATACGGCAGCTTCTGCTCGGCCAGCACGTTCAGGCGCGCCGGGACATTGACGGCGCCGATCACCGTGCAGGGATATGCGGGTGAGCGGGCGGTGCTGCACGGCCAGATCCGCATCGACGGCTCGTATTTCCGGCTCTCGAATATCGTCGCTGAAGGTCCGACGTGCGGCACATGGGGCGCCACGACTCGGCAAGGGGACAACATGATTCTGATGACTCCCGGGCTGACGCATAACGTCGAGGTGTCCAGCTCCGAGGTCTATCACGACGGGTGGCACGCCGGGATCTCGGCCGGCGGCGACGACATCTGGATTCTCAACAACTACATCCACGACAATGGCGGATTCAACGATACGAGCCAGATCAACACGTCGCACGGCATCTACTACCATGGAGGGACGCGGGGCGTCGTAGCGAACAACATCCTGGAGCACAACCGCGCTAAAGGCCTGTCGGCGCGATTCACGGCCAATCATATCCTCGTGATCAACAACACCGTGGTCGGCAACGGGCGCTCCGGGATGGACGTCGCCGAAAGCACGTACGCGTGGACCTTCGTCAACAACGTCGTGATGAACAACGGCAACGTGAACGACGGCGTGGGCATCAACACGGGCGGATCGGCCGGCGGTGCCACGAACATCGAGATCAACAACATCTTGTGGAACAACGGCACGTCGGGGACGAGCAACTGGGATGCGAACGCGACGGTCACCAACAACGTCGTCGCGGACCCGCTGCTCGCGAATCCGGTGAGCTCGGCGCCGTCGACTACGCATCAGGGGTATTCCAACGACTATCACCTCAAATCCGGAAGCCCGGCAATCGACTTCGCGTCCGTCCTGTACGCGTTGCCGTTCGACTTCGGAGGGGTTTGCCGGCCCAAGGGGCAGGGGCCTGATGCAGGAGCAATTGAACAGCAATAGCTGACGGCAAAGTGTGTTGCGCACATCCTACACCCGCTTCTTCGGGTGGCGGTGAGTCCACCGTATGTGCGGCACGACAGATGCAACGACGCCCCCCGGCGACGGTTATTATCGGCCGGGGGGCGTGCGTCGTCTGGTCCCCGCCTGTGTGATCGTCCAACACATCGCAGTCTCTGATAAATGAAAGCGGAGGGCAGGGCATGCGTCTGAGGTACCGCACGCTCCTCGTCGTGGCGCTGGTCGGTTGCGCGCGCTCGGATTCGGGACTGGGGCCGCCGCCCGCTCCCAAACCGCCGCCCGGGACTCGGGTGGGCTACTACGTGGAAGCGCCACCCTACGGGACCAGCTCCGGCAACGGCACCGACTCCGCCCCTTGGGACCTCGCCACGGCGCTCGCCGGCGGGCATGGCCGCGCCATCCGGGCCGGCGACACCGTCTGGCTGCGCGTCGGCACCTACACCGGCAGCTTCGAGACCTCCCTCAGCGGAGAACCGGGCGATCCCATCGTGTTCCGCGGTTACCCCGGGGAGCGCGCGACGATCAATGGATCGCTCGCGGCGCAGGGGTCGGATCTCACGTTCTGGGGATTCGAGATCCTGCAGACGAATCCACTCACCATTGTCGACCGCGTGCTCGAGGCCAACACGGTGAACGGCCGGTTCGTGAACCTGGTGCTGCACGATGCCGGGTTCTCCGGAGTCAGCATGGGGGCGGGGTCGGGCAGCGGTGTGGAGCTGTATGGCTGCGTCATCTACAACAACGGGTTCCGCAACAACATCGATCACGGGATTTACGCGCACAACAGCACCACCGGCACCAAATACATCACCGACAACGTCTTCTTCAACAATTTCGCTCGCGGCATTCAGATCTATGAGGGCAGCGACTCGTTGCTCCGCAACTTCGCCGTCGAGGGCAATGTGTCGTTCAACAACGGGTCGATCGCCGGAGGTCAGTCGACGGAGAGCAATCTGCTGATCAGCGCGCCGGCGGTCACGAGCGGGATGGTCGTGAAGGGGAATCTGCTCTATTTCTCTCCTGGCACCGACGGCGTGCAGCTGCGGCTCGGCAACTACGACACCACCGACAGCGCCAAGTACAACGCGAGTATCGATCTCGAGGGCAACTACGCCGCCGGCGGGAACCTCGCGCTGGAGATGCAGTACCAGTGGGCACAAGCGACGATCCTCAACAACACCTATTTCGGCACGTCGGCCACGGACGTCGTGCGCACCGGAGGTCCTACGCCGAATCTGTACACCTGGTCCGGTAACACGTACTACAGGGATCCCGCGGCGACGGCCTGGCAGCACGATACGACGAAGTACGATTTCAACGGCTGGAAGACGGCCACGGGCCTGGGGGTCGGGGATAGTGCCGTCGCTGGGGCGCCCGGCGCAAACTGGGTGTTCATCCGCCCCAACAAATACGAAGCCGGGCGAGGGTTCGTCGTGGTCTACAACTTCGTCGCGCAGAACCCCGTGGGCGTCGACATCTCCGGCATCGTACCGATCGGACGCCACTACGAGGTGCGCAACGTGCAGGACGTCTACGGTGCGGCGATCGCCTCGGGCACCTATAGTGGTGGACCGGTGGCCATTCCCATGAATGGCGTCGCCCCGCCCAAGCCGATCGGCCGGACCGCGCCACACACGGCTCCACACACGGGCCCCAATTTCGATGTCTTCCTCGTCACGAGTTCTCCCTGATATGTGTGTGACGGCCTCGCTCGCGCTGCTCACGTGGGGTCTCGGATGCGGTCCCTCCCACCCCGCCGCCAGGCAACAGGTGGGAACGGTTCCTCGCACCGGGCACTACGTGGCCCCACAGGGCACGCCCGCGGGCAATGGGTCGGTGCAGCGGCCGTGGGACCTGCAGTTCGCGCTCTCCGGTGCTCAGGGGCGGGTACACGCCGGCGATACCGTCTGGCTGCGCGGTGGGACCTATCATGGAGAGTTCCGCACATCGCTCGATGGAGCGGCGGGACGCTGGATCGTATTCCGGCAGTATCCGGGCGAGCGCGCCACCATCGACGGCACGCTGCGTGCCGATGGCTCGTATCTCGCGTTCTGGGGATTCGAGGTGATGCAATCGGCGCCCGACACCTACGGGATCCAGGCCAACACCGCACATGGGAAGTTCATCAACCTCATCGTGCACGATGCGGGGACACAGGGCGTGAGCTTCTGGACGCCTGCCGTGGACGCCGAGCTGTACGGCTGCATTATCTATAACAACGGGACCCACGACAACTTCGACCACGGCACCTACGTCCACAACGAAGACGGCACCAAGCTCATCACCGATAACGTCTTCTTCAACAATCTGGCGCGGGGCATCCAGATCTACGCCAGTCCCAAGAACCCGGTGCTCCGAAACATCACCGTCGAGGGCAACGTCTCGTTCGACAACGGCACCATCTCGAATGTCGTGGCCGCGCGCGAGAATCTCATCTTCAATGCACCGGTCCCGACCGAAGGGATGGTCGGGATCGCCAACATGTTGTACTTCGCCGGCAATGAAGGGATCAACCTGCGCGTCGGCAAGTACGCGCCGCAAAACAACCGCGACATCGTGCTGCGCGACAACTACGCTGCCGGAGGCAAGATCGGCCTCGAGATGATCGAGCCGTGGATCAAGGCCACCGTCACCGGCAATACGTTCATCGGCAGCCGCGACGTGGTGAAGGTCGGGGGAGCGAGCCTGCCGGGCCACTACCAATGGAGCGACAACACCTGGGTGCGCGACCCCGGCGCCAAGGCCTGGCGGGACGAAGACAAGGCGTACGAATGGGACGACTGGAAGCGCGCCAGCGGGCTGGGGAGCCGCGATGCGGTCCTGCCCGAGCCGCCCAAAGCCTCGAAGGTTTTCGTTCGGCCCAATCGCTACGAGCCGGGACGGGCGCACATCGTCGTGTATAACTGGGCCGGCGGACCGTCGGTGGCAGTCGACGTCTCGGGCGTCCTGAGGACGGGGGATCGATACGAGGTGCGCAACGTGCAGGCGCTGTTCGGCGCGCCCGTCGCGAGCGGCGTGTATCAGGGCGGCACGATCGCCGTCCCCATGACGGGAGTGACACCGCCGGCTCCCATCGGGCGGGTCACCCGGACGCCGCCCAAGACCGCGCCCGATTTCGACGTGTTTCTGCTCACGAGCCCGTCTCGCTAGGCCACCCGCTGCGGCGCAGCAGCGACTGCAGCGCGAGCCCCGCTCCCCAACCGAGCACGGCTCCACACCACTCGACGGACAGCGTCCCGGCCATGCCGACGAGCGGTGGGATAACGGCGAGCGCCGCGCCGAAGAGAGCGGGCGCGAGCGCGCTCTCGAGACGCCGCCGCGTCCAGAGGCCGATCGGCAGCGCCCATCCGCCGATCCACATCGCGCCCAGCAGCGCATGAGACCAGGGCGGCCAGTGCCGAGGATACAATACCAACGCCCACCCCTCGCCCGCGGTAATTCCCAGCCCGCAGCGCTCCAGCTGATTCAACGACACGCACCATTCGGCGCGGCGTCGGTGGATGGCGATGCGGAGCGTGTCTCCGGGTGCGCTCGCGGCCAGGGCATCCCGTAGCCGGATATCCGGTTGGTCGAAGCCCCAGGTGCCCGCGCCGCGCATTTGAATGCGCACGACCAGATCGTTCCTGTCGGGGCCGACCAGATAAACCGGATTCGCGTGCTCGTCCTCGAACGCGATGAGCGGGGCAAGGGCGGGCACACGCGGCCCCGCCAGCGACGTCACGAGCAGCGGCTCACCCGCGCGCAGCATGTGACCCCACTGGAGCCCGCGTGAGCCCGCGTGCAGCGGGACGCCACCGAGCCGCGTCGCCAGCACGCGGGCATGATACCACGGCATCTCCGGCAGGGCGGGGACGTACCACACGCTGAGCGCCGTGCCGGGATACTGCGGTGCCAGGAGGTAACCGGTCACGGCGAACACCGCAGCCGCCAGCGCGGCTGCGGCGAGTGAAGCCCGCGCCGCGCTCGAGTCGCTAGGAACCAGCCAGCGTCGCGAGAGCAGGGCGGCGAGCTGCCCCACGGCCGCCCCGAGAGTGTTGCACGTGACATCGGCGAGACTCGGATCGCGACCCGGGATGAACGTCTGCGCGAGCTCGATGCAGGCGGACAGCAGGAAAGCCGCGCCCACGGCGCGCGGTCCGACCCGCCCGTTCCAGAACAAGGCAACGCCCAGCGGGGCGTAAAGCAGCACGTTGGCGACGGCATCGGCCCAGCCTCGGGCGCCGCAGATGAGGCAGCTCACGAAATCGGGCTGGAACTCCGTCCCCGCCGGCGCGAGGGTCGCCCCGAGGATGCAGGCCAAGGCAAGGAGGAGCACGATCTGTGCGAGTCTGATCCGGCCCAAAATCGCCCCTCTCCGGCACGGTGATATGTGACCGCCGTCCTATCCTTTTGGCGGCTCGGAATTTATGCTGAAGGGCCCGCCGGTGCGGGGGCCTCGGCTGGTCTGGAACTTGCTGTGCTAACGTCATTTACATGAAGAAACGCATGCGTCGAGCGATGCTCGCTGTCGCCCTCGTGACGATCGCGTGCTCATCTGACAACATCGGGACGGGTCCAGTGGCGACCCGTCTCGTTTTCTCCGGCCAGCCCAGTGGGGCGACGGCAGGGGTCGCGATCACGCCCGGGATTCAGGTCACCGCCCTCGACGAGGGCGGGGCCGTGGTCACCTCCTTCACCGGGACGATCACGGTTGCGTTGGCGGCGAACCCGGGCGGCTCGACGCTGTCGGGAACGCTCACCCATGGCGCCGTCGGTGGAGTGGCGACGTTCTCCGATTTGCGGCTGAATCGCACCGGGACGAGCTACGCCTTCCTTGCGTCATCCGGCTCGCTGACCACCGCAACGAGTGCCAGCTTCGCCATTTCACCGGCCCCTCCCGCCCAGCTCGCGTTCTCCGTCCAGCCCAGCGATGTGATCGCCGGAGTCGCGATGGCTCAGTCCGTTCAGGTCCAAGCGCGCGACTCCCTCGGCAACGCGACGCCGAGCTTCACCGGCAGTGTGGCGCTCTCCCTTGCGCCGAACGGCTCGGGAGCCGTTCTGGGCGGCACGACGAGCGTTGCGGCGGTTGCTGGAGTGGCGCGCTTCGCGGGATTGCACGTCGACAAGAGCGGATCGGGATACGCGATCCAGGCAGCCGCCGGCGCGCTGACCGGCTCCACCAGCACAACGTTCAAGGTCTCAGCGGCTGCCGCGAAAAACCTCGCTTTCACGGTGCTGCCGACGGGGCTGCCGAATCCGGTCGCGGGACAGCCGATGACGGTTCAGGTCAGCGCGAGCGACACGTTCGGCAACGTGGCAACCGGGTATGTCGGCAGCGTGACGGTGTCACTCGGTGCGCATCCTGCCGGTGGCACGCTGTCGGGCACGTTTCCAGTGACGGCGGTGAGCGGGATCGCGACCTTTTCGGACCTGACCGTTTCCAAGAGCGGCAGCGGGTACACCCTCGTGACATCCGCGTCGGGACTCACCGGAGACACGACGCCGCCATTCACGGTCGACCCCGGCAATGTGTCCGCCGCCTCCACGGTCTTCGCCGCGCCCACGACCATTCCCGCCAGCAACGGATCGAGCTCGGCGACCATCACCGTCACGGCGCTGGACGCGTTGGGGGATCCGGTCCCGGGGGCGACCGTCGTGCTCTCGGCGACGGGAACGGGCTTCACCCTGACGCAGCCCGGCGGACCGACCGACGCGAACGGGGTCGCGACCGGATCGATCAGCGCGACCGCCACGGGTCCGAAGGTGGTGTCGGCGACGGTGGCCGGCTTGCTCGCCACGCAGACGGCAACGGTCACCGTCACCCCGGCCGCCGCCGCTTCGCTCGGCTTCACGGTGCAGCCCTCGACGACGAATGCGACGAGCGCCATCACCCCTGCCGTCCAGGTTACGGCGAGCGACGCATTCGGGAATCGGGCGACCGGTTTCGCGGGGAGCGTCACGATCGCGATCGGTGCCAACCCGAGCGGCGGCACCCTGGCGGGCACGTTGGTCGCGACCGCGGACACGGGTGTCGCGTCGTTCCCGGGGCTGAGCATCGACAAGGCCGGGGCGGGCTATACCCTCGTCGCCGGCTCCGGGGCGCTCTCGGCCGGCACGAGCCAGGCGTTCGCGATTGCGGTCGGACCGGCAACGAAGCTGGGTTTCGTCGTTCAGCCGTCGGCCACCCAGGCCGGCGCAGCCATCACTCCCGCGATCCAGTTGGCGGTGCAGGATTCCGGCGGAAATCTCGTGACGACCGCCACGAACAATGTCACGATTGCCATCGGCACGAACCCCGGCGGTGGGCAACTTTCGGGGACGCTCAGCGCCGCGGCGTCGGCCGGCATCGCGCAATTCTCCAATCTCAGCATCGACAAGGCAGGGGCCGGCTACACACTGCAGGCGACTGCGACCGGGCTGACGACCGCGGTTTCGACCTCGTTCACCATCGCCTCGGGAGCTGCCGACCACCTCGCCTTCATCGTCGAGCCGTCCACCGCCGTGGCCGGGGTGTCGATCGCGCCCGCCGTGAAGGTCGAGGTAGAAGACGCGATCGGGAATCGGGTGACGAGTGCGACGACGAGCGTGACGCTCGCCATTCTCGACAATCCGACCGGCGGGACTCTCTCGGGCGCGGCCACGGTATCGGCGGTCGCCGGCGTGGCGTCGTTCTCGACACTGAGCATCAACAAGAGCGGTACGGGATATTCGCTGGCCGCTTCGGCCAGCGGGCTCACGGGGGACGTCTCGGGCGACTTCGACATCACACCGGCTGCCGCGTCACGCGTCGCGTTCTTCGTGGAGCCGAGCACGACGGACGCCGGCGCGCTGATCACGCCCGGGGTCCAGGCCGAGATTCTCGACGCTTTCGGCAACCGCGTCGCGACGGCGACGAACAACGTCACCGTCGCCCTGGCCGCGAACCCGAACGGCGGGACCCTGTCCGGGACAAAGAGCCGCTCGGCCGTTGCGGGAGTGGTCTCGTTCAACAACCTCAGCATCGACGTCGCGGGCGGCGGCTACACGATGCGAGCCAGCGCGAGCGGCCTGACGCCCGACACGAGCCCCGCGTTCACAATCACCCCGGGCCCGGCTACGACGCTGGCCTTTACGCAGCAACCCACGCAAACGGCTGCGACGGCTGGAATTACCCCCTCCGTCAAAGTCACGGCTCGCGATGCGCAGGGGAATACGGCTACCGACTTCACGGGATTGGTGTCGATCGCGATCGAGAACAACGCCGGTGGCGGCACGCTCACGGGAACCCTGAGCGCATCTGCCGTGGCGGGGGTCGCGACGTTTGCGAATTTGCAAATCGACAAGATCGGCAGCGGTTATACCCTGGGCGCCGCGGCGACGGGTCTTTCGGGGGCGACTTCGAATGCGTTCAATATCGTGGCCGGGTCCGCGACGCAGTTGGCTTTCCTCGCGCAACCGACCGGAACGACGGGCGGCGCGACCCTCGCCGATGTGCAGGTCGAGGTTCTCGACGCCGGCGGCAATCTGGTGACCGGCGCGGGCAACTCGATATCGCTCGCGTTCGGCACGAATGACAATGGGGCGACACTGTCCGGTACGATTCCCCGGTCGGCCTCCAGTGGAGTTGCCACATTCAACAATCTGAGCGTCGACAGTGCGGGAACGGGATACACCCTGACGGCGAGTGCCAACGGTCTCACCGGGACGACGTCCACGTCGTTCAATATCACGGTGGGACCGGCGGTGAAGGTCGGATTCCTCGTGCCGCCTTCGAATACCGTGCCGGGTCAGCCGATCTCCCCCGATATCCAGGTCGAAGTGCGCGATCTTGGCGGCAATCGGGTGACCTCGTCCGGGGCGACGGTGTCGCTGGCGATCGGCAGCAATCCGGGGAGTGGCACGCTCGGCGGGACGACCTCGCACGCGGCGGCGAACGGGTTGGCGACCTTCCCCGGGATCAGCATCAACAACGCGGGGAGCGGCTATACCCTGGTCGCCTCGGCGGCGGGGCTGACCTCCGCCACGTCGCCGGCGTTCGACATCTCGGTCGGTTCGGCCACCAAGCTGGGATTCTTCCTCCAACCGTCGGCCACCGCCGGCGGGACGGCGATCTCGCCCGCGGTGCGGGTCGAGATCCAGGACATCGGCGGCAATCGCGTGACCGGGTCGACGAACAGCGTCACCCTGGCGATCGGCACGAACGCCAACTCCGGGACGTTATCCGGGACCAAGACGGTCGCGGCGGTCAATGGCGTCGCCACGTTCACCGGGATCAGCATCGACAGCGCCGGAACCGGTTACACGCTGGACGCCAGCGCGTCGGGGTTGACCGGCGCGACGTCGAGCGCATTCACCGTGACGGTGGGCTCGGCGGCGAAGCTCGGCTTCCATGTCGGTCCGTCCAACGGCAGCGGGGGCGTGGCGCTCGCGCCGGCGATCGAGGTCGAGGTGCAGGATGCGGGGGGCAATCGGGTCACAAGCTCTGGCAATACCGTCACCATGTCGCTCGCCGCCAATCCCGGGTCGGGGACGCTCTCCGGGACAACGGTGGTCGGGGCAGCCAACGGCATCGCGACGTTCGCGAACTTGAGCGTCGACAGCGCTGCGAGCGGCTACCGTCTCGGCGCCGCGGCAACCGGATTGACAGGGGCCACATCTGCCACGTTCACGATTGCGGTGGGACCCGCGGCGAAGCTGGGATTCCTGGTGCAGCCGAGTGATGTGACGGCCGGAGTCGGGATCGCCCCCGCCGTCAAAGTGGAAGTGCGCGACGCGGGCGGCAACCAGGTCACGACGGCGAACAACACGGTGAGCATCGCCATCGGCACGAATGCGGGTGGCGGGACGCTTTCGGGGTCGACATCGCATGCTGCGGCCGGCGGTGTTGCGACGTTCTCGGGTCTGAGCATCGACAAGAGCGGCGTCGGGTACACCCTGGCGGCGACCGCGAGCGGCCTGACTGGCGCGACCAGCGCAGGATTCACGGTATCGGCGGATGGCGTCAATGTGGGTTTCTCGACCCTCAGCAGCTCCGCCGACACCGTGGGGCAGTGCGCGACGTCGTGCAGTCCGACGTTCCAGACCTCCACGGTCACCGTCACGGTGAAGGACCAATTCGGCAATCGCATTCCCGGGTCACCGGTGGTGGTGACGGCGAACGGGACCGGGAACGGTTTTTCGCCGTCGGGCTCCGGTACGACCGACGTCAACGGCACGTTCACCACGACCTACAATGCCGCGGTGGTGGAAAGCAAGACGCTGTCTGCGAGCGCCGGCGGGATCGGGCTCTCCCAAACCCCGGGCATCGCGGTGATGCCGGCGCTGGTGGGCGCCGGCGACATCGCCGATTGCAATTCGACCAAGGATGATGCGACGGCTAATCAGCTGGACAATATCCCCGGCACCGTGTTCGCCGATGGCGACAACGCATACCCCAACGGTACGGCAACCAATTTCACGAACTGCTACGATCCGACCTGGGGCCGGCACAAGGCGCGCACGCGCCCCGTCGTGGGCAACCACGAGTACGACAGCTCGGGAACGGCCGCGCCGTATTTCGCCTACTTCGGCGCGGCGAGCGCGGATCCGCTGGGGAACGGCTTCGGCTACTACAGCTACGACCTCGGCGCGTGGCATATCATCGTGTTGAACAGCGACTCGGGTGTCACCAACGCGAGCTCGGGGCAGCTGACGTGGTTGCAGAACGATTTGGTGGGCCGGGCGAATCAATGTGTGCTCGCCCTGTGGCACCGGCCCGTGTTCACCTCGGGGTCATCCGGAGGCGCGGGCACGAAGGTGCGTCGGCTGTGGCAGGCGCTCGAGAACGGCGGCGCGGAAGTCGTGATCAACGGACACGATCACCTGTACGAGCGGTTCGCTCCCCAGGACTCGCTCGGCAATGCGACGAGCGCGGGGATGCGGGAATTCATCGTCGGCACGGGCGGGGGGGAATCGCACGGGAACTTCCCCAACAGCCCTGCCAACGTGGAGGCCAGTGACGCCGCTAATTTCTCCCGGGGGGTTCTGCGCCTGACCCTCTATCCCAACGCCTACCGGTGGGAGTTCATCGCGGCGCAGGGGCAGGGAACGTATTCGGATTCGGGAACTGCTAGCTGCCACTAGCGTTACGCGTCCTTCGAAGCTCCATGATCAGGTCCGGATTTTGCACCCTTTTGGTGCCGAATCCCTTTCATTGTTGCGTCGGCGCTACAGCCATCAACCGAGGGTAGGGTGGCAGGCATTCTTGTGCGTTACATCCGGTCCGGCAGACCCCGTCGGGCCATGGTGGTTGCGTCGTTACTGGCTGCCTGTACGGCCGATCACGCCGGCGGTCCGACGAAACCCGTTGTCTCCGTCAGCGTGGTCCCGCTTTCCTCGCCGCTTCCGGTGGGAACGACGCTGCAGCTCACCGCCATTCCAAAAGACGACGAGGGGAATCCGCTCAGCGGCCGCACGGTAACGTGGTCGAGCTCGGATTCCGCCGTCGCCGCGATCACTGCCGGCGGTCTCGCGAGTGGCGTCACGCTCGGCAGCGCCAACCTGACGGCGACGGTGGAGGGGATCAGGGGCGCGGGGTCTGTCACCGTGACGCCCGGTGCGGCGGCACGGCTCGACTTCACGTCCCAGCCTACCACGCTCGTGGCCGGCACACCAAACGCGGCGCCCTTCGTGGTCACGGCTCGGGACGTGGGCGGCAACGTCGCGACCGGGTTCAGCGGCAGCGTGACTGTGTCGCTGGCATCGAATCCCACCGGCGCCACGCTGCTCGGAACGACGACGGAAGCGGCGGTCGCGGGTGTCGCCACATTCACCGACTTGCACATCGACAAGACCGGCTCCGGGTACACCGTGCAGGCGGTGTCGGCGAGTGTAACCGGCGCGACGAGCGCACCGCTGACGATCGGGCCGGCGCAGGCGGCGACGCTGGTGTTCACGGTGCAGCCGGGTGCGGTCACCGCGGGCAGCTCCGTTCCCATCCAGGTGGAAGCGACCGATCAATTCGGCAACGTCGAGCCGTCCTTCGCTGATTCCGTCATGGTGGCCATCGGGACCAATCCCGGTGGTGGGACGCTGTCCGGCACGACCCGGGTGCTGGCCATCAACGGCAGCGCCACCTTTGCGAACCTGCAGATCGACCGGGCCGGGGCCGGCTATACGCTGACCGCCACGACGGCATCGCTGCCTTCGGCCACGTCGACCGGGTTCACGGTCAGTGCGGCGACGCCGTCTGCGACGGTTTCCTCCCTCGCCGTGTCGCCGGCGACGATCGCTTCGAGCTCGGGCTCCAGTTCCACCACGATCACCGCGACTGTCCGCGACACGTTCGGCAACCCTGTTCCGGGCGTCGTGGTCACCCTGGCCGCGACGGGATTGGGCAACAGTCTGACCCAACCGATCGGCCCGAGCAACGCGCTCGGCGTGGCGCAAGGCTCGCTGAGCTCGACCGTCTCGGAGCAAAAGATCGTCTCGGCGAAGGCAGGAGCGTTGTCTCTCGCGCAAGCCGACACCGTCACCGTCATGCCCGCGAGCGGCGGTGCGCTGTTCTTCACCGTCCAGCCGAGTCTGGCGGTGGCCGGGTCGACGATCACTCCGGCGGTCGCAGTCACGGCGAAGGATCCTTTCGGCAACGTCAACACGGCCTTCACCGGGACGGTGAATCTGACGATTGCCGACAATCCGGGGGGCGGGACGTTGGGGGGGACGGTGGCCAGGGCGGCGGTGGCCGGCGTGGCGACGTTCGACGATCTGCAGATCGACAAATCGGGCTCCGGATACGCGCTGACCGCTGCGGCGACGGGAATGACGGCGGGGAAGTCGACGGCGTTCAATATCAACCCGGGTCCGGTCTCGGCCAGCCAGACGACGGTTACGGCACTGCCATCCCCGATCACCGCGAGCACCGGCTCGAGCGCCGCCACCATCACGGTGACGGCCCGGGACGCCGCCGGCAATCCGATCGCCAACGCGACGGTGCAGCTCGCGGCCACGGGCACCGGCTTTACGCTCGTTCAACCGGGCGGTACCACCAATGCCGCTGGCGCGGCGAGCGGCTCGCTGAGCGCGACGATCGCGGGAGACAAGACCATCTCGGCGACGGTCAATGGTGTCGCGATCACCGCGCAACCGGTGGTGACGGTCAACGCCGCTGCCGCGACCGGCGCTCAGACGACCATCGCGGCCGCCCCGACGAGCATCGCGGCGAGTAACGGCGGGTTCACGTCGACGATCACCGTCACCGCCAAGGACGCGTTCGGCAACGTGGTGAGCGGCGCGACCGTCGGCCTCGCCGCGGCCGGGGGCGGGAACGCCGTCGTGCAGCCCGCCGGCCCGACCAACGCCCTGGGTGTGGCAACGGGAACCGTGAGCTCCACGCTGGTGGGAGCGAAGACCGTCTCCGCGACGGTCAACGGCGTGCCGGTGACGGCGACGGCCGCGGTGACGGTCGTACCGGGCGAAGTCTCGGTGTCGCAGTCCACGATCGTCGCCGTGGCGGACACGATCACGGCGAGCACCGGAACCAGCGTGGATACGTTCACGATCACGGCCAGGGACGATCAGGGCAACGTGATTCCGGGCGTGCCCGTCGTGCTCGGCTCGACCGGCTCCTCGAACGTGATTGGCCAGCCCACGATGACCGACGGGAGCGGGGTCGCGAAGGGGACCCTGCGCTCGGCAGTAGCGGAAGACAAGATCGTGTCGGCGACGATCGACGGCACGGGGATCGACCAGGTCGACACCATCACCGTCAAGCCGGCGGCCCCGGCGGGACTGGCGTTCGTCGTTCAGCCCTCGAATGCCACCGGTGGAGTTACGATGTCACCTGCCGTGCAGGTCGAGATCCGCGACGGGTTCGCCAACCGCGTGACGACCGCCGCGAACACGGTCACCCTGGCGCTGAACATGAACCCGGCGAGCCTGAGCGGGAACGGTCCGATCGCCGCGGTCAACGGGGTCGCGGCGTTCCCGAACCTCACCGTGAACACGTCGGCGACCGGGTACACCCTCGCCGCATCCTCCGCCGGTCTCGCGGGCACTGTGTCAGGGACGTTCAACGTCTCGACGGGAGTGGTCTCCGCGTCGCAATCCACCGTCGCCGTGTCGCCGAGCTCCCTTGTGGCGGGGGTCGGGTCTTCCACGATCACGGTGACCGTGAAGGACGGCAGCGGCACGCCGCTGCCCGGAGTGACGGTGACGCTGACGGCGAGCGGCGGCAACTCGATCGTCCAGCCGGCGGGGTTGACCAACGCCAGCGGCGTGGCACAAGGGTCCCTCAGCTCGACGTCGGCGGGGATCAAGACGGTGACGGCCACGGCGAGCGGCGTGGTGATCAATCAGAAGCCGACGATCACGGTTACGGCGGGCGCGATTTCCGGCACCCAGTCGTCGATTCAGGCAAACCCGACGACGGTTGTCGTGAACAGCCCATCGTCGATTTTGGTGACGGCCAAAGACCAGTTCGGCAATCCGGTGAGCGGCGCCACCGTCGACCTCGATGCAACCGGCTCCGGCGTGACGGTGACGCAGCCGTCGGCGGCCACCGACGCGACCGGCGCGGCGACCGGGTCGGTGAAGGCCTCGAACACCGGGACGATGACGGTATCGGCGACGGCGGGTGGCGTGGCGCTGACGCAGACCGCCTCCGTCACGGTCGAGGCCGTCGGCTCCTCGGTCGTATTCATCGGGGCGGGCGACATTTCCGACTGCGCCAACGACAACGATGCCGCTACGGCCGCGTTGATCAACGCCATGCCGAGCGCTCCCGTGTTCACGCTCGGGGACAACGCATACCCCAACGGATCGTCGAACGATTACAAGAACTGCTACAACCCCACCTGGGGCGCGTTCAAGTCGCGGACGCACCCTTCGGCGGGGAACCACGAGTACGATGTTTCGTCGACGGCGGCTCCCTACTTCGCCTACTTCGGGGCGGCCGCGGGCACGGCCGGCCAGGGGTACTACAGCTTCGATCTCGGGTCGTGGCACGTGGTGGTGCTCAACAGCAACATCGCCACCGATGTCGGCTCACCGCAGGAGCTGTGGCTGAAGGCCGATCTCGCGGCGCATCCCAACGTGTGTACGCTGGCCTACTGGCACCACCCGCTGTATTCGTCGATCGGGGGATCGACCGGCACGAGCGGCGCCGTGATCACGAGCGCCCGGCCGCTGTGGGACGATCTGTACGCGGCCGGTGCCGACCTGGTGCTCAACGGACATCGCCACGTGTACGAGCGTCTCGCGCCGATGAAGCCGGACGGGAGTCCCGATCCGGTGACAGGCATTCGTACGATCATCGCCGGGATGGGCGGGGAGAGCGGCGGGGATCTGACGAACATCTTCCCGACGAGCGAAGTGCGCGAAGGCCGGACGTTCGGGATTCTGAAGCTGACGCTGACGACGGGGAGCTACAGCTGGCAGTTCATCGGGGTGCCGGGGTCGACGTTCACCGACAGCGGCACGAACAGCTGCCACTGACGACAAGCACAAATGTAGAATGTCCAATGCCCAATGTTGAATGTAGAAGTGGTTCTACATTCGATATTGGATATCCTGCATGCTACATGTCTCAGGTCGATCGAGCCCTGATGTACATGCGGTACAGCGGTGGGGCGATTTGGGTCGCCAGAACCTTCAAGCGCCGACGCCACAGCGCACGCGTCCAGCTCTGGAATCGGACCAGCGATTCGATACGGGCCGGTGACGTCGTGATCTTCACGCTGTAGCGTCCCAGGATCCAGCAGTCCCCGACCCGCCGCGGCACCAGCCACGGCTCCGAAGTGAACAGATAGCGGAGCCCGGCGCCGCTCGCCGATTCCAGCACTTCCTCCGAGATATCGCCGCCCGGGACCGCGGCGGAGACGCACGGCTCACCCAGAATCTGCCCCAGGATGTCGCAGCTGGTGCGCCATTCTTCGGCCATCTTCGCCGGCGCCTGCGAGCGAAAGATCATCGGGTGCGTATGCGAATGGCTGCCGACGATGTGCCCGCCGCTGCGCAACGCCCGCACACCTTCCGCGTTGAGGAAGGTACGGCTCCCGATGAGGCTCGTGACGATGAAGAAGTGACCCACCCAGCCGTGCCTGGCGAGCAGGTCCGCGGCGAACAGGGCGCTCTTGCCTCCATCGTCGAACGTGAGCAGCAGGTGGCGCCCCGGCTGTGCGAAGTCGACGTCGACCACGCGGCCGGGCTTCACGACGGCGGCGGCATCGATGCGGCGCAGATGTTCCGTGAACGCCGCGGTCGAATGCTTGTACGCGAGCGCCCCGGGGCGCTGAAACCCCGTGGTCGCCGCGTCGTCGGTGACCTCGTGGTACATCAGGCTGGCGATCTCCGGGTGGGACGCCATGGAGGCCACGCTCAGCGCGACAGCGGCAGCTCGGCGGCTTGCTCGGAGCGGCGCGTGCGGGCGGGCAGCAGCAGCTCGATGACGCGGCGCCAGAAGCCGAGGCCGTAACTGACGTGGATGACGGGGAGGACGGTGACGAACGCCAGTCCCGTCGCCGCACCCGCTTTCAGTGCGGTGTGAATCGC
>Ga0126383_10000880_pt1 | contig 17658 bp, 16 predicted proteins | sample PanSoiMetPlot_35_FD_96882 | JGI IMG/M metagenome (GOLD analysis project Ga0126383, IMG submission 96882) | Tropical forest soil microbial communities from Panama - MetaG Plot_35 | ecosystem: Environmental > Terrestrial > Soil > Tropical forest > Bulk soil | place: Panama | collected 2016-02-17
CAGTCCGAGTAGTCCGGCCTTCGATGCCGTGTAATGCGCACCGCCGAGCGTGCTCACCATCCGGCCGGCCGAAGATGATATATTGATGATGCGACCGTATTGCTGGGCGCGCATTGCCGGAAGAACGGCTTTCGTCATCAAAAACGGCGCGGTGAGGTTGACCTCGATCGCTTTGCGCCATTCCTCGGCGGTGAGATCGGGGAAGCGTGTCGACAGAGGAAGCGCGGCGTTGTTCACGAGGATGTCAATCCGTTCGAAGCGTTCGAGCGTGCGGCGCGCGATCTCGTCAGGGATGTTCTCTGCCGCGATGTCGCCCGGCACGGCGAAGGCGCGCTTGCCGATTTCTTTCGCCAGCGCCTCGGCGCGCTCGCGGTTGCGGACGTTCACTGCGACCGAGGCGCCGCGCTCGTGCAGGCGCGCCGCGGCAGCCCGTCCGAGGCCGCGCCACGCACCGGTGACGATGGCGACGCGCCCAGCAAAATCAGCTTTTTCCATCAGGAGAATTATCTCGCGGTTTGCTGTACCGCAATGAACAAACCTGACCAAGCGATCGGTGAGCTACCAAACTCGGATGGGCGAAGGATTGACATACGGTCGGGGAATTTTCTTTCCAAGATTCCGGGTCCCAATTGATTGCTCGCCCGACAGAGAGAGCACAGTCTTTTACGGATCTCAATTCAAGACAGAGTTTGTGCGCTATCAGCTGAGCTACGGGCGCTTTTACAGGACTCTTTACTTTTCGGCGGTTGGCGTGGCCTCTGCGTCGTCGGCTGCTACCCTCTATAGCCCTTTTCCAGCTCTTAACCCTCACTCGAAGGGCTAGCTCGTTCACTACAGTCGAAAATTCCGTAACGTATTCGGTAGCGCTGGCCTGATGGCCTCTGAATGAGCGCAGTTAAGAGTCACTTGCTCTGCCAATTGAGCTAACGGTGCGTAAAGGTCTCAGATCTTTGATTGCCGAGTGTAGCAGAATTTCCGTCGGCAGCGACATAGATCAACGTACCGCCCACTGCGAAAAGCCCCTGGCAAGCCTGCGTCAGATCTCCTTCGCTTTATTCGGTTCGCAGCGCCGTCATCGGATTCACACGAGTGGCGCGGTTGGCCGGGAAAAAACAAGCAAGGAGCGCTGCACTGGCGAGCATGAAAGTTGCGCTGACGAGCACCAATGGATCGGTCGGACTCACTTGATACAAAATCTTGGCCAGAACGCGCCCTGCACCAAGTGAAAGAAGGACCCCGGCGCCGACGGCGAGAGCCGTTTGCAACGCGCCCTGCCGCATAATCAGAGCGAAGACGTCGCGACGATGTGCACCCAATGCCATGCGAATTCCGATTTCGCGGGTCCGGCACGCGACGGCGTAAGCTTTCACGCCGTAAACACCGACGACCGCTAATGCGAGGGCGATAGCACCAAAAGCGCCGAAGAGAGTTGCCCCAAGTTTGATGATCCAAAGATTCGGCGACCGCTCCATGAGGTCCGCAAACGGCGTGATCTGCAATAGCGGCAGATCGGGATCGATCTCACGCAGCGTTTGTCGCAGCGTCGGTATCAACGCGGCGACGGCACGTCGATCTTGCGTGTTGAGCCGCACATGCAGATACGTCTGGCCGCTGTATCCCTGCGCCAACGGCACAAACAAACGGCATACCAGGGAATCATTGTCAACGCTATGCCGGTGCTTGCTCACCACACCGACGATTTCCATGTCGTTAGGCGAGCCGTCCTTCGGCGGTTGCGTGTAGCGAATGTGTTGACGAATCGGGTCCTCATTCGGGAAAAGTTTCTTTGCCATTTCTTCATCGATCATGGCGACGCGTCGCGCGTCTTTGTTTTCGCATTCCTCCTGAGTGAAATCGCGGCCACGTAGCAGTTTGATGCCGAGCGCCTCGCAGTAACCGGGCGTGATCGCGGTGTAGAGCGAGTTGACGCTTGGGTCCGGCGCCTTCGGATCATTAGGCATCGTGTCTTTTGTGCGCAGAACGCGGCGCGCGCTGGTGAAGTCGGCATACGGCAGCATGGTGCCGATGGCCGACGCCGTTACGCCGGGCAACTCTCGTACGCGGCGCACCATGTCGAAGATCAAGCGACGCGCGTCGGCCGGCGTCTTCTTGATCAAAGTGAAATCGAACTCACTGATGAGATCGCCGCGCGCGGGGAAGCCCGGGTTAAGTCCGGCCGCTGCGAGCGCGCCACGGAAAAATAATCCCGCGGCGAAAAGCAACATGAGCGAGAGCGCGATTTGCACCATCACAGAAATGTGACGCGGCGCGAAGAAACGACTCAAGCGACCGATGCGCGCCGGTTCGCCGACTTGCTCTTTGAGGTCCTTAACGAGATCGGCCTTTGTTGCCTTCAACGCCGGTCCCAGGCTGAAAAGCATTGTGGCTATGAGGCAAAAGAAGAATGTGACTGCGAGCACGGCCGTGTCCGGCCGCAATTTCACGACGAAAGAAAAATTCACGGACGCGAGCAGACTCCGCAGTTGTTGGAGTAAAAGATCGTTGCACCAGGCGCTAAGAATCAGGCCGATCACGCCGCCGCAAACGGCAAGCAGAAATCCTTCGCACAATAGCTGTCTGACGATCTGCCAGCGCGATGCGCCGACAGCCAGCCGGACCGCGATTTCCTTCGAACGCGATGTGCCGCGCGCGAGCAGCATATTCGCGAGATTTAAACACGCGATCAGCAACACGGCGCCGGCCATGGCCATGAGCAATGTCGCGATCAGCGTGATCGGGCCGTCATCCTCCGGTTGCGTACTCAGGCTGAATCGCGACGGCGTTTGAATTTGCAACTCCCGCGCACCTTCGCTGCCATCGGGTTGGATCGCATTCAATCGTTGCGCCAGCACCGGCAAGCGCGCTTTCGCCGCGACGATCGTCAGGCCCGGCCTCAACCGCGCTGTGAGATTGAACGTGTAATTCTTCGGGTTCAAGACGTCGTGCATCGTTTCGGAATCGCCGAAGGCCGAACCGAGCTGCGACCGAATACCCAGCGGCACCCAAATATCCGGCGCGATCAACGCGTTGGCGCCGCTGAATCCGTCCGGCGCGATCCCGATGACAGTATATGGCTGTCCATTGATGTGAAGCGTGCTACCGACAAGATCATTGCGGCCACCGTTACGTTTCCAAAAACCGTAGCTTGTTACGACCACAGCCATGTTCGCGTTCGGCTTGCACTCGGCTGCGTTATAAAACCGGCCGCGAAACGGCTGCACCCCCATCATCGGGAAGTAATTGTCCGAAGTCAGGAAAGCGAAGCTGCGCCGCATCTCGTGATCGCGTCCGATGCCGGCGACGGCGAACTCGAGCGCGGCAACGTCGGCAAACACGTCTCCGCCGTTCTCGCGCAGCTCGCGGTATTCGTTGTAGGAGAACTGGCGATAATCGTGGCTCGCATTCTGTCGCGCCGTGAACGCATTCACAACTTCAGCAGGCCGGACCGGCACAACCGGTTTCAGCACCACTCCATTGATCAGCGCGAAAATGGCCGAGTTAACGCCGATTGCCAACGCAAGCGTCAATACCGCCACCGTCGTGAATCCCGGGGTCTTCAAAAGCTGCCGGCAAGCAAACCTCAAATCCTGCTTCATAATGATCCTTCTCCGTTTCCACTGAGATGCAGCTCGCCTCGGGTTTGGATTCAACAGTTCTGCGTCGGACGAATAATTTCGCCCTGCCTAAGTAGGTCGCTTTTGTTAGGGGGTGACCAGTCTGTAACGACTCTGCCCCGTGATCAAGCTTGCGTGTGCCGCGCGTAATGCCTGTCAACGCCTTTCGGAAGCAGGCGTTTGCGGCCGCGTTGGCGCCGGCGCGCGAGGGCAGCGCGACCGCCCCGAGTCCGCATCCGGGCGCGGAAACCGTGCTGGCGTTTGCGCGTTCGCTTGGATGGCTGATAGGTGCGTTTCATAACCTAATCGGTTGGCCCGATCGGAGAGCGGTTACACTAGGGGGAACCTCATCAATGTCAACGCCACGGCGAACGCGCGGTTGTCTCGATTCGTGGTCAGGCAACGACCACGATTTACAAAGTTGCCAACTGAGCGCATTTTTGGAATAACGAGCCGGAATCAATGGGCGAACAAGAAAATGTCGTGATCGAGCCGGCAACCGAGGCCGATTTGGACGAGCTGTCGGAAATGCTCGGCGAATTGTTTGCTCAGGAGAGCGACTTCCGTCCAGATAAGGACAAACAGCTTCGCGGGTTGCGGCTCATTTTCGAACAGCCCAGCCGGGGCCGCGTTTTTGTGCTGCGCCGCAACGGCGCGATCGTGGGCATGATCAATCTGCTTTTCACCATCAGCACGGCCGAAGGTGGTTTCGTCATCCTTTTAGAAGACCTGGTGGTGCACACGCAGTATCAAGGTCAGGGCTACGGCAACAAGCTTCTCGAATACGCAATCGATTTTGCGAAGAAGAAAAACTTTCTCCGAATCACCCTGCTAACCGATCGCCCGGAAAATGTGGCGCAGGCGTTTTTCCGCAAGCACGGCTTCGTCGATTCTTCAATGATTCCGATGCGGCTCTGGATTGCGCCGCAGCAAAATGGCGATCAGTGACGGCCGACTGGGCCGTGGCTACAACGTTATTTCTGGTCTTTCTTGTCGATCCAGGCGTTTAGTTGCGTCATCAGCCGTTTTTTGAATTCGGCGCGAAACTGAATTTCATCGATCGCTTTGGCCACATCAGGTGCACTCGCAGCCGGCAGATTTGCTTTCGCGTAGCCCTTTAACTCATTCGCGCGCGATTCGTCCGAGAAAAATGTGAACAGACCCGGCGCATACCGGTTCTCGCCAAGCGCGTCGGTTTTCGCGAGCAGCGCTTTCATATTCGCCGCGGCGAATTCCCACGCGAGCTCGGGGTGACCGCTGTCACGCGCGACGCGCGCGGCCAGAAACACGGCGCGACTCGTTGGCAATTCATCAGTGAGCGCAATCGGGAGCGTCTTCTTGATCAGCTTCGGATCGGTCGCTTCGGCCAGCGCGTTATAGTAATTTTGTTTCTCCTCGATGCTGGTCGTTTTCAGACCGAGCTCGTGCAGTTTGTTCCAGGTCTTCTCGTCCGCGTATCGGCCGGCCACGCCTAAGACGGCGGGACGCAGATCGGGTGCGAGGGACGCCGGATCAGCGAGATATTTCTCGAAACGGTTACGACAACCATCGATGATTTCCGGATCGTTCAAATCTCCGAGAGTACTGATCAAGCTTGCGCGCAGGCTTCCAGCGCTCGGCCGTTCGCCTGTTTTCGGTTGCCATCCCTGTATCTTAAACGTTGGATGTAAAAGCGATCGCGCGTAGTGCTGGAATTTTTTGTGTGCCGGACTGCCGGCCAACAGACGGTTCATGTAATCCAAGACATGAATGATCTGCTCTCGTTCGGCGAGATCCGTGGAAGCGGGCAATTTCTCGACCAGTTCAAAATAAAGCGAGACCGGTGCGCGACCGGCTTGCGTAAGCGCCCATGCGTCGCTCAGAAGATTTACCCGATCTTCGAGTCCGAGCTTCGGGAGCGCTTCGAGCAGCAATTTCCAAGAGCGAGCGTCGTATTCGATCCGATAGTTTCCAGCGCCGTTCAGGTTCAACTTGAGCGCGCGATCTGCGGGGATGCTCTCCAGAGCAGCGGCTTTGCCGGTCATCAGCAAAGTCGCCGGCGTTTCGCCAACGACGGAATACGTCAGCGGGATTTTCCAGAGTAGTGCGGGAGCGCCCTTGAAATTCACCGTGAAACGCTCCTGTGTGAGCTGCACCTTGCCGTCAGGCTCGCGTCTGACTTTCACTACTGGAAATCCAGGCTGCTCGGTCCAGCCGGCGGCAATTTCACCGACCGGTTCTTTCGAAGCCTCCGAAAGCGCGTCCCATAGATCCCCAGTGGTCGTGTTCGAATACTTATGCGCGGCGATGTAACGGCGGATTCCGTCGCGAAAAACGTCTTCCCCGAGAAAGCTCTCCAGCATTCGCAGGAATGACTGGCCTTTCTTATAGGTGATATCGTCGAACGCGCTGCCGGCTTCGGCTTCGGTTGCCACAGGCTGTTGAATGGGATGCGTGGTCGAGCGCGCGTCGCCTTCCATCGCCGCCTCCTTTGCGATTCCGCTGCGCCGTGTCGGATCGCGCGGTAAATCCCGTGCCAGCCAGACTTCCCATTGCGGGTTGAAGTGCGCGGTGCATTTGCTGCCCATCCAGGAAGCGAATCCTTCGTTGAGCCAAAGGTTGTCCCACCACGCCATTGTCACCAGATCGCCGAACCACATATGCGCCATCTCATGAGCTAACACCTCGTAGATATTTTGTTTGATCTCGGCCGAAGAATTTTTTGGATCGAACAAAAGCCCGGTTTCGTAATAAGTGATCCCACCCCAGTTTTCCATCGCGCCACCGAACCCGCCGGGAATAGCAATTTGGTCCAGCTTCGGCAATGGATACGGCACACCGAAATAATCGTTGTAGTATTGCAAAATCTGCACCGAAGCTTCGAGCGCGTAGCGACCGAGTTCCGCTTTCCCTTTGGTCGCGAGCACGCGGATCTGCGTCTCGCCGACGCGCGTTTCGATGAAGTCGAGTTCGCCGGCTACAAGTACATTCAGGTAACTGGGCATAGGCGGAGTCGGCGCAAAACGCATTTCTTTTCCGCCAGCGATTTTTTTCTCGCTCTCAATCGGCATGTTCGAGACCGCGAGCCAATTTTCAGGCGCGACAGCGGTCAATTGAAAACGCGCGCGAAAAGCCGGTTCATCCCAGCAGGGAAAAAATCGACGCGCATCGGTCGCTTCGAATTGCGTGCCGAGCATGACCTTGCGCACCCCGCTGCCCTGTTCCTGATAACGCATGTAGAAAAGCCCCTGCCCTTGCTGATTGATTTTGCCGGTGAAACGAAGGGCGAGGGTGTGATCGCCGGCTGCGAGTTCGGACGGCAACGTCAGCGTCAGCACTTCGTTTTCTGTGTCGATCGTAATTGCAGACGCCTGCAATTCTTTTCCATCGACAGAGGCTGCTTCGATTTTGAGTTCGAGCGCATTCAACACCAGCTGATGGACCGGATTGCGCACGTTCAGCTTCACGCTTTCACTTCCGGAAAACGTGAAATTGTCGATGTTCGGAGCGATGCGAATTGAGTATTCCGTCGGGACAACCTGCTTCGGAAGCTTCCCCGGCGTCTCGTAAAAGTTAAATGGTTTTTCCACAGCTCCGAATAACGACGTTCCCGAACATAAGACCAGAAATGAGAGAAGCGGAGCGCGCATGCTTTGCGGTAAATAGCCAGCCCACAGGGCCGTGGCTACAACCCGATGTGATTCACTGGACAACCAACACCAGCAGCAATTGTCCCCCGCCCACCTGCGGACCTTTGATCACCAGCGGGCTGCGTTTGCTCAATTTGGCTTTCGTCTCGAGCAAAAGTTCTTTCTCTTTGTAGAGTTTAAGGTTCAAAACGTATCCGCCCTGGGTTTCACCGCGCGCGTCCACGTGCAGCCCGAAAAATTTGCTGGTCGCAAGCCAGTCCTCCTGACCGGTTTTGAGAACCTTTTGCGATTGGCCAATCACCTGAAATTGGTTGTAACCGAAAAATCGTTTGAGTGATCCCTCGATGCGCGTCAATTCCGATGGAATTGGTTGCGGCTGCGCGACGTTCTCCGCCATGACAAGCCCGCTCCACACGTTCTCCGCGGCGTGCGATGCGGGCGCCACGCTCATCATCAGAACAACAACACAGGTTACGAGCGCCAGCGAATGACCCATGAGCGATTATTTCGCGGCGTAATCTGCCGGCAGGCTTTGTAACCCCTCGGTCCAAAGCACCGTGACCCGGTCTTGCTTCACTTCGAATATCGAGACGGTCGCATTTGGACTGACGACTGGATCAACGCGCGCATTGAGAATTTGGGTCAAATACTGTGATTCCTCAGCAGGATTTTGCTCGTGCATGACGGCAAAGGTGAAAATCAAAAAGACAGCGAGCGACGCTGCGCCCGCCCACAACAGGCGAGGAATCGTCCACCAACTGCGGCGAATGCCGACGCCGGCTGGCTCCCGACTTTCCTGCACGATCCTTTCTCGCAGTTGATGGCTAAAGAATTCTTCGTTGGTCAGTGGGTGCGCACTCAGCTCGCGCTTTAACAGCTCACCAAGTTTTTTCGCCTCGGCTTTTTCGGCTTGAGCGGCAGCTTTGTCAGGCAACGAGGCTTCGAACTCCGATAGTTCTCTCCGGCTGAGCTGGCCGTCCAACCATGCTGTCCATTTTTCCTCAAACGTTTTCATACACGTCTCTCAGCAAATTTTGCAATTTCTTGCGGGCATAAAACAGGCGGGACATCACTGTGCCAATGGAACATCCGAGCGCTTCTGCGATTTCGTGATATTGCATGTCGTCGATTTCTTTCATCAAAATCACCGCGCGCTGTTCGGGTGAGAGCTCCGCAATTGCCTTTTCGATGCGGGCGCGGATCTCGTCTCGTTCCATGGCTTGGTGAGGCAAGGGTTCCGTTTTCGGGACGGTTTTGGACGCGGGATCAATCTGCGTTAATTGAATTGTATCATCGAATTCAGCGCCGCCGCCTTTGATCTGTTTTTTGCGCAGCCAATCGATCGTGACGTTCATAACGATCCGATAAATCCAGGTGTAAAAAGATGACTGACCGCGGAAGCGTCCGATCGACTTCCATGCTTTTAGGAAGCTGTCCTGAGCCAGATCCCAGGCGTCCTGTTCACTGTGGACCATATTGTAAATCATGCCGAATACTCGTGTCCGGTAGCGAGTTACCAGCTCATCGAATCCCTCGGTGTCACCGGCCTGGCATCGTTTCACCAAGTCCAATTCCGATACATCGGACTGCGCCAGAGTCGCTTCCGTTTGCATGGTTGGACGGAGCGCGCCCTTATTTCATTCAACGGTGAAAGCTGTCGGGCCCAAAGCGGCGGCGCCACTCGGCACGATACTCGCCCATCAGGCTCACAATGCCGTCGCGCACTTCAAACAGTCGCTGCTGCAGTACCAAGTATTCTGATTCGCTGATCAGTCCGACGGCCTTTCGCAATTGCGCCGCCGCATTCATCGAAGTCGTGATCGCCTTCAACGCTCGCTTTAGATACGCGATGGTCATCCCGATTTCATCGAGATGATCGCCGCTCAACGCTGCCGCGAGCTTCGCGCTGGCCAGTGCGGCGTGCGTCGCTAGCTTGACTGCGGCGGGCTCATTCTGAAGTACAGGGTTTTGATCGAACAATTGATCGATCCAGAGGGTGAGATCGAAGGCAGCGCGATAAAGATCGTGCTCTTGGAATGTTTCGCCTGATGCACCCGCGGGATCGACCTCGGTTTCATCCTCTTCGGTTGCGCTTTCATCCAGGAGCGCATCGACCTCGGCGCTCCAATCCTTTGCGTCGAGCAACTGGGTCCAGCCCATTTCGCGCGCGATAATTTCGTCCCGGCGCGGATCATCAAGATATGTTTCCAGCAACTGCATGTACTTTTCAGTCTTCCCGTCCTGCTGCTGAAGAAAACGCTCCCAATCGTATTCGTCCCACATGCGTTCAGGCTCGCCCCAGTTGCCGGCCATGCAGAACTAAAAACGAGCTTCCCATTTCGTGCAAAATTTTTTCCTGACAGGTTTTCTTTTCATAATCGTTCCTTAACTGGCGGGAGTTGCATCCGACTTAACGATTGGTACGTTCGCTTCCGTGAAAAAACGTGCTGCGCTTTGCGGAGTTTTGGCTTTGATAATCGCGTGTCTGATGTCCGCCTGTGCCTCTTCTAGTGAGGAAGGAGTCGTAACTGAAAGAACAGCTCCGGCAGGGGCTGCTCAAGAAGAGGTGCCACAACAGCGTCCAACCTTCCAGCCCGGCCAGACTGACCAAGGCACTGCACATTGGGGGGGTGGACATTAGGCGAGGCGGCATCGATGTCGCAAAGTTGGTCTATGTAAAGCAGCGCCTCTTTCGTCGCAAAATCGTTGGCGCACGTCTGGTTGCATCCGCGGTCGCCGTGGCTAGTTTCCACGTCGGTGATAATACAAGCCGCACTGACAGGTGTTCTGGTTTTGCTGATTGCGTTTTTGCTCACCGCCTGCGCGTCGCCCACTGAGGAAACACTCTCCAGTCCGTCTTCCTCGCAATCGACCGCATCTGTCCCCGGAGAAAAAATGCCCGACGACGAACGTTACGCTCCTGGGCCCATGGGATCGAGCAGCGTCCGCTGGTGATTTCTTTTCCCCGGCGTGCCGCCGAGCTATGGCAGCGGTGTCTGACCGCCGTATCCCTACAGGTCAACGGCGGTTCGTGAAATGAAGCAGCGCTTCATGGACACCGGCACCATGGTCTTTCTGCGCGATGTAACCCCCGGCGCTGCGCACGGCATTTTGCACTTCGGGAATGGCATTGGCTGGACACGATGGCATCGCTGCAACCCTGCCGTCCAGCATCGACACATCGTTGTGATGATCCCCGGCTGCGAAGATGTTTTCGCGCGCGACCTTTAGCAAACGCGCCAGCTCAGCCAATGCCGCGCCCTTGTGATAATCGGCGTGACAAAAACGCAGGTAAATACCATTGCGCTGATAATTCAGCTTCGGATGCCCGGCCCGCGCTTCGTGGATAAAATCCGTGATGCGATTCATCTCTTCCTCACTTTCGGCAGCGAGCCCTTCAAGGCCTTCGGAATTGTAGATCAGACGCGCTTTCGTTTGATTCGCGGCGAAATCCACGAATTCAGTTAGGACCGAGTCAGCAGAGGAAAATAACTCGGCGTGATCGCGGGCGCATCGCTCGTTCCAATCGCCGAACGGTTCCCACTTTTCGCCATTCTGTCCCGGACGAAAAACGTCGCGCTCGGTGGTGAGAATGAAGTCCGGACGAATTGGTAGCGCGAACTCGGCCAGACCGGTTTCGAGCAAATCGACCGAGCGACCTGTATTGATCGCCCAGATCGCGCCGGCATCCTGCAACTCGCGAATCAACTCCATACAGTTCGAGTCGAAGATCGGCTCGCTAGCGCGCGAAACGAGAGTCCCGTCAAAGTCAATACTGAGCAGTCGAATTCGTGAACGCATTCAAAGACAATTTAAGAATTGATTTTCGACATGCAATGCGTCGATTGTTTCAGGAGCGTAAATCGGGATGAAATCGGCTTACGAACTGGCGATGGAACGGCTTCAACAAACGTCACCGTCACTGTCGCTGACTGACGAACAGAAGAAAGAACTCGCCGAACTCGATTCCAAATATCGCGCGAAGATCGCTGAGAAAGAGCTTTTCCTGAAGGAACAAATTCGGAAGGCGCAAACCGAGGGCAAGTTCGAGGATCTCGAGTCGCTGCAGAAACAACTCGCCTCCGACGTCCGGCGGTTACAGGACGAGTGCGAAGCAAAGAAGGAAAAACTCCGCACCAGCTTTGCGAAATAACGTCGCCCTAGAAGAAGGGAACCGCGGATCACGCGGATAGCACGGATACGAAATCAGGATGAAAATTCGGGTTGGTTATCCGTTTTATCCGCGTAATCCGCGGTTAGATTTTCAGGGACTACTGGTGGGCACACTCCGCGCTTCGGCAAATCCCGATCGAGGAAACCGAGCATGTGGGCGTGTTTAATCGTGCGCACGCCTTCCTGTCTCTGCAGGTGCTCGATGCTGCGGCGGAATTTTTCCATTCTCGTCCAGTGCACTTTTGGACGGAAATGGTGCTCGGCGTGATAGCCATTGTAGAAGAAGAGCCAGTTATAGATTTTCCCGTAACTGCTCACGCCCCACGCAATTGGTTTGTCGGGGTTGGCGCCGTAATGCCGGTAGTAGCCATTCAAATAGCTGAAACAATGGCCGAGATACCAGAACGGCACGAAAAAGAGCATGAACCGCCAGTTGACGAAATGAATCGGATTCGTCGGGACGATGATTGCCATGACCAGGAGCGTCGTTGCGAACCCAGCCAACTCGAGATTGCCCCAGAAATCATCGCCGTTGTTGCGTTTTTGCAGTTCCTTGCGGATCGCGCCAACATCGTCGCGGAAGAAACTCAAGAAAACGTAGCTCCACGGATTTTCCGCTTCGCCGTCATGACCGTGCCTGTAGATCGACAACCAATCAATCGTGTCACCGCTTTCGTCCTGCCGATCCGAGTTTCCCTTATGATGCTGCATATGCACAGCGTCGTACATCGTCTGTGAGAAACAGCATGCGACCGACTGCGTGATTCCGAATAGCCGGTTCAGCAGTTGTGAGCGGAAAAACGGGTTATGAATGAAATTGTGCCCTACCCCGTTGATGTTCGCGTTGACCATCAGCGAGTAGATGAACCCGAGAATCAGCATCACCCAGAGCGGCGCGTGTGGAAACAAAAGATACAGCCCGAAAAGGTAAACGAGATGAAAAAGCCCCGCCGACGCGGGAACAGCGTCCCACCGCGTGTGCGCAAAAAGCTTTGAACTTGTAGTCGGACGTTCTATTCGAATCACATCAGCACTCATCGGGGGAAAACCTCAAAGGAGAACATTCGCCACAGAATTTGTCCTTGGCAAGTTTTGAGGACTGCCAATGTCCTTTCCGGCTGCCTAAGTTAGGTGCTCTCGATGTTTGCGCTTCAACCTGAACTAAAAGTCTTTGCCGGCTCCGCGAACCGCGATTTGTGTGCGAATTTGCAAATACATCGGAGTGCCGCTGGGACAGGCGACGACCAGCTCGTTTCTCGATGAGAAACCTCAAGTCAGATAGGCCATAGAAATATCTGTAGCAAAATATTGATGAATCGGCAATACTTCGCGACCGTATCCGCGTGAGGTTCGAATGGGATAAGAAAAAAGAAGTCGCGAACATTGCGAAGAATGATGTCGATTTCAGTGAGGCTCAAACTGCCTTCAGCGATCCACTGTTTGTCATGGCGGCGGACGAGCGCCACAGCAGTGCTGAGCCGCGCCTCTTCTGCGTTGGTCGCAGTAGAAGCGGCGGCATTCTCACCGTCCGTTTCACTTATCGCGGCGACTGCATTCGAATCATTGGCGCGGAGTACTGGAGGAAGAGCCAGGAAAATCTATGAAGAAAAGAACCGTTAAATACAGAAACGACAAGGGCGAGATCATTGGGGACTTGCGACCCATCAAGAAAGGCGAGCTGCCATCGCTCGACGAGTTGGTGGGCAAATTGCGCCGGCAAACAAAAGTGACTCTGGCGCTCGACGATGACGCCCTGGCGTTTTTCAAGCGCGAAGCGCGGCGACGCAATACCAGCTATCAGCGGATGATCCGCAATCTGGTGCGCTCGTACGCGCGCGCTCACGCCTCAGCAAAGTAAACACCTTTCGATCGTTGAGTCCCTGACGGCATTCTGGAGTTGCCAATGCCGATCCTGCGCGCCTAGTGTAGCGGCTTGGATGTTTGCGCTTCAACCTGAACTAAAAGTGTTTGCCGGCTCCGCGAACCGCGATTTGGCTGAGCGAATCTGCAAGTACATTGGCGTGCCGCTGGGGCAGGCGACGATCAGCTCGTTTCCCGATGGCGAGACTTACGTCAGAATCGAGGAGAACATTCGTGGGCACGACGTGTTCATCGTCCAGCCGACTTCGCCACCGACCAATCAGCATTTGATGGAATTGCTGATCATGGTGGATGCGGCGCGGCGCGCCAGCGCGGACCGGATTACGGCCGTAATTCCATTTTTCGGATATGCGCGCCAGGATCGCAAGGATCAGCCGCGTGTTCCGATCACGGCCAAGCTCGTGGCGAATTTGCTGCACGCCGCCGGCGTAAATCGCGTGCTCACGATGGACCTGCACGCGCAACAGGTGCAGGGGTTTTTCGATATCCCAGTGGACCACCTCTATTCGCTGCCGGTTTTGATCAAGTACTTGCGCAAAAAGCTCACCGGCAAAACAACCGTGGTTTCTCCTGACCTGGGCGGACTGAAAATGGCGTCGGCTTATGCGGAAGCGCTCGGCGCCAACCTGGCCATCGTGGCTAAGGAGCGCAAAAGCGCTACTGAGACTGAGGCGCTCTACCTGATCGGCGACGTGGAAAATCGTGATGTGCTGATGGTTGATGATCTCACTGAAACGGCGGGCACACTTAGCTCGGCGGCTTCAATCGTAAAAAAGCACGGCGCGCACGACATTTACGCAGGTGTAGCGCACGCGGTGCTGGTGGACGTCGCCATTGGCCGGTTGCAAAAATCTGAAATTACGGAATTAGTAACGACCAACAGCACGCCGGTGCGCACCGTGGATGGATTTAAGACTACGGTGCTTTGCATCTCCGAGCTTCTCGGGGAAGGCATGAAACGGATTCACAACGACGAATCGGTGTCGTCGCTGTTCAACATCGAGAACGAAAGAAATGGCAAAACAAGTTAAGCTCAAAGCAGAACCGCGCCCGACTGTGGGACGCTCCGCTGTGCGCAAACTCAGGGCGCGCGGACTGATCCCAGCTGTCATCTACGGAGGCAACGATAAACCGCAGCCGTTGCAAGTCGCCGCGCGGGACATCAACGCCATGATGAGCCAGGCCTCCGGCGAAAACGTCCTGGTGGAGCTGGAGATCGCCGGTGAAGGGTCAAGCCGAACCGCGCTTGTGCAGGAAGTGCAGCACTCGCCTGTCAACGGCGACATCCGTCACGTGGATTTTCACGCCATCTCCATGGATCAGGTGATTCAAGCTGAGGTGCCGCTTGAACCTGTCGGCACGGCCATTGGCGTGAAGACTTTCGGCGGATTGCTCGAGCAAAGCTTGCGCACATTGGCGATTGAATGTTTGCCGGGCGATTTGCCGGATCGGATCACGGTGGATGTGTCGCAGCTGAACATTGGCGATTCGATTCACGTTCGCGACATTCAACTTCCGCCAGGCGTAACGCCAAAAGTGCAGCTTGATTTGACGGCCTTCTCCGTGCTGGCGCCTGTGGTTGAGGAAGAGCCAGTTGCAGCCGAAGCAGAAGCTGCGGCCGCCGGACCGGAAGTGATTACTGAGAAAAAAGAAGAGGGCGAAGCAGCTGTCGGCCCTGCTCCGGCTCCGAAAGAAAAAGCGCCAAAGGAGAAAGAGAAGAAATAGTCCATTTTCGATTTTCGACTTTGGATTTTCGATTGCCTGCGCGTGGACGAAACACCAATCCGGCTCATCGCCGGTCTCGGAAATCCCGGCCCGGAATACGCGGTCACGCGGCACAATATCGGATTCATGGTGGTCGATCAGTTGGCCGCGCAGTTTGGATCGACTTGGGAGAAATCGGTCCCGCAGGCGCGGGAAGATGCACTTTCGGCAAAATGTGGAGCTGTGCTTCTGGTCAAGCCGTTGAGTTTCATGAATCGCAGCGGGTACCCGCTCTTCGCGGTTGCGCGGTTTTACAGAATCGAGCCGCCGCAAATTCTTGTCGTACTTGATGATTTTGCTCTGCCACTGGGTCGGCTTCGATTGCGCGCACGGGGTGGATCGGGCGGCCATAACGGCCTCGACTCAATCATCTCCCAATTCGGGACAGAGGACATCCCGCGTTTGCGCATCGGCATCGGGGCCGGGCCACGCGAAGGATCGATCGACTATGTGTTGAGTCGCTTTTTCGATGAGGAAAAACCCATCGTGCGATCTATAATCGATCGCGCAGTGGAAGCGTTGAAATGCGCAATTGACAAAGGTCTCGTTTCAGCCATGAACACATTTAACAAATCCGACGAAATATGAATCGCCGTTACGAAGCGCTGCTGGTGCTAAACACGCAAGCCAAAGAAGACAATCTAAAAGAGATGATCGAGCGTCTGGAATCCGAGTTTCAGAAGGAAGGAGCTCAGGTCGAGCAGGTGCAAAAGATGGACAAGCGCCACTTCTCATATATGGCAGGCCCGCTCGATTCCGGTTATTACGTAAACTTCATCTTGAACGCCGGTCCTGACTCCATCGTGCGGCTGCGGTCCAAGTTTAAACTGGACCCAGACGTTTATCGCCAGCACTACCAGCGTCTCGAGGAGAAAAAGGAGAAAGCCGCAAAAAAAGTGGCAAAGGCGAAGTGATTTCGCTATAAGCGCGACATGGCTAACCTGAACAAAGTTCTCTTGCTCGGAAATGTTACGCGTGACCCGGAGATCCGTTACACCCCCAAAGGCAGCGCCGTCTGCGATCTCGGTGTCGCCGTTAATCGTGCTTACACGACCGAGAGCGGCGAAAAGCGCGAGGAAGTTACATTTGTCGATGTCACACTCTGGGGACGAACAGCAGAGGTCGCGAGCGAGTATCTGAAAAAGGGCAGACCGGTTTTCATCGAAGGGCGGCTGCAAATGGATAGTTGGGACGACAAGCAGACTGGGCAGAAGCGAACGCGACTCCGCGTTGTGGCCGAGAACATGCAACTGCTCGGAGGTCGGTCTCCAGGCGGAGCGGCCGACGCCACCGGAGAAAGCCGGCAAACCAGCGCACCGCCTAAAGCGTCCGCGGCATCCGAACCGGACGAAGACGAAATTCCGTTTTAAGAGAACCTCGCCTCTTCGAGAGTTGCCGAACAGGCGAAAGGGTTGTGGAGCGTGAAAAGAAAAACCAAACGCACTCTGGCCGGCGAGCGCAGAGCAGTTATGTCGGCAAAGCGTTCGTCAACTTCCAGCTTCGCTCGAAAATGGTGCGGTCAGTTTAAAGAACCGAGACCCGATCCAGCCGACCCACGGCTCACGTATTTGCTGCGCAAATACGTTCACAATCGTTGAACGCTGCCACTCTCCGGCAACGTCGCGCACGGCCCACGAAGGATTTGTAAGGCCACCACGTAATTGCGCTGTCATGTTGAGCGAAGCGAAACATCTCAGTATTTGCAGGGGTTCTTGGGAAATATTCAGAGATCCTTCGCTTCGCTCAGGATGACAGCCACAGAAACATGAACGCGACTGAAGCGTGTATCGCGCTCAACATGCTGCCGACGGTCGGGCCGGTGCGGCTGCGCAAATTGCTGGAGATCTTTCACGAACCGCAGCAAATCCTTACAGCAAAACGCAGCGAGCTACACAAGGTGGAAGGAATTGGCAACGAGGTTGCCGACCAAATTTCCAATTGGCAATCGACGATCGATCTTGCCGCGGAGCTTCAACGGGTCCGCGACTTCGGCGCCACTGTGATCACGCAGGAGTCGCCGTCGTATCCTCGCCCGTTACGCGAGATCCATGCGCCGCCGATCGTGCTTTACGTCTGGGGGGAACTGCAGGAGCGCGATCATCACGCCATCGGCGTCATCGGCGCACGGCGCACCACGCACTACGGAATGGAATCCGCCAAGAAGCTATCGTACCAACTTGCTTACGCAGGCCTGACTGTGATCAGCGGATTGGCGCGCGGCATTGACACAGCCGCTCATCAAGGTGCGCTCGCGGCGAAAGGCCGCACAATTGCGGTCATTGGCTCCGGATTAGCCAAACTTTATCCGCCGGAAAACGCCGCGCTGGCGGAAAAAATCCGCGGCGGCAATGGCGCAATCGTTTCTGAATTCTCGATGGATATCGAACCAGATCGACAGACTTTTCCGATGCGCAACCGTATTATCTCGGGATGGAGCCACGGCATTCTGGTAGTCGAAGCCGGACTGAACGGCGTCGCGTTGATCACAGCGGCCCAGGCCCTTGAACAGGGCCGCGCGGTTTACGCAGTGCCCGGCCACAGCAGCGCGCCCAGTGCAAGGGGATCGAACCGCCTGATTCAGCAGGGCGCGAAGCTGG
>Ga0126383_10000881_pt1 | contig 17651 bp, 19 predicted proteins | sample PanSoiMetPlot_35_FD_96882 | JGI IMG/M metagenome (GOLD analysis project Ga0126383, IMG submission 96882) | Tropical forest soil microbial communities from Panama - MetaG Plot_35 | ecosystem: Environmental > Terrestrial > Soil > Tropical forest > Bulk soil | place: Panama | collected 2016-02-17
CTCCTGCTGTCGCAGTGGGGTCACCTGTTCACGAACACAGAGGAATTCACGGGCGAGCCGCTGGTGTCACGCGACCGTCGCACGATCGTGTACGCGACCCAGGAGAACCGGCAGCATCTGCTAGGCCACCTGACCCTGCTCGGCCTCAAGAGCGCGGTCGCGCCGTGGTGCTCGGATGGCCCCTCGGAGGCCGAGATGGGCGGCACCCTCGAAGTGACGCTTTCCGACTGGGCCGACCGCTGCCATGCGCAGGGGGGCACGGTCGTCATCCCTCATCTCCCCGCCCCCAACGGAGAGCCCGCGGCGCTCATCGCGACCGGCCGGGCGGATGCCGTCGAGATGCTGAGGCACGACCCCTACTGCCACCTAGAGTATTACCGCTACCTGAACGGCGGCTACCGGCTGCCTCTCGTGGGCGGCACGGACAAGATGACGAGTGACGTTCCGGTCGGGCTCTATCGCACCTACGTGTACATACCGCCCGACGAGGAGTTCACCTACGACAGCTGGTGCCGCAATCTGGCCGCGGGCCGCACTTTCCTGTCGGGCGGACCGCTGCTGTCGTTTATGGTCGAAGGGGCGGCGATCGGCGACACGGTGCGACTGGCGGGGGGCGGGGGTACCGTCGAGGTCGTGGCGGAGGTCACGTCGATCTTCCCGGTCCACTGCCTGCAGGTGGTGGAGCGGGGCCGGGTGATAGCGGAGGTCCAGGCGCCGGCAGGGGCGCGGCGCCTGCACTTGCGTGAGCGGGTCCGGCTGGATGGCGACACCTGGCTGGCTGCCCGGGTGGCCGGCCCCGGCTATGTGGCGGTCCCACACCGCGATGCGTGGGGCCGCGGCATCATGGCCCACACCTCACCGATCTACGCAGCCTGCGGTCAGGACTGGGCACTCGCCGACCCGGCCACGGCGCACTACATGCTCACCTTGATCGAAGGCAACCTTGCCTACATCAGAGATCTGAGCCGCCAGCACGCTCCTGGGACCGTCACGCACCACCACGGCGAGGACGATCACCTCGCGTATCTGGAGCGCCCGTTCCAGGAAGCCATGGAGGCGCTTCACCACAGGCTCCGCAGCATGACATCCGAGTAGTGATCGTCGTCTGCGGTGAGGCGCTGATCGACATGATTCCCGGCAGGGGACGTTCCGGGCGGCCTCGCCGCCGGGCACTGGCCGCTGGTGCCCACCTCCTGACCCGGGCCGGCGCCGTCGACGCATACGTCCCTACGCCGGGCGGATCACCCTTCAACCTGGCGATCGGCCTCGCCCGCCTGGGCACGCCGGTCTCCTTTCTCAGCCGTCTATCGAGCGACCGCTATGGCGAACTGCTGCTCAACCGGCTGCTCGCCGAAGGCGTGGATGCCCGTTTTCTGCGCCGCGGCCCGGAGCCGACCACGGTGGCGTTCGTGCAGGACAAGCCCGGCCGGGAGCCGCAGTTCAGGTTCTCCGAGCAGGGGGCGGACCGGAACCTGACGTTACGCGACGTTCCCCCGGCGTTCCCTCCTGAGGTGCTCGGGATGCACTTCGGATCCATCTCACTCGTCCTGGAGCCTGTCGCGTCCACCCTGGAGGCGTGCATGGCCCGTGAGAAGGGCCGTCGCTTGATATCGCTCGACCCCAATGTGCGTCCTGCGCTGATCCCCGACCGGGCTGAATACCGACGCAGGCTGGAGGGCTGGCTGCGGTTCACGGACCTGGCCAAAGTCAGTCGCGCCGACCTCGGCTGGCTGTATCCGCGCGAGCGGCCCGCGCTGGTGGCACGCCGCTGGCTGGAGCTTGGGCCAGTGCTCGTGGTGGTTACGTGCGGCGCAGACGGCTGCAGCGGCTTCACTCGGTCCCGGGCGCTGAACGTTCCGGCGGTGTCCATGGAAGTCTCAGACACGGTGGGGGCGGGGGACTCGTTCACCGCCGGCCTGCTGGCCTGGCTCTACCAGCGAGAGGCTCTCGCGCCCCCGCTGCTGGCCGCGCTGTCGGACAGGGAGTTGGGAGCGGCGCTGGGCTACGCCGCCACCGCGGCTGCGCTTACCTGCGGGCGGGCAGGCGCCGATCCTCCCAACGCGGTCGAAGTCGAGGCGGCGCTGAGCATCCGGGCGGGCGATTCCACACTGGATTCTTGACCCCCAGCCCGAGCGGCCGGTAAAGCAGAGACGTCGAAGCCAGTACGCAGGAGGTCCTTGATGCTCGACTTCATCGGTTTCGTGGTCGTGGGCGGTGGGGCAGGATGGGTTGCGGGCAAGATCCTCACTGGCGACGGCTACGGGCCGCTTCTCGACGTCATGCTGGGCGTCGCCGGGGGCATCGTGGGCGGCTGGTTGATCGGCATCATCCTGGGCACGCTGGGGCAGACCAGGCCAGGGGGCCTCGTAGCCGAATTCTTCGTCTCGCTGATTGGAGCCTGCATCCTGGTGGCGATCGTGCACCTCATCATGCGGCGGCCCATGCGCACCTCTCGAGGCCGAGGGTCCCAGTAAGAAGCGACTGGCCGGAGATAAGCTTGGTCAGTCTACGGGCGTACTCCTGGCGCCTGCGGTGGCCAAGTGCACGAGAAAAGCGTCCTGACCCTCGAGTTTCCCAAGGTGCTCTCCAGGGTGGCTGGCGAAACGGGCTTCTCTGTGGGCAGAGAGCGCGTTCTAGCGCTGCAGCCCTCTCCGCACCTCGCTGTGGCCCAGCAGCAGCTCCGATTCACAAGCGAGGCCGTTCGCCTCCTCGACGAGCAGCCGAGGACCGGCGTCATCGGGGCTCACGACATTCGCTCGCGGCTGGTCCGCGCGAGGCGTGGGGGAGACCTGACCGCGAGCGACCTGGTGGCGGTGGTCTCAACCCTCCGGGGCGCTGCCGCCGCAGCACGACAGCTGCAAGCGCTCGATCCCGAACCTTTTCCCCAGATGCACGAGCTCCGCCAGCGGATGCCCGTGCATCCCCACCTGGTTCGGCGCATCGAGGGGATAGTCAACGACGAGGGCGAGGTGCTGGACACCGCCAGCCCCCGGCTCCGCCGGCTGCGTGGCGAGGTGCGGAGCGCCAACCAGCGCCTGCAGCAGCGCCTGCGTACCCTCGTGGGCGAGTTTGGCGCCGCGCTCCAGGAGCCCATCGTCACCACGCGTGGGGACCGCTACGTGCTGCCCGTCAAGGCAGACTTCCGGGGCCGAGTGCGTGGCATCGTCCACGACCAGTCAGCCAGCGGTGCGACGTTGTTCATCGAGCCGCTCGCCATCGTGGAGCTGAACAACCGTCTCACCGAGCTGCAGAGCCAGGAACAAGACGAGATCGAACGCGTCCTGGGCGAGGTGTCGGGTGAGATCGGAGCCGAAGCGGAGGAGATCCAGCAGGCGGTGGAGGCGCTGGCGGAGCTCGACCTGCAGCTTGCGAAGGCCCGCTACGCTCGCCTGACCCGAGGCGTCGAGCCGCGCCTCAACGAAGACGGGCGAATCGCGCTCCACGGCGCGCGCCATCCCCTCCTGAGCGGCCACGTCGTGCCCATCGATTTCCGTCTGGGTCAGGACTTCTTCATCGTCGTCATCACCGGCCCAAACACGGGCGGCAAGACGGTGGCGCTCAAGACCGTCGGCCTGCTGACGCTGATGGCACAGGCCGGCCTGCACGTGCCGGCCGGAGACGGCTCTGAGCTGGCCGCTGTCGAGGATGTCTTCGCGGACATCGGTGACGAGCAGAGCATCGAGCAAAGCCTGAGTACGTTTTCCTCGCACATGACCCGGATCATCGAGGTCCTGGCCGAGGTGGAGACCGTGAGGCGGCGTGCGCCTCCAGAGGCCCCAAGGGTGCTCGTCCTGTTCGACGAGCTGGGGGCTGGTACCGACCCGGACGAAGGCTCGGCCCTGGCTCGCTCGATCCTGACCTATCTGCTGGACAGACGGGTGCCCACGGTTGCCACCACACACTACTCGGAGCTGAAGGCCTTTGCCCACGAGACGATAGGCGCGGTCAACGCGTCGGTGGCCTTCGACGTCGAAAGCCTCTCGCCGACGTACGAGCTGGAGATCGGGCTGCCGGGACGCAGCAACGCCCTGGCAATCGCGGAGCGGCTGGGGCTCGACCCTCGCATCATCCGCGGCGCCCGGGCGCATCTCGGCACCGCGGGTGTCAGTATGGAGGGTCTGCTGCGCGACCTACAGAACGAGCGTGACGCCGTCGCGGAGGAGCGAGAGCAGCTGGCGCTCGAACGAACGGCGGTGGAGGACCTGAGACTGGAGCTGAAGCGCGAGCGGCAAGGCCTGGAGGACGAGGGGGCCAGGGTCCTGGACGAGGCGCGTTCGAGAGCCCGGCGCGAGCTCGAGGAGGTGGTGGCCGAGCTCGCTGAAATTCGCGCGCATGCCCGCCGAGAGGACCTGACCAGGTCGGGCGTGGAGGACCTGCGCCGCAGAGCGCGGCGCATTGAAAACGAGATCCCGCCCGCAGCCAGGCCGGCCGTGAAGCGGGAGCCGCCTGCCGAGTCGGTCGAGCCCCTGCAGGGACGGCCCGAGGTCGGTGACGTCGTGCGCGTGGTGAGCTTCGGGCAGGTGGGTGAGCTGCTCAGCCTCTCGGCCGACGGCAGCCAGGCGGAAGTGCAGGCCGGCTCGCTGCGGTTGCGCGTGGGTGTCGACGACCTGCAGCGCGTGAGGCCCAGGGGGCTCGGGCAGGACGCGCTCGACGAGGAGCCGGCACGGTCGGTCGTCGTCATGCGCTCTGACGACCGGGCTCCCATCTCCCCGCAGCTCGATATGCGGGGCTGGCGCGTCGAGGACGCCTTGCCGGAGCTGGAGACGTACCTCAACGATGCGGCGATGTCAGGGCTCAGCTGGGTGCGCATCGTCCACGGGCGGGGTACCGGGGCGCTCAGGGCGGCAGTTCGCGAGCATCTGGCTGGTCACCCACTTGTTCAGTCTTCCGCGCCGGCGCCGGCCAGCGAGGGCGGCGACGGCGTCACGGTAGTGCGGCTTTCGGACTAAAGACGGTCGCCCTGGTTGGGGTCGGAGGTGGACGGGCCTCCTCTTCGCCGCCGACACCGCTGGTCCGATCGATGGCTAGGACGCAAGCATCGCTTGCAGATGGTGCTAGCATCATAAGCAGGAGGTGTCACGGTGGCAGCATTGAGCATCCGTAACCTCGACGAGACCGTGAAGCAGCGCCTTCTGCTGCGTGCGGCTCGTCACGGCCGTTCGATGGAAGCGGAGGTACGCGCGATCCTTACAGAGGCGGTCCGCGAATCAGGCGATTCAGCTGCGTTGTTCACGGCGCTGCTCGACCGGTTCGGCGTGCTCGGCGGCGTGGACCTCGAGCTGCCCGCACGCAGGGAGCCGGCTCGTGCCGCCCACCTCACGGCGTGATCGTCCTCGACACCAACGTGGTCTCCGAGCTGATGCGTGCGGAGCCGGCGCCGCAGGTCGCTTCCTGGGTCCGGAGCCGGGACAGGCGTGAGCTATTCACGTCCTCGATCACGCTCGCCGAGATCCGGTACGGCCTCGCCCGGCTCCCCGACAGTCGGAGGAAGCAGGTTCTCCTCGACGCCGTCGACGACGTCTTCCGGGCCTTTACCGATCAGGTCCTGCCGGTAGATGTGGCTGCCGCAGAGCACTACGCCATCATTGCGAGTGCTCGCGAGCGATCCGGTAAGCCAATCTCCGCGTTCGACGCGCTCATCGCGGCCATCTGCCGATCTCGTGGTGCCACCCTGGCCACGCGCAATCTGCCTGACTTCGACGGCGCCGGTATCGACCTCATCGATCCCTGGGCTCCGAAGGTCCCCGCCGCGGACTGATGCCGACTGAGGGCGGTTCGGCAGTGGATCGGTAGGTCAATCGCGCGCACTGGTTCATGGGGGATGGGAAGGACGGCGCTCCGCGCCCTCCTCCACCGTCTCAGGGATCGTTCGCCTTCGCGAGCAGCCTCGCCGCGATCCCGTGGAGGATCAGCTCGAGCCCAGCCGCGAATCCCTGGTCGCGTCGCTCGCCCGGGGCGCCTCCGCGTGCCTGCTCCTCGATCGTGAACCCGTTGACGTAGCAGATCACCGTGTCCACCCCGACGACGGCCGCGTCGGGTGTCGCGCCTGCCCGCCGCAGCAGATCCACCAGCCGCTGGAACGCCGCCACCGCGGCGTCGCCTGGGACGGTGAGCGTCGCCATCAGCCGGGCGCCGTCCCGGTGGGCCAGCATGCCCCGCCGCATGGAGCCGGCGATCTGGCGCAGCTGCTCGGCCCAGTCGCCCTCGGGCGGCGTGTCTGGCGCCGTCTCCACGACGATGCGCTCGGCGACGGCGTCCAGCAGCGCACGCTTGCTCGGGTAGTGGCGGTAGAGCGCGCCAGGCTGGACGCCCAGCCGTGCGGCCAGCCGCCGGGTCGTCAGCGCGTCCAGGCCGACCTCGTCGAGCAGATCGACCGCCGCCTGCAGTACCTCCGCCCGCCGGGACGAACCGTTCCACCTCATCGCACGCCAAACCATCCTGCCACTTGACGGCACGACCCGTCATGTGAATACTGTTCACGTGAACAGCGTTCACTTCTCATGGAGGGCTTGCACATGACGACGAGAGCACGCGGAGCACTGGGCCGGGTCCTGGTGATTGGAGCGGGGCTGGGCGGCCTGGCGCTGGCGCACGGGCTCGCCCGGGCCGGGATCGACTTCCGGGTCTACGAACAGGAACGGGGGGTCAATTCCCGGTTCCAGGGCTACCGGATCGGGCTGCGGACGGAGGGCAGAGAGGCGCTGCTCGCCTGCCTGCCCGAGCGGCTGCACGCGCTGCTCGACGCCGTCTGCGGCGACCTGACCGGGCCAGGACTTGTCCTGGACTCGCAGCTCAACGAGCTTCAGCGAGGACCCGGCTTCGAGCCGGACGCGATCGTCGTAGACCGGCACGTGCTCCGACACCTCCTCCTGACGGGACTGACCGACCACATCGAGTTCGGCCGCCGGCTGTCGGGCATGGCCGAGCCGCCGAAGGGCGCGGTCCGCGCCTCCTTCACCGACGGCAGCGAGGCGGCCGGCGACGTCCTGGTCGGCGCCGACGGCGGGAACTCGGTTGTCCGGGCCCGGCTCCTGCCGCACATCCGGCTGGTCGAGTCCGATCTGTGCGGCGCGCTGGGCCGCACGACGCTGACCGACCGCTTCGCCCCGCTCGTGCCAGGCGCCGGCACCATGGTGAAGGGTCCCGGCTCGACGCTGACGATGGGCCCGATGCGCTTCCGCCGGCCGCCTGTCGAGGCGGCCGCCGAGCTCGCGCCGGACGTCCGGCTCCCCGCCACCTCCAGCTACCTCCGCTGGGTCATGCTCGTGCCGCCTGACCACCCGATGAGCTGGCCCGGAGCGGCCGCCCGGGACGCCCGTGAGGTTGTGCTCGACCTGATCGCGGGCTGGCACACCGATCTGGTGGATCTGATCCGGGCGGCCGACCCCGGCAACAGTGCCGTCGGCCGCGCCATGGTTACCGACCGGCCGCTCGAGCCCTGGGCGGCGGGCCGGATGACGCTACTCGGGGACGCCGCGCACCTGACGCTCGCCTCGGGCGGCAACGGGGCAAATACCGCCTTCCGTGACGCCGAGCTGCTCTGTCGCCGCCTGGTCCAGGCGGACCGAGGCGAGCTGGAGGTCGGCGCAGCTCTGGAGGCCTACCAGCGCGAGATGCTGGCCCGAGGCAACGCCGCGGTCGAGCACAGCAAGGAGGCGCTTGGCCGGTTCCTGCCGGAGTCATGACGGTGTTGGGTGCGGTTCGGGCGAGGTGGCCCAGAATGACTCGGCGCTCGGCTGCTGGAACCTCGACCAGCAGCACTGGCCGCACCCTGAGGTCATCGAGCGTCTTCCATCCGCCGAGCCTCCCGCCAGATCGGGCTGTCCAGGAAGTGGTTGTCGAAGCGCTCCTGCGAGTCCAGGATCTCCTGGGGGCTGGCCTGGCCTTTGATGGCCCGTTCCGCCAGGCGAAGATACTCAAACCGCTTCTTCAGCTCAGGAGCCTGGATGATCAGCACGTCGGCGTCCGCCCGCGGGGGTGCTGCGAAGGCGTGCGGCATGTGCCGGGGGATCACCAGGAAGTCGCCCTCGTTCAGCTTGACAATCCGGTCGCCCGCCAGCGCCTGCAGCGAGCCACCGAGGATGAAGAAGATCTCGGTGGAGCCTGCGTGGTAGTGCGCCGGCGGACCGCCTGCTCCCTGCCTCAGGAGTGTCCGGTTGGCGCTGATGGCGCCGTCGGTGCTGTCGGAGTCCGCCAGCAACCTGGTTGTCATGAGCCCACCGCCGAGGACCTCAGCCTCGGCCGCTCTCACCAGCACGATCTTCTGGCCGTCAGCTTCAACGAACGACATCGCTCCACCTCCGAATCAAATTCGCTATCAGATAGTACGGAATAGAACTATCATCCGTCAAATAAAATGCGACGATGGACGAAGACCCCGGCGAGGGGCACAGGGACGCAGTCGATGCGATCCTCGATCAATGGCGACGAGAGCGGCCCGACCTGGACCTGTCGGCCATCGGCGTCCTGGGCCGGCTTGCCCAGGCGTCGCTCCTCCTTGGCCGGGACGTGGAGCAGGTGTTCGCACGGCGCGGCCTGCGCGGGGGCGAGTTCGACGTGCTGGCAGCACTGCGCCGCTCCGGCTCTCCCTACACTCTGATCCCCTCCGAGCTCTCAGAGGCGTTGATGATGTCTCGGGCGGGGATGACCAACCGGCTGGACCGCCTCGAGGCGGCAGGACTGGTCGTGCGGAGCCTCGACCCCGCCGATCGCCGCAGCTTCCGCGTCGCCCTGACCGACAAAGGCCGTGAGGTCATCGACGCCACGCTCACCGAACACGCAGCCAGGGTCGCCCGGCTCGTTTCCTGCCTCACACCCGAGCAGAGCAAATCCCTCGAGCGTGCTCTCCGGACCCTTTTGCGCTCAGCTGCTGGTAGCCCCGATGAGCATCGAGGATAGGGAGGCGATCCACCCGTCCTCGGCCTGCCGGCGGAGCCCGCGGTTCCACTTAAATTAGCTTCCAGGCGTGCCTCACCCTGAGCTGTCCACCGAGCGCCTGCTGCTCAGGCGGTGGCGCGACCGCGATCGTGAGCAGTTCGCCGCTCTGAACGCGGATCCGGTCGTCATGGAGCACTATCCCTCGCTTCTCACGCGCGCCGAGTCGGATGCAGCGGTGGATCGGATCGAGGCCTCCTTCGACAGACGCGGATTCGGGAACTGGGCTGTCGAGGTGCCTGGTGTCGCCGACTTCGTCGGATATATAGGCTTGAGCGTCCCGGCATACGATGCACCGTTCATGCCCGCGGTCGAGATCGGCTGGCGCCTCGATCGCCGGCACTGGGGAAGGGGCTACGCCACTGAAGGCGCACGCGCCGCTCTGGAGTTTGGCTTTTCCAAGATCGGCCTCCACGAGATCGTGTCGTTCACTGTGCCCGCCAACGTGCGGTCCTGGCGGGTGATGGAGCGCCTCGGGATGACCCGCGATCCCGCCGACGATTTCGAGCACCCGCTGCTGCCGCCTGGACATCGGCTGCGTCGCCACGTCCTGTACCGGCTCAGCCGTGCGGCCTACCATGGCGGTTGAGGCGCCTGGCGGCGCCGCCAACCGCCATTCACGAGGTTGATCTCATGACTCCACAGGAGCAACAGCTGATCGAGTCGCTGTTTCAGCGGCTCACACAGGGTGCCGCTCAGTCCGGTCCGCGCGACCCGCAGGCAGAGGCGCTCATCGAGCAGCGCGTCCAGAGCCTGCCTGGGGCGGCTTATTACATGACGCAGACACTGCTCGTCCAGGAGCGTGCGCTCCAGCAGGCCGAGGCGCGCCTGGCAAGCCAGCCCCAGCAGAGCAGCTTCCTACCCCCTGCTTCAGCACCCGGACAGCAATATCCATATGCGGCGGCACCGTCCTACGCCGGCCCGGCCTACCAGGAGCAGCGAGGAGGTGGGGCGGGGAGCTTTCTGGCCGGCGCTGGCAAGATCGCGCTTGGAGTAGTGGGTGGCGTCCTCGTGGCCGACGCGGCCATGGGCCTCGCTCACGACGTGTTCGGCCAGGGTGGCTTCGACCGGGAAGACCGCGGCTCAGGTCAGCAGGGCTTTGACCGGGATGACCGGGGCCAGGGAAGCTTCGACCGGCAGGACCAGCGCGACCAGCAGACTTACGGCGACGAGCAGGCCGGCGGCGGTCAGCAGGATGAGTTCGCCGAGGACGACGACGCTCAGCAAGACGATTTCGTCGAGCAGGACAGCTTCGACCTGTCCGACTCCTCGGGTGACTTCGGCTCGGGCCAGGATTGGTAGCACCGTGACTGGTCCGCACGAAGGCCAGCCACTGCTCAGCGCGGGGCCAGAGCCCGATCAGGCGTGGGCCGCTATGGTCATGCTCCACGGCCGCGGAGCCACCGCCCAGGACATCCTGACCCTCGTGCCGGAGCTCGAGCAGCCGGGCTGGACGTTCCTCGCGCCTCAGGCTGCCGGCGCCACCTGGTACCCGTATCCCTTCACGGCGCCGATCGAGCGCAACGAGCCATGGCTCTCGTCGGCTCTCGCAGTCGTGGGCGAGGCGCTGGTAAGGATCGCAGCTGCCGGCATACCAACTGAGCGCACGGTGCTGCTCGGATTCTCGCAGGGCGCCTGCCTGACTCTGGAGTTCGCTGCGCGCAACGCCCGCCGCTTCGGCGGCGTGGTCGGTCTGAGTGGCGGGCTCATCGGGCCCGACGGGGCAGAACGCCACGACTCTGGGTCGTTCGAGGGAACGCCTGCCTTCCTCGGTTGCAGCGACCGCGATCCGCACATCCCGGCCGGCCGTGTGAGCCACGCCGCAGGGGTGCTGGAAGGAATGGGCGCCGAGGTGACGATGGTGCTGTACCCCAATCTCGACCATACGGTGAATCGGGAGGAGATCGAGCAGGTTCGCGGCATCATGAGCCGCCTGGGCAGCTTCTCGGCTCAGCCGGGATAGGGTGCGGCCGCGACCCGGCGGGGGGTGACTCATCGCCCACCCGCCAGGTCCGCAATCTCGCTCGTCAGCCCTCCTGGTCCCGCTCGATCAGGGTCTGCCGCCCGCCTCCGTTTTTGTAGACGCCGACCGCCCACAGGCTGTCGCCGGTCGTCGCTATGCCTCCCAGGATGTTGTCGCCCGATCCGGGATTTGGCCCGTCGACGACACGGAATCGGTCTTCGTCGCCGCGGAGGATCAGGGTCTTGTTATCGCCGATGGCAACGTCCTGGAAGGTGCCCACGGCCCAGACGGTGTCGTCGGATGCCGAGACGCCCCAGAGGCTGGTGAAGATCGATCCGGCTTGGGGCAGGTCGACGGTGGTCCAGGCTCCATTCTTGAATCGTTCGACCAGTGGACGCGAGCCCTGTATCGCGTCATCGGTCTCGCCGACGGCCCACACGCCGCGGGCGCTGCCCACCACGCTGAACAGCATGGCCGAGGCCGAGCCGTGGGTTGGCGAGGGCACGACGGACCAGCCGCTCCCGTCCCAGTGCTCGATCAGTGCCTCGTCCGGGCTGCTGGCACCGAGCTGCTGACCAACCGCCCACACGTCGTCCGGTCCGATGGCTTTCACGCCGTAGAGGTGGTTCCCGGTGCTGCCTGGGTTCGGGCTGGGTATGACGGACCATCGGGTGCCGTTCCAGTGCTCCACCAGCGTCTCGAACTTGCAGCTCGATCCCTGCTGGACGCCGACGGCCCAGACATCAGATGTCGAAAGCGCTGACGCCCCGAAGAGGATGTCGCGTGCAGACCGCGGCTGGGGGCTGTCGGAGATGGTCCAGCGATGGCCGTCCCATGCCTCGATGAGGCCACGGTCCTCGAAGTTGTCGTTCAGGCGGACACCGACCGCCCGATGCCTGGCCGCCCGCGGCGGCAACCCCGAAGAGGGTGTTGAAGTTGGGGCCTGCGTTCGGCGTGGGCACGGCGGACCAGGTCTTGCCGTCAAAGTGTGCAGCCAGCGTCAGGGTGGCGTCCTGGTTGCTGCTGGCCGTGTCCGGGAGGAAGTTGCCAACCGCCCAGACGTCGTCCGGCGCGGATGCGGCCACGGCTCCGAGACTGTTGTCACTCGTGCCAAGGAGCGGGCTGCGCACGACCTTCCAGCCGGCCGCGCCCGGCGTGAGGGTGGTGGTCGTCGACGGCTCCGCCGGCGTCGGCGTCGGGACCGGCAGGTTCGGGACCGTGAGTGCCTCGGGCGCGATCGCGGTCGATCCGGTTATGGCAAAAAGGGGAGCCAGCGGCGTCACGTTCGTAACGTCGCAGGTGAACTCCAGGCAGCCGAGCCCGAAGGATCGCTGGATGGTCTGGAGCAACGAGAAGTTGTTGTAAGGGGTCGGATCCTTGATCCCGCGCGCGCCATGGCTCGCTATGACGATCGAGGAGACTTTGCCACCGCCAGATCCGTTGGGATCGGCGTTGCCGGCATCGCAGCAGCCGGCGTTGTCGTCCCCTTCGTCGAAGATCATCGCTATCGCGTTGTTGCCTCGGGCCCGGAAGGATGCGTTCGTTATCTAGATACATGTCGCCGACGGTGACGAGCCGCTGGTCCTGGGGGTCGCCAGGATTTCCCGAATCGATGCAGTAGGGCGGGTCGCCGTGCATGTCGTGACACTCGTCGGGGATCACGTAGTCGAACGCAGGCACGTTGCCTGATGAGAGGTCTTCGGACAGCTGCTCGATGGGTACCTGGCGAGACCAATCAGCCGGATTGCGAGAAGGGATGAAGTTCTGGATGCCGTCGTGTTTAGAGACGTAGAGAGGGTCGATCTCGGGGCTGCCGTTGCGCCTTGCCCGGGTAGCAGATCTCCTGGTAGCCGGGTTAAGGCAGCGCCTGCAGATATGCCTTCCAGCCGATCCCAGCCCGGTCCAACTGGCTGATCAGGCCGGGCTTGGTGACCGAGTTCATGTAGTACGGGTTGTCGTCCGCGATGCCGAACGAGTTGCCGCCCAGGACGGCGACGTAGTTCGGCTCGCTCGGGTGCGTGACGCCGAAATAGGACGTCGCCCGGCCAAACCGGCTGGCGAGTTCGTTGAGGTTGGGGGCGGCCGGGTTGCCGATCACGTCGGCGAATCCGTGGTTCTCCTCCACTATCACGAGGATGTGGTCATAGCGGGGTATGGGGGAGAGTGACCCGCCGGCCGCGGCTGCCGGCATGCCGGCAGTCACGATCATTGTCAGAGCCCCTGTCAGATCGCCACAGCAGCTTGCGCGGCTCGATGCATACGGCTCCTCCTCTCAGGACTTGAGCAGCTGACCAAAGGACAGCGACAGGCTTCAGTCAAACCCGAGGCTATGGTGGGCCGGTAAAGCTACCGCTAACTCGGCGGAAGCAGCGGGTTAAGGGCTGGAGGTCGGCGGCGAGCGTCTACTGCGATGTGCAACCGCCGGTTACTCACGCGTGGCGCGGATCAGTGAGCGAATCGCTAACGCGCTGCCGCCGACTGCGACCAGCACCATGACCACGAAAAGGCTCGTCGCGGCCGCCGCCGAGCCGGCGCCGCTCTGCCCTGCGCCTGACGCTCTGGCCGGCGCCGAAGATGAGCTGGGCGTCGCGTCAGGCGATGACGTGTCAGCTCCGATCGCCGGGGTCGACGTCCTTGACGGTGTTGGACGTGGCGGGGTGGGTGTAGCGCCGGCCGTTGGCGCGATGACAACGATGGTCACGGTCCGGCAATCACTGACCGATGAGTTTGCGACGGACGACGCGCAGACCTGGTGCTGGCCGGCGCCGGCCGCCACGGTTGGCGGCCGGGCGGTCATGGTGGCGGTGCAGACCGCTGGTCTGCCGCTGGAGGACCCGGACACCTGCGCCCATGTGCCACCGTCCCATGTGAAGACGCTGTCACAGCCGCCGTCGCTCTGTCGGTACGTGAACGTCGCCGATATGGCCGGGGCCGGTTGGCCCTGAACCTGTTGCACCTGCGCGGGCACAGTCAGCGATCCTTGGGGGGCCGCTGCCAGCGTCAGGGCGGCCAGGTACACCCCACCCCGAACCGGCATCATGGCACCGATCAATCGCCACGCCCCACTTTCGGTCGGTGAGTCTAGCGTCTGGTGTGGTGGGGGCCGTTGGGCGGGTCACCACCTTATTGGGTCAAGTTGCTCAGGCATCCATTCAGCCGGTCCGCGACCCGGGGGTCACAAGCCCCCACACGAGGATTTGGATTGCCGCGGGGTTGCGTATGCCTAGCTTGAAGCGATGGCAGGCGCGTCCCTGGCCTTCAGCGTTTACGATGTGCACGCGTGTCTGACAAGAGCTCGGGCGGCGCATAGATCGGTGGGCCTCTACGACCTGGTCGTGGTCGGCGCCGGCATCCTCGGCCTGGCCACCGCCCGCGAGCTCCTCAGCCGCCGGCGCGGCCTGGGCCTCGCGATCATCGAGAAGGAGCCACGGATCTGTGCCCACCAGAGCGGGCACAACAGCGGCGTCATCCACTCGGGCATCTACTACGCTCCCGGCTCCCTGAAGGCGCGCCTGTGTGTCGCAGGGGCGCGCGAACTTTACGCGTACTGCGAGCGGCACGGCATACCGACCGAGCGCTGCGGCAAGGTGATCGTCGCCACCGACTCCTCAGAGCTGGGACGGCTGCAGGATCTGCACGAGCGAGGCAGGGCAAACGGAGTGGAAGGGCTGGAGATGATCGGCCCGGAGCGGATTCGCGAGATCGAGCCGCACTGCTCAGGCATTCGCGCGTTGTGGTCGTCGTGCACGGGCATCGTGGACTACACGTTGGTTGCAGAGCAGTACGCGGAAGAGGTGCTGGGTGCCGGCGGTGAGGTGCAGACCGGCCGCGAGCTCCGCGGTCTCCGTCTGTCGGACGGCCACGTCGTGCTGGAAACGACGGCGGGTGAGATGAAGGCGCGGCGTGTCATCACGTGCGCCGGCCTCTACGCGGACCGGGTGGCGAGGCTCTCCGGGGGAGCCAGGGAGCCGCGAATCGTGCCCTTCCGCGGCGATTACTGGCAGCTGCGGCCGCAGGCGCGGCATCTATGCCGCAACTTGATCTACCCGGTGCCCGACCCGGCGTTTCCGTTCCTGGGCGTTCACGGCACCCGGCGCATCGGTACAGGCGAGGTGTGGTTGGGGCCAAACGCGGTGCTCGCGATGTCGCGCGAGGGATACCGCCGGTTCGACGTGCGACCACGGGACCTGGCGCAGGCGGTGTTCAACCGCAGTTTTCAGCGGCTGGCGCGGAAGTACTGGCGGATGGGTGCGATCGAGGTGTGGCGCGATTACTCGAAGCGGGCGTTCTGGAGGTCGGTCAGGCGCTACCTGCCCGACGTGACGCTGGACGACATGGTCCCAGGCCCCTCGGGTGTGCGAGCGCAGGCGCTCGATCCATCCGGGGCCCTTGTCGATGACTTTGTCGTGGACCAGCAAGGTGACCGCATCCTGCACGTGCGCAACGCGCCCTCTCCGGCCGCCACGTCATCACTGGCCATCGGAAGGCTGATTGCCGACACGGCAGAGAAAGTGTTCGGCGCCTGACGCGTGTGACGCGCTGCCACGAGCGTGGCAACTGGCACCGGTTTGGCACTGAAAGTGAGACCCGAGCCCCTCCATGCTGGGTTGCACGTTGAACAGCAACGAGGCGAAGCTGACGGGACTCTACGTCGTCCAGGTCGGCAGCTGGGTTCAGGACGATTGTCCCAACGCACCGGCGCCGGGGCAGCCGCCCGCGTCGCAGTTCGACTTAGTGCTCGAGGCCAGGGCGGGCGTGAACATTGGCAGCTGCGGGGCGCCGTACTCATTGGTGATTACTGCAAGTGACGAGACCGCGATGCAGGCTGTGGCCGCAATGAGTCTCACGCTGCCACTCCTGGCTTTCGATCCCGCTGATGGATGGAAGCCGACGCCCAACCACACCGTGTTCGTTAACACGAAGAGGTTCACCATTGACGTTCCAGAGAGCGTCAAGGGCCACCTGTTCCATTACGCGGCCACGCTGGTCAGCGCCAACTGTCAGCTGGCTTCATTCATCACCAGCTCCCAGTTCCTTCTGCTCTGATCGCGTTCTGGTCAGCGAGGGCGCGGACGCTGTTGCGGTGAGTGGTAGGCGACAAGCTCGGCGCCATTCGGCCGTGGCAAGCGCCTGGACCGGGGCCCGGGTTGGGGGCGGGACATGCCCGCCCCCAGCGTGTCAGGAGATCAGAGCAGGATGAACAGGTTGCTCTCGGCGAACGAGGCGATCTGCAGGTTCGGGGTGACCAGGGAGACGTAGAAGCGGTAAAGGTCGTTCGGCGCGTTCGGGGCGGAAAGCGGCAGTTGGAACGTGAGGCGTTGGGTTTTGACGAAGTCGTCTCCGCTGCTGTTCCACCCGTTCGCGGCGTCGAACGCCTGGTTTGTCACGGAGCTAAGTGCGGGCACGACGGCCTGCTGCGTCTCGTTGACGCCCGTGATCGTCAGCGTGTACGGGATCGAGCTGTTGCCGATGCCGTTCCCGGCCGCCGCTTCCACAAAGAGGTCGAAATCAGCGTCGGCCGGCTCTCCCACGTCGGGCTGATTGGGGGCGTTCTCCTCGACGGTGCTGCCCGTCAGGGCGGTGTACACACGAGTCAGACTGGCGTGGCCGTTGTTCATGGCCTTCTCCTTCCTGGTGGCCTGGTGGGGTACCAAGCGCTCTTGAGGCGAGCATGGAGCGGCCCGGGTGCCAGTGTCAGTGCCAGGAGAGTGCCAATTTCAACGCCCTGGCAAGACTGCGGCGGGCACGGAGGCCCGCCGCAGCTGTCCTACCTAGCCGGCTTTGGCGAAGTAGGCGTCCTCGCCCTTTCGGGTGATCCCGGCAAACGTCGCGTCGTTGCGCATGTCCGTCCAGTAGGCGACCACCCCGCCGTCGGCGGTGGCTGCGATGTTGCTGTAGTCGCCGAGGAAGGCCGTCGCGTGCGGGAAGGCCGGGTTCACGTTCCTGGCAAACCAGCGGTCGCCCGTGGTCGGGTCAGAGTCGACGGTCGAGATCACCGCCCTCGTGAACTTGAGCGATCCCGCCGTCATCTCGGTGGCCACGGTGTATCCGTATTTGTGGTTGTCAGGATCGACTGATCGGTCGAAGAAGCCGATGCGAAGCTTGCCGGACGTGTCGTAAGCGCCCCAGGGCATGAACTGGTCTCCCGCCAGGGCGAGCGCCACCGGCGACGACCAGGTCCGGCCGCTGTCTAACGACTGGCTGACGATGACATCGGAGTTCGTCTTCGCCTTGTATGGGTCCCTCAGGGCCGGGAGCGTGCTGTTCCGCATGTCCGACCACACGACGGCCAGGTGCGCGGCGTTGGTCCGGTCGGCCGCGATGTTGCCGGCTGCCCAGGTGCGGAACACGCTGTCCTGATACGTCTGCCGCCCGAAGGCGATTGGGAAGTCGGTGAGGCCGTCGATGGTGGTCGCCACCTTCACGGGGGCGCCCAGCGCCGTACCTGTCGCCGGGTCGACCTCGACGACCTCGTAGTCGTCGCGGCCGGTGGTCAGATCGGTCGTGTTGAGGAATGACACGAAGATTCGGCCGTCGGCCGCTACCACCGGGGTGGCGACGAAGGCCTGGTCGAGGGAGCCTGAGATCACGGCGGGCGTCGACCACGTCTGGCCGCCGTCGTGAGTCACCGCGGCGTGAATGCGCGCGGAGATGAAGCTGCCCTTCTGGCCGAGCTTGAAGTCGCCGTACGTGACGATCGCGTTGCCGTCGCCCCAGGCGGCGACGTAGTCCTTGTCGAGCAGGTCGCCGACGC
>Ga0126383_10000883_pt1 | contig 17634 bp, 15 predicted proteins | sample PanSoiMetPlot_35_FD_96882 | JGI IMG/M metagenome (GOLD analysis project Ga0126383, IMG submission 96882) | Tropical forest soil microbial communities from Panama - MetaG Plot_35 | ecosystem: Environmental > Terrestrial > Soil > Tropical forest > Bulk soil | place: Panama | collected 2016-02-17
AGACTCGCCGAACAGAGACTGGTATTCGACCGCGAAGCGCCCGAGCTGCCAGAAGCCAAAGCGCGTCGCGATGTCGGTCACAGATGTCGCATCCGGCGCCGCCTGGCGCAGCGCCCGCCGCGCCAGATGCATGCGGCGCAGCAGCAGATAGCGTTTTGGCCCCATCCCCAAATGCTCCTGGCAGACCATGCGCAATGTCCGGTTCGGAACCCGGATCGCCTTGCAGATCTCCGGGATGTAGAGCGGCTGTTCCGGGTTCTCCTCCACGACCCTGCGAAAGCGGCGCATGATGATCGCGTGCTGCCCTTGCGCCGCGCTGTTCTCGCGATCCACGCGATTGCCGAGGCAATCGACCATGGCTTCGATCAGCGCCTGTGCGAGCCCATGCGCGGCAACGGGATTGGCGATAATCTCCGGGGCGGCCTCCGCCAAATCCTCGGCCGCGGCGTGCAGCCGCTGAAGCCTTGCCATCGCGGCCGGCAGGGGGAAGATCAGCATCGCATCGCGCGGCGGAGTCAGATCAACTGCCGCCAATGTCTCGCCAACAGCCGCCATATCCTCGACCGGCAGCGACATGCTGCCGTAATTTGCATGTCCTGATGACCGGCGATAATAGTTTTGACCCTCGCTGTATCGCACGAGGTTGCTCGGCTGCATTTCCATGCCTCCCGAGAGCAAGCTCGGTCCGGTTTGGGTCCGGAACGCGATAACGGCCCGTCCGCCCCAACCGGTTATGTGGGAAATCCGCGGCAGGTTGTCGGAGAACCGCTGCATCCACAGGCGATGCAGGTCGATACGGGTGAGCTTTGCGGTAAACTGCCCCCGCTCCGTGAGGGTCAGCTCGTATGTTCCTTGCCGGATCGCTGCGGCATAATCGTCAGGATCCGAGAAGGTTCGTATAGCGCTCGAAGGCATCCCCCGGACCTCCGTCAGCCAAGCGCGCGGGTTATAGGACGAATGTCTGAGGTTTATCCCTTTAGGGGTCTATGTGTCACAGAATGCCGCACCGCCGTCGCAACGGAGTTCGGCGTTATCGTTAAAGACGGCCCGAGAGGGAGGGAATATGCGAAGAATATCGGCGTCACTCAGCTTCTCGCTTTGCGCCGCCATGCTGCTGACCACGACCGCGGGCGTTGCGCAAACCCAGCGCCTGATCTTCCTGTCGACGCAACTGCGCCCGATCGAGGAGGCGCAAAAGATGCGCAACTTGATCCTTAAGGATTTTCCGCGAGCGGTCGACTATATCACCGAGCAGCCGCAGCAATTGTCGGTGCGCGTCAAAGCCGACCAACAGGGCGGCATCCACAAGATAGATGTCGTCGGCGCGTTGCACGGGGAGCTGCAGCCGCTCGCGATGCTGGACGAGTTGGTCCCGCTCGATGACCTCGCCAGCAAGCTGGCACGCCTCGGTGTCCCGGACCCGCTGCTGGCGCTCGGCAAATTCGGCACAGCGCACCAGCTCTATATCCCATGGATGCAGGCGAGCTACATCATGGTGGCCAACAAAGCGGCGCTGCCCTATCTGCCCACGGGCGCGGACATCAACGCACTCAGCTACGACCAGCTCGCTGCCTGGGCTGACACGATCCAGGAGAAGACCGGCAAGCCGCTGCTTGGCTTTCCGGCGGGGCCGCAAGGGCTGATGCACCGCTTCTTCGAGGGTTTTCTTTACCCTTCCTACACCGGCGGCCTCGTGGTGCCGGTCCGCTCGGAAGCGGCCGAAGCGATGTGGATGCAGTTCGCATAGTTATGGAAGAGCGTCAATCCGGATTCGACTAGCTACGCTTTTATGCAACAGCCGTTGCTCTCCGGCGACGTCTGGATCGCCTTCGACCACGTTGCCCGAGTGCTCGGCGCGCTGCGCCAGAAACCCGAGGAATTTGTCGCCTTCCCCGTCCCTGCCGGGCCCAAGGGGCGAGGTTACGTGCCGGTGCTGGCCGGCCTCGCGGTGGTGAAGGGTGCGCCTGATACGAGCGGGGCCATGGGGCTGATCGACTACCTTACCCAACCACAGACGCAAATCGCCACCGCCCGCAGCATCGGCTTTTTCCCGGTCGTGAAAGCCGAGCTACCTTCGGACTTCGAGCCCGGTCTGAAGCTGGCCGCCGCTGCGATCGAAAAGATACAGTCGGAGAAGGACGCGCTGCCCGCGCTGCTACCGATCGGCCTCGGCGTGCGTAGCGCCGAATTCGACGAGGCGTTCATGGATACATTTCAGCTCGTCGTGTTGCGCAGCCAGAAGCCCCGCGCGGTGCTAGACCTCGAAGCAGAGAGGCTGAACAGTCTGATGACAGAAACCGGTGCGCCGTGCTGGCAGCGCGATCCTCCCAGCACCGGCGCGTGTCATGTGCAGTAGCCGGAGGCTCGCCTTTTAGCTGACAGCCGACTCCTGTCTCGCGGCCGAACAGCGCCCTCACGCAAGTGCTTCGACCAACTCGTAGACTTGCGTTTCCGTCGTCATCCCCTTAGCGATTACTGAGGCGATGGCCTTGAAGTGAAAGCAATACTCGACCCGCTTGCGGACAGCTTCGCTGACGAGGATTGTAGTCCCGTACTTCTTGTTCAGCCCTTCCAGGCGAGCCGCCAGATTTACGCTATTGCCCAGCGCTGTGTAATTCATGCGCTCGGCCGAACCCACATTTCCCACCACCGCTTCGCCGCAATGAATGCCAAGGCGAACAGCGAACGGCGCCAACCCCTCGGCTTGGAATTGAGTATTGAGCGCGTCGCTCGCCGCCTTCGCCGCAAGAGCGGCGCGACAGGCTCGCTCGACATGATCAGGTTGCAAGTGGGGAGCGTTCCAAAACACCATCGCCGAATCCCCGATGAACTTGTCGACAGTCCCACCCTCGGCGTGAAACGCTTTGGTAAGTGCAGCAAAATGGCGCGACGTCTGGTGCATCAGACTGTCGGGATCGGCCGTTTCGGCAATGCCCGTGAAATTCGTGACGTCGGTAAACAAGATGGTGACGTCCCGCCTGATCCCCCCAAGCTCGGTGGAGATCGAGCTGTCGATTATCCCCTTAACGATATCCTTCGGCACAAAGCGAGAGAAGGACCAGATGCTGCGCTGGGCGATCGCCATTGTCCTGCCGAGTTCGTCAATTTCCGAAACACGGGATGTGACGGGCGCATCATCCGGCGCCGCTAAAGTCCGGAGCCTGCTCGCCTGAGCGGTTATTCGTTTCAGCGAAGTCGACATTCGGCTGCCGAAGATCCAGACCGCGAGTATGAAGCATCCGCCGGCAATGAGCGCAATAATTATCCCTCTTATCTGCAGCGTTCGCACGTTCTGCGCAAAATCGTTCTGAGCTGCCAACAACAAAGAGTAGCCACTAAATTCTCCACCCTGAGAAAATTTGCGCAAGCGAAAAAGGTAATCTTGTCCCTTTGCGTCGCGAATGCTTCCTTGATAGTAAACGCTGCCATTCCACCTTCGCATTGCGCCGACCAACCCGCTCTGGATTTCCCCAATCTCAGGAAGCTGCGGGTGCGACGGTTGTGTCCTCGCGGCGGCCACGAGGCGCGCAAACTCGGGATGCGCGATGAGCACGCCAAATGAGTCAAAGATTATTGCCGTTCCATGCTCTCCGGGGCGCTGCGCCTGGACCAGATCGCCGAACTTGTCGAGCTTGAGGTCGGCGGCGATGACGCCGCGCACTTGCCCGCGCAGAGGTGCGCTCAGGGTGATCATCGGCGTGCCGATGCTGAACGAAGTGTACGGCGATGAAACGAGGGCCCGGTCCGTCTTCATCGTGTCGCGATACCAGCCCCGCTTCCGTGCGTCATAGCCATAATCCGGGAGATCGAGTTGCCCGATCTTGTTGCCCTGCCCGTCTTCGAAGATGCGCCGCATCGGTAGGGTTCCGCTGGAGGTCTGGCGGACCAGATTGACATTGTAGACGGCCCCGGGAGGCGCCTTCAGCTTCGCGCGCTCCATCGGGTCGAGGACGTCGAGGCGCCGGACTTGCAACCAGCAACCGTTGTCGTAGGCGACATAGAGACTATCCGCCTGCGGCAGTTCTTACAGTGCCGCCTTGAAGCGAATGATTGCGTCATCGATCTCGCTTCTGTCTTCCGAGTCGGCGAGAGCAGGATTTGACGACAGCACGCGAACAAAGGAGCTCAGCTCCGACATGTCAGCCTCGAGGCGGCTGAGGGTGTTCGCGCTGGCGGCGTCCATGGCGGCCGACGCCGCCGCTCTTGCTGCCGAATGAAAGGTCGCGATTTGGATAAATATCAGACACGCGGTGAGGGCCGTAATGAAGGCCATCACGGCAAGCGTTATAGTGGTTCTGAACGTCATCGCCCTGCCGGGCATCGTCCAGTTAAGTTGTGCCGCGTGAAGCGCGCGTAGGCCAGAACAGACCGTCATGAGCGTGAAGCCTAGGTAGCGCTGTACGGCGTGCTGGACGACAAGCGGTGGAAGGCAATGGCGGCAATATGAAATCTCAGTCATCGCGCCGGCCTACGCATGACAGAGCCCCGCCGCGCCAATAAGAACCCCGCGACCACTGCCCCAAACTTTACCCATCTGACATGTCGTGCCTTCATCTGTCACCTCCCCGCCGACGAGTGCGACGCCTGCCTCCGGCTTAGGTCGAACGCTGAGGTGATTGTGATGGCGAGCTAAACTGGCAGTCTATTCATTTTCGGCAGAGAGATGCCGCTGCTATCCGGGTTGCCGACGCAGGGTGGCGGACGGAGACTCGCCGAACAGAGACTGGTATTCGACCGCGAAGCGCCCGAGCTGCCAGAAGCCAAAGCGCGTCGCGATATTGGTCACAGAGGCCGCATCCGGCGCCGCCTGGCGCAGCGCCCGCTGCGCCAGGCGCATGCGGCGCAGCAGCAGGTAGCGCTTTGGCCCCATTCCCAAATGCTCCTGGCAGCACATCCGCAACGTCCGGCTCGCAACCCGGATCGCCTTGCATATCTCCGGGATGTAGAGCGGTTGCTCCGGGTTCTCCTCCAGGACCCTGCGAAAGCGGCGCATGACGATCGCATAATGCCCTTGCGCCACACTGCTCCGCCGATCCTCGCGGTTGGCAAGGCAGCCGACCAAGGCCTCGATCAGCGCTTGCTCAAGGCCGCGCGCCGCGTCGGGATCGGCGATCATGTCCGGGGCCGTTTCCGCCAAATGCCCGGCCGCCGCGTGCAGCCGCTGCAGTTTCGCCATCGCGGATGGTGGAGGGGTGTGGATCAGCGGATCTTTGGGCGGCGTCAGGTCAACTCCGGCGATCGCCGCCCCGAGGGTAACCAAGACCGCCACCGGCAACGACATGCTGGCGTATGCAGCGAGCCCGGATGAACGGCGATAATAGCTCTGACCTTCGCTGTGGCGCACCACGTTGGTCGGCTGCATTTCCAGACCGTCGGTGGCCAAGCTCGGCCCCGGCTGAGTGCGGAATGAAACGACAGCCCGCCCTGCTATGTTGGTCGGGTGTGTGATCCGCGGCAGGTTATCAAAGGCCCGCTGCATCCACAGCCGATGCAGATCGATCCGGACCAGCTTAGCTGTGAACGGTCCGCGCGCGGTGACCATCAGCTCCGCGTTTGTCGCGCGGATTGATGCAGCGTAGTCGTCGGGATCGCTGAATATGCGAACCGCGCTCGAAGGCATCCCCCGGACCCCCGTCAGTAAGCGCCAAACTGTAGGACGATTGTCTGACGGTTATCCCCTGTCATATTGACGCGTCACAAATTGACGCGTCACAAAAATTTCACACGCGTTCGGCCAAAGCCGAGCCCCCGCCACGGAATGCGAAGCCCGCCGAGAAAGGGTGGCCGACAGCAATTCCCTGTACGACCGAACCCGCAACTCATCTCGTCAAGCGGCGCACGATATCGATCAATTCGGTGTGCGCAATATTGGTCGGATCGCGGAATTCATCGAGCGAGTGCGCATCGGCGAGTTTGCTCAGACGCACGAGCTCGCGGATGCGCTGTCGCCGGTCCAGCTGCAGCTCGGACGGCCGATGGGTAAACAGAAGCCGCTTTAGCTCTCCGTGACCGAAAAGATGATTGAGCTCTGACGCCGTGACATAAATCAGAAACAGCACCAGTATCCAGATCTGGATCGCGGCGAAGCGATGCCAGGAGAAAGTCGCAACCATGTGCGGCAGAAAAGCGCCCAGCGGATTTCCTTCAATGAGCCAGAACCGGACGAAATGTTCGAGCAGCCGCGCAACGAAAACCACGGCCCAATAAATAGTCGTCTTGAACAAGATTGGCTGGATGAGCGGCGCGCGATCGTACCGGCGAAGCAGCGGCATAGCATTGGCGACCAGAACCGATTTTCCGACAACGAGCGCCGCGGCCGTAGCGATCATGAAGCTGCCGAATGCGGCCAGATAATCGGCTAGGATGAGGTTCGTCGTAAGTACGATCAGGTTGAAGCCGACAAAGAAGAATATCGTCGGCGGCAACATTTCACGTAGCTCGTGCAGAAACCATGCGCCCACCCCACGACTGGGTTTTGCCGGTCTGCTGGCGGGTATGAGGGCGGCGTCGATTTCGAGACGCTCATCGTTGTACGCGACCGGTTTCGTCCTCATCGGCTTTCTCCCGGTTTACACCGTCGGCGATCCGTCGCCCCTGTCTATTGTGCCGCTCTCTCCGCCATATTCGTCATGCGCGGCCTCGATCAGCCTGAGCTAAGTGCTTTGGGAACCTGCTACGTTCCGACCGGTTGCGAGACGGGATGGGCAAGTCGAGCCCGGCCTTACCCAGCGGGCGCCCGAGCCTAACAGTAGTAAACGCCCGCTGCACAGCGGCGCGCGGTCCTTCGGGCGACGCCGGCATAACTCATCGGCGTCAAGGGACGGCCGATGATAGCCTCTGCGGTGGAGATGGAGCTGTGCACACCCGGAATCTCGAATCGCTCCCCGAGTTCCAAGCAAATCGCCCACACGATTATCGCGAGCAACCCAACGCTGATACGCCTCAACATGATCACTTTGCTCCCTTTGCCGAAAAATGAGCCGGTATTTCATTAAGCTCAGGGACTTGGCCTGGCATCAATTGCTTGGCGCCGGCGGGAATCGCCAATTTGAAACCGTCGGAGGCGACCTCGGTGCCCGCTTTCCATGCCCAAATATCGAGGGTGTATTGCGGCCACCCGGTAACCTTCTTGCTCGTGATCACATAGCGGCACGGATAGGGCCGGGCTCCCTGCGCGATCCAGATCTGCCAATCAACCTCTTTTGTGCGAAAGGCAAGGTGATCGCATTCGGTGCCGCGGATCACGCCGCTTCCCAAGTCTTTTGCGTCAGTAACCTGCGTCATCAGCTCCTTATAGGGATCCGACATCAGCAGGTCGGCGGCCGGGACGGGTCGGTGGTACTTGTCCCGCAACACGTCGACCAGCTGATCTATCGTGCCCGGCGCCTCGATTTGGGTGTACAAGTTTGCATTCTTGCCCAACAGGGTCAGCGCCTTCCCGTCAAAGACCATCTCGACATTGGAAAATCCGCCCCTGCGGGTTGCGTGAAGCTTATCGGGGCGATCGAGAGTTACTGTGCCCGAACTCGCCAACGCTATTTTTTGCTGCTGCGTGCTTACCAGCTCGAGGCTCGAGTCGTAATCGAACGATATCGCCTTTTGCCCGGCGAGATAGTCCGACATCGCCTTGAGTAAACTCCTGGCATTCGCCTCATCGGCACGACCGGCCGATATGTTCGCGGTTGCAGCCGTCACGACCACAAAAAGAACAGCTACCCATTTCGTTACGCCTCTTGCGACCCTCTCCAATATGCACTGCATTCGCTCCTCCGCGTGTTTGGGAGCCATATTATTGACCTGTTTCGTCCTCTCGGCCACGAGACTGGCCTGCTCCCGAGCTGAAGCTATAATCACGGATCTGAATGATGATCGGAAGAGCGGCTTCGGCCTGGAGTGAGGCGCGTCTCAACTCGGCTTTTGCCCAACCCGCCTCTGCCAGGTTGCGTTATAGACGCACTGTCCGGTCGTCTGGCCTGTGAGCTTATAACTAGGATCTATATGTCCGACAAATGTTTGACCTGCCGGGGTCTGCATCCTCACATCGCCCTCCGGAGTCACGTATCCCTGATACGTGAGGTCGAGAGCTGCGAACCGCGCGACACCGTTGTTGATGGTCAAAGCCGGCGCCACAGGGAAATTTGGACACCCCGATCCCGAGGCACTCAGGTTCTGGGTGAAACTACCAACGTAGGTTCCGTCGTAGTAAGTCGTCGCCGGGGGCGGGGATCCCGCCGCATAACCCGGCGGCGCCGCTGCGGTCGGTGGCGGCGGTTGAGGCGCGCAAGCCGAAACCGCGATGAGCGAAGCGCCCAACACTAATGCCTGCTTCATTTGTTTCTCTCCCTTCGGTATAGCCGCCGTCGAGGCGTTACTATTCACTTACAAATTGGTTTTTTACCGTACTCGTTAACGCAAAATCAAGCTCCGGATTAAACTCGCGGTTGACGCGGAAGAGAGGGACCACCGACGCAAACCGCGTGGCTTCACGGTCGGCCCCTCCCATCCGGTAGCCGTGAGCTTGTTGGCACTTGGATGCCGATATGGGGTTGTTACTGCACCGCGACCGTGGCCGCCGGTGGTGGTTGGTGGTGGTTGCGGCACGCAGGCCGCGACCGCGGGGAGTGTAATCCCCAGTAGGTGCGACTGTTTCATCTGGTCCTTCCTTGTAAAGGCTCGCTTCGACGATCCGAGGCAGTGGAACGGACGGTCGCCGTTCATTGGACTGTCAGCCGCCGTGCGCCTTTGACATTGCCGCCAAGACTTGGTCGACGCTAAAGCTCGAAGGCTTTTGCCGCGGCGGGAAGTCCTTGAACGTCTCGACGAACTGGGCGACAAACGCTTGCGCTGGAACGAGCAGATACACTCGGCGGAGTTCCCAGTCGAAATAGGTATTTGACGTGATGTCCGCTCGCTCATACGGGTCCAAGCGCAGATTGAACAGCTTGGGCACGCGACGGCAGACAAAGGGCGCAGCCCAAATCTCGAAAGTGCCTTCGACTTTCTGCTCGCAAAACACGACCTTCCAGTTCTCGTAACGCATTGCCACGAGCTCGGCGTCGTCGTTGATGTAGAAGAACTCCTTGCGCTCGGAATTTTCCTTCTGGCCGGTCAGGAAGGGCAATTGATTATACCCGTCGAGGTGAACCTTGAACATCTTTCCGGCCGCGTTGTAGCCGGTGAGCAGCTTGTTCTTGATGTCGGGTTCGCCGACCGCTGCCAGTAATGTCGGGAACCAGTCGAGCGCCGAAAAAATCTCGTTGGTAACCTGACCCGGCTTGATATGGCCCGGCCAACGGATCATAGCTGGTACCCGATAGGCGCCTTCCCAGTTGGTGTTCTTCTCACTGCGGAACGGTGTCATCGCACCGTCCGGCCAAGTGTTCATATGCGGTCCATTGTCGGTGCCGTAGATCACGATCGTGTTATTGGCGATGCCGAGGTCGTCGAGCGTCTTGAGTAGCTTACCGACATCGTCGTCGTGCTCGAGCATACCATCTATGTATTCGCTGAGACCACTACGGCCCCGATATTCCGGCCGCACGTGGGTATAAAGATGCATGCGCGTAGCGTTCCACCAGCAGAAGAACGGCTTATTAGCCTGCGCCTGCCGCTTGATGAAGTCGATCGCGGCGTTTGAGGTCTCGTCGTCGATCGTCTCCATTCGTTTCTTGGTCAGCGGGCCGGTGTCCTCGATCGTCTGCTTGCCGATCTTCCCAAAGCGCGGATCGACGATCGGGTCGTCTTGCTCGGTGGCCTTGCATTTAAGCACGCCGCGCGGGCCGAATTTCGCCTTGAACGCCGGGTTCTTTGGGTAGTCCTCTTGCTCGGGCTCTTCTTCGGCATTGAGGTGATAGAGATTGCCAAAGAACTCATCGAACCCGTGGACTGTCGGCAGGAACTCGTTCCGGTCGCCGAGATGGTTCTTGCCGAACTGGCCGGTGGCGTAGCCGAGCGGCTTCAGCGCCTCGGCGATGGTGATGTCCTGAGGTTGCAGGCCGAGTGTCGCGGCCGGCAAACCGACCTTGGTCATGCCGGTACGCAAGCCGGATTGGCCGGTGATGAATGACGCTCGGCCAGCCGTGCAGCTCTGCTCGGCATAGTAGTCGGTAAACATCAATCCTTCACGGGCAACGCGGTCGATATTTGGTGTCTTGTATCCCATCACACCGAACGAATAGGCGCTGACATTGGCGATGCCGATATCGTCGCCCCAAATGACGAGAATGTTCGGCCGCTGACCGGCGGGTGCCGGCTGGGCCTGCGCTGGCCGAGCCTCTGCGACGGCGATCGGGCGTCCCGATCCGAGCGCCGATGCCGCTGCAAGGCTGGTACTGCCGAGCAGAATGCTGCGGCGGTCGAATGTGCGATCCTTCGTCTTTCGGTTGCGGTGGTCTTCAGCACTCATTTCGTATTCCTCCCACGGATGATGCAGCGGAAGCCGACATGGCTGGTCGAGGTGTCGACCGGCTCGGCATGGCGGGCCGCCGGGCGATAGCGGCGGCAGTAATTTGGCGCGCACAGGTGCGAGCCACCCTTCAGCACCTTGCGCGGTATTCTGATCTCTGGCTGGCAGGGATCGTAGCTGTCCTCCTCGCGGCCCCCGCGAGGGTTGTGCGGAATGCAACACGCCTTCTGCGCGTCGGCCTCGCGCTCGGACGAATACCAGTCGGTAGTCCACTCCCAGACATTGCCGATCATGTCGTAGAGGCCGTAACCGTTTGGCGGAAACGCCGTTACCGGGGATGTACGCTCGTAGCCGTCCTGCTTTAAGTTCTGGTGCGGGAATGCGCCTTGCCAGGTGTTCGCCATGTGCTTCCCGCTGGGTGTGAATTCGTTACCCCAGGCAAACGCCGCACTGTCGAGCCCGCCGCGCGCTGCGAACTCCCACTCGGCCTCGGTTGGGAGTTCCTTACCAGCCCATTTCGCATACGCCTCGGCATCGCGATAGGCGATGTGCACGACCGGGTGGTCATTGAAGCCGGCGATCGAGCTGCGCAGCCCGTAAGGTTGCCGCCAGTTCGCGCCGAACTTGAAACTCCACCATTGGCTCCAATCGCGCAAATCCACCGCGTGCTTGGGCGGCATGAACACGAGCGAGCCGGCTTGGAGCATATGCGGCAGCGCGCCGGGATAATCGTTTGCCTTCGGCTTAATCTCCGCGAAGGTCACGTAGCCCGTTGCGTTGACAAATTTTCGGAAGTCGGCGTTGGTGACTGGCGTGCGGTCGATCCAGAAGCCATCGACACTGACCTGATGTGCCGGCGCCTCTTCCCGATAATGCGCGTCGGAACCGATCCGGAACCCGCCTCCCTCGATCCACACCATCTCGCGTGCGAGGTGCGCAGGCGCCGTTCGGTCACTAGCGTTTACTAAAACCAAGCCCGGAGCTCCTTAAGGTACTGTCACCCTGGTGTCTCTGACGCACATACGTTGGCTGCTAGACGGAGCCATCCGCTATCCGATTTCGGCAGTTAGATGCCGCCGCTATTCGGCCGGCCGATGAAGCGTAAACGATGGGGACTCGCTGAACAGGGACTGGTATTCGCCGGCGAAACGGCCGAAATGCCAGAAGCCGTACTGCGTGGCGACCTCTGTCACAGTGGTTCCGTCAGCCGATGCCTGGCGCAATGCTCTCCGCGCCAGGTGCAAGCGGCGGAGCAGCAAGTAGTGCTTTGGTCCAATCCCCAACTGCTCCTGGCAGCACACCCGCAAGGTCCGCTCCGAAACCCCGATCGCCTTGCAGATCTCCGGGATATAGAGTGGTTGACTCGGGTTTTCCTCCACCACCCGGCGAAACCGGCGCATGATCAGCTCGTGCTGCCGCTGTGCCACGCTGTCCTCGCGAGCCTCACCATCGCCGAGGCATTCGACCATCGCCTCTACAAGCGCTTGCTCCAACCCGCGCGCGGCGTCGGGATTGGCGATGATTTCCGGCGCCTCTTCCGCCAGACGCCCGGCTGACGCATGCAGCCGGCGAAGTTTCGTTAGCGCGTGAAATGGGGGGCGGAAGATCAGCGCAACTTTCGGGGGGGTCAGGTCGTACCCGACCATCGTTGCCCCAGCGGAAACGAAGTCCTCGACCGGCAGCGACATAAAGCCAGAGGAGGCGAAGCCGGATGTCTGCTGAAAATGGCTCTGATCCAGGTTGTGGAGCATGATGTCGCCCGGAGCCAGTTCGGTACCGCCCCAGCGCTGGGGTGGTCCCTGTGGGGCGAGAAAAGAGATAGTGGCGCGCCGATGCACATGAGCCACGTGCAGTATCCGCGGCAGGTTATCGAAGAACCGCTGCATCTGCAGCCGATGGAGACGGATCCAGGTGAGTTTGGCCGAGAACTGTCCGCGCGCGGTGATCGTCAGCTCCGCTTGTGATCCTCGGAACGCTATCGTCCAATCGTCCGGATCCGAGAAGGTTCGCACAGCGCTCGAGGGCATTTTCACCTCGGGTAGCCGGAATTAGCGGAGGCGTAGCAACGCCTCTTGGTCAAATCCGTCGAAAATCGATCACGAAGCTTTCACGCGTGGTCGGCCCAAAGAAAGCTCCGTACTACCCTGACGCGAGCCTCGCCGCAAGGTGGCTGACGGCAATTCGCCGTAAGAGGCGCGATAGCGGCTGGCAAATCGATTGAGATCGCGGACGCCGTACCGCCTGGCGACGTCAAAGACACTTGCGGCGCGTGGGTCCCTGCTGCGCAGCGCTCGATGCACCAGCTGCATTCCACGAAGGCGGCGGTAACGGCTCGGGCCCATGCCCAAGTGCTTCTTGCAACATTCGCGCAGCATCCGGTGGGACACGCCCAGCGCTGCACCGATTTCAGTAAGGCTGGGAAGCGGTTCTGCCCCAAGCAGATCCTCGAAACGGGCGAGGATGCTGCGATGCCGACGCGTGGCCTCCGTTTCCTCATCGACGGGTCCAGACAATAAGGCCTCGACAAGGGCGTGGATCACTTGCTGCTCCAAACCGTGCGCCGCCTCGCTGTCGGCGAGCACTCCCGACCGAAGTTCGGCTGCACGGACTGCCGCTTGATGGAAGTGGCGCAATTGCCGAAAAGCTGCACGCGGGGGCCGCCACAATGCAACGGGCGGCGGCATGACGAACGCGCCTCCCCTCAGGGCGCCGCCGTATTGGGCGAGCTCCTGGGCCGGCAATCGAATGGCGCCCCAATGGCAGGGCCCTTCGCTTCTCGCATGCACCCGCTGGGCCGGGCCGAGAGTAATCATCTCGCCTGCGCGCGTTTCCATCCCGCCCCAGTGGGGTGCCGGAGTTCCGCCAATGGGCAACGCGACCAGAACGGTGTCTGTTGGCACCTCGACAAAAGCGACCCGCGGCACCTCCTCTTCAGCGTCCACCAGGCTCAAGTTGTGAAGGGTGATTTGCGTCAGCCGCGCCCGAAACGGGCTAGGTCCAGTGACGACCAACCTGAAGCAGCCCTCCTCTCGTAAGGCAGCCTCGAAATGCTCGGCCTCGCTAAAAACCGAGGTGACGCTACCCGGCATGTTCCCCACCAGTCCGGCCCGCAGCCGGATCGCTCAGCTTCAGCCACCTATCCGATCAATTGTGCAGGGAGACTGAGCGTCCCGACTATCCAATTTCGGCAAGAGCGCGGTGGCCACAGGGCAAGCTCCGCGGTTTTGGCGGTCCCATGTGATGAGCCGTTAGCTCAACGATGTCATACTACCAGCAGTGTGACGCATTTACCGGCAGCCACTCCAATGCCCGGCTCTGTTACGGCCGCCATTGGATTGGCAGCGGGTTATGAGCCCTCGTTCGGGATTACTCGGCCGCGACCAGGTAATCCATGGCGGCGGCGACGCCGCCCTTGCCGTGCGGCACACCCGAGAGTTCGAGCGCCATCTCGACAGCCGCGAGGGAGCCGAGGATCATCGGCTCGTTCAGATCGCCGAGATGCCCGATCCGGAAGACATGGCCCTTGAGCCGGTCGAGTCCGCCGCCGAGCGAGACATTGAACTTGTCGAGGCAGAGCTGGCGGACCTTGTCGGCGTCGTAGCCGTTCGGCACCTGCACGGCGGTGATCGAATCGGACTGCGCGCGCGGATCGATCGCGAAGATTTCGGGTCCGTCATTCTGCCGCCAGACGCGCACCGCGCGCCGCGTCGCCTCGGCGAGCCGGTGATGGCGCGCAAAGATGTTGTCGAGGCCCTCCTCCTCGATCATGCGCAGCGCCTCCTGCAGACCATAGAAGAAGTGCACGGGAGCCGTGCCGTTCCAGTAAGCCTGCGAGGCTTCGCCGAGCAGCCTTCGCCAGTCCCAATAGACCCGGGGCAATTTGGCTTCGGCGCAGGCCGCGATCGCACGGGCGCTCACGCCGGTGAAGGCCATACCGGTCGGCAACATCAGCCCCTTCTGAGAGCCGGCGACGACCACGTCGACGCCCCATTCGTCCATGCAAAAATCCATCGATACCAGGGACGAGATTACGTCAACGAGAAACAGGGCGGGGTGCTTGGCGGCGTCGATGACGCGCCGCAAAGCGGCTATGTCGTTGAGCACCCCGGTCGAGGTCTCGTTGTGCACAACCAGCACTGCCTTCAGCGCATGCTCGCGATCTTCGCGCAGCCGGCTTTCGAGCTTGGCCCGACTGACGGCGCTGCGCCAGTCATTGGGAAGGGTCTCGATTTCGAGCCCGAAAGCCTCGGCCCGCATGCCCCAGTTGAGGGAGAAGTAGCCGCTTTCGAGGATCAACACCTTGTCGCCCGGCGAGAACAGGTTGACGAGCGCTGCCTCCCAGGCCCCGTGTCCGGAAGCGGTGTAGGCGAGGATCGTCTGTTCGGTCTTGAACACCCGCTTGAGGCCAGCAAAGCATTCCTCGGCAATCGCCTTGAACTGGGCGCCGGTAAAGTCGATCGCGCCGCGGTCCATCGCGCGCAGGACGCGATCCGGGATATTCGTCGGCCCGGGATTTTGATAGAAGTGGTACCCACGACTGACCGCCATTCTGGTTCTCCAGTTCCTCTCCGCCGCCGATATACCGCGAACGCGTCCGACTCGCGTCCTGCGGCAGGGTTACCGGGAGGTATCCCCATAAGCTAAAAGAGGCAGGCCTGACGCCTGCCTCTTCTCGGTAGTCGGTTCCTCCCTAAACTCGGGCCGGCATGCCTGCCTGCACGGAGAGGCATCATATCCGTGCGGGCCGGCCGCCGTCACGCGAATTTTAGGAATTTTGTCGTCGCCGTCCCCTCGCTGGACCCGGCGTTGACAAAGCGGCGGGGCGGCGCCGGATTTGGCGCTCAGCGGGCAGGGTTAAGTCTAATGGACAGCAGGTTTTGAGGGGGTGATCGCGACGGAGACGGTGCTGAGCCAAAGCGACCCGCGCGCCGAAGAGTTGCGCTGGCCGTTGCAGCGGATCGGCCCCGGTGCCGGGCGGCGTCGCTTTTCCCGCCGAAGTAGAGCGTCATGTCGGCGAGGTCTCAGCGCGGCTGAAGCCGGGCCGCGCGCACCGTCCGCTTATGTCAGTCCGGTCCCCGCCTGATGGACACACCCACGGGTCTTGCCTAGAGTGCGCCGGCCCGGCCGTTAGGTGAGGTTTGATGCGTCTGTCCGAGTATTTCCTGCCGTTGTTGCGCGAGAACCCGAGCGAGGCGCAAATCGTCTCGCACCGGCTGATGCTGCGCGCCGGCATGATCCGCCAGTCGAGCGCCGGCATTTACTCCTGGCTGCCGTTCGGGCTGCGGGTCCTCAAAAAGGTCGAGCGTATCGTGCGCGAGGAGCAGGACCGCGCCGGGGCGTTGGAGATCCTGATGCCGACCGTGCAGCCGGCAGAATTGTGGCGCGAGAGCGGGCGATACGACGATTACGGCAAGGAGATGCTCCGCATCCGCGACCGCCACGACCGCGAGATGCTGTACGGCCCGACCAATGAAGAGCAGGTGACCGAGATCGTCCGCGCGACGATCAAGAGCTATCGCGACCTGCCGAAATTGCTCTACCACATCCAGTGGAAATTCCGCGACGAGGTGCGCCCGCGTTTTGGCGTCATGCGCGGGCGCGAGTTCCTGATGAAGGACGCCTACAGCTTCGACCTCGACGCGGTGGGTGCCAAGCGGTCCTACAACAAGATGTTCGTCGCCTATCTGCGCACCTTCGCGCGCATGGGGCTGAAGGCGATCCCGATGCGCGCCGATACCGGGCCGATCGGTGGCGATCTCAGCCACGAGTTCATAATAGTGGCCGACACCGGGGAGAGTGCCGTGTATTGCGACCGCCGGTGGCTGGACACCGACATCCTCGCCGAAGGGGTCGATTACCGCGGCGATCTCGAGCCGATGTTCCGGCAATGGACTGGGCTCTATGCCGCAACCGACGAGAAGCACGATCCTGCGGCGTGCCCGGTCCCGCCCGAGGAATTGGTCACGGCGCGCGGCATCGAAGTCGGTCACATTTTTTATTTCGGAGACAAATACTCGCGGCCGATGGGCGCTCTTGCGACCGGGCCCGAGGGCGAACCCGTCGCGCTCGAGATGGGGTCCTACGGCGTCGGCGTGTCGCGTCTCGTCGGCGCACTGATCGAAGCCAATCACGACGATGCCGGGATCATCTGGCCGGAAAGCGTCGCGCCGTTCCGCGTTGGCCTCATCAATCTGCGCACGGCAGACGCGCGCTGCCGCGAAGCCGCCGAGGCCCTCTATGGCAAATTGCTCACCGCCGGTGTCGAGGTACTCTATGACGACCGCGACGAATCCCCCGGCGCCAAATTCGCGACGATGGATCTGATCGGCCTGCCCGACCAGCTCGTTATCGGGCCGCGCGGCCTCGCCGCCGGCACGGTCGAGATGAAGCACCGCTGCTCTGGCGTGCGGCGCGACATTCCTGCCGAGGCCGCTCTCGATCAGCTGACTACAGATCGTGCCAAATCCTAGTCGTCATTCCCGCGAAAGCGGGAACCCAGGAGCGGCAATGGTCATCGGTCGCCCTGGGCCCCCGCTTTCGCGGGGGCGACGGAGGATCTTGTGATCTTCAACGCCTTCGAGCGGATGGTCGCGTTCCGCTATCTCAGGGCGCGGCGCCAGGAAGGGTTCGTGTCGGTCATCGCGATCTTCTCGCTGCTCGGGATCGCGCTCGGCGTCGCCACCCTGATCATCGTCATGTCGGTGATGAACGGGTTCCGCGCCGATCTGCTCGCCCGCATCCTAGGCCTCAACGGTGATCTCGGTGTCTACGCGCTGACTGGCGGGCTCGCCGATTTCGACGCTGCCGCAGGGAAGGTCCGCGACATTCCGGGGGTCACGCGCGTCACCCCGATCGTCGAAGGCCAGGTCATGGCGACCTCGGAGGCCGGTGCGGCAGGCGCTCTGGTGCGCGGCATCCGGCCCGACGATCTGCGCTCATTGCCGCTGCTGGCGGACCATATCGTCCAGGGTTCGCTCACTGATTTCAGCGACGACGGGGTCGCGGTCGGCGACCGGCTGGCGCGCCGGCTCGGGCTCGCCGTCGGCAGTCCGATCACCTTGCTTTCCCCGGAGGGAACTGCGACGGCGTTCGGCACGATGCCGCGCGTCAAGACCTACCATGTCGTCGCGCTGTTCAATGTCGGCATGTACGAATACGACAACAGCTTTATCTATGTGCCGCTCGACGCGGCGCAGCTGTTTTTCCGGCTGCCCGAGGCGGTCTCGAGC
>Ga0126383_10000884_pt1 | contig 17631 bp, 15 predicted proteins | sample PanSoiMetPlot_35_FD_96882 | JGI IMG/M metagenome (GOLD analysis project Ga0126383, IMG submission 96882) | Tropical forest soil microbial communities from Panama - MetaG Plot_35 | ecosystem: Environmental > Terrestrial > Soil > Tropical forest > Bulk soil | place: Panama | collected 2016-02-17
GCTGGGCGCGGCGAGCCGAGCGCCGATTACCTGGCATTCTCCCGTGTGAACACCGAGGGCAGTCCGGAGTTCTGAAGCCGAGCGCCCCGGAGCTGTCGGGCACCCCCCTCCCCCGGCTTCGCCGGGTACTCCCCCGCCGGCGCGGGGGAGAGAATTGGTAACTGGCGTGCCTGCCACAACTGCTTCGGACATCGAACGCGTGTATCGCGAGGAGTACGGTCGCGCGGTGGCCGTCCTGGTCCGCCATTTCGGTGACATGGACGTCGCAGAGGAAGCTGTCCAGGACGCGTTCACCGCTGCTGTGCAACGGTGGCAGTCAAGCGGGATGCCCCCGAGTCCTGCGGGGTGGATAATCACAACCGCTCGCAACCGGGCTATCGACCGCCTCCGTCGCGAGGCGTCGCGCGAGGACCGGCACGCCCAGGCCGCTCTGCTCCACGCCGACCGCGAACCGGCTGAGGAGGGTCCAGTGAGCGACGACCGCCTGCGCCTGATCTTCACGTGTTGCCACCCCGCGCTCGCGACCAGCGTCCAGGTCGCCCTGACGCTCCGGCTCCTTGGGGGGCTCACCACCGCCGAAATCGCACGGGCCTTCCTGGTCCCGGAGCCGACCATGGCTCAGCGGCTGGTCCGGGCCAAGGGCAAGATCCGCGACGCGAGGATCCCTTATCGGATCCCGGGCGAGGCCGACCTCCCGAACCGCGTTCGGGCGGTGCTGGCCGTGGTCTACCTGATCTTCAACGAGGGCTACGCTGCCAGTTCGGGCGACCGCCTTGTCCGCGAGGATCTCTGCGCCGAGGCCGTCCGCCTGGGACGGATTCTGGCCGAGCTCATGCCAGACGAACCGGAGGTCATTGGGTTGCTCGCGCTCATGCTGCTCGTCGAGTCGCGACGTGCTACCCGCACCACGCCGAGTGGCGATCTCGTGCTGCTTTCCGACCAGGACCGCGGCCTCTGGGATCACGGTCTGGTCGCGGAGGGCCAGGCCCTCGTACGGCAATGCCTCTGCCGCAACCAGCCCGGCCCCTACCAGGTCCAGGCGGCCATCAACGCCGTTCACAGCGACGCGCCTGCCGCGGACGCCACGGACTGGCGGCAGATCCTGCAGCTGTACGACCAGCTCCAAGCGCTCGCTCCCAGCCCGGTCGTGGCCCTCAACCGCGCGGTCGCGGTGGCAGAGGTTGAGGGGCCAGCTGCTGCGCTTCCCATCGTCGACGGCCTGGAACTCGGTGCCTACCACATGTTCCACGCCATTCGCGCCGACCTGCTGCGACGCCTGGGCCGCAATGCTGAAGCGGCGATGGCGTACGAGGCTGCGATCGCCCGCACCGAAAACGCAACAGAGCGCGACTTCCTGCAGCGAAGGCGTCAGGCGCTCGTCGCGCCTTGACGCGCGCCTGTTGACGTCGGATCCGTTGCGGCGTAAGGCCACAGCAATCACGCGCGCGCAGGGACGGTAGCAGTATTCTTTGCGGCCAGTGAGGGAGGAGGGACCAGACCCGTTGACACTTCCTGAGTGCCCTGACCCGCCCTGGTCGATGCTGCGCGGTGATCGAGCGTGCTGGTACACGTTCCACGCCCTGGTGGCACGAACCGCCCCGGTGCCGCTTTCGTCGCCCCGTCCAACCGAGGAGCATCCGCCCGAGGTCAGCGACCAGCTCAGCTGAATTCGGTCGGGCAGCTCACGGCCGCGCGCTCGAGCCCCGAACGTTCCCCCTTTGCGCGAGCCAGCAGCCACCATGGCGCGGTCCCGCACCGTGCCCGTGCCAGGGGAGACGCATGCGTCGTCGTAGCTCCGTAAAAATCGCTGATTTGCACGTTACGCCCCACATGTAGGGTAACAATCCCAATTTCGCCCCAAATTGTTCGGGAATTGAGTCGATAACGGCTGCTCGTTGCATGCACATCTTGTGGTTCGGAGTTGACAGCAGCCCGGGCGCCGATTAGTCTGGTGGCGAATCGCGGTGAAGTGTGGGGAGAAGTGGTGAACCACTCAGCGCGACAGCAGACGATGCAGCAGACGACATGGCACACACACCAGCACCATCCCGCCGCGCCATTTCTCCCCTCGGCCGTGATCCCGGGGGAGCCAGCTGGAGCTCCCCCGGCCGCTTTTCTCACCTCCAGCTAGAGCTCGATGTTCTGGGGCACGCACAGGGTCAGGGTCGACGAGAAAGGACGTCTGGCCATTCCAGCGGCCTTCCGCCGGCAGCTGCCGGAGGGTGGCAGCTACATCTCGATCGGCCAGGACGGCGTTCTGACCATCTACCCGCCCGACCAGTGGGAGAGCCTCGCCAGCGGGCTGCAGGATCCGCTGCTGGGACAGGAGCAGCGGGCGCTGTCGCGTGCGCTGTTCTCGAAGGCTGTGGCTTGCGAGTTCGACGGGCAGGGCCGCGTCAGTCTCAGTTCCGAACAGCGCCGCCTGGCCGGTATCGAGCCGCGATCGACGGTGGCTGTGATCGGCAGCGGCGCGCGCGTCGAAATCTGGGCCGAGGAACGCTGGGACGCCTACTCGGACGACGCCGTCAGCAGGTTCGACGAGCTCGCCGATCGGGTAATTCAGGGGCGTGGGTGATCACGCTCCAGCGCACATACCAGCACTTTCACAACAGTCAATAGATCTCCTGCAGCCCCGGCCCGGTGCGGTCATTGTCGACTGCACGGTCGGCCTCGGTGGCCACTCGCGTCTGATCCTGGAGAGAATCCGGCCCGGCGGGCGCCTGCTTGGTATCGACCGCGACGGAGCAGCGCTGCACGTGGCGGCGGCCCGGCTTGCCGGCGCCGGCCCGGCGGCCGTCCTGCGCCAGGGCAACTTCCGGGACCTGACGTCCGTCGCTTCCGAGGCCGGCTTCGATCGCGTCGACGGCGTGCTCTTCGACCTCGGCGTGTCCAGCCCACAGCTCGATGACCCGGCGAGAGGCTTCAGCTTCCGCCAAGAGGGACCCCTGGACATGCGCATGGACCGGCGAAGCCCGCTCACTGCCGCTCAGGTGGTCAACGAGGTGCCGGAGCGCGATCTAGGCGGCCTCATCCGGCGCCTCGGCGAGGAACGCTGGGCGACCCGCATCGCACGCTTCATCGTCGATCGGCGGCCGCTGCGGACGACTCGCGACCTGGCGGCTGCCGTCGAGGCGGCGATTCCGAGAGGAGCCTGGCCGCCGGACATCCACCCGGCTACCCGCACCTTCCAGGCAATCCGCATGCAGGTCAACGACGAGCTTGGCAACCTGGACCAGGGACTGCGAGGAGCCGTGGAGATCCTCTCCCCACGCGGGCGCCTGGTCGTGATCGCGTTCCACTCCCTCGAGGACGCGGCTGTAAAGCGTTTCCTGGCGCTTGAGTCCAGAGACTGCATCTGTCCTCCCCAGCAGCCGGTGTGCACGTGCGGCCACCTCGCATCGCTTCGCATCCTGACCCGGAAACCTGTCCGTCCGTCGCCTGCGGAAATGGCTGCCAACGTGCGCAGTCGCTCGGCGCGGCTGAGGGCGGCGGAGCGGACGTAGACGGCAAGGCCCATTTTCCTCTCTCTCCTTTCTCAAGCCCTGGCGGACGGTGCCCCCATCCGCCAGGCACAACATCCCACCACTCGACCCACCGTTCGCAGAAGAGAAAGCTTTGGTCAACACCCGAATACTCACGACCCGGCGCCAGCCTGGCTCAGGCCGGCTCGCATACCATCGCCGCCGGCGTTCGGCCTGGCCGCGCCTTGCGACCATCGCCAACAGCTCGACCGCCGAGCGGTTCGGCCTGTTCACGTTCGCGCGTGCCTATACCGCGGCGGGAGCCTTGCTGGCCGTTGTCATCGCATACCTGGTACTGGGAGCGCACGCCACCCAGACGGCATACGAGCTCGACCAGCTGAGGGCACAGAATGCCCAGCTACTCGCCGAGCAGGACCAGCTGCGCTACAAGGACGCGAGTCTGCACACCAGAGCCGGAATCGCAGAGGCCGCAGCGGCCGCGGGCCTCCAGCACTCCAACACGCCGAAGTATGTCGGCTACCAGCCGGTGGCCCTCGATCTGTCCGCGCCGATCGGGCCTGACCGGCCACAGGATGCCCCGCTCTGGCAGCAGGCCCTGGCCGCGATCGTTGGGAGCACGGCCCGCGACGCGCAGGCAGCCGGCAAGGCAGACGTTTGGCGGCGCCCCTGAACCCGGGATCCATGAGGGCGATCGGGGTCTCCCATTCCTTGAACGGGAGAGGGAAACCGCGGTCACGGGGCCCGGCCAGGTGGGCGGCGCCGAAGCGTATCCCCCACGGCCGCGGCGACACCACTCGCCTCCGTGTCTTGTGGCTGCTGGCCGCCGCACTGCTGCTCGCCTCCGCCGTCTGGGTTCGGCTCGCCTACTGGCAGGTAGCCCAGCATGCCTCTCTCTCGGACAAAGCAGCGCAGTATCACCTCCGTCAGGTCGCCCAGCCGGCCGCTCGGGGCGCCGTCTATGACCGCGACATGAACCTGCTGGCTGTCGACACCACGGTCTATGACGTCACTCTGTCGCCAACCGTCGTCAAGCCGGCGTCCCGCGAGAAGGTTGCCGACGGCCTGTCCGCCGCACTGGGCATGCAGAGTCAGGACGTGATGGACCTGTTGGAGTCGTCGCAGGCGTTCGCGTACGTCAAAAAACGCCAGCCCAAGGAGATTGCTGACAGGATCGCCGGCCTGGACCTGCCCGGGGTCGGCCTCGATCCCCAGCCGGATCGCAGGTACCTCCGGGGCGGAACACCCGACGTCAGCCTGGCCTCGAGCCTGCTGGGTTTCGTGAACTACGCAGGGGAAGGCCAGCAGGGAGTCGAGCAGCGGTACAACGCCCGGCTGGGGGGCCAGAGTGGGTCGGCGATGGTTTATCACGACCCCACGGGCAGGCAGATCACCCTCTCCAAGCAGAAGTTGCGCGAACCGGTCGACGGCGTCAACCTGGTCCTGACGCTTGACAGCAGCATCCAGTACGCGGCCGAGCAGGCCATCGCCGACGGCGTGAAGAGCAACAAGGCGCAGAGCGGCAGCGTGCTGGTCATGGACTCGAGGACCGGCGAGATCGCGGCCTGGGCCAACTACCCGGCGTACGACGCCAATGCCTTCACCACCACCGACCCAGCGCGCATGCAGGACCCGATCGTCTCGGCCCACTACGAGCCCGGCTCGGTGATGAAGGTCGTGACACTGGCGGGCGCCATCGACCAGGGCAAGATCACGCCGAGCACCACTATCCAGGACCCCGGCTTCATCGTCGTCGGCGGCAGCGTCCTGCACGACTGGAACGGAATCAACAACGGGACCGTCACGATGACCAATGTGCTGGAGAAGTCCCTCAACGTGGGCGCGGTCAGAGCCCAGCAGGCGGAGGGCGCGGACGCGTTCCTCCACTACCTGGACGCCTTCGGAATAACAAAAAAGTCCGGAGTGGACGTTGCCGGCGAGGTCCCGCCCACGCTGCAGGCCCAGTGGCGGCCGACCGAGCTGGCGACTGCCGCATTCGGCCAGGGCGTGGCTGTGAACATGGTCCAGATGTGCGCTGCCATCAACGTGATCGCCAACGGGGGGCGCTGGGTGCAGCCACACGTCGTGAAGCAGGTCGGCAACGTCCGTCCGAGCCTCCCAGCCGCCCGTCAGGCCGTCAGCCCGCAGACCGCCGCCTCGATGACACAGATGATGGAGTCCGTTGTCCAGCGCGGCTCAGGGAATCTGGCCCGAGTCCAGGGCTTCGAGCAAAATGAGGCCGGCAAGACGGGCACTTCCGAAATGCCGGAGAACGGCAAGTACTCTCACGATCACGTCTGGGCCTCATACGCGGGTTTCCTGCCGGCGGACAACCCGCGCTTCACGATGCTGGTGGTGGTCAGGCAGCCGGACAACGGGTCCAGCGACCACAACGAGGGCTACTACGTTTCGGGCCCGATCTGGAAGCGCATCGCTCAGCAGATCATCGAGCGCCAGCGCATAACCCCGGGGGCCGTTTTTCCGTCTAACTAGATGTGCGTCTCAGCCTCGCCGAGGTCCTGACTGCGACCGGCGGTCGGACCACCGGCATCACCCCACCCGAGTCTCGAAGCTTCCTCAGCTACCACACGAGCTCGGTAGAGGCCAGGCCCGGCGGGCTTTTCTTCGCTCTGAAGGGAGCCTCCCTCGACGGGCACGCGTTCTGTGCCGACGCCGTCGACCGGGGTGCGATCGGCGTCGTAATTGACCGCGACGTCGAGGTTCAAGGCGCTGCAGTGATCAAGGTGGCCGACGCCTGGCGCGCGCTGTACGACGTGGCGGCTCACGTTCTGCGCCGGGTGTCACCGCTGGTGGTCGGGGTCACCGGAAGCAACGGCAAGACGTCGACCAAGGAGATGACCGCCGCGGTTCTCGGGGTCCGTCACCGCGTCCTGAAGTCTGAAGGCAACCTCAATACTGAGACCGGGCTCCCTCTCACCCTTCTCCGATTGGAGCCGCATCACACCGCCGCAGTGCTGGAGATGGGGATGCAGCGGCCGGGGGAGATCGCAAGGCTCGCCGACCTGGCCAGGCCAGGGATCGGCATCGTGACAATGGTCGGCAGCGTCCACCTCGAGTATTTCGACAGCCCCGAGGCCCTGGCCAGAGCAAAGGGGGAGCTGGTCAGGGCGCTGCCTCCTGACGGGTTGGCGCTGCTGAACGCCGAGGACGAGTGGTTCGGGCTGCTTAGTGACCTGAGCGCAGCGCCTGTGCTTGGTTTCGGCATGGACGCGGGCGACTTCCGGGCCCAAACCTGGCGTCCACTACCGGCGGGTGGATCGGTGCTCACGGTCGACGGTGTTGAGGTCCCGATCGGCCTGGACGGCCGCCACCAGGCGCGCAATGCTCTGGCGGCGCTTGCGGCCGGCCGCTTCGCCGGCATTCCGCTGGCAGAGGCAGCCGGCGCGCTGGCCGGAGTTCGCGTTGGCCAGCGGCTGCAGGTGATCCCCACTCGCCGTGGGTACACCGTCGTCGACGATTCGTACAACGCCAGCCCGGAGTCCATGCTGGCCGCCTTCGAGTTGCTCAAGGAACGGCCACGGGCTGGCCGGCTCCTGGCCGTGCTTGGCGAGATGCGCGAGCTCGGACCGGCCGCGCCCGCGGCGCACGAGCGCATCGGCCGGCACGCGCGTGAGATCTTCGACGAGATCGCGATCGTCGATGCCGGCCACGGCCGTCTGCTGGCGCAGGCCGCTGGGGCCGTGCTCGTGCCCGACAAGCCGGCCGTGGTGCGGTGGGCGCGCGACAACGCGCGGCCTGGCGACGTTGTGTTGGTCAAGGCTTCGCACGGGGTTGGTCTGCAGGAGGTCGTGCGGGAGCTCGTGGCCGCGGGTAACACTGATCTGCTCGGAGGTCAAAGTTGCCCCTAAACCTCTCCATCCTTGCGGTTGCGTTCCTCATCTGCGTCGTGTCGTACCCGACGCTGATCCGGGCGTTCCAGCGACTGAGGGTCGGGCAGGTCATTCAACCAGAGCTCCCAACCGAGCACCAGCGCAAGGCAGGCACCCCCACAGGAGGCGGCATCCTGTTCGTGGCCGTTGGTGTCCTGGGCGGCCTTTTCGCGGTTCGCAACCACCCCGGGGCGCTGCCCGCCACCGTTGCGCTCATCCTGTACGGGACGCTTGGCCTGATCGACGACCTGGCCAAGATTCGATACGGCTCCGTCGGCATGCCCGCCCGGATAAAGTTTCCCCTCCAGGTCCTGTTCGCCATCCCAATCGCGGCGCTGGCGCACGCGCATCAGCACCCCCTGAGGCTGGACCTTGACGGCGTCTACTGGCCCCTGGCGATCATGGCCATCGTCGGCGCCGCCAACGCGGTCAACCTGACCGACGGTATGGACGGGCTGGCGGGCGGCCTGGCCGCGATCGCGATCCTCGGCCTTGCCTTCCTGCTCCCGGCAGAGAAGACCTACGAGATGGCTGGCTTCGGTGAGAGGGCCGTGGCCATGTCGCTCACCGGCGGTGTGCTCGCATTCCTCGTCTACAACCGGCATCCGGCCAGGATCTTCATGGGCGACGCCGGGGCCCTCGGCCTGGGAGCCGCGCTCTCAGCGATGGCGATCCAGCAAGGCTGGCTGTTCCTGCTCTTGATCCTCGGCCTGGTCTTCGCAGTCGAGACGATCTCTGTCATCATTCAAGTCGGCTACTTCAAAGCGACCGGTGGTCGCCGGCTGTTCAAGATGACCCCGATTCACTTCACGTTCCAGCTAGAGGGTTGGTCTGAGAGACGAATCGCGCTCGCGTTCTGGGGCGCGGGAGCAATCGCCGCCATAGCTTCGGGCTGGATCGCGCACAGCATGTTGTGATGGCGCCCACGCGGAGCGAAACCACGCGGTTTCGCGAACGCGCGGTGCCGGTCGCCGGCGAGAAAGCCCTGATCGTCGGCCTTGGCAGAAGCGGTCTGGCCCTGGCGAGATTCCTCAGAGGCCGCGGCGTCAACGTACGTATGGCCGACCTCCGGGGGCCCGACCAGCTCGCCGAGGTGCTGGCTCGGCTGCCGCCGGGGGTCGAGACCGTGCTCGGGGGCTATGACCGCAGCGTCCTCGACGGCTGCGCCGCAGTCTATGCCAGCCCCGGCGTGCCCTGGGACGTGGATCTGCTGCAGGCCGCGCGTGCCGGCGGCCTGACCGTCTCGAGCGAGATCGACCTCTTCTTCAGACTCTGCCCAGCCTCGATAGTCGGCGTGACCGGGACCAATGGCAAGACCACCACCACAGCACTCACCGGCAGCGTGCTGGCGCAGGACCGGCGGCCGGTCCTGGTCGGCGGCAACATCGGCGACACAGTGCTCGACCGGCTGGGGGAGCTCACCTCCGAACACTGGGTCGTGCTGGAGCTCTCCAGCTTTCAACTCGAGTCGTGCAACAGACCTCAGGCTCGGATTGCGGTCGTGCTGAACGTGACGCCTGACCACCTTGACAGGCACCGAGGCATGGAGGCGTACACGGCCGCCAAGACGCGGCTTCTGCGCTTCCAGGAGCCGGAAGACGACGCCATCCTGAACGGCCTCGACCCCGTCTGTGAAAGGATGGCCGGGCTGGCGCGCGCCCGCGTGACCTGGTTCGACCGCCACCGGCCGGTCCCCACGATGGTGCTGCCAGGCCGCCACAACGAGTTGAACGTGCTGGCAGCGGCGGCCGTCGGGCGGGCGGCAGGTCTGTCCGACGAAGCAATCGAGGCCGGCGTGCGAAGCTTCGAGGGCGTCGAGCACCGGCTGGAGCTGGTGGGGGAGTGGGGGGGTGTGCGCTGGTACAACGATTCCAAGGCGACCAATCCCGATGCCGGGCTTGTCGGTCTCCGGGCTTTCGAAGGGCTGCCTGTGGTGCTGATCGCCGGCGGCTATGGCAGCGGCTTCGAGCTGACCCAGTGGCTCGCCGCGGTGCGTTCGGGCACGCGCGCCGCGGTGCTCGTGGGGGCCAGCGCCGCCGAGCTTGCCGAGCGCCTGGCCGGACACCAGGTGCAGCTGGCTCAGACGCTCGAGGAGGCCGTCGAGCGCTCAGACAGCCTTGCCCAACCGGGCGATGTGGTGTTGATGAGCCCCGCTTACAAGAGCTTCGACATGTTCGCGAACTACGAAGAGCGTGGCCGCCGCTTCAAGGCCGCGGTCAGAAGGCTCCACGACACGGGATGAGCCTGCGGTCCTGGGTCGCTGAGCTCTGGGGACGCGAGGCCGGGCGCCGTGAAACAGATCGCTGGCTGCTACTTGTCACGCTGCTGCTCCTCGGCGCCGGGCTGGCCATGGTATTGAGCTCGAGCTCGGTGCAGTCCATCCACGACCACGGCTCGCCCTACTACTACTTCGAGCGCCAGGCACTCCTCGCTGCGGCTGGTCTGATCGCAATGGTTGTGCTGCGCCACCTGAACTATCACCGCCTCTATCGCTGGGCGCCGCTGCTCGCCGGCCTGACGGCTGCTCTGATGCTGGCTGTCCTGGTGCCCCACGTCGGGCTGACGCTTGGTGGAGCCCGACGCTGGATCGACGTGGGGCCCCTCGGCACGCTTCAGCCGTCTGAGGCCAGCAAGCTGGCGTTCGTGCTGTTCATCGCTCAGTGGGCCGACCGCCGGCAGGGCCGGCTTCGCGGGTTCGGAGACGGCTTCGTTCCCTTCTCGATCATGACCGGGGCGATCCTGGGGGTGCTCATACTCCAGCGCGATCTGGGGACCGCGGTCGTCATGTCAGCCATTTTGATCTCTGTCTACTTCGCCGGCGGCGGGCGCAAGGGACACGTCCTGCTGCTGTTGGTCGCGCTGATGCTCGCCTTCGCCCTGTTCGTGAGGCTCGAGTCGTACCGGGCTCAGCGTCTGGATGATTTCGTAAACCCGTTCAAGGACCCGCTGGGAACAACCTATCAGCCGGTTCAGGCACTGATAGGGCTGGGTTCCGGAGGCATCTTCGGCGTCGGGCTCGGGCATTCCGTGCAGAAGTATTTCTGGCTGCCCGAGGCCCACACCGACTTCATCTTCGCGATCATCGGCGAAGAGACCGGTCTGGTCGGGACCACGCTGGTGCTGGCGGGCTTCGTCCTGCTGACCATTCGAGGCTACCGGACGGCGATGCGCGCGCCCGACCGGTTTGGTGTCATGCTGGCCACCGGCATAACGACCTGGATCGGGTTCCAGGCGCTCCTCAATATGGGCGTGGTCACCGCCACGCTGCCCGCTACCGGCGTGCCGCTACCGTTCATAAGCTACGGAGGCACGGCGCTGGCGATAAGCCTGGCCGCGATGGGCATCCTGCTCAGCGTCGCTGCCGCGCCGAACCAATCCAACACCCGCAGGAGGGTTGATGCGACTGTTGATCTCGGGGGGAGGGACTGGCGGCCACTTGTCGCCAGCGCTCGCCGTCGCACAAGCATTCCGCGCTGAGCATCCGGACGCAGACCTCCTGATGGTCGGCAAGGCCGGCGGGCTGGAGGAACAGTTGGTGCCGGCGGCCGGCCTTGCGCTGGAGACCATCCATATTCGTGGCTTCGACCGCGACGCCCCCCTCAAAAACCTCGCCCTACCCGCCCTGCTGCCCGCTGCGCTGGCGTACGGCCTGCGTGTGGTCGACCGGTTCCGGCCCGACGTCGTGCTCGGGGTGGGTGGGTACGTGATGGCGCCGGCAGTCGCCGCCGGCCGCCTCCGGCGGCTCCCCTACGTCCTCCAGATCTCGGAGGCCCGAGGGCTGGCGAACCGGATGTTCAGAGCCGGCGCTGCAGCCGCCTGCGTCACCTTTCCGGACGACGTGGACTCGTTCCCGACGCCGCGCACCGTGCTGACGGGCTTCCCGCTCCGGCCGGGCTTCGAACGGCGGACGCCCGAGGTTCCTCCCAGGCAACTGCTTGTGATGGGTGGGAGCCAGGGGGCGCGCCACATCAACGAGACCATCTGGTCGCTCCTCGACGATCTGCTGGCCCGTTTCGAGGAGGTGGTGCATCTGACCGGCGCACAGGGTAAAGAACAGGCTGCCCGGCTGGCGCGACCGGGCTACCGGCCGATTGCATTCAGCAGCGAGATGCCCAGGCTGCTGTCCGAAGCCGACCTGGCCGTGTGCCGGGCCGGGGTTGGTACCTGCGCCGAGCTGACCGCGGTCGGGCTGCCTGCCGTGCTGGTCCCGGGCACGTTCGGCGCCGCACACCAGGAGCACAACGCTGCGCAGCTGGTCCGAGCAGGCGCTGCAGTGCGGATTGGCGATGTCGACCTGACCCCTCATGTGCTCCTGCGCACGCTGGACACGCTCGAGGGGCCTCAGCTCAGCGCGATGGCCGAGGCCTCGGGACGCTTGGGCCGACCGGACGCTGCACTGGCGATCGTGCGAGTCCTGGAGGAGATTGCCACGCTTGCTCCCGCAACCGGGGTTGGGGTGGGGGGGCGCTTGGAGTGACAAGCGTCCACCTGATGGGGATCGGCGGCAGCGGCGTTTCAGCGCTGGCCCGCGTGTTCCTGGCCCGCGGGGCAGCGGTCTCGGGCTGCGACGTCCGCGAGTCGCACACTACACAGCAGCTCGCCGGGGAGGGCGCTCGGATCGCGATCGGACACGACCCAGCTCACACGCAGGGCCAGGATCTCCTGGTCTACATCGGAACCATTCACTCCCAGTCCGAAGAAGTGCGCGTGGCACGCGCCAACGGCGTGCGCGTGCTGACGCGTGCACAGATGCTGTCCGAGCTCGTCGCGGAGAACAACAGTGTCGTGGTTGCCGGCACGCACGGCAAGACCACGGTGACGTACATGGCCGGCCACATACTGGTCGCCGCCGGCTTCGACCCCACGGTGTTGGTCGGGGACGGCTCCAGCAGCAGGGCAGGCAGCAGCCGGTGGCTGGTCGCGGAAGGCGACGAATCCGACGGATCCCTTGTACTGCATCGTCCCCAGCACGGCATCCTGACCAGCGTCGAGTTCGACCACCCGGACCACTTCGCAAACCTCGACCAGGTGGACAGCGCCTTCCGGGACTTCCTGGCGGTGATTCCCGGCGTGGCGGTCGTCTCCGCCGACTATCGAAGGGCAGTCGCCATGCCGGCCGGCGGCAGGCGCGTCACCTATGGGCGCAATGATGCGGCCGACTATCGATGCGTCGATGCCGCCGGGGGCCGGTTCCTGGTCGAGCGCCACGGGGTGTGCCTGGCCGGCGTGCGCCTCATCGTGCCGGGGGCACACAACCGCGTGAACGCAAGCGGCGCGCTCGCCCTGGGTGTGGAGCTCGGCATCGAACCGCGCGTTGCTGCGGAAGCGCTGGCCTCGTTCCCTGGCGCACACCGGCGGATGGAGCGGCTGGGCACGTGGAAGGGCGCGTCGGTGTACGACGACTATGGCCATCACCCGACCAAGGTCCGGGCAACACTCGCGGCGGCTCGTGAGCTGGACCACGCACGCCTGGTGCTGGTCTTCCAGCCCCACCGCTACACGCGCTACGTGGCACTCCGCGACGAATTCGCCATCAGCCTGCGGGAGGCGGATGCGTTGGTGGTGACCGAGATCTACAGCGCAGGCGAGGAGAACCCAGGTGGGCTCAGCGGGGCTGAGCTGGCCGCGCTCGTACCAGGCGCCCGCTTCGCGGCCGACCTTGGAGCGGCGCGGGAGCATCTAGAGGCGCTCGTAAGTCCCGGCGACCTGGTGCTTCTGATGGGCGCTGGGGACATCAGGAGCCTTGGTGATGAGCTGGCGAACGCCGGCTGAGCTGGCCTGGCTGGCCGGCCTGCGGGGCGTTGAGCGCGACTACCCGCTGGCCCGTCACACCTCGTTCAACATCGGGGGGCCGGCCGAGTTCTTCGTGGAGGCCGTTCAGCCAGAGCTGCTGGTCGCCGAGTGCCACCGGCGTGGCGTGCCCTATCTCCTGTTAGGCGCGGGCACGAATGTCCTGGTCGCCGACTCTGGAGTCGAGGGGCTCGTCATCCGCTGCGTCAACCGCGAATGGCGTGTCGATCGCAATCGGGTCTTCGCCCAGGCCGGGCTCAAGATGATGCGGCTGGCACGGATCTGCGCTGACCACGATCTGACCGGCTTCGAGTGGGCGATCGGGGTGCCGGGCACGGTCGGCGGGGCCGTCTACCAGAACGCCGGCTGCTGGGGCACGGAGCTGGTCGAGGTGCTGGCTGTGGCCGAAGGCGTTTGTGCAGACGGCGGCCCCGTCCAGTGGTCCCCGCAGGACCTGGCGCTCGGCTACCGGACCTCGGCCCTGCGTGGGGGGCCCCTGCACGGCGCGCTGGTGACCGGCGCCTGGCTCGAGCTGCGGCCGGGGGATGGCGCTGCAGCGCGGCGTCAGATGTCGCACTGGGTGGCCGAGCGCACCCGCACTCAGCCGATCCGCAGCAAAAACTGCGGCAGTGTGTTCAAGAACCCGCCCGGCGACTCCGCCGGCCGGCTGGTCGAGGCTGCCGGGCTCAAGGGTGCGCGCGAGGGTGCAGCTCAAGTTTCGGAGCAGCACTCTAACTTCATCGTCAACATGGGCGGCGCGACCGCCGCCGAGGTGAACCGGCTGATCCGGCGCATTCAGGCCGATGTGCAGGCGTGTTTCGGCGTCGAGCTCGAGGCAGAGGTCGAACGGGTCGGCAGGTGGCCATGAGGTGCAGCCAATGAGGATCGCGGTCCTTCAAGGTGGGCGATCGGCCGAGCGTGAGGTCTCCTTGAGCTCGGGCGTACAGGCGGCGAACGCGCTCCGACAGCGCGGCCACGAAGTCGTGCAGGTCGACGTCGGCCTGAACGTTTGGGACTGCCTGCGCGATGGTGGCTACGACTGCGTTTTCATCGCGCTCCACGGCAGGCTGGGCGAAGACGGCACCGTCCAGGGAATGCTCGAGCTGCTCGGGCTGCCATACACCGGATCTGGCGTCCTGGCCAGCGCTCTGTGCATCGACAAATCCCGCGCCAATGACGTGCTGCGCGCAGAGGGCCTGATGATTCCGGAGTTCGAAGAGTGCGAAGGCGACGACGTCGAGGATCTGGCTGATCGGTATGGCCTGCCTCTGGTGGTCAAGCCAGTGCGGGAGGGATCGACCATCGGCCTGACCATCGCCCACGATGTGGACGCCCTGGCGAGCGGCCTGGCGCTCGCGCGCAGGTATGACAGCCGGGTGATGGTTCAGCGGTTCATGTCGGGCACCGAGATCACGATCGGCATCCTCGCAACGCCCGAAGTCCGCGTGCTGCCAACGCTGGAGATCACGTACGACAACGAGACGTACGACTATGACGCCAAGTACACCGCTGGCCGAAGCCACCACATAATCCCGGCTCGGATCCCCAAGGAGGCGCGGCAAGCCGCCTCCGAGGCGGCGGCGCGGGCGTTCCGGGTGCTCGGTTGCGATGGGATGGCACGGGTGGACTTCATAGTCACCCCCGACTGCACGCCCTGGCTGCTGGAGGTCAACACCATCCCGGGCCTGACGGCGCTGTCGCTGCTGCCCGACGCCGCGAGGGCGGCCGGTGTCCCTTTCGACGAGCTATGCGACCAGCTCATACGTCACGGCGTCCGGCGGCAAGAGCAAAAACTGGGGCCACCGGCGCTTTGATGGCCATCCTGTGAGACCGAGCCACCAGCGCCCCGGTTTGCACTCGCTCCACGCGTCAGCTCCACCCATGATCAGTCACGGCAGAGGCCGGCGGGCTGGCCGCCGCCCGAAGCGCTTTGGGAGCCTGGAGGAGACGGCGCGACGCCGCAGACGCCGTCTGGCCTCGCTCGCGCTGGCGACCGCAGAGCTGGGAGGCCTGGCTGCGCTGCTGCTCGCGCCTGTCTTCACTGTGCGCTCGATCGAGGTCAGTGGCAATACGCGGCTGACAAACGACCAGGTGCTGTCGGCGGCTGGCCCCATCGGCGGCTCGGTGTTCCTTGTCGACCCGAGCGCCCTCGAGCGGCGGCTGCAGACCTCGACGTGGATACGCTCAGCCACCGTAACTTCACAGCTGCTCGACCGTGTCAGCATCCGGGTCGAAGAGTGGCGGCCGGTCGCGCTCTACAAGGCGGGAGGCGGCCCGCCCTACCTCCTGTCTGACCAGGCGGCCGCTCTTGGGGTAGCCGGCGGCGACGAGGTAAAGACGCTGCCCGAAATCGACGGACCGCCGCAGCCGGAGCCGAAGCCAGGCCGGCCGGCCCTGGACCGGGCGCTCCTGACAGCGCTGGTGAACATCCAGCGTGCGCTTCCAGCGCTGCTCGGTGAGGAGGTCCAGTCGTTTACCATCGACGCCTGCAGCAACCTCACGCTGAACGCGAAGAGGGGATGGAAAGCGCAGTTTGGCCGGATGCTGACCCCCGACGAGCTCGCTTCCCTCAGTGACAAGATCGCCGCTCTCAAAGCGCTTGCCGCCGCCGGCGAGGTGAACTTCGGCAGCCCAGACCTCCAGTACGTGAATGTGATGAATCCGACCCTCCCGGCGGTCAAGACCAGGGACAAGCCGCTACGGACTGCCAGGGCTCCGGCGTCTTCGCCGGCGCCAGGTCCTTCGCCGTCCGCCCCACAGCCGTCCGCGGCCGCGTGCAAGTAGTCGTCGTCGCGGTCGTCTTCGCCGTGGTCGGCGTGGTCATCGGTCTGCTGTCGCCTTTCACCATTCCGACCACCTACGCCCGGTACACGGCCGTGGCACTCCTGGCGGGTCTTGACTCCATTTTCGGGGCGTTGCGTGCCTACCTGTCTGGGACGTTTGCCCCACGCGTCTTCCTGATGGGCCTGGTGACCAACAGCGCGCTGGCTGCCGGCCTGACTTTTGTCGGGGACAAGCTTGGGGTCGACCTGTCGATCGCTGCGATCGTGGCTTTCGGGGTTCGCATCTTCAACAACCTGGCCTCGATTCGCCGCCACTACATCTGAATCCCACCCCTAGATGTGTGACGAAGGCATCCGCCAACCACAAAATCTAGTCCGATTTGCGGGGGGCAGGCTATATACTGTGCGCTGACCCGCCAGGTTTTCTCAACGTTCTCGGAGGCATCCCAGCACATACTTGTCCAGGCGGAAAAGGTTGGTCGGACTCGACCTTGGCACCAGCAAGGTCGCCGTGGTCATCGCGGACGCTGATGACTATGGTCAGCTGAACATCGAGGGCGTCGGCGAGGTCCCGGCTGAAGGCCTTCGCAGGGGCGTTGTGGTCAACATCGAGAAGACCGTCCACGCCATCCAGACGGCCATGGTGACCGCCGAGCGGATGGCGGGCGTGCGAGGTGAGGCTGTGATCGCCTCTCTGGCCGGTCCTCACATCAACTCGCAGAACAGCCGCGGCGTGGTTGCCGTATCGCGGCAGGATCGGGAGATCGTCGGCGAGGACGTTGATCGTGTGGTCGAGGCGTCGCGCGCGATCAGCGTGGCCAGCGATCGGCAGGTGATACACGTGCTGCCACGGACGTTCACCGTGGACGACCAGGAGGGCGTCAAGGAAGCGATCGGCATGACGGGCCACCGTCTCGAGGTCGAGACGCACATCGTGACCGGCTCGCAGACCGCGGTTCAGAACGTCATAAAGTGCGTCCACCAGGCGGGCTTCGACGTCGAGGACGTAGTCAGCCAGGGCCTGGCTTCGGGCGAAGGGGTACTCAGCTCCAATGAGGTCGACCTGGGCGTTTGCTTGATCGACATCGGTGCCGGAACGACGGACGTGGTCGTCTACAACGAGGGCTCCGCCCTGCATTACGCGGTGCTGCCCCTCGGCGGCAACCACGTGACCAACGACATCGCGATCGGTCTCCGCACGACGCTGATCGAGGCTGAGACCCTGAAGTTGAATTATGGGCACACACTGCCGGAGGTGATCCCGGCCGAGGAGCGGATCGACATCAGGCAGGTGGGCGGGGACCGCCTCCAGCCGACGCCGCGGCGCTTCGTAGCCGAGATCATCGGGCCGCGGATGCGAGAGATCTTCCAGCTGGCGCGCGAAGAGGTTCGCCGCAGCGGCTACGACGGCTTGCTGCCCGCCGGTGTGGTGGTCTCCGGTGGCGGAGCCCGCCTGATGGGGACGACCGACGCCGCCCAGGCGGTCTTCGACTCGGCTGTGCGGCTGGGCCTGCCGATCGGGATCGGCGGGCTGGCGGACCGAGTTGCAGGGCCGTCGCACGCCACGGCGGTGGGGCTGGTCAAGTGGGGTGCGCGCACTGCCCCCCTGCCCGCGAACGGGAGAGCCCACAACAACCACGGCCCTGCCCTGGCGGGCGCCTATCAGAGGACCGTGAGGTGGCTGCGTGA
>Ga0126383_10000885_pt1 | contig 17627 bp, 8 predicted proteins | sample PanSoiMetPlot_35_FD_96882 | JGI IMG/M metagenome (GOLD analysis project Ga0126383, IMG submission 96882) | Tropical forest soil microbial communities from Panama - MetaG Plot_35 | ecosystem: Environmental > Terrestrial > Soil > Tropical forest > Bulk soil | place: Panama | collected 2016-02-17
AACCGCTTCCTCGCCGCTGCGGGCGTCGGATCGCGCCGACACTGCGATGAATTGATCGCGGCCGGGCGGGTCACTATCAACGGTAAAACCTGCACTGACTTCAGCGCGCAGCCTGACAGGCGTGATCACGTCAAGGTGGATGGCAAACTTGTTCACGTTGCCGCGCCGCTCACCATCATGCTGCACAAGCCCGCCGGATTCGTTTCGACCCGGAGAGATCCTCACGTGTGCGACACCGTCTTTGATTTGCTGCCTGGAAAATTCTCGCGGCTCTTCAACATCGGGCGTCTGGACGCACAAACCGAAGGTTTGTTGCTCCTAACAAACGACGGCGATCTCGCACAGCGCCTGACGCATCCACGTTACAAAGTCGAGAAGGAATACGAAGTAACGCTGGATCGCCCGTGGGATCGCGCGCTCGCGCCGACGTTGCTGCGCGGAATTGTCTTGGATGGTCAGCGAGCAAAAATTGCGCGACTCCACTCGGTTTCGCCAACTCGTTTGCGGATTGTGTTGCGACAGGGAATCAACCGGCAGGTTCGCCGCATGTTCGAAGCTGTTGGATATCACGTCAAAGATCTTATCCGCGTGCGGATCGCTAATCTTCGGCTTGGCGACCTGCCACCCGGTGATTGGCGGGCACTCACAAAACGCGAGCTGTCTCGTCTCACTGCATCAGCATGAAAATGGCTCCCGGGCGATTGATTCTCGCAGTTGCACTGCTGATTGCCTTTGTTATCGCGAGGTGGCAGCCAACAGTGTCGGAAGCGACGCCGGCCTCTTGAAGCTCGGCGCGCTACCAGATAATGGCCAGTTACATGGAGAATTCTGGCGTCTCCTAACGTATTCGTTTCTTCATTTCAGCTGGTTGCACCTGATCGCGAATGCGAGATTGCTCTTCTGGATCGGCCGAATCGTTGAAAGCCCCGTGGGCACGGCGCAGGCTGCACTGATCTATTTTGTCAGTGTGCCGGTCACGTTGACTGAATGGTAGGTGGTGTTCCGACAGCATTTCTCGTGAAGATTACGAAAGATGAATATTGATGGCTGCAGTGCACTAATTACGGGGGCTTCAGCTGGGATTGGTCGTGAATTTGCACGCCAACTCTCCGGTCGTGCTCGCTTGATGATTTTGCTAGCGCGGCGTGACGAAAGACTGGTCGAGTTAGCTGATCAACTGCAACGAGACCATCCTAAGCTTCTCGTTCACATTCGAAAAGTTGATCTCGCTGATCTTGGGCAGTTGCAGGCTTTGCTGGAGTGGCTTGATCGCGAGAAACTCGAAGTCGATCTCTTAATCAATAACGCCGGACTCGGCGACAGCGGTTCTTTTGCAAAGAGCGATCCCGATCGTAACAAGGAAATGACGCTCGTAAACGTTGCGGCGCTGACGTTGGTTACTCGCCATTTGGTTCCGCAGATGATTGCGAACCGCAGCGGCGGCATTCTCAACGTCAGTTCGTCGGCTGGCTTTCTCCCTATGCCCGGCTCCGCTGTTTACGCTGCCACCAAGGCGTATGTGACAAATTTCTCTGAAGCGCTTCGAGCGGAGCTCAGCGGAACAGGCGTGAGCGTGTGCGCTCTTTGCCCCGGTCCCGTGGTAACGGAATTCCAGCAAGTTGCCAAGCGCGAGGGAGTAAAGCCCGACATCGGTCCGAAGTTCCTCGTTGTTACAGTCGAACAGGTCGTGCGCGAGGCGCTCGCAGCACTCGAAGCAGACCGGCCGCTCGTAATTCCGGGATTCGCGATGAAGCTGTTAATGCTTCTCGCTCGATCAATTCCAATGCCCGTTTTGCGCTGGGTGGCACAGCGCTCGTCCAGAACAAGCTGAGTCGTGTAGCAACAAAGTGTGCCTCCGCAGATGGCAGGCATGTTTTAGCGATGAAACCAGTTGTGCTGGCTCGCGAACACCGGGTGATTGATGAAAATTTCCGAGGCCTGCGAAAACAGAACGATTGCGCCGAGCACGACGAGCGGCAAAGCGGTGTCGATCCAGCGAGTTTGTCGAAATCTCGAAGTCGCCAGGCGGCACAAGCAGGAAATCCCATACACATAACTCAGTGCGAAAGGAATGATCGCGCCGCTCAGCAAGCGCCCTGATGTAAAATACGGATGCGAACGAGATGGATTAACGCAACTGCCAAAATCGAATTGAATTGAAAGCAGTGCCAGAAACGCAACGCCTGCCAGAAAAATCAAAATTGCGCCTCCAATCGCCTGTCGCTGGAACGTGGAAAGCCCATCCTGTTTCCATAAGCCTGTAATAGCCGCGGCAAGGAGAAGCAATGACGAGACCGCGTAGAATCCATCGGCGCCGCCCCAACGTAACGGCTGACCATGCCAACTGACTTCCCCGCGCCAGAAGCTCGCCATTAAATCCGACCAGAACGTCCAGACACCGCGCGGCGTGAAAATGGGATGCTGCCACCAATCGCCCAACGGTTTCCGTGTCCAACCGAGTAAACTAATTTTGGCTGTCGATCCGGTGAGATCGCCAAAATGAAATTTCGTCCACATCATCCAAGTACCGACCGGAATTGCGGCAAACGAAATCAGTGCGGCAATCGCGACCAGACCGGCGCGAGGTGTTCGTAAAATGACTGTAATGATTCTCGCAACGATCACTGCGAGCGCGACTGCCACCAGCGGCACGTTGGACAGCTTGGTGAGGCACGTGGCTGCGACCGCCAGACCGGTAAGCGCTCCGAGCAAAAAACTCGGCGCATTCGTTCGCAACCATTGCAACACGCAAAGGAATAACGCGCCGAAGCAGAGCGGCGACAGCACGTCGTTGTTCATTGCGTAGAAAACATTTTGAGGAATGAAAGCCAGCAGCAGCGGCACGCCTATACGCAAATCGATGCGCTCCGGGGCAATTGTGCGCGCGGCCACGTAGCCCAGCCAAACGATGATCGCGATGAGCGGGACATTGAGGAAGCGAATCCAATACAACGACTGAATCCTGCTGAATCCAATGTGCTTGCCAAGCCACCACCAAGCGCTCGCCAACGTGTAATACACCGGTGGCTGTGATGATTCGAAATTGATTTCGCTGCTCCATGCCGCTCTTGTTACCGCAATCTCCGGCTCAACCTCTGACCAGGGTTGTTTCCATAACGGCGCGGGAAATAGTGCGTCGGCAAATTGTTGCGGGCTTGAAAGGAATTCCGGCGACGCGTAGGGAACAATCCAGTTCAGCGTCTCTTCCTTCAGCCGATCGAAACCGCGCGGGACCTGCACGCGTGAATACTGCGTGATCAGATCAAAGTGGAGGTCTTCATCAATATTGCTGAAGAAAGGGAATCCAGCTGAGTAGATGAAAACGCGAAGCGCCGCAGCAAGGCAAAGGAATAAGATCAGGAGCCGTTCGTTCAAGCGAGGAACATTTTCGACTCACAAGACACGATGGCAATTCGCTGCAAAAGGAAAGCGGCGCAGCAGCGCCGCCGGCAAGCTCAAAATGAGCATCATCCGCGCCGTCATGCGCAAGCTCGCCCATATCGCCTTCGGAGTGCCCAAACACCAACCCCATTTAATCCCTCACTCGCATGACCACCCAACTTCCTTGCAAATCAAGATCGTACCTCCAAAACGTGGCCAGTGATTGGTGCGCACATTTTTCGGTAGCGTTTTGCAGTGCGCCTATGTCCGGCGTTTTCGGACACGGTTTAGCTACCACGAAATTGCAGGCACCGACTTCTTGCAGGATTGCCGCTCGCGCCCTTTTCGCAAGCGATGCCTTGCCCTACACCGGTGTTGCGAGCAGCAGCCACAGTTTTTCTAGAGCTGCCAGATTTGTCTGGCGCGCCTTTTCAAGATTCGGTTGGGCGAGCTTCGGCCGGTCGAACTCCGCGGCGAAACGTTGCTTCCAACGCGCATAGTTCGGCGGCGAATACGCGCCACAGATGTCGCCACCCCTGATCCGTGAAGACTCAGCCAACCTTCCCAGCGCCCACTCAAGATCGCGAACCGCAAATCGGCCGCTCTCCCAGTTCGTCACCGCCTCTTCAATGCGCAGGCAATCAAAATCGATTGTGACGTAGATATTTTCTCCAGCGAGATGTTTCGAAAATTCTTCAAAACACTCGTGCCAATTGTACCGCAGAATTGCGCCCTTGCGCTGTTGATCCTTCGCAGGCCGATCGTCCGCCCACGGATGCACCTCAAGAATTCCCGCGCGTTCCGCGCGGCGGTTGCCGAAAATCTGGTGCGGCCACCAGCATTCGAAATTGCCGCAACCCCAGACACTCGCGCGCCGCACATTCGAAAGTTCCAACGCCCGGTTGATCCATCCACCACAGGCCCATTTCGGCGGACGCACATCCCAATCGGGATGGTTGTCGAAGGAGACGAGAACGATCGGTCCGGTAATAGCGCGCAGTCGAAGCGCGGTCAGATGATGAAAATCGCCCGAACCGTATAGCAGGAACGGTGCTGTCAGATTCTTCTCGTGCTCGCAATAAAATTGCTCGATCAGCCGTGGCGGCGCGGAAAAGCGCAAACGCGGTCCCCAACTCCTGGCGTCCACTACAGGAAGGCCGCCCGATTCGTTAGGCCATGCGTCATCGAGATTGAGATGAAGAGCGCGATTGATCAAAGATCACCGATGCGCGGCTGGGAAAAGCTCGGCGTCAGCGGCCTTGGCCACCCGCAGGTTTTCCTCGGCTTCCTTATAATCCGGATTACGCCGAAGCGCTTCATTGAACTCGACCACAGCCTGGGAGATCTGACCCTGGGCCAGGTACACTCTGCCCAAGTTATTGTAGGCGACTGTCAGCTCCGGGTCCGCGCGAAGCGCCGCCAGATAGTATCCCTCCGCCTCCTTCAAATTGCCTTTTGCAGAAAGCGCGTCCGCTAGGCGAAGGTGAACATAAGGATAGGTCGGCTTGAGCCGGAGAACTGTCCGAAGCTCGCTTATGTATTCATCATTCTTGCGAATCGATGCCAGGAACGCGGCGTAGCTGTAATGCGCATCGGCCGAGTCCGGCTTGAGGCGTGTGCCGGATTCAAAGTGAAGCGCAGCCTCGTCGTTGCGTCCGATGCGCTGCAATAAATTGGCGTACATTAAATGGAAGTCGCCGTTGTTCGGTTGAAGCTGCAACGCTGTTTCCATGTGCGGGACCGCCGCGTCGAACTTGGCTTGGCTAGTCAGCGCAGCGCCGAGGTTCATGTGCGCTTCTGCGTAATTAGGATTGAACTGTAGCGCGGTCTTGTACTGTTCAACCGCTTCGTCCAACTTGCCCTGTTTTTGCAAGGCCGACGCGTAATCGTAATGCGGTTTTGCGCCATTAGGTACATCGGCAACAACCCACGCCATTCGTTGCACGTCGGGAACGGCGAGATGCGTTTGCCAAAACCAGAGCGCGCCGAGCGGCACCACGAATACGCCTACCCATTTCAAGCCGTGCCATGCCCACCCAGGAAGCATACCGCCGAGCGATATGTCAGCGGTTCCGCCGGCGAGCCCGAGCGATTGACGGGTCGAACGCTCCCGAACTTTCCAGATAAATCCGTCGTAATAAAAATGGAGCAACGTGGAAGCCGTCACGACGCCGGTAAGGATGCGTTTGACCGTGTCCATTCCAATATGCGCATTGATGTAAGAGACCGAGCCGTAGGCGAGCACCAGGCCAACGTAAAGGCCGATCAGCGATCCGCTCCTTCGGAAGACGAACCGCATGAATCCGCCAATGTTGCTGTCTTTCTCGACTCGATTGCGATTGTAGATCCAGACAAGCGAAAGGTACTGCACGTCGTGGAAAACTTCGAACAGCGCGATGCCGACGAGAATGTTTGAGACCAGATTATTGCAGTACCACCAGAACGCGATGCTGGTGCCCAGTAAGCCCAGCTTCACCGGATTCGGCCGGTTCCCTCCGATCCATGTCCGAAGAAAATGCGCGGCGAACAAAACCGACACAAAAACGGCTGCACCCAAAATCACGTTTTGCCCGAGCTGTACAACTGAGGGCGGGATGAATGGCCCCCCACACATGTAGTACGTGTCCAGCGTGTCGCTCAGACGATACGGCGAAAGCGCCACCGCGGTCGCAAACCAGATCAGGCACATCACGAAATCGAGCCGGCGCGTCAGTGTATCGAATGTTCCCGTTTTCGCATCGTAGATGCGGCAAAAGCCGTACGTCTGCATCAATCCATGCCAGACGCCCCAGAAAAAAACGATGAGCAGGATCCCTTTCAGGTCCCACCAAAAGAACGCGACACAAGTGACCAGCAGAAACAGTGGCGCGAAGATGAAACGCCATTTGAAGCGTTCGAACAACGCGTGATCGCCATAAGCGCGGATCATTCCCGGCAGGTGATGACCCATTGCGCCGAACGCAGCGACGAAGAGATAAATATCTTGCGGACTCCACTTGGCCTGGGCCAGCGCAAAGGCAGGAATCAGCAACAGCGGCGTACCAACGTACAAGACCAGGTCCCGCCACGAATTCAGTATCCACAGCTTCGGCTTGGCCGCAGGCGCGGGCGCAGCCGGAACAGTTTGCAGACGTGAAAACGCGGGCACCTGCTGCATGAATTCGGGAGCTAAGTTTTCCGTAAAACAATGGGAAAATCAATCCGCTTTTGCCTTGAGTGCCTTTGGACGTGCGGTCTCGGTGCGCGCAATCCCAGAGCCACACGCGAAAAATAAATGGCATCATGAACAAAACCCAGCACCAAGAGTTGAAAGAGCACGAGCAGGGACGCGATTTTTTTTGCGTCGTCAGCGACGCATTCCGCGTTTTCGCACACCGCTCCTCAGTCATGCTCGGCAGCGCCTGGGCATTTACTGGCGCCGTGCTTGTCATCCTCGTCTGGATCCTGACCGGTCCGACCTTTCATTTCTCGGACACCTGGCAACTGATCATCAACACCGCGACGACAGTCATTACGTTTCTGATGGTGTTCCTGATTCAGAACACGCAGAACCGCGATGCCAAGGCAATGCATCTCAAATTAGACGAGCTGATCCGCGCGCTGAAAGGTGCGCGCAACCAGCTGGTCGATCTCGAAGATTTGTCTGACGAGGAACTGAAGAAACTCGAAAAACAATTCCAGGGCATGCGCAGACGAGCCGAAAATGATGGAAGCCCTTCGCGCACGCCGCGCCTTCCGGAAAAACGTGAGGGCAGGCGATAAGCAGCCTTCGCGTTTGCTTAATGCGGAGTAGGCCGTGGCGCCGGAGTTGGCCGCGGTCTTGGAGTTGGAAATGGCGACGGTGGCGGTTGCGTTTCAACTGAACCGACATCGATGCGACCGTTGAACACGCGAATGAAACGAGGGCCGCGCTGATCGTAGTAAGGCGGCGGAGTAAAGTTCGGGTCGCCCGCGTCAATTGCAGGACTGCCGGGCAACAGCGCATGCGTAAAGGTCGGTCCGCCGTTGTCCTGCAACGGACCCAGCAGCGGATCGGTATCGACCTGATCGCCCGGGCCATTCAACAATCCGCTACCGTCGTCGCTGCAGACGTTGTACCCATCCGAGGTGATCGTCCCGCCACTGTTGAAAATGTTTTCCCCCGAAAAGCCGGCACTTAGGATCGTGTTGGAAATTTCGACGAGACTCGTAGTATCGGGTCCTTGGTCGTTGTACATGCCACCTCCGTGATTGGCTTGATTGTCGCTGAGGGTACTGTTCCTGAGCGTCAGTGTCGTAACCGCACCAAAGCCCGATTCAAACGGGCCTGTGTAAATCGCACCGCCCAATCCAGGTCCTTTCAAGTCGTTTCCGAACGCGCCGTTGCCGCTGAACGTACTATTCACAATCGTCAATGTACCGCTTAGATTGCAAACTCCTCCGCCGAGCTTTAGCCCATTCATCGTGCTCCCGACTGTGTTGCCACTAATCGTACTGTTGACGATTGTGAGAGTCCCGAGGTTGAAAATGCCGCCGCCTAGCTGAGGTGCGGAGTTACCGCTGATGGTGCTATTACTAATGGACGCAACGCTGGAGTTGGCGATACCGCCAACGCTGCCGTAGGCGGCTACGTTGTCACTCACAGTGCTGTTGAGGACAATTAGCGTGGCGCTTCCTGCATCGCCGATGTCGTTGGCGATACCGCCAACGGAAGAAGCGACGTTGCCGCTGACGGTGCTATTAACAACTGTTAACGTCGCGCTGCCATTTGAACCATCATTATAGATCCCCCCGCCGCCGAGCGCGCCATTAAGATCTACGGTGCAATAACTGACAGTTAAGGTCGCGTGATCATTCAAGATTCCGCCACCGAAATCATCCAAACCACCGCCAGTGATGGTAAGACCTCGTATCGTAACGGTGTGTCCGGGCATAACGTGAAAGATGCGGAGCGGCGTGCCTGGAGACCTCGACACCGCGAGCGCGTCCGGCCCTGGACCATCTATTGTGACGTTCTTGTCGATCGCGAGCTCGGCACTGGTCAACGTGACGGTTTGCCCATCGAGAGCCGTAGCAAAAGTAATGTTATCGCCATCGCCCGCATCCGCGAGCGCCTGACGTAGTGAACCGGGACCGCTGTCGTTGGTATTGGTGACGGTAATGGGCGGTAATGGACGAGGGTGCGGAGTCGGCCGCGGTATTGGGGTAGGTGTGGCGCCGCTGTTGTGAGCGTTGGAGGACGTTGTGGCAGCTGGCTCGGCTCCGACTGCTACAGCGCAAAACAGAAGCACGCTTATTATCGCGAATCGTATTGCCATGGCGTTCGTGCTCATCTGAGCTGCCGGATGCGCAGAACGTTCCTAGAAAATTCTCTGGGTAAAATCGAGAAAAAACCACAGGAAAATCTCTCTGAAAGACGCCCGATTGCACAAAGTGCCATGTTGATTGAAACGTCTCAATCGGCGCCGGTAATGTCTTCGACTGTAACTTTTTCTTCGACGATTTTTCCGCGGCTGATCGCGCGGACGTTCCACTCGCCGGCGGTGAGCTGCCAGAAAAAGCGGCCGTCGCGCGCTTGCGCGATTCGCACGCCATTCACGAACCATTCCACGTCGCTGGCGCACGCTGTAGTGAGTTCCACCATCTGTTGTGAGGGCGGCAGGACCGGATCGATCTCATAGCGCGCGTTTGGCGGCGGACTTGTGATGCGAAAGTCGGACCGCACGTGTGCGCCGCTCGTATTGTCGCGGCTTGCGCACCAACGCGCATACGCATCTGGCAAAAGCAAATTTCCATCACTGGCAAAGTAGTCCATCGAGTCTTCGTGCGGCTCCGTTCCCGCGAGAAACAACTCGTTCATTGTTGCGGCGCTGAAACGCGACGGCAGCAGACCGGTCGTTTTGCAAATCTCACGCCTGAGCAGCTTCTCGTTTTCCGCCGGTGGATCGAGCGGGTGATCTCGCCGGAGCAATTCTTGCATGATAGCCGCCCAGAGCGGAGTTGCCGCGCGCACGGCAAACGTGTCGCGCATCGGACGGCCGTCGAAATTTCCTGCCCAAACAGCGACAGTGTGTTCCTTGTCGAACCCAACGGTCCACGTGTCGCGAAAGCCGCTGCTGGTCCCGGTCTTTGCCGCCACGCGTTGCTCGAAGGCCAACGGCGAACGCAATCCGAAACTTTTCTGTCGTGCGTCGTTGTCGCACAAAACGTCTGTAATGATCGTTGTTGCTTCAGGCGAAGCGATGCGCGTGATCGGCTGATGTTCCGCTGCCAAAAATTTTGCGCGCATCGCTGTCCCGCCGCGAGCCAGTCCAGCGTAGGCGGCAGCAAGATCAACCAGACGGGTCTCGGCATTTCCCAAAACAAAACCGGCGCCGTAATCATCGAGGCCCTGTGGAAAATTGAAGCCCCACTTCTGCAACTGATAAAAAGTGGGACGCGCACCGAGCTGGCTCAGCACAAACACGGCCGGCACGTTCAACGAACAACCGAGCGCTTCGCGCAAGCGCACCGGTCCGAAATAATGATGGCTGTAATTTTGCGGGTCGTAATCGGCGTACTCATTACGAATGGCATCGGGCGTGTCGGGCAACAAACTCGCAGCGGTAAACAGCCGTTTATCAATGGCATCGAGGTAAACGAATGGTTTCAACGTCGATCCACAACTGCGCGGCTGCGTCGCTCCGTTGATCTGCGACACTGCATAATTTTCAGCCCCAACCATGGCGCGGACTGCTCCCGTCACGTTATCGATCACAACCACCGCCGCCTGCGTGATGTCATGCCGGTTTAAGGCTGACAAATGCGCGCGAACCAAACGTTCGATCGTCGCTTGCAGATCGAGATCGAGCGTCGTTCTGATTGTGCCGCGGAGTCCCGGGTTTCGCGCCACGACTGCATCTACGAAATGCGGCGCCAGGCGCGGTGGATCGAAACGCACGATTTTTGGCGCTTGGGCAAGCAGCGATTGTTGATCACGTGGGATCACGCCCAACTCAACGAGCCGGGCAAGTGATCGCGCGTATTTGCGGTTTGCTTCCTCCGGATGTCGCCACGGGTTGAAACGGGTCGGTGCCTGCGGCAGACCGGCCAGGAAAATTGCTTCGCTCAATGTGAGATCGCGCGCCGGTTTGCCAAAGTATGCGCGAGCGGCAGCTTCTGGCCCCAGCCGGCGATTGCCGTAGCTGCTGCGATTCAAGTATTCGGATAGAATTCGCTGCTTGCTCCAGCGGCCTTCCAGTTTCCGAGCGACGATTGCCTCGTAAAGCTTTCCGCTCCAACTGCGTCGGTCGCGGCTGCTCGCGAGTTTCACGAGCTGCTGCGTGATCGTCGATGCTCCCGAAACGATTCGTTCCGATCGCAAATTGCGTGCGCACGCGGCGATGGTCGCGCGCCAGTCAATGCCGCGGTGTTCGTAAAACCGCCGGTCTTCCAGCGCCACGGTTACACCCGGCAGCCAGGGGCCCATTTGCTCCAGCGCGACGGGAAATTGCGTGCGCGCTTCCGGCGACGCGAGCTCGGCAATTTCGCGGCCGCGGCAATCGAGCAGGGTTAACGTTCCGGCGGGAGATTTTTGCAGTTCGTTAGGGATCGGTATCCAGCACGCCAGCGCGGTGGCGACTGCAAGGACAACAAGGGCACAAGGGACAACAAAACGCGCGTCGGGTGTGCCCGCGAAAATTAATCGGCGGAGATGACGCATACGCTTGAGGGCGACAGCCCGGAAAAACGGCTGTCGTACATGGGCGCAACTTGCGTGGCGGGCCAGCGGAATGTGCCCGCAGCTGTTGCGCGCGCCAGAATCGAGTACGTACCCGACCCGGGATCGACAGTGTCAAAGTAAAGAAGCGCCGAGCGATCGCGCATTTCCGAGTACGACAACCCGAGCAAACGATCCTGCGGATCGGGCGGTGGCAGCTGGTAGAATTTTCCGACGAGCGCGAGATTCGGATTTACCACTTCCACGCCAGCGGGCAACGCATCCTCCAGGGCCACGAAATTTTGAAGCTTACGCGTATTCAGCCGATACGTGATGAGCAGTTGATCGCCGAGCTTTAACGGCGCATCCGGTGTGCCGACGCGCGTTGCATCGGTCAGATTTTTTACGACGCGCTCGATGCGAAATCCGCGATCCACCCGGTCAGTATCGACTTCGCTGGTCGAATATTCGGCCTGCATCAAAAAAGTGAGCGCGCTCTGATTCAGCCCTTTGATCGCGAGGTCATTCTGCATTTTGCGATCGATCCACGCAGCCGAGCGGCCATTTTTCGAAACCGCCGCCGCCGGCGGCTGTGCGGCGTGCAATTCCGGCGTCGTTTCAGCGCCGAGCATGGATTTGAATGCCAGCAGGAGCCACAGATTTTCCTGAGTGGAAAGCGATCCGGCGTTCTCCATCAGCTTCGACATGCGATCGCGCGCCTGTTGCTTCCTTTGCTTCGTCCACGTCGGCGGCGCGACCACGTTGAACGCAAACGCACGCATCGCCTCAGCGCGCGTCATAGATGTAAACGTGGCGGGATTAAATGCGCGCTCTTTGATTGGCTTGTCGATCTCGCGCAGAAGTTGCTGCTGCTCGCGCGCCATGATGTTTTGCTGATGCAGCGCGATTGCCAGCAAAGCGCGATCTTCGTCGCTGCCTTCGTTCCGGTGCAAATAGAGCTCCTGCGATTCGTTTCGGTAATCATCGTCGTTTTTCGACTGCGTGAGCGCGAAAAGCGCAAAGCACTTTTCAAATCGGGACGCCGGCAGTTGGCCTTTGACGATTTTCTTTACGGCAACTGCCATTTTCTCTTGCGAGTCGCCGGGCGGCTCAAAACCGGCATTGACCGATTCGTTGACCGACCAGAGCGCCTGGCACGTCACAAAACCATTGGCTGTAGTGCCGCCGGGCCAATATGGGAGCATGCCGTCGTCTAGAAGCGAGTCGGCGTATTGTTTCATCCCCCGTTCGAGCGTTGCGCGATATTCGGCATCGCGCTGCTGAAAATCCGGCAGATAAGCCAAAATGTTCGCGAGCAAGCTGTAGCCCAACAGCTTCGTCGAGATTTGTTCAAAACAGCCGTGCGGATATTCCAGAATCACTGGAAGTCCCGAGATCTGTGGGAGCCACGGCGAACTCGAAATCGTTGTGCTGAATTGTCCGCGGCCGCGCTGCCACACTTGGGGCATGGCGCGACGCGCATCGAACTGCGGGCCATTGAACGATCCTGCTACACTTTCCTTGCGCACAATTGTCGGCGCTTGCACCGGAATGGTGATTTCCATCGCGTCCGACATTTGTTTGTTCGAGTTCGAGACGGCTTCGAAGCGGACCTTTGTTGGCGCGAGATCAGGATCGCCGACGTTTGCCTTGAAACGAAAAACCGTCGGCGCGTCGCGCGCAGCAGACTGCGTTGTCACATCGCCGCCGAGCAATTTTACGCTCGCGTCGGTGATACAGCGCGCCGTTATGCCATCGCTGTCGGCAAAGTTTTGCCTGACAACTGCGCGCAGTTCGACTTCATCGCCGTCGCGCAAAAAGCGCGGCAACGCCAGATCGATCAGGAGCGGCTTCGATATTTTTACGGTTTGCGTGGCGTCGCCGCCGAATTGATTCGCTCTGGTCTGGCCGACCACCACGATGCGATATGTCGTCAGATTGTCGGGCGCGATGAACTCAAACGTCGCCTTGCCGTTAGTGCCGGTTTTCAAACTCCCTTGCCAATACGCGAGAGTCCGAAATTCTTTGCGAACATTCTTGACGTTCGAGATCGCTTCCTCTCCGCCGTCGCCGATCGTGAATCCTTTCTGAGTCAAACTAAGTTTGGCGAGGTTCTCGATATACCCGTGGAGCGCCTGGTATGTGCGTATGGAAAACGGATTCCTGGGATAAAATCTATCGCTGATGTTCGGCAGCTTCCAGTCGCCCAGCGTCAGGACCGCATCATCCACCGCGAACACGAGCAGATCGGCGTCAGGAACTGGTTTATTTTCCGATGTGACGAGCACTTCACTGCGTACCACATCACCCGGCTTAGCGGTCGCGCTTGCGAGATGCGGCGCGATTTTTAGTTCGCGGTCCGGGCGGCGCACATCGATCTCGGTGTAAGCGAAGCGTTCGAGCGGAAGCTCATTTTCGCCGCCGGGTTTGACCAGATAAATCGAGACCGTCGCGTTCGGCGCGTAATTTTCTTTGATTGGCAACTCGATCCGGCCCGCGTTGCCTTTTACCGGAACCAGAAACGTGTCGAGCACTTCATCTGTCTCGACCGACACCCATGCAACTCCTCCAAACGGCGCCTGTATCGTGAGCGCAGCTTTCTCGCCCGGCAGAAACGGCTCGGCGCGACGCTCGATTTTGAACGCGGCCTCGTTCACTACCGGCAGTTCAGCCGGCTTTTCCCCGGTCACCGTAGTTTCATCGCTCACGACCGGAGCTTTGATTTTTGTAGGGGTGACCGCAACGACGTAACGACCAGTCTCGGTCGTCGGAAAAACAAGTTCAGCCGGCGTCTTCGATTCCTGCGATGCGACTTTTGCGAACTGATCGGTGTTGCGATAGCGATAAACAAACGGTGCGAGCTGTTCTTTAACCGTCTTCGTGGTGACATGAAACAGGTCAGCGCGAACAAGGACGCCATCGACTTTCTGGTCCTCGGGATTAAGCGCGTCGATCTCGACCTTCACGCCTGCGGGCTCCGTGATCTGCTCCTCCGCTCGAACTCCGAGACGCGTTTCTGTTGGGAAAAGCGTGGCCGTGTCGCCGCCGCTAAGCGTTTGGCCGTCGATTGAAGTCACGTCTGCACGCCAGATCACATTAGTGCGACCGACGGCGGGATTGTCTTTGAACGGCGATTCGCAGGCGAGCGTCGCGAAACCATGCGCATCGAGTTGCGTGTCTCCCTCGATTGTTTTGATGTCCTCGCTGTCAACATCCAACCGCGGGCCGACCTCGGCGTAAGAGTTGAAGCGTTTCCGATAGGCCCCTTCGACCTCGCTGCCGAACTCTGCGTATGTCGTCCAAGTCGCCTTCCAGTGGACACGGGCACCCGCGTTCGGTGCGCCGTGAAAATATGCAGAGGAAATCCGGGCATGCGCAGTTGTGCCGACCTCCGGGGTCGTTGCTTCGACAATGACCGAAAACAGCGGGACGCGATATTCCTGAACGCTGATGAGCGTTACGCCGTCGTAATCGCGGCCAGCAACACGGCAACGAAGCTCGTAACTCCCGAGCTTCGCTTTTTCCGGAATCTTCCATTCCGCTTCCCAACCGCCGTACGGCGAAAGCGTCGTATCTCCTTCGCCGGCGACGCGGCTGCCATCGCCTTCGGTTACGCTCCAGTGCACGTCGGCGCCGAAGGGAATCATCAGGCCACTGAAGACGGAAACGTCGCGCGCGAGTCCCTTCATCTTCATCGTCTGTCCGGGACGGTAGAGATTGCGGTCAGTGACGATCTCAGCATGCGGCCTCTTTGCCGGAGGGGCGTAATCACTGCCAGACGAGTACGCTGTGGCTTCGGCAAATTGCAGCGCAGGCCCGGTCGCAGTGTCTGCGACAAACAAGTGCGTGTTTTTAGAATCGCGCGTTTTCGGAAAAACTGTGTCCTTCGGAAATTCTGCGATGCCGTTCTTGTCAGTGACTGCGTGAGCCAGCTCGATGTTTTCCTCGGTCAGGGCTCGGATTGTCACGCCGGCCACAGAGCTACCGTCGGACATTTTCGCCAGACGCATGATCACAGTCGTCGGCGTTCGTTTCTGCGTGAGCAGGTAATCGTTGACGCAAATGATCGATCGATTTCCGACAATCCGGCCGTCAGGCAGGGTCGCGCTCGCCTCAAAAAGATACGGGCCGGCGAATGCTTCGTTTCCCGGCGGCTTGCATCGAACGTCCCGCCGCGTTTCAGTGTCGTCTGTTGTTGCCTCGAACGAGCCGCTGCTCGTCACTGGCAATTGAAACGCTTCAACGAGCAATTCAGTCTGAAACTGTTTGGCGAACCCGGTGCGCGGATCGATTACCACCTTGCCGGTGACAGGATCCGTACTGTCCTTTTCAAATTCTTTCACGCGCGCGCTGACTGCCGAGAGTTTCTCCGCCGGAATGCGCGCGAGTTTCCATGTCACACGGGGCGTGTTGACCTGGAAAAATGCAAAGCGCAATTCCTGGCGCGCGCGGGCGAACACCTGCGTCGATGGAAAGATCAGGCACGCTTCTTTCGGGCGAAACGTGGCGCCCCAGCGCGACTCAGTAGGAAGCCCGTAACCGCGATCTCCCTTCAACTCCGGCGATATGGAGACTTTGTAACGCTGCTTGAGATCGAAGTCGCCTGTGATTGCAATTTCGTCGCTACTCACGAGGAGTCTCAATTTCTCCACGACAGGCTCGATTCGGATTCGTTCCGGCGTGACTTCCACCGGATCGACGTAGTCGTTGAGCTTGATCCGAATCGCCGGGTCCTCGAGCGGGTGATTGAACGCGCCGAGCCATTCGACCTTGAGCGGTTCGGTTTTGCCCGATGGCATCACTTGCAAGTACGGAAGCGGGCGCCGGCTCTTCGCTTCGAGCAAACCGTTCACGATGAGGTCGAATGTGCGCCCGACTGGAAGTGGCTCACGCGGCGTTACTCTAAACCCAGTTGCTTCGAGCGAACCCGCAGTTTTGTCTTCGGTCGTTTGAATTACTTCGACAGGAAAGCGCTGGTGCGACTCGCGATCTTGAAAGTAAATATGCTGGGCAGCTTCATCGAGGCGAACTGCATAAGTTGAATCGAGATAGATTTGCGGCCGCGCCGGCAACTGTTTGCGCTCCCCAAAGTCTGTGGTGATCGCAAATTCCGGCGTTCTAAATTCGGCGCTCCATTCTTTTACCACGAACGGTTTGCCAGCCGCGTCTTTTAGGTTTGGACGCAGTGTCAGCCGATGTCGCGCGCCGGCCACGAGACCGCTGACGGTGAAAACACCTTCGGTCTGGCTTTTCCACAGAAAGGTGCCGTCAACCTTTGGTTCGCTGACAAGGGGCGTCGGCTGATCACCAACATCGATGAGATCAGGCGCAACCATCGATACCGGAAACGTGATCGTGAGCGTGTCGCCCTCGGCGATTTTTCCGCTCGACGGCTCGATAACGATGCCGCCGGCATTAGGTTTCGCATTCGATGTTTCGTCTTCCTGTTCTTCCTCCTGCGCGAAGCCTGCGCCGGTCAAGAAAAGCGCGAGGACACAAGCGAAAAACGCCATGAATCGGCGAAATGTGGGAGAGGCCTCGCTGCCAGACCGGGTCGCGGTGCTAGAGCCGCTCCCACATTTGCAGAATGGCTCGTTCATTATCTTCACGGCGCGAGTTCTTGAATCCGGCGAAGATCGGCATCGGCTTCGGCTACTTTCCCGACGCGGCGTTCGCATTGCTCGCGCTCGCTTAGCGCGACACGTGACTCGCTAATCTCAATCGACCGAGTTTGCGACGCGATGGCTCCCGCAAAATCTGCGCGCTGTCTTTCGACCACGCCGCGGAAGAACCACTTTGTCGAATCGTTCGGATCCAACTCCGTCGCCATGCGCGCGTGCAAGAGCGCTTCGTTTTCCCGGTCCAATGCATCCAGGTCCCGCGCGGCTTCGAAGTGCGCAGCTGCTGATCTATCATTGATCGCAAGCGCGGCGTTCGCGTCCGCCAGGGAAAGCGTGAATTGACGTAGCTGTCCCAAAATCTTCGTGCGCGCGATAAGCGCGTCGATGTCTTTGGGATTCTGGTAAAGCCGCGAATCCAGTTCGCCGAGTTCGTGCAACACCTGGTCAGTCACGGGTCTGTCCTTCTCACGTATGAGATCTCCGCTGATGTCCAATTTTGCGGCGTCATCCGGGCGATCCACTTCAAGGAGCGCTTCGGCTAGTTGAATGCGCGCGCGTATCGATGCCGGCTGGAGTTTGGATGCGCGCTCAGCGTCATCGAGCGCCAGAAGTGGACGGCCCGCCAGCGTGAAAAGCCGTGCTCGATCGAGCAATAGCCCCGCGAGTGCGGGATTATTCGGCGACTTTGCGATCTGCGCGTCGAGCGGCTTGATTCGTGGCAGGAGCTGTTGCAACCGCTCGAATTGCGGGAGCCACTCTTTCACCTGCGGGTCGGTGGCATCCATTTTGTTCGCCTTCGCCATGTCGGCATACGCGGCGTCCCATTTGTGCAGTCGAAGGAAAGCGCATGCACGCAGCACACGCCGCGCGGCGGTGTCCCGCGCCGCGATCGCCTTCGTCCGATACGCGGCGTGGTCTGCCCAGCGCGCCTGCTCTGCGCATACCTC
>Ga0126383_10000887_pt1 | contig 17607 bp, 18 predicted proteins | sample PanSoiMetPlot_35_FD_96882 | JGI IMG/M metagenome (GOLD analysis project Ga0126383, IMG submission 96882) | Tropical forest soil microbial communities from Panama - MetaG Plot_35 | ecosystem: Environmental > Terrestrial > Soil > Tropical forest > Bulk soil | place: Panama | collected 2016-02-17
CGTCGCCATCATGCAGGTGGCCCTGCCAACGGCTGTGCGTGCCTGGCTGCCTTACCGCATTGAACTAGCAACGGCGGTCTATACAAACGGCCTTCTGATCGGTGAAATTGCGCCGGTAGCGCTCATGCTTCCGCTTGTACTGCCGCTCGTCGGCGGCAGCTGGCAATGGGGTTTCATCGTTTGGAGCGTTCCGGTTGCGATCATTGCAATCATCGTGATGCTGCTCGTGCCGGGATCTATAGCTTCCAACGGATCAATGCCGGGACGGCTGCGTTGGTGGCCGAATTGGCGCAACATGCTGATTTGGCGGCTGGGCATCATGCTCGGCACGATCAACGCGACGTATTTTGCCACCAACGCCTTCATCCCCGATTACATGAGAAACATCGGCCAAAGTGAGTGGATCAGCGCCGCACTTACCGGACTCAATACCGGGCAACTGCCGGCGTCATTCCTGTTGCTCGCCGTTGCGGGCCGCTTCGAGCACAAAGCCTGGCCTTATGTTGTTTGCGGGCTGCTCTGTGTCTTAGCGACTGGCGGCATTGTGTTTGGCACTGGCGCATGGATCGTGGTCGCGGCCACACTGCAAGGTTTCGCTGGCTCCGTGATTCTGATTCTGGTCCTGGCGTTACCCCCTCTTTTGAGTCCGCGCGATGACGTCCATCGTGTTACTGCCGCCATGTTTACGATCAGCTACAGTTGCGCGGTGGCTGTTCCCATCGTTAGCGGTCTTGCGTGGGATCTAACCGGCTTTGCCGGTACCGCCTTCTTGCCGATCGCTTTATGTGGACTTCTGCTCGTTATATTGGCGCCGGCGATAAACTACGTCCCGCGCCGCGAAAGCTGACGTGATGCGCCCAATCCCGATCGGATCAAAAGGTACGTACGTTTTACGGGTGATGCCGGCGCATCTTGCCAATCAATTCAAGGATGCTGCGCTGCCACCCGTTTTCGCCACTCCAATGATGGTAACCGCAATGGAAAATGCTGCCTTAAACGCGGTGCGGGACTATCTCGGCCCCAGCGAAAGTGCCGTTGGTACTGCCGTAAATATCCGTCATCTTGCCGCCACCCCTGTCGGCCATAGGGTGATTGCCGAAGCTGTCGTTACAAAGGTCGAAGGTCGCCGCATTGAATTCAAGGTGACCGCTCGCGACGAGATCGAGGAGATCGGGAACGGCACGCACGAACGCGTGGTCGTTGACCTCGATCGCCTTGATCGTCGTCTCAAGGACAAGGCGCGCCCTTAGGCTTTACTTGGCTACTTTTATATCCGCTTCTTTGACGACCTTGCCCCACTTGACCGTCTCAGTGCGAATGAAGGCGGCAAATTGATCGGGCGTGCCCAAGATTGGCTCCAAACCTTGGGCGGTGAGATATTCCTTGGAGAATTCCGGCGCGGAAATCACTTTTGTCACATCTTGATTGATCTTCCTGATGATATCCGGTGGTGTGCCGGCCGGTGCTACAAGGCCAAACCACGATTTTGCTTCAAAACCCGGCACGCCGGATTCGGCTAGCGTCGGCACTTCCGGAAATTCCTTGCTGCGATGGTCGCTTCCGACGCCGATCATGCGCAGCTTGCCGGCGTTCACATTGCCTTTAACGATGCTGAGCGCCGCAAACATAAAGCCGATATGACCACCGATGACATCGTTCATCGCCGGACCGGCACCGTTATAAGGGATGTGATTGAAACGTACGCCGGTCATCGCCTGAAGCATCTCCATATTAAGATGTCCTGTGGAACCAATACCGAACGACCCATAGGTCAGTTCACCCGGCTTGGTTTTTGCGAGGGCCAAAAGATCCTTCACCGTATTTACGGCCAGCGATGGATTTACGACCAGCGCCTGAGTTGCTGAGACGAGTGCGGTGATCGGTGCAAAATCCTTCAGCGGATCATAGGGGATTTTTTCGTGCAGATGTGGAACGGTGACCAGCGTCAACTCCGCCGTGAGGAGAAGCGTGTAACCGTCCGCCGGCGACTTTGCGACTTGTTCCGCGCCGATCATGGTGCTGGCGCCTGGGCGATTGTCGACGACAACTTGTTGACCCCACAGCTCCGAAAGTTTTTGCGATAAAACGCGTGCAAAAGCGTCGACTGCGCCGCCCGCGGGATACGGAACAACGATGTGTACTGGCTTCACGGGATAATGCGCGAAGGCGGCGTGTTGCCAGAGTAATCCTCCGGCAAACAGAACGGCTACGGTCATGCGGCGCAGCATGGCTTTCTCCGCTTCTGGCAACAGTTCTTTGCCGACTGGCAACGGTCAGTTGGACTTTAACCGGCGAACCTCTTCCCGCCGCTTCAGCCACCACGAAAGACCACGTGGGAGAATGTCTAGATAGTTCTCAATTCCCAATTCTTTGGCAGCATGTACGGGCCAATGCGGATTGTAAAGCAGCTCACGAGCAAGTGCGATGAAGTCCGCCTGCCCGGCGCTGAGGATTTGCTCGGCCTGATGAGCTTCTGTGATCAACCCAACGGCAACGGATTTGATGCCGGCCTCTCTTCGTACACGGTCTGCGTAAGGGACGTGGTAGCCCGGAGTCCGCGGCACAATTTCTGTATTGACCGGCCCGGCTATGCCGCCGGACGAACATGTGATGGCGTCGACCCCGCGACTCTGCAACTCACGCGCCAGCACAATAGTGTCATCAATTGTCCAGCGCCCACCAGGGCCATCCGTGGCCGAGCAGCGAAAAAACACTGGCCTGTCCTGCGGCCAAACCGTCCTCACCGCTTCGACAATTTCGAGCGCAAAACGCATTCGGCCTTCCAGATCCCCGCCGTAAGCATCATTTCTCACGTTCGCGAGCGGACTGAGAAATTGGTGGATGAGATACCCGTGTGCACCATGAATCTCGCAGATGTCGAACCCGGCATCGAGACTGCGAACCGCTGCTTCCCGCCAAGTTGCAATCATGGCGCGGATATCGCTGACAGACATGGCCGTTGGAATCGGTGAACCGGCCCGCGAGGCCGCGATTGCACTCGACGATACGCCGACCCAGGGCTTCAAACCACGCGCGGCGTCGGTTTCGTCCAAAGGCCTGAATTCGTTCCAAGGCAGATCGCTCGATGCCTTGCGCCCGGCATGCCCCAGCTGGATTGCGGGAAGTGCGCCCTGGTCGCGGATAAAGTCAGTGATCTTTCGGTAAGCGGGGACATGATCGTCCGAATAGATCCCAGCACATTCATAGGTCTTGCGACCGCGCTCCTCCACTGCGGTCTCTTCTGTGAATACGATTCCTGCGCCGCCAATCGCGTATTTTCCAAGATTGACGAGATGCCAATCGGTTGGTCCGCCATTGCGCGATTCGTACTGGCACATTGGAGAAACGATGATGCGGTTGCGGGCAAAAATCCCACGCAATGGAATCCGCTGAAGAAGAAGAGGAAGCCGAACCCCTGCGTCATGCATAACGATCATCTCCGAAAACATCGAACCACTTTGATCTTATTTTGATGTAATAGAGCGGTTCATTAAAATCAGTTGTGCGCACGTGTCCTAGCTCTCAAACGTTGAATAAATGATTTAACGGCCGGCGCACTTTCGCTCTTTCTATAAGCCACCGCAATCTCAGCTTCCTGAAAGGCGCCCGAGATTCTTCGGTATACGACACCGGGAATCGCGACGTTTTGCATCGGCGCTGAAATAATGCCGAGACCGACCCCGGCAGCAACAAGGGTCAACAGGGAAAATATGTCCGGCGCTCTCTCTACGATGTGAAGCGACTGGCCCGGCGTTGATATCGCGCTTAGGTTGCCCCAAAACCCGACTTCCATTTCGAGTGAGCCCGAGACAAACGCCTCCTGGGCCAGGACGGCCGGGCTGATCTGCTTACGTTTGGCCAGATGATGACGCGCCGGAATTGCAACACAGTACGGATGACGGTCGACAACAAAACCGGTGAGTTCGGCCGGATAGCGTTGCGGCGCCCTGATAAACGCAATGTCGAGCACTCCTTCGATAATCGCCTTCATTTGAGGAAAAGTTTCCATGCGGCTGAGCTGCAAGGAGACACCGGGGTTCTCTTTTTGAAACGCTTCGATCAGCTCTGGCAGCAAACCGATGCAGCTTGCCGACAAGATGTACCCGATGGCAATCGATCCGATATCGCCACGCGCGGCTCGCTTTCCGACAAGCTCGGCGTTTTCAGCCTGCCTGAGTGTAGCGCGAGCCTCTTCGAGAAACCGTTTGCCGGTTTGAGTGAGCGAAACGGCGCTCTTTGTCTTGCGTGAAAGAAGTTGAGCACCGAGCATCGTCTCCAATGCCTGGATCTGGTGGCTGAGTGTTGGTGTCGAAATATTGAGGTGCTCGGCCGCGCGCGAGAAATGTAGCTTTTCCGCGACGGCCACGAAATACCGAAGATGCCGCAATTCCATAGGCTCAATTATGAGTCATCATGGAGAAAAATGCCATTAGTTTGCCATAGACTCGTCGACCGAAAAAGAAGCTGGCCCGCCGTCCACCAAATTTATTCGACGCATTCCGGCACGGCGCTTGTGGCATCCTCCGTCCACCCGGCTTCAATGCTGCTCTGAGCTTCATGCCCCACGCGGGCTTCGGTGCCATTTTGGCCAAGCAAAAAAATGAGCCCACCAACACAGGGCATGACTGCGGCCACAGATGCCGAGGTCATTGTATCGTTACTGGCACTTTTTGGTTCCGGCATGGTGGACAAACAATTTCGCCATTCTCGACCGCGCTAATCTGATAGCCCGAGATTGCCAAGTCATTTGTGAGCTACTTCACTCATGACCTAAATTGACGGCGAAGTAACGCGGGCCGGGCCCTCCCGCGCCGTACCGGCGGTAGCGTCCCGGCCCGAGGTAAATTATCGATATTGAAGTACAAATTGCTTGGAGCCACTATTATGTGCGGGGGTATCGCATGATTACGGTTCCTGAGTTGGCCGCCGAGGCGTTGGGATCTTATCTCTCCTCGCACTTGAGCCGCCGGTTCGGATCTACTGAGGCAGGTTTGGCGGAATTAATTCCATCCGTGGCTCGCCTCGCCCTTGAGTGCATCGGTAACAGCGACGCCCTTTACCACAATGTCGAACACACGATGCTCGTGACGCTGGTTGGTTACGACATCATGAGGGGTCGAGCGCTCCTCAAGGCCACGCCACCCGAAGATTTTGCGCATCTGCTTGTCGCGTGCCTGCTGCATGACATCGGCTACGTGCGCGGCGTGCTTAAGGGGGACGGCGTAGACGGCTATGTCGTCGATGCGCGCGGAAAAAAGGTCAAATTCCCACGCGGATCATCCGACGCAGCTCTTTTGCAGCATCACGTCGACCGATCAAAGCTGTTTGTCATGGATCGCATCGCGAACAGCAAAGTTCTCGATGCGAGCAGAATTGCTCGGGCAATAGAATTCACCCGGTTTCCGGTGACCGTCGATGAGCCGGAAAGGGACGGCAGCGAAGAGGGCTTACTTGTACGTGCTGCCGATCTCATTGGGCAACTCGGGGATCCGCATTATCTCCGCAAGGCCAATGCACTGTACTACGAATTTGAGGAAGCCGGTCTGAACAGGCAGCTCGGCTATGCCTCGCCGGCTGACCTTACGGAGCTATATCCGCAATTCTACTGGAACACCGTCTCACAACATGTCCAGACAGCGATCCGCTATCTCAACGTTACATCGAGCGGACGGCAGTGGGTCGCAAACCTTTACAGCAACGTTTTTCGTGCCGAGCGCGACCTTGCACTGTCGGGGCCTGAGCGCTGACAGGCGATAGAAACCCTTCCGATATTTTCTGCTCTGGATCGTTCTCATTGGATTTGCTGCCGGCGTCACTGCGCGATTGATTTAGGCCGGGTCCGAATACGCCAAAAGGCTTTGTCGTCACCATTGGCTTGGTGTAGCGGGGCACTTCTCGCAAGCTTTTCGTTTGGCATCGCCTCGTGGCGTATCAGATCATTCCGGAACCACGGGCTTTGAGATTTGTCAGTTGGATGATTCAAGCCAGCGGAGAAACCGGCCACCTGCTATGCCTCGCGTAAGCGCAAGATTGTACTCTGTGAAATTTTCGGCCGTGTGCCAGCCACTGCTCGGCCAGATTTTGACAGCATTTCGGAGTCGCGGCAGATCAATCATCTTCCGCACCAGCTCGGAATTTGAAAGCTCCGCAATCTGGCTCTCAAGTTTGTCGCGTTGACTTTCAAGCTTTTCGTACCAGTCAGCCCCCTGCAAACCGCTCAGGCGATTGGTCAACACAACTTCAGGAAGCAACCCCCACATGGCGCGGCGGATCAGCGAGCGATCAATGCCATCGGCAAGATATTGTTCGGGTGGGACGCCGAAACAATAGGAAACCACATCAATATCGGCGGTTGGGTCACGTACCTCTACACCGGAGACGGCTTTCTCTGCCGCATACCAGTCACCGACGTAGTCGACCTGAGCGAGCCCCCTGATACGCTCATCACTCCGCATTCGGTAGAGAAAGTCGTGCCCGACTTTTTCGGCTCGGGATTCTACAGCCATTGCAGCCGCAAAATCAGCGCGGATCGGGGCATGATCCTGCCAAGGTGCAATCCGGGTCGGATGGCGGCGGCGGTCTGCCCACTGGGCCAGCCATGGTGGAATCATCGGTTGGATCAGGAGTTTCCGCAGCGCCACCCAGGATGAATAAGGTGTGCTGCGGTAGTAGAGCCGCCAATGACGGTAGGCCAGCAACAACCTGCCATGCAGGAGATGATCAACCGATTGCGACCAGCCGTTCCAGCTTACGGTATAATTTCCATAGAATCCGCCCAGTAGCACCCGGCGACCCTGGGCGCCGGCACGCCGCAAGATGGCCAAAGGCCACCCAAGGTTGGCCGGATTGCGTATCGGCCCGTTCAGCGCGATAAAAAAGCGTTCAAGCTCGTCGAAATCATTGCACTCGTCATTGCGGACGTAGGTGACATCTATAGTCGGAACAGCCTTCCGGACCGCTTCGACATATGGAGTCTCATCGGCGTAGTGACCGCTTGGCACCGGACCCGAGAACCCACGCCGCGGCACGCCGGTAAACGCAACGAGTCGCTGATTTTTTTCCGCGAGCGCGCGGGCCGCAAGTACCGAAACCGACGATGAATCGAGCCCCCCACTCAACATGCAACCGATCGGATGGACACTGCGCATCTGGCGCCGCACCGCTCGATCGAGACACTCACGAAGCCCGTCGGCATAATCCGCATCTGAAGGAAGCCTGACCGGATCGATCTCGGTCGGTGTCCAATAACGGCGCTGCTCCATGGACCCATCGGCCGCGACCCGCACCACGTGCGCCGGCGGGACGCGGAACACATTCCGGTAGATGGTCGTTGCGTGGTCGGCGTGATTAAGAACGAGGAAATCGGCAAATTTTTCCTCACTTAGTTCGCAAGGCACATTGCCAAACGCAAACAGGCCGTTCGGCATTGTGGCGAAGGCTAAAAATTTTTCGCTCTTGTGCCACATAACCACGCTCATACCGAGGTGGTCGCGCGCCAGCGTCAGGACGCGGCGGCGCGGATCCCAGATCGCCGCTGCGAACGGGCCGCGCAACATCGGCCAAATATCATCGCCAAGCTTTTCCCAGGCGACCAGCAGGACCCGTGAATCCGGCCACTCCCTCGCTTCGTTTGAAGTAACTCCGGCCCGCGTCAGCACTTCGTCGCGATTATCAAGCCGGATATCTGCAGTAATAATGGCGCCGCTCGCGCCATCCCAAGGTTGCCGATCAAATCGGTCCTCGGAGGTCATGCGCATCAGCACGTGCACAAAGCCGACGCTTCCGCTTGCTACAACGCCTGATCGGTCGGGGCCATACTGACGCAACGCGTTCGCCACCCGATTGAGCTCCCGTTGACTCACGGTCTGGCCGTCAAAACGCACCAATCCGGCGATTCCACTCATGGGGAATTCACCAACTATCCTGTCACCTTATTCCGCCAAACTCAGCAAGACGGGTAAACCTGCGAACCTCAGGATCTCTTACGACCTTGTCCTCGCCAACTTCGATCCATGCATGAGCGGATAACTCGGACCCATCTCTAGCAACACCAAGACAAAGCCGGCTCGCAATGCCACGCCGGCGTAACATGGCATGCGCAGCCAATGCGCTCGGCAGACAGAGAGCATTCATCCATGGTTTGGCGCTGATCCGCTCGACCGCCCAAAATATCCAGTCCACTTCATCGACTGCGAAACGGTTGATGCGGCCCAGTGGCCGGTTGGCCCAGGCAAAGATACGGGATGGGGGCATAAAGCGTATAGCGAGCCGCGCGATCGCAAGTGTGGCGGTTGCTTCCCGCAGATAGGTGCGTCGTCGCGCGCCTATCTTCATCGTTTTTTACCCGCATCAATCATCCGAATGAGCTTGTAATCGATCAACGTTTGAAGGAACGGTGTCACGTCGCGGATCAAGGTTTCGGTATCAACATCATGCTGTTCGGAAAGCGATTCAAAAATTTCGCCAACGCGACGCGGCTTGGACAGCATGCCCCAAATTTCGGTCGCTACCCGATTAAGGTCAAAGTATGAGCCGGCATCCAAACTCAAAACGACAGCGTGACCTTCGACAGTGGTCGCCGGCAACTCCTGGTCCCGCACAAGGACGCTATGAATTGTGACGCCCACGGCCGTCACCTCTACTCAATTCAGCGGCGCTAATTCTATTTTTCGGTGCGGGCAGCCATCGGGAAAGCCATCTCGAACGAAAATCCCAGCTTTGTCCCCGGCGACGATGGCGGCGGCGGCTCGGGGAAATTATCCGAGTTGGGACGAGCTGATTTGGTTTCGGCGCCGATCGCTATCTTCGTTACGATCGGCGGCTCCCAGACGCGGAGCTGCGTCTCATTGGTACGGCCCGCTCTGATCTTCTCCATGGCCGCCCTCCGAACAATTAAGCCGTCAAGCTTTTCTATGGGATCGGCTGCGGCATGGCAAGACTGGTACCAAATTGCGCGACGCGTTCCGACCAGGATGACACAGTCGGTCACGCGAGCAATGACTAACTCGTATTCGCCGCGGCGGCTGGCAAGAGCGCTGCTTGCCTGAAGTGGCACGCAGTCGCAGCCGCTTGGCATCGAATATTCCGCGTGATACGCTTTTTACGTCACGAGGGGGTTTGAGCCGAAAAACAAGCACTTATCGATCAAGTGCTAATCGCGCTCGAGTAGGTAGAAAGGGATCCGCCATGGCACAGAAATCAGCTTCGTCAAGCTCGGATACAGGCGAAGCCAGTGCGGCAGACACAACTGAAACCCGCGAGCAAATGGCTTCGAAATTGGTTGACCGGTTTGCTTTGTGGTCGGGCGTTGCCGGGCTGATCCCGATACCGGTCGTTGACGTTTTTGCGGTCGGTGGACTCCAAATTCAGATGGTGCGTCGCATTTCGCAAATCTACGATGTCGAGTTCTCGGAAAATCGCGGCAAGACTCTTATAGCAAGTCTTGCGGGTTCGATGATTCCGGCAACCAGCGGTATCGGAGCCGCGAGCGTACTGAAGTCCGTGCCGATCGTCGGAACGATCGCAGGCGGATTTGTAATGCCCGCCCTTTCTGCTGGTGCGACCTATGCTATCGGCAAGGCTTTCATCCAGCACTTTGCCACCGGTGGGACACTTCTTGATTTCAATCCCCCGGACTATCGAGAGTTCATCAGACGTCAAAGAGATATGTGGGATTCGCGAAAGGATCGCGGTGCCAAATCCAGCGCTGAAGCCGGGACGACCAGCCCTTAAGTCACGCCCGTATAGGGTCGACGTCGGGGGGTTGATCTATCCAGCAGTGCCAGAACTCTTTGACCGGTGAGACCGAGCCCTATGCTCGAAGCCGTTGTCTATATAGTATTTTGTGCTTTTACGGGGCTTTGCGGCATCGATCGCCGACTGGGCTTTCTTGGCACTTTTCTTCTGGCACTTATCACCACTCCATTTGTAGTGTTGCCTATTCTGCTTCTAACCGGCCCGTCACGCCGAGCCGAATGGCACCGCCGGAACTGACGGACGTGGCTCGTCGGAAGGCAGATGGGTATGTCGCGGGCTGGCCGCAGCATTTTGTGAAAGTGTAAACGGAAGACATCACACTTATGTCCTTCCTTCAGCTTGTTCGCCGCGAAATGCACGGCTCGCTGCCGAAGCTGCTGTTCATGTCCGGACTCGGCGGTATCAGCACGGCGGCAATTCTTGGCGCGATCAATTCCGGTCTGCAAAGCGGTGCGAGTTTGTGGGCAGCCACCCTCTTTCTGGTGGCACTCTTTCTTTTCATCAAGACTCAATACTACGTCACGATCACGACAACGGCGGAGATCGAATCAATCATTCACAAAATCCGAATACGCCTTATGGACCAGATAAGGCACTCGGAGCTCTTGTCGATCGAAGGAATCGGACGAGCCAGAATTGTCGCCGCGATCACCAGCGACACAGCGGTGCTTACGCAGGCGAGCAACATGCTTTGCTTTACGGTGCAGGGCGCAGTCCTGATCGTCTTTGTGGCAATCTACGTGGCATTTTTATCAATCGCGGCAATCGTCACCACCATCGTCATTGTTTCGGTCGCGGCAACAATCTTCCATCAAAAGAATCGTCGACTGGTTGGCGAAAAACAAAGAGCGGCGGAATGGGAGCGACGGTTGTTTGATCGGCTCACCGACTTCCTGGACGGCTTCAAGGAGGTTAGGCTCAACCGCGCACGCAGTGCCGACCTGTTCGACGATGCGGTCGACGTGTCACGAACGGCCGCCAACATCAAAATAAAAAGCCAGGCCGAAACCTTCAAGATGATCGTGACGTCGCAGATATCGATGTACGTTCTGCTTGGCGCGGTCGTGTTCGTTGCTCCTCAATTCAGCGAAGCGCTGGGGGGCGCAGCGCTGACGAAAACTACAACTGCCCTGATGTTCATTGTGGGTGCGTGTTTCGGTCTGGTGCAATCGATACCGATTCTGCTGAATGCAAACGCAGCGGCGGACCGGCTGGTGCAGCTTGAAGCCGCCATGCGGGCGACCGTTTCCTCCAGTCAGCCACGCGAGTTTCAGATCCCGAAGCGTTTCGGCAAGATCGAGATGCGCAAGATCATGTTCCGTTACATCGACAGATTTTCCGAGACCTCCTTCGAGATTGGCCCGATCGATTTTACTTTGCGGTCGGGCGAGCTTGTTTTCATCACAGGCGGCAATGGCTCGGGCAAATCGACGTTTTTGCGAGTGCTTTCCGGCCTTTACCCGCCTGATTCTGGCGAAATTACGCTTGATGGAAGATACATAGATCAAAATTCGCGCGACGAATATCGCGCGTTGATGTCGGCGATTTTCTTTGACTATCATTTGTTCCGGCGGCTTTATGGAATACCGAATCCGCATCCGGGCGAAGTCGATCGCCTGCTTGAACAGTTCAGACTGTCCGAAAAGACCGGATTATCTGAAGGGGAGTTTCGCACACTCGACCTTTCCGGCGGCCAACGCAGACGGCTTGCGCTCATCGTCAGCCTGCTCGAAAAGCGTCCGATCCTTCTGCTTGACGAATGGACGGCTGAACAGGATCCGGAGTTCCGGCGCAAGTTTTACGATGATCTGTTGCCCGATTTAATGAAAGCCGGAGCAACCATCGTGGTGATTACGCACGATGACCGCTATCTTGACGAGCTCAATTTGTTGGCAAGAAGAATTCGTATGGACGAAGGACGAATTGTCGATCAGCGTACACTTAAAAGTACGGGCAAGAGGCGACGACGGTAGCGTTTGATGGAGAAGGACTGATGGCAAATTATCCAGAATCCCTTGATGGGATGCCGCCCGGGCAGCCGCGCACATGGCGGCGCTTTATCGGGCGTCATTTGCCGAGCTTATCCATCACATTGCTGGCGGCCTTGCTGGTGGTCACGATCCTTTTCCCGTACGTCGTGATTACAGTCCCCAGTGGAAGTGTCGGAGTCCTTTGGAAGCGATTCAACGGATACGATTTTTACTGCTGGTGCTTCGTTGGCCGAGGGACGCTTTTGGATCCCCGCGAACTGAGGGACGAGGGACTTCACATCATTTGGCCCTGGGACAAGCTGTACATCTACACTTTGCGGCTGCAATCCACGACCCAGACTTACAACGCGATCACCAAAGACGGCGTCAGCGTAAACGCCCAGATCAACATGCGGTTTCAACTGATACACAATTATATCGGCGTGCTTCACAAATTTATCGGCCCCCAGTACCTGGCTTCGGTCGTCGATCCGGAGCTTGGCAGCCGGGCGCGTGAGGTCATTTCACAATACACTGCGCAGGAGGTGTATACGTCCCGCGAAGCGATTCAGGGGAAAATTAGGTCCGAGGCGCAAAAGAGCCTGAGCACACATCTCAATAATTTGGTGCAGCCCGAGGCGATGGAGCAACCGGATCCGAAGCATTACAACGACTTCCTGCAAAACTCGATTCAGCTGCTGGATTCGCTCGTCCTCAGTATCGAATTGCCGCCGGAAATTGTCGCAGCAATCAATCGTCAGACACAGCAATACTATGAGATCCAGGAGTACAAGTACCGTGTTGAGCGCGAAGCACAGGAATCGACGCGCAAGCAGATCGAGGCAAATGGCATAGCAGCCTTCCAACGCACGGTCAGCGAGGGGATTTCAGACTCGTATCTGCGTTGGCGCGGTATCGAAGCGACGCTTGCACTCGCTCAGTCACGGAATTCAAAAATCGTGATTATCGGCGGCGGCAAGGATGGCTTGCCGGTCATTCTTGGAAACATCGACAACGCTACGGGAACAAGCTCCAAAGCAACCGCCACCGAGGAAGAGGCGGCGCCAAATGAAAAGGCCCCCACAATTTCATCAGGCCAAATCAACACGCTACAGAGGCCAGCTGAAGCTAACCCCATGGGAGCCGACAAGGGCAGTGCCGCCGCCATCTCGTCCACACCACCCGACGTAACGCAAACCGCGCGGTCAGCGGCGCCCAGCTCATCTCTGCCACTTGATCTTTCGCAGATCAAAAACTTCGTGCCGCGACTTCCGGAGTGGCTACGGTCGGCCACATCCGGGGCAGGTTCTGGAACAGGAGCGCCTAAACAGTAGTGTCCGTGTCTATTTGGAATTGCCTACCTGCACTTGAATCGGCAATCATGCATGCGGGTGAAGTAATTGCGCCAGATTTGCGAAGGAGTCGCCGGTGACGGAATCACGGCAATCGGTTGGAGCTCGACTGCATCGCCGGTTCAACGCCAGACCAGGCCGGTGGCTATTCATCATCGCGATATTGGTCGGAATCGCTTGTTACGTCCTTGGCCTCAACGTCGGATATCTGGATATTGGCAGCGCTCAACAGACTATCCAGCAACTCCGGTCGGACAACCAAAAGCTCAAGACCCAAATCGCAGACCTCACTTCGACCCAAGTCGCCTTACAAAACAAGCTTATGACTTTTGAGTCGGCGTTGGACGAGATCATCCCTTCGAAAAATACCTACAACATAAAACCAAACCAATCGATGATCGTCGCGGGCGGGCGGTTGACCATTGGCCTGGTCGGTCCCCCGACCAACCAAAACGTCAACATCAACGTCAACGGAAAACAACAATCGGTTGCCTCAGGCGACGTCATCAATGTCACGCTCGACCCGCAGACGACGTGCCAAGTCCGAGTTCAATCTTTCGATATGTTCAAGGCGGTCGTCAACGCATCGTGCAACCCGGCCCAATAGGCCAGCCGAGGCAACTGCCGGCAAGAACTCTGGCCGAAAATCGCGAATATTCCTGCTCAATCAGCGTCATCTGGAGAATCACAGCCGAGAATCCGCTAGCATGGCTTGCAAGTGATTCGCCGTAACGCAGAAAATAAGCGGAAAGGCAGGTCGGCCATGAGACGGATCATCACTGTTGCAACAATGAAAGGTGGCAGTGGCAAGAGTACGCTTGCAAGTTGCCTTGCAGTTCATTGGCATCTTACCGGTCGCGCTCCGACGATCATTGATGCCGATCCTCAACGCTCAATCGCGCGGCTGGCATCACGCGAGCGCGCGCTGGGCGGTGTCCCGGTGGTGGAGGATGCGACGGCAGACGCGTGGAAGACCGCGCAAAATCTGGCTGCCGCGGGCCGTCCCATCATTATCGATACACCTGGTTTCCGCTCGCAGGCGACACTGGCTTGTATCGCTGCGGCTGATTTTCTCCTCGTGCCTGTCAAGGCATCGCCACTGGACGTCGATCGCATGCTCGATACGCTCAATTCATTGATCGATGGCGCCGGGGGCGAACGGCCGACGTTCCGTTGCGTTCTGACTCAAACGACGCGGGACTCGGTGATTGCCAAACAGATACGTGCGGAACTAATCGAAGCCGGCTTCCCCGTGCTCAATAGCGAGATGACAAACCGGGTCGCCTATGCGGAAGCCGGTTTATGGGGGGCAACTCCTAGCCTGATCAATTGGAACGGGCTCGCAGCTCGTGAGATTGCAGCGATTGCAGGTGAAGTTGATGGTATAGTGGGCATAAAAAAGGCGGCGTGACATGAGTAAGAAGACCCTGCCAAAGGCGATCCGAACCGCCACCACCGGCAAGAGTGGTTCTGAGTCTCACCTTCGGATGTCGGAGCCTTTGCCGGAAAGGACGCAGTCCACAAAAGCTCGGCAAGGCTCTTCAATCAGGACCGGCAATGTTATTGACACTGAGACTATCCCGGACGAGCGCAAGGCGCGGGCGCGCAAGCTGGTGGAGCGGTTTTCCCTGTGGTCCGCAATTGCTGGAATGCTTCCAGTGCCGGTTGTCGACTTGGCTGCTGTTGGCGCCGTACAAATTCAAATGTTGCGTCGCATTTCCCAGATTTACGACGTTCCGTTTTCCAAGAACCGCGGCAAGGCAATCATAGCCAGCTTTGCCGGTACAATGATCCCCGTGAGTGCCGGATTGGGAGTGGCCAGCACGATAAAAAGTGTGCCAGTCGCCGGAACCGCCATTGGTGCAATGACAACGCCGGCATTGTCCGTTGCGGCGACCTACGTGATCGGAATGGCCTTTATCGAGCATTTCAGCCGTGGCGGGACGTTGCTGGATTTCGAACCGCCGGACTACCGGGAATTCATCAAAACTGAAATGGACCTACGCAAGTCTAATCTGAAATCGCATCGCTACCCTTGATTGGAGCAATATGCCTCGGGCCAGCTATGCGCGTCGCGCCCACGGAATCCCTATTGCGAGACTCTTTTACCGCCCGTCTTGCTCGCTTTTTCTGCATCCCACCACCAGACTGTCGGGAACGCCGATATGCCGTACCGCGGCAATGGATCAGGGCGACTAAACCGATTCCACCGCGCCGTGCGCATCTTGGCGTAGCCCCATTGCGGTACGACGTAGTGATTCCAAAGCAATATGCGGTCAAGAGCCTTGGTGGCGGCCACAAGGTCTTCGCGAGTCTTGGCCGAGATGATTTTCGTAATCATTTCATCGACCGCTGGATTTTTGATCCCAAGGATGTTGTCCGACCCTGATTGATCGGCCGCCTCCGAGCCCCAGTAACCCCGCTGCTCATTTCCGGGCAGCAGCGATTCCCCCCAAGCAAATGTGATTACATCGAAATCCCATCCGCGCAGGCGGTTCTCATAGTGGGCTTCATCAACCGTCCGCACCGATACGGTGATGCCCAGACGTTCCAGTGACGGCTTGTAGAATAAGAAGATGCGCTCGAAGAGTGGAGCGTTTGTAAGGAACTCTATTTCGAAAGGCTCGCCTGTCTTTGCATTGACAATTTGCTGGTTGCGCACTTCGTAACCAGCCTCTTTGAATAGCCGCAACGCCTCACGCAAATTATTGCGAATGGCGGTCGGATCACCGCCGACCGGATTGGAATAGGGCTTCGAAAAAACTTCTGGAGGGACCTTGCTACGCACGGTCTCCAGCAGTTCGAGCTCTTTACCTGTCGGTAGGCCGGTGGCAGCAAGTTCGGTGCCTTCGAAATAGCTTGTCGTGCGCTTGTACTGTCCAAAGAAGATCTTCTTGTTCATCTCCTCGAAGTCGAACGCATAGTTGAAAGCGAGCCGGACCCGTGGATCCTTGAATTTGTCGCGACGCAGGTTGAAGGCAAATGCCTGCATCACCCCCACATTGTTGATGGGGAATTCCTCGAGGATTACACGTTTATCAATGACCGCGGGAAAATCATAAGCCGTCGCCCAGTTCTTCGCGCTGTTCTCGGTGCGCCAGTCGACCAAATCTCCCTTGAATGCCTCGATGGCGACTGTCGCGTCGCGGAAATATTCAAATCGTAGTTCGTCGAAATTGTTTCGACCAACATTGACATTGACGGTCTGGCCCCAATAGTCCTTGACGCGTTCATAGATTACGTTGTGTGCGGGCGAAAACTCTTTGATCTTATAAGGCCCGCTGCCCAGCGGCATTTCGAGAGTTGTTTCCCCAACGTTGCGCTTCTTGCCGTCTTTATCGGTAGCCTCCCACCAATGCTTTGGCAGCACAGTGAGCTGCCCGACGACTTGCGGAAGTTCGCGACTGCCACTTCCATCAAATGTGAATGTAACTTCACGCTCGCCCGTTTTTTCTGCCTTGACGACATGACGGTAGCTTGCGCCGGCCTGCGGGCTTATTTTCTTGAATGCATCGAAGGAGAATATCACGTCATCTGGAGTAACAGCCTTTCCATCTTGCCACTTTGCGTCAGGGCGCAGTCGAAAAGTCGCTGAAGAGAAATCCTCCGGAAAGCTTACGGATTCGGCGAGCAGTCCGTAGACGCTCGACACTTCATCAAGGGACGGCGCTAAGAGAGTGTCATAAACGAGGTCGATGCCCAGCACGAGGGTGCCTTTGACACCGGCAGTCACCAAGTTGAAGTTGTCGAAAGTGCCGAGCGCGATCTGTGACGCAGCGCCGCCTTTGGGGGCGTTCGGGTTGACGTAGTCAAACTGCTTGAAGCCGTCGGGATACTTCAGTTCTCCGAACTTCGCCAAGCCGTGCCGCCAGACCTGGCCGCTGCCTTGCGCCTTCGCGCGGCGTACCCAGCCTGCGGAGATAAGTTGCGGTCCAGCAAGCACGACAAGAGCAGAGGAAAGCAAGGAGCGGCGGTTCATCTCTTACTCCACGGAGGTCGTAACTTGGGCGGGGCGTCCAATACCAAATGCTATGAGGTTTTCAATCGGGATAACAGCGCTGAAGCAAGCGCAAATGACAAACTCAATCCATGCTCCGTGTGACCGGACAAAAACTCCCTCGCTACGGCCCGCTCCAAACGCAGCGAGGCGCCGAAAATCCTTCCGGCGCCTCGCACAAGACTTTTAGGTCCCGCGGGTCAAAAATGTCTTTTTGGGAGGTCTAATAAGACCAATTAGCCGTCGCAGACCGACAGGCCGGTGCAAGCACCGAGGGTAAAATTGGCCTTTTCCTTGCCCACCGCGATCTCCAGCGCCTCGTCGGAGACTTCGAAGGCAAGAATCTCTTCTTCGGTCTGTTCAATCTTGTACTTCATTGCTCGATATCCTTTCGTTGTCCGTTCGCCAGCGGCGCTGTTGGCACATAGTGCAAGAAACTCGGGAGCCCCCCTCCCAGCGCCATATCCCATGATCCGATGCACGTCGTGTAAAGTCAATTGAAATACGCCTATGTCCGCAGGGACTTATGGCC
>Ga0126383_10000888_pt1 | contig 17604 bp, 12 predicted proteins | sample PanSoiMetPlot_35_FD_96882 | JGI IMG/M metagenome (GOLD analysis project Ga0126383, IMG submission 96882) | Tropical forest soil microbial communities from Panama - MetaG Plot_35 | ecosystem: Environmental > Terrestrial > Soil > Tropical forest > Bulk soil | place: Panama | collected 2016-02-17
ACAGCTTCGTCGAGATACTCCTCGAACTCCAGCTCATTGTCGAATGCTGCGACGGTCAGCCATCGCCGCTCGTGTCGCACGTCGTCGTACCGATAGTGCTGAACGATGTATCGGGTGATGCTGTCGTCATCGGCATCGACCTGCATGTGGCAAAGTATGCCTGTGGCATGCGAGCTATGTCAGCCTGAAGCCGGCGCCGCGCGCACGTGGCCCAGGGGAGCGGTGGCTACGTTGCACGATCTCATCGACCCTGGGAAGGTGGCAGCGCGCCACATGCTGTGACGCGGCGGTGCCGGGACCCGACGAGGGGGGTCATAGCCCCACCCTGTACGCGCACCGTTGCACTCGCTTTCGCGAGCGTCCGCGTAGACGGCGCAAAGGTGCTCGCGAGGCCAACGACACCAGCGAGCCGCGCAAGCGCCTCAGCGTTGAGCTCACCCCCCGGCATCCGTGGCGAGCCACGACCGCCTGACGTCAGCCGTCCGACACGCTCGCGCCTCGCGACTCGTAAGCGCGCCGCGCTGAACACACGGACGCGAGCGCACAGACGGACCGGCGCCCGTCCGCGGACAGCCGCACCACCACGGATTCACTCGGCACGCTGTGCCCGACGACCGTGCCGGCACCATCCGGCGTCTCGACGGACGATCCGATCTCCGGCGCCTCCGAGACGAAGTCCTGGTACAGCGGGTGCTCGTACTTCAGGCAGCACATCAGCCGGCCGCAGGCGCCGGAGATCCGCAGCGGGTTGAGTGGCAGGTCCTGGTCCTTTGCCATGCGCACCGACACCGGCTCGAAGTCGACCAGGAACGTCGAGCAGCACAGTTCCCTCCCGCACGAACCGATGCCGCCGGTCAGCCGGGCCTCGTCGCGCGCGGAGAGCTGGCGCAACTCGACGCGTCCGGAAAGGGTCGCCGAGAGGTCGCGGACGAGGGCTCGGAAATCGACGCGGTGCGGCGCAGTGAAGTAGATCGTCGTGCGGTTGGCGTCATGGACGTAGTCGATGCCGCTGATCTTCATCGGCAGGTCGTGTTCCCGGATGAGCTTGCGCGCGGCGACCCGGGCGGCGGCACGCTTCTTGCGGCTGACTTCTGCGCGGTCGAGATCCTCAGCACCGGCCGGGCCGGCCAGGACGGGAAGCCCGCCCAAATCCTCGCTGACCCACTGCGGTGCCCACACGACCTCGGCGACCTCGGGGCCGTCGTCGGTGGGATACAGCACGCGGTCGCCGACCGCCGGCGTCAGCGAGCCGGGATCGGCGTAGTACAGGCGTCCTTGCCGCTGGAACGTCACAGCGCAAATCAGGCCCATCGCCACCTCACCTGCCTGCGTGCGCGCTCATCGGGTGAGCCTAACTCACCCCCTAGGACCCCTTAGAGCCCCGAAATCACGGGGTTGCGCCACATCTGAGGCCCGAAGCCGAACAAGCTCAGGCAATCTCCCGATGCGGTGCCCCCGGCCTTACTTGGAGTCTTGTTCATGTCAGGCCAATCGAGGAGGAAACGATGAGCACCTACCTGAACGCAGAAGCCGCCACGGAGCACCGGCACGAGCTGCTTTCGGACGCCGTCGCGTATCGCCGCACCCGGTCCGACCGCCAGCCCAAGGCCCCCAGGGCGGCGCGGCGCTACCGCCGCAGCCATCGCGTTTCGGCCTTCCTGAAGGATCTCGCCGCCGCCACGCTGTGAGTTCCAGCATGAACGCGCCACCGGGCGACACTCTGCGCCCCCCGCCGGCCGCCAGCCACTCGGAATCACCGACAGGCTGGCGGCCTTCTTTTATGCTCACGGACGTGGCGCGCCGGGTGACCAGCCGCCAGCTGGTCGGGCGTGCCGACGAGCTGGCCGGACTGCACGCCGTGACCCAGGCGGCGGCCCACGGCGAAGTGCGCGTGGTGCTGCTATCCGGCGACGCAGGCATCGGCAAGACGCGGCTGGTGACGACCGTTATCGCGCAGGCGCGCGACGACGGATTCATCGCTGCACTAGGTGGCTGCCTCCAGCTGGGCGAGGTGTCCGTCGCCTACGCGCCACTCGTCGAGGCGCTGCGCGACCTGCGCATACAGCTCGGCGAGGATGTCCTGGCTGAGCTGCTCGGCCCGGGCCTCGCTGACATCGGCGCCCTGCTCGGCAGCGGCAACGGTGGCGCAGCGCAAAGCTCGGGGCCGCTGTTCGAGCACGTGCTCGGTTTCCTGACCCGGCTGAGCCGGCGCCAGCCCGTGCTGCTGGTATTCGAGGACCTGCACTGGGCGGACGCGTCCACGCGTGACCTAGTGGCCTTCCTCGGCCGCAACCTACGTGATGCCTCCATTGTGTTGCTGCTGACCTACCGCGCAGATGACCTGCACCGCCGCCACCCGCTGCGTCCGGTGGTCGCCGACCTCGAGCGCGACCCGCGCGTAGAACGGATCCCGCTGTCCGGACTCGCCCGCGACGAGTTGGCCAGCCTGCTCGGCGAGATCAGCGACGACCCGCCGTCCGACGAGGTCGTGGACGAACTGCTCGCCCGCAGCGACGGCAACCCCTTATACGTAGAGGAGCTCATGGCCGCCGGCGGGATCGACCACGGCGTGCCGGCCACGCTGTCCGACGTGATCCTGTCCCGCGTCGAGCGGCTGTCCGAGCCGGCGCAGGCGGCGCTGCACGTAGCGGCCGTGCTCGGCGACGACGTTGACGACATGCTGCTGGAGCAGGTCATCGGCCACCCGGTGACTGCCGCCCTGCGGGAAGCTCTTTCCGTTCAGGTGCTGGTGATCGACGGCGACGCGTGCCGGTTCCGGCACGCGCTGGTCCGCGAGGCGCTCTACGACGACCTGCTGCCGGGCGAGCGGGAGCGGCTGCATCTCTCCGCGGCGCAGACGATCGAGGTGTCCGAGCGGCTCGACGAGCACGTGCGCTGGGCGCTACTCGCCCACCACTGGGACGCGGCCGGGATGTCAGTCAAGGCGTTCGCGGCGTCTCTGCAGGCGGGACAGGAGGCGGAACGCGTGCACGCGTTCGCCGACGCGGCCGCGCAGTACGAACGCGCGCTGCGGCTCTACGATCGGTTGCCCGATCCGGGCATCAGGCGCGCGGACCTGCTTATGCGCGCCGCAAACGCGTTCCACGCGTCCTCGATCTCGCCGCGCGCCGCGGCCCTGGCCGAGGCGGCGTTGCGCGAGTTCGGCGACGACGCGGCTCCCGAGCAGCGCGCGCTCGTATACGAACGCATCGGGCGCTTCAACTGGATGATCAATCGTGGCGGGGCCGCGCACGCCGCTTATGAGCAGGCACGCGCACTCGTTGAAGGCCGGCCAGCGTCGCGGGAGCAGGCATTCACGCTTGCCGCGCTCGGGCAAAGCCTCATGCTGCGTGAGCGTTACCACGACGCGCACCGGGCCTTGCAGCGTGCGATAGCAGTCGCGGATGAGGTCGGCGCGACCGATGTGCGGGCTCACGCGCTCACCAGCCTCGGCCCGACGCTGGCCGGGCTCGGTCGCGTCGACGAGAGCGTGTCCGCGATGCAGCGAGCGCGCGAGCTCACAACCGATCCGGAGGAAGTGGGTCGCGGCTACGTCAACCTCGCGCATTGCCTGTACTACGCGGCCCGCTATGACGAGGCAGCCCGGGTCGGCGCCGATGGCGTCGAATACGCGATGCGCAGCGGATACCACGGCACCTACACCTCGGCCATCGCCGGAGCCTGGGTCACGGCGCTGCTGTGCGCCGGGCGGTGGGACGAGGCCGCGACGCTGCGGGCCGACCGCCGGATCCGGCCCGGCGATCCATACCACGAGCTGCGCTGGCTGCCGTTGCTGCTGCGGCGCGGGCAGGTGGAGGAGGCCCGCCCGGTGGTTGAACGCGTGTTACGCGAGACGGCGCAGGCGGAGGACATCCAGTTCCGCGGCCTGGCGTTGCTGCGGGCCGCCGAGCTCGCGACGCTCGACCAGCGGTGGGACGACGCGCGCTTGCTGATCGCGGACATGCTGGCGCGTGCCGCCGGCACAGACGACCAGTACTTCGTCGCGCAGGCGTACGCGCTCGGCGTTACCGTCCCAGGCGACGTCCCCGCGGTGGACCGGCTGGCCGCCGACGCCGTCGCCTGGGGCGCGACCTTGCAAGCGCAGCTGCCCGAGGTGCGGGCGTGGCTCGCCACAGTGCCGGCGCAGCAATCGCGTGTGCACGGCGCGGACACGCCGGACGAGTGGGCCGCAGTCGTCAAAGCGTGGGACGGGATCGGCCAGCCCTACCCGGCCGCGCTGGCCCGCTACTGGCAGGCGGACGCCCTGCTGCGCGCACGGTCCCGCGAGGAAGCCGCCCGGCTACTCGCCGACGCGCTGGCCACGGCTGACGCTCTCGGCGCCGCACCGCTGGCGGCGCGCGTGCGCACGCTGGCGCAGCGGGCCCGGCTCGCCCTGTCGATAGCGGCCCCGGATCGTGATCCCGTCGCCGCGCTGAACCTGACCCCTCGCGAGCTCGAGGTCTTGGCGCTCGTCGCGCAGGGGCATACCAACCGGCAGATCGGCGCGGCACTGTTCATCAGCGAGAAGACGGCGAGCGTCCACGTGACGAACTTGCTGCGCAAGCTCGCGGTGGCCAACCGGACGGAGGCGGCCGCCATCGCCCGACGCGTAGGAGTTTAGGGAAGGCGCAGCGCGGCAGTCATTGCCTCGACGGCGACCCGGGGCTTGACGTTCAGCTCCACCGCCTCACGGCAGGCCAGCACCGCGTCAAGCCTCTGCAACGCGCCCCCTGGGGTGATGCGCCGCGCCACGGCGGTGACGTCGTCGGCGAAGTCCGGATGCGCCGGGGCCACCGCCGCCCCGGCCTGCCGCAGCAACACGTCCCGGTAGAAGGCCGCCAGATCGACCAGCGCTCGGTCCAGCGCGTCACGCTGCGTGCGCGTGGCCCGCGAGCGCTGCCGTCGCTCCAGCTCGCGCACCGCCGCCGTCGCACCCCGAGACGCCGCCGCCGCGCCCTTCCCGGTGCCACCGGCGCCCAACGCGGTCTGGAGCGCTTCGGCCTCGCCGGCATCGCGCTCGACGGTGATCGCGGCGGCCTCCGCCTCGGCGGCGCCCACGAGATGGTCGGCGGCGGCCAGGCAGGCGGCAAGCGACGTGAGCGAAGCCGGGATGGCGAGCACCTCCGCACGCCGCGCCCGCGCGTCGGCGTCATGGGCGAGCCGCCGCGACCGGCCGACGTGGCCCTGCCCGGCGGCGGCCGCCCACCGCGCCGTCTGCTCATCGATCCCGGAACGCGACAGGATTCCGGCCACCGCTTCGGGTGGGGGGATCCGGAGCGGCACCAGGCGGCACCGCGACCGGATCGTCACCGCAACGTCGTCAGGATGGGTGGAGGGGGCGCACAGCAAGAACACGGTGCGCGCCGGTGGCTCCTCGACGGCCTTGAGCAGCGCGTTGGACGCCTGTTCGGTGAGGCGGTCGGCATCCTCGATGAGGACGACCTGCCACCGCCCGAGCGCCGGCATACGCGCCGCGGTCGCCACGACTGCCCGCATCTCGGACACGGAGATCGACAGCCCCTCAGGGACGACGGCGCGTACGTCCGGGTGGCTGCGGGTCAGCGTCGTATGGCATCCCGAGCACACGCCGCAGCCGGGCTCGCCGTCCGACACGCACTGCAGTGCGGCGGCGAACGCGCGTGCGGCAACCGAACGCCCCGACCCGGGCGGACCGGTGAACAGCCAGGCATGCGTCAGCGTGCCGGGAGCGACGGGCCGACCCTCGTACACGTCGCGTGCGGCCAGCGCGGCGGAATGCAGCATCGCCACTGCGGGCTGCTGCCCGACCAGGTCGTCCCAGACCGTCATGTGCCTCGTCGCCGTCGTCCGTTGAGCAGCTTCTGAACCTCGGCGAGCACGGTATCGGCTAGCTCCGACGGCGGCCGCGAGGCGTCGAGCACCAGGTAGCGCCTCGGCTCGGCCTCGGCCAGACGCCGAAACGCATGGCGCACCCGCTCGTGGAAGTCGATCGACTCGCGCTCCAGTTTGTCGGCCGCGCCCCGGCCGAGCACCCGGCTCAGGCCCACCGAAGCAGGGAGGTCGAGCAATACCACCAGGTCAGGGGTGAGCCCGCCGGTGGCCCACCGCGAGATGCGCCGCACCTCCTGTGGCTTCAGGTCACGCCCGACGCCCTGGTACGCGAGTGACGAGTCGACGAACCGGTCTGTGATCACCACTTCGCCTGCGTCGAGGGCCGGCTTGATCACGGTGTCGACGTGGTGGGCGCGGTCGGCAGCGAACAGCAGTGCCTCGGCTCGTGCAGTGAGCGGCTCGTCGTGATGCAGCAGCAGGTCGCGAATCTTGCTACCGGCGACCGTCGCACCCGGCTCGTGGGTGACACACACAACGTGATTGGACTTGGTCAGCGACTCGGCCAGCGTCCGCGCCTGCGTCGACTTGCCCGAACCCTCGCCACCCTCGAACGCGATCAGCACGCCACCAGTCGTAAGCCGCCGTCGCGCAGCGCTATCACGCATTAACGCCGCCTTGAGGTCTGCCCACAGCGGCACCCGCTGCTTGTCGTCCATCTTCCGGTACGCGAGTACGCCGGCCGCGATCGCGAGCAGCCCACCGGCGGTCAGCACGAACCGGGTGCCGTCGACGGTCACGTGCGCGCCCCCGATCGAGAAAGTCTTTCGCCCAACAGCTCCGGTGACGAACGGGACGGCCGCAAGCGTCAACACCAGCACGATTCGGATCAGCGTCTGAATCAACGCAAACATCCGCCCGCGCATCTCGTCGTCGACGTTGACCCCGGTGAGCGTGATGCCGGCCAGGTAGGCACTGCCCGCGCCGAAGCCGGTTCCTAATACGAAGATCGTCGCCAGCGCGATCTGTGGCATTAAGGCGGCCAGCACGATGCACGCCCCACCGAACACGATCGACAGGCCGAAGATGCGCCGCCGCGAGAGCTCTCGGCCGATACGCGGCCCGAGGGCCATGCCGAGTCCCAGCCCGACGAACAGCGTCCCGAACAACACGCCGTATGCCGCGTTGCCGCCGCCGAGGCTCGCGACAAAGATCTTGCCAGCGCCGATCACCACACCGGCACCGCAGAACCCGCCCAGCAGACCGATGACCAGACCACCCACCAGCCGAGACGAGCGGACGAAGCTCGCGCCTTCGCGGATCAGGGTCAGCAGTGGCGCCTGCTCGCCCGGCTGACGCCGCCGGCCGTAGCCGCTGATCTCGCGGATGAAGAAGACGATCAGCGCGCCGGCGAGAAAGGTTCCGGCGTTGAGATAGAGCGCGAGGTTGACCGGTTCGGCGCGGAAGAACGACAGGTGCCTGGCCAGCACGTTCGTGATCAGCGACAGCACCGAGAACAGCGCCGCTCCCAGCACCGGGGTGAGCCCGTACGTCGTGATCAGGCTGAGCTGGTTCGCCGATTCGACCTGGTCGCGGCGTACCAGGTTCGGCACCGACGCGTCCTTCGCCGGCAACCAGAACAGGCTGACACATTCAATCAGGAAGCTTGCGATATACAACCAAATAAGGGTCTTATGCTCGCTCACCACGAGATGTGCAATTGGGATCGTCACGAACAGGGCGAACCGTGCAAAATCGCCGACCACCATGGTGCGACGGCGGTCGAACCGGTCGGCGAATGCGCCGGCGACGGGGCCGAGCACGACAGCCGGCAGCAGCCGGATGACGAGCACGCCGCCCAGGGCGTAGTTCTGCGCCTTGTACCCGTGCGCGAGCGACGCGGCCATCGCCGTGGTGGCCAGTAACCCGAGCCAGTCCCCCAGGCTGGAGAGAGCGGTGGCGTACCACAGCCGCCGGAACGGCGTGACGCGCAGCACGCCTCTGATCGCCGCAACTGATGACCCGCCCGAGGCCGGGGCCGCGATATGGCTCCCGCCATCCGGACTCTCCGGACGTGCGGCGGGTACGGCAGATCGACCGGCGACCAGTTCGGGACGGCCGGTGTCCATGCTTGCGTTCACGCCGTCCGCGCTGATGGGCACTCCTCCAGAATCCCCCGCTACCGCCGTCAGCGTATCTACGCCGCGATGACACATCGCCCCGAACCGCGCGGGCTCTCAGCTTTGCGATACGGCGGCGGCGAGCAGCTCACGCAGGCCGGCGGCCAGCCGCTCGCGCTTGGCGTCGGCGAGTGCCGAGACCAGCTCGCGCTCGGAGCCGAGCAGCGCGGTCAGCGCGCCGTCGATGCGGCGCCGGCCAGCCGCGGTAAGGCGCACCCGAACAAGCCGTCCGTCGTCGTCGTCCGGACGGCGCACGACCAGCTTGCGGGCGACTAGCCGGTCGAGCCGGCTCGTCATCGTCCCCGACGTCACGTACGTCGCAACACACAGTTCACCTGCGGTCATCTCGAACGGCTCGCCGCGGCGGCGTAGCGCAGCCAGCACGTCGAACTCGTGCGCTTGCAGTCCGTGTTCGACGAACGCCGCCGCGCGCCGGTCGTCGAGGACGTCGGCCAACCGGCTGATCCGGGACAGGATCTGCAGCGGCTCGACATCGAGGTCGGGCCGCTCCCGCCGCCACGCCGCAACGATCTCGTCGACCTCATCCGTCATGCCAAATATTCTGCCACGCCTCTTGACATCAAGAGATAGTCTCTCGACGTCGAGAGGACTAGCGCATGCAGTGGGATCCCGGGCAGTACGGCAAGTTCGCTGGAGAGCGTGACCGGCCGTTCGCCGACCTCGTGGGGCGCGTCGGGGCGAGCGCGCCACGGCGCGTCGTCGACCTCGGCTGTGGCCCGGGCACGTTGACCGGCCTACTGGCGCAGCGGTGGCCCGAGGCATCCGTCGAGGGCATCGACTCCTCCCCGGAGATGATCGCGGCGGCATCGGCTGCCGGTGTGACGTTCCGGGTCGGCGACATCGCAGCGTGGCGGCCGAGCCCTGATACCGACGTCGTGGTGAGCAACGCCGCGTTCCAGTGGGTGCCCACCCATCGGTCGCTGCTGCGCGACTGGGCGGCGGCGCTGCCCGCCGGCGCGTGGCTTGCCTGGCAGGTGCCGGGCAACTTCGACTCGCCGTCGCACGCGCTGATGCGTTCGCTGGCGCAGTCGCCGCGCTGGAAGGATCGACTGGGCGACGTGCTACGCCACGACCACACGGTCGACCCGCCGTCGGCATACGCCAGGCTGCTGCTCGATCTCGGGTGGGACGCCGACGCCTGGGAGACGACGTACGTGCACGTGCTGACGGGCACCGACCCGGTGCTCGAGTGGGTGCGCGGCACCGGGCTGCGGCCGATCCTTGCCGTGCTCACCGAGGCGGAGCGCGTCGAGTTCGAGGGGTCGTTCGCGGCGCTGCTGCGGGACGCCTATCCGCCCGGACGAGCCGGCACGCTGTTTCCGTTCCGGCGCATCTTCTGTGTGGGGCACAAACCGTGATCACCGGCTACGACCACGTACAGGTGGCGATCCCTTCGAGGTCGGAGGCGGCCGCACGAGACTTCTACGGAACGCTGCTCGCCATGACCGAGGTGCCCAAGCCGGCGGCGCTGGCCGGACGCGGCGGCTGCTGGTTCACGTCGGGAGCGGCAATGCTGCATCTCGGCATCGAGACGCCGTTTCAGCCGGCGCGCAAGGCACATCCCGCGTTCGTGGTGGACGACGTCGGGGCGCTGGCGACCCGCCTGCTGGCAGCCGGCCATGACTGCGTTTGGAGCGACGGCGAACTGCCTGGCGTGCGGCGGTTCCACGCGTTCGACCCGTACGGCAACCGTATCGAGTTCCAGCAAGCCAGCTAAGCGCTTGCGCCGGCGACGACCGCGTAGGCGCGCACCGGGAACGTGCTGAACCGCTCGATCCGCAGCGGTGCGGCATGCAGGCGGGCACCCGAGGCAGGCAGCTGCTCGAGGCCGGTGAGGTGCTCCAGCACCGGGACGCCGGCGGCCAGCAGCGTCGAATGAGCCGGCCGCGCCGTGTCGGACACATCGTCGATATTGACCGAATCGATGCCGACCAGGGCCGCCCCCGCGTCGACCAGCCACCGTGCGGCGGCACCGGTCAGGAACGGCGCCTCGTCCCCGTAGGCAGGCGTGTCCCAGTGCGCGTCCCACCCGGTATGCAGCAGTACTGCGCATCCGTGGACGGGCAGCGCTGCCAGCGCCGGTACGTCGATGCCGCGCCGGTCGCTTCCGGTCAAGCGGGCCACGGTGATCGGCAGATCGGCGAGCCTCTCGAGGGGCAGCTCGGCGAGGTCGATACCGGACGCGTACCGGTGGAACGGGCTGTCGACGTACGTCCCGGTATTGCCTACCAGGCTGATGTGGTCGATCTGGAATTCGGTGCCTGGCGCGTACGCCGCCTGCGACGCTTCGCGTGTCAGGTGTGGCCGGATCGTCGGGCCGGGCAGTCCCGGATAGGTCGTGATCCCGTCGCGGAGCACGTGATTGAGCTCGACGAGCCGGCGCTCACCGGCTTCGGAGGCGGCGACTCCGCGCGAACCCTTGTGCGGTTCCTGGATGATCTCGAGGTTCGTGATGTCGACTCTGTCGACCATGAGCAGGCCCAGGTGGCGGACGAACAGCGCGCCGACGTCGTCCGGCGATGCGTCAGAGCCAGGCAGGTCGAGCCGGAAGCCCTGCGCCGAAAGGCCGCCTCCGTTCAGGAACGTCACTGTTGCGTCGAAGCTGGCGCGGTACTCGGGCATCACGACACCTCGACCGGCTCGATGAACTGTGCGTTGTAGAGCTCGAAGTACGCACCGCGCCGGGCCAACAGCTCGGTGTGGGTGCCCTGCTCGACGATGGCGCCGTCCTCCATGACGAGGATCAGATCGGCGTCGCGGATGGTCGAGAGCCGGTGCGCGATCACGAAGCTCGTCCGGTTGGCACGCAGGGCAGACATCGCGTGCTGAACGAGCAGTTCGGTGCGCGTGTCGACGGAGCTTGTCGCCTCGTCCAGGATCAACAGCGCCGGCTCGGCGAGAAACGCCCGCGCGATGGTGATCAGCTGCTTCTGGCCCGCGCTGATGTTGCTGCTTTCCTCGTTGATCACGGTGTCGTAGCCGTCGGGTAGGCCACGGACGAACCGGTCAACGTAGGCCGCCTTGGCCGCCGCGAGGACTTGCTCCTCGGAAGCGCGCGGGTTGCCGTAGGCGATGTTGTCACGGATCGTCCCGCCGAACAGCCACGCATCCTGTAACACCATGCCGATCCTGTCGCGCAGCTCGTCACGGCGCATGTCCGCGATGTCGACGCCGTCGAGGGTGATGCGCCCACCGTCCAGCTCGTAGAAGCGCATGATCAGGTTTACCAGCGTTGTCTTGCCCGCCCCGGTCGGGCCGACGATCGCGATCGTGTGGCCGGGTTCGGCGACCAGCGACAGATCGTGGATGAGCGGCCGTTCCGGGTCGTACGAGAACGAGACGTGTTCGAACTCGACCCGGCCGTGGTCCTCTGTGGGCCGTGCCGGCCGTAGCGGGTCAGGCGACTGCTCGGGCGCGTCCAGCAGGTCGAACACCCGCTCGGCCGACGCCACGCCCGACTGGAGCAGGTTGGCCATCGACGCCACCTGGGTGAGCGGCTGGGTGAACTGCCGCGAGTACTGGATGAACGCCTGCACCTCGCCGAGGCTCAGACTCCCTGACGCGACGCGCAGCCCGCCGACCACAGCGATGGCCACGTAGTTCAGGTTCCCGACGAACATCATCGCCGGCATGATGATCCCGGACACGAACTGTGCCTTGAAGCTCGCCGTATACAGCTCGTCGTTCTTGGCGGCGAACGTCTGCGCGACCTCGCGACGCCGCCCGAACACGGTGACGAGCTCGTGGCCGGTGAACGCCTCTTCGATCTGCGCATTGAGTGCCCCGGTGTGCGTCCACTGCGCGATGAACTGCTTCTGTGAGCGCTTCGCGATGAGCCGCGTCACGATCACCGACACAGGCACCGCGACCAGTGCGATTAACGCCAGCACCGGGGAGATCACGAACATCATCGTGAGGACGCCCAGGACGGTGAGCAGCGACGTCAGGAGCTGGCTGAGCGTCTGCTGCAGGCTCTGCGAGACGTTGTCGATGTCGTTGGTCACGCGACTGAGCAGCTCGCCGCGGGGCTGCTTGTCGAAGTACGACAGGGGCAGCCGATTGATCTTGTGCTGGACGTCGGATCGCAATCTCAGCACGGTGCGTTGCACGACGTCGTTGAGCACGTAGCCGGACAGCCAGTTCAGCGTGCTCGCGCAGACGTAAAGGACGAGCACCAGGAGCAGCACGTTGCGAAGCGCCCCGAAATCGATGCCCTGCCCGGGCGTGACGTGCATCCGCAGCAGCAGGTCGGCGTAGTTGCCTTCGCCGCGGCCACGCGCCGCGTCGACGACCTGCTGGAGGCTGGCGCCACTCGGCAGTCGAGCCCCGAGCACCCCCGCGAAGATGATGTTCGTTGCGTGGCCGAGAAGGAGTGGGCCGATCACCGACAGCGTCACGCCGGCGACGGCCAGCGCGACGACACCGAGCACGCGTGCCCGCTCCGGCGCCAGTCGCCCGATCAGCCGGCGCGCCGAGGGGCCGAAGTTCATGGAGTTCTCGGCGGGCAGGCCTGCGGTCATCCACGGCGGGCCGCCGCGGGCACCGCGCCCGGCAGCCGGCAGCCGCCTGGGCACCGTCGTCGTGCTGGTCATGCGGCCTCCGCAGACAGCTGCGACTCGACGATCTCGACGTAGGGCGGGCAATCGCGCAGCAGTTCGTCGTGCGTGCCCAGACCGACGATCGCCCCGTCGTCGAGCACCACGATCTGGTCGGCATCCACGATGGTTGAGACACGTTGCGCCACGATGATCACGGCCGCCTCGCGGGTCTCGGGCCGCAGTGCCGCTCGCAGCCGGGCATCCGTACCCAGGTCCAGCGCGGAGAACGCCTCGTCGAAGACGTATATCTCCGGGCGGCGGACCAGGGCGCGGGCGATCGCCAGGCGCTGCCGTTGCCCGCCGGACACGGTCGCGCCGCCCTGCGCAATGTCGGCCGACAGGCCTCCGGGCATCGCGGCAACGAACTCGCGAGCCTGCGCCACCTCGAGCGCGTGCCACAACTCCTCATCGCTGGCGTCTGGCTTGCCGTAGCGCAGGTTGCTCGCGACCGTGCCGCTGAAGAGGTAGGCCTTCTGGGGGACGAGCCCGATGCGGCCCCACAACAGGTCGGGGTCGAGTTCGCGAACGTCCACGCCGTCGACGCACACGGAACCGCCCGTGACGTCGAACATCCGCGGGATGAGCGACACGAGCGTCGACTTTCCCGACCCGGTGCTGCCGATGATCGCCGTGATCTGGCCGGCGCGGGCGTGCAGCGTGATCCCGCGCAGCACAGGATCGCTCGCACCCGGATACTGGAACGTGACGTCTCGGAATTCGACATCCCCCCGCTGAGTCGCGGCGCGTACCGGCTCGACGGGTGGGCGCACAGACGACTCGGTGTTCAGCACCTCCTGGATGCGCTCGGCGCTCACCGCGGCACGAGGCACCATCATCAGCATCATCGTCGCCATCGTCACCGACATCAGGATCTGCACGAGATAGGCAAGGAACGCCGTCAACGCGCCCACCTGCATCTGCCCGGATGCGACGCGGGAAGCGCCGAACCACAGTACAGCGACGCTGGATACATTTGCGACGAGCAGCACCGTGGGGAACAGCAGCGCCATTAGCCGTCCGGCCCGAACCGCCGTCTGCGACAGGGCCGTGCTCGCGTCGTCGAAACGCTCTGCCTCGAGAGGCTCCCGGACGAACGCACGGACCACCCGGATGCCGGCCAGTTGCTCGCGCAGCACGCGGTTGACGGTGTCGATCCGGGTTTGCATCTGGCGGAACTGCGGCACCATCCGCCGGATGATCAATCCGAGGACGGTTACCAGCACGGGCACGCTCACCGCGATGACCCAGGCCAGGCCCACGTCCTCGCGCAACGCCATGAACACGCCGCCGACACACATGATCGGCGCCATCACCATGACGGTGCAGGTCATCACCACGAGCATCTGCACCTGCTGGACGTCGTTCGTGTTGCGGGTGATCAGCGACGGTGCACCGAAATGCGCCATCTCGCGACTGGAGAACTCGCCCACCCGCCGGAATATCGTGCCGCGCAGATCGCGGCCGACACTCATGGCGGTCCGGGCGCCGAAGTACACGGCGGTGATCGAGCACACGATCTGCACGAGGCTCACCGCGAGCATCCAGCCGCCGATATGCATGATGTAGTCGGTGTCGCCCTTCGCGACGCCGTTGTCGATGATCTCCGCGTTCAGGCTGGGCAGATAGAGCGACGCAATCGTGCCCACGAGCTGGAGCACAACGACGGCGCCGAGCCAGCGTCGGTACGGCGCGAGGTGGGTACGCAGCAGGGCTATCAGCATGGCGGGCCAGCGTCACGCTTGCGAACGCCGTCCAGCACGACGTCGACCACCTGCCGCGCGGTCAGAGGTCTGCCCTCATTCAGCCAGGGCATAGCGCCGGCGACGACTAGGAGCCGCAGCAACCCCACGACCTCGGCCGGCGAGACGCGCAACTCGGCGCGGGCCGGTTCGATGAGCTTCGCGACGGCCAGATCGACGATTTCGTTCTGTCCACCCGGCCGATTGTGGTGCTCGCCGCCCCGATGATGCCGTCCGCGCAATGCCGTGAGCAGCGCGACGACGTCTGCGACCCGCGCCTGCAGCAGGCGCACCGCCAGCGTCATCCGCTCGGGTAGCGGCAGGGACAGATCGATCTTGCCGAGCTCTGCCACCACGGACGTGGGATCGAACGCCGCGTCGACGGCGGCGTCGATCAGCGCGGCCTTGTCCGGAAAGACGCGGAAGATCGTGCCCTCGGCGACATCGGCCGCCTCGGCGATCTGCCGAGTGCTCACATCTGCCCCGTGCTCGCGGATCAGCGGCAAGGTGGCCGCGATCAGCGCAGCACGGCGCTCGGCGGGTGGTAGCGGCCGCGCCCGGCGGCGAGCAGTGTCGATCACGCCAGCCAGCGTACCTGAATGAGTGAGAACTCACTCAGTCATTTCTCAGGAGGTCGGAGCCTTCTTCGTGGGCGCCTTCTTCGCGGCCTTTCGGGGCGCAGCCTTCCGGGCCGCGGCCTTGCCCGGCGCGGCCTTGCGCGCAGTGCTCTTCGTCGCCGGGCCCCGGGCGCGCCGCTCGGCGAGCAGCTCGGCGCCCCGTTCGACGGTGAGTTGGTCGACCGCGTCGCCGCGGCGCAGCGACGCATTCGTCTCCCCGTCGGTGACGTACGGACCGAAGCGGCCGTCCTTGACCACCATCGGCTTACCGGTTGTGGGGTCGTTGCCCAGCTCCCGCAGTGGCGGGGCGGCCGCAGTCCGCCGCCCCCGGGCCTTGGGCTGCGCCAACAGCGCGCGCGCCTCGTCCAGGGTCACGGAGAACAACTGCTCCTCCGATTCCAGGGAGCGCGAGTCGGAACCACGCCTGACGTACGGCCCGTAGCGGCCGTTCTGCGTGGTCACCTCCTCGCCGTCGATCTCGCCGAGCACGCGCGGCAGGGTCAGCAGCCGTTTGGCGTCGGCGAGCGTCACCGTGTCGGGTGACATCGACTTGAACAGCGACGCCGACCGCTCCCCGTCCGTGACGTAGGGCCCGTACCGGCCCGACTTGGCGACGATCTCCCGGCCGTCATCGGTGAGGCCCAGGGCACGGTCGCCGGACGGGGCCTCGAGCAGCTCCTCGACCTTCTCGCGGGTCAGCTCGTCAGGCGGCAGGTTGTCCGGGATGGACGCGCGCTCGCCGGTCTCCGCCGAACCGCGTTGCAGATACGGCCCGTACCGCCCGACACGTACCACGACGTCGTCGAACAGCGGGATCGAATTGACGCCACGCGCGTCGATCTCCTCCAGGCGCGACTCGATCAGCCGCTTCAGCCCGCCCTGCGCAGAGATCCGCCTCGGATCGGTGACCGCGCCGTTCGCGCCGAAATAGAAGCGGCGCAGCCACTCGACCCGGGACAGCTCGCCGTCCGCGATCGAGTCCAGGTCGTTCTCGACGCTGGCGGTGAACCCGTAGTCAACGAGTCGGGCGAAATATGACTCGAGCAGCCCGATGACCGCGAATGCCGTCCAGCTCGGCACCAGGGCCGGGCCCTTCTTCCAGACGTAGCCGCGGTCCTGGATGGTCTGCAGGATCGACGCGTACGTCGACGGCCGGCCGATGCCGAGCTCCTCCAGCGCCTTGACCAGGGACGCTTCCGTGTAGCGGGCCGGCGGCGTTGTAGCGTGTCCCTCCGCCTCGAATGCGACGGCGTTCAGCGGCTCGCCGCGATCGAGACGGGGTAGCCGCTTCTCGGCATCGTCCTTCTCGGCCTGTCCGTCGACGTCCTCGACGTAGGCGCGCAGGAAACCAGGGAAGGTGATGGTGCGCCCCGAGGTGGCGAACACCGCCGACTCGCCGGTGAGCGACGTGCCGCCCAAGCGGACCGACACGGTGGTCCCGACCGCATCGGCCATCTGCGACGCAAGCGTTCGTTGCCAGATGAGCTCGTAGAGACGGAACTCGTCGCTACTCAGCAGCGAAGCGACCTCGCCGGGAGTCCGGAACGTGTCGCCGGCGGGGCGGATCGCCTCGTGCGCCTCCTGAGCGTTCTTGACCTTCCGGGTGTAGATCCGTGCCTCGGCCGGCACGTAGGCGTCGCCGTACAGTTCACGGGCCTGCTGCCGCGCGGCAGCGAGAGCGGTCCCGGACAGGTTCGTGGAGTCCGTCCGCATATAGGTAATGAAGCCGTTCTCGTACAGCCGCTGCGCCACGCGCATGGTTGTCGCCGACGACCAGCGCAGTTTGCGGCTGCCCTCCTGCTGGAGCGTCGATGTCATGAACGGGGCGTACGGGCGGCGGCGGTACGGCTTCTCCTCGACGCGGGTGACCTCGAAAGGCCGGCCGGCAAGGCGTGCGGCGAGGCCACGCGCACCCGCCTCGTCGAGGTGCAGCACGCCCGAGGGGGCGCGGCCGGTGTCCGGGTCGAAGTCGCGCCCGGTGGCGACGCGCATGTCGTCGAGGGCAACCAGCGTCGCCGTGAACGCCTCGGGATCGCCTGCTTTGGGGCTGACCGGGGCGAATGTGCCTTCGACGTCCCAGTACTCGGCAGAGTGGAACCGCATCCGGGCCCGCTCCCGCTCGACCACGATGCGGGTGGCGACCGACTGCACCCGGCCCGCCGAGAGCCGCGGCAGGACCTTCTTCCACAGGACGGGGCTGACCTCGTAGCCATAAAGACGGTCGAGGATGCGGCGGGTCTCCTGGGCGTCGACGAGGCGCTCGTCGATGTCACGCGGCGCGGCCACGGCCTCGGCGATGGCATGGGGCGTGATCTCGTGGAAGACCATGCGCCGCACCGGCACCTTCGGGCGAAGCGTCTCGACGAGGTGCCAGGCAATGGCCTCGCCTTCGCGATCCTCGTCCGTGGCCAGATACAGCTCGTCGGAATCCTTGACGAGCGCCTTGAGCTTGTTGACCTGCTGGCGCCGGTCCGGACTCACGACGTACAGCGGCTCGAAGTCCTTCTCGGTGTCGACGCCGAGGCGGGCCCACGCCTGGCCCTTGTATTTGGCCGGGACGTCGGCGGCGTTGCGCGGCAGATCGCGGATATGGCCGATCGACGCCTCAACGGTGTACCCCTTGCCGAGATACCCGCCGATC
>Ga0126383_10000889_pt1 | contig 17604 bp, 17 predicted proteins | sample PanSoiMetPlot_35_FD_96882 | JGI IMG/M metagenome (GOLD analysis project Ga0126383, IMG submission 96882) | Tropical forest soil microbial communities from Panama - MetaG Plot_35 | ecosystem: Environmental > Terrestrial > Soil > Tropical forest > Bulk soil | place: Panama | collected 2016-02-17
CGCCGCCGTCTGGGCCCAGCCGGCTCGCGCCCCGGGCCCGCCGCCCCGCGCGCTGGCGCCTGCCGTCCGCGAGCTGATCGGGGATTACGTCCGCGATAAGGAAACGGTCCACTTAGCCGAGCGCGACGGCCGGCTCTGGACGGTCACCCTTCCGCTGCCGCCGGGCCGGCACCGCTATGCGTTCCTCGTCAACGGGGCGCGCTGGCTGGCCGATCCTTCGGCGCCGCGGGCGCCGGATGATTTCGGGACGCCGAGCTCCGTCGTCACCGTGGGAGGCTGACGCATGACAACGGTGCACCGTGTGTCGACACTCGCGCTCGCCGCGACGTTGCTCGGGACCGGCGCCGCGCACGCCCAGGATCCGCGTCTCCTGCATCGACTCGACAGCACGACCCTCGCCGCCGTCGGCGCGCTGATGGATTCGGCGCGCACGGCGGGGCTCCCCGTCGAGCCGCTGGTGCAGCGGGCGCTCGAGGGCGCGGCGAAGCACGCCGAGCCCGACCGAATCGTCGCAGCAGTGCGGCGGCTGACGGGGGAGCTCGGCCTGGCGCGCGCGGCGCTGGGACGTGAGTCCTCCCCCGCCGAGCTCGACGCCGGCGCCAGCGCATTGCGCGCCGGGGTCCGGGTCGAAGACCTGACGCTGCTGCGGCAGCGGCGCGCCCATACGCTCACTGTCGCGCTCGCCGCACTGACCGACCTCGTGGTCGGCGGTGTGCCTCCCGACTCCGCCGCTTCAGCGGTGCTGGCACTGGCCTCTCGCGCGCGCGACGATCAAATCGCCGATTTCCGCCGCGCGGTGGAGCGGGACATCGCCCTCGGCGCGACGCCCGCCGCCGCTGCGGCGGTCCGCGTCGATGCCACGCTGCGCGATGTCACGGGAGCGGCCGCCCAGAACCCGAACGCCCCGCGCAAACCGTGATCGTGTGATGATCCGCCCGTGAATTTCGGGCGCCCCGCGTGGGCGGTCACGGCCGTCGTGGCCTGCTCCTCCGCCGCCGCACCGAGGCTCGTCGCCCAAGTCAAAGCGGCCGTCGATCTCGGCGTTTCGAACGTTCATTACGACGGCTTTCTCCCCAGCACGGCCGCCGCCGTGTCGCCGTCCTTCCGGTGGGCCAGCCCGCGCACGCTGGTAGTGGCCAACGGCTCCTACCTCCGGTTCGCCAGCGGCAATCGCAGCCTGCAGGCCAACATGTCCGGTTCGCTCTTCAGCGCCCCGCTGGGCCGTTGGACAGGAGAGTTGTCCGCCCTCGCCGGCGCGAGCCAGTACCGGGACTTCACCGGGTTCTCGCATGCGCTCCTGACCGGCCGACTGCACCTGGACGGTGTAGCCAACGGAGCGTGGATCGGGGGCACCGGCGGCACCACGTCCTTCGTGAACGCGCAGCGTCCCGTCGCCGCGCTGCTCGCGGGCCTGTGGCGGAGACAGTTCACCGCTATCTGGATGGTCAACGCGAGCTATTCGAGGGTCGGGGACAGCGCCTATACGGATGTCGAAGGAGCGACGCGCGCAGCGCGCGGCCACTTCACCTTCGACGGGTCGCTCGGCGCGCGGGTGTGGAGCCGGGGCGGCGGCCATGGAGTGTATGGAGAGGCCAGCGGGAGCTACGCGGTGGCTCCGTGGATCGCCCTGGTTCTGGCCGGTGGACGGTACCCGACCGATCCGACGCGCGGCAGCGTCGCCGGACGGTACGTGACGCTGTCCCTGCGACTGACCACCCTACCGAGCCGCGCCTCAACACCGCCGCTCACGCTGCCGCGGCCGGTGGTCCATCATTCTGCTCCGGACTCCGAAGATCCACCTGCGGTGAGCGCCGAGCTGCGGGACGACGGCGGATTCGTGATCCATGCCGCGGCACGAACGGTGGAGATCGAAGGGGACTTTACCGACTGGCAGCCGCTCACGCTCTCGCAGCGCGACCTCGCGGCATGGACGCTACCGATGGCGCTCGCGGCAGGGACCTATCGCTTCAGCATCCGTATCGACGGCGGTGAATGGTTCGTCCCGGCCGGTGTCACGCGAGTGCCGGATGATTTCGGATCTGGTATGGTGGGCTTGCTGACGGTGCCCTAGCGCTTCCCGTTCGCCAACCGCTTCGCCTCCGGCTGGCGCCGCAACGCCTGCATCGCCACGACCCCGAGAATAGGTCCTGGAGCGAGTGCCGTCATGCTCCAGCGCCAGCCGATTCTGTCCGCCAGGAGCGGCAGCAGCGAAATCGTCACGGTCGTCAGGAGAAAGCCGAAGCTCGTCTGCAGCGTCAACGCGGTGCCGACGTACTCCTTCGGTGCCAACTCGCTGACGGCGGTCGAGAACTGCGCCGAGTCGGCGACGACGGAAATGCCCCACACGATCAGCAGCGGAACAAGCCCGGTGAGCGGCCCGCCGAAGAACCACCCTGCCACGAGACAGCACAGCGCCGAGACCGCCATGGCGAGGCTGGTGATCGTCGTGCGCCCGAAGCGATCGGCGTACTTCCCGCCGAGCCAGCACCCTACTGCTCCACTGCCGACGACACTGAAGGTGATGAGCGCGGCGCGCGTGCGGACGTCGGCGCTGCTTTGCATACCGGCGAACCGCGCCGTCTCGCTCGCGGTCACGAACGCCGCCATCCACGTCCACATCGCGTACAGCTCCCACATGTGCCCGAGGTAGCCGAGGTTCGTGAACAGCACGGCGCGGTCGCGCAGGATGCGCGGCGTCGCCGACCACGAGAACGGCGGCGACGGCGCGGCGTATGGTCCGTCGTTCGGGACGAGGCGCACGAGCATCGCGCCGGCGAACGCCGACGCCGCAGCGACGAGGAGAACGGCGCGCCAGTGACCCGGGGGTACGAGCCAGCGCACGAGGTGCGGGGCGGCCGACCCCAGCGTCAGCGCGCCGACCAGTACCCCGATCGCCCAGCCGCGGGCGTCCCGGAACCACCCCGCGGCGATCTTCATCCCGGGCGGGTAGACGCATGCCAGCGCGGCGCCCGTGATGAAGCGGAAGGTGATGCCGACGGCGCCGCTGGGAGAGAACGCCACCGCGATGGTCGCGAGCGCGGCCAGGATCGCCGATGCCGACACCAGCCGCCGCGCCGACCACATGTCCGACAGCGTCAGAATCGCGGACACGAGTGCGCCCGCGACGAAGCCGACCTGCACGGACACGGTGAGCCCGGCGGTACCCGCGGCGCCAAGCTGCCACTGCGCGGCGAGCGCGGGGGCGACGGCCGAGGCGCTGAACCAGGGCGCCATGGCGAGCAGCTCCGCCATGGCCAGCACCGCGAGCACGCCGCGGGCGGTCAGAGCCCGGTGGGGTGGTCGAGAAAGACCCAGGGGATCGCGAATGTCGCGCTCAGATGATCGGCCAGCGCACGCACTCCGAACGTCTCGGTCGAATAGTGACCGCCGTAAAAGACGTTGAGGCGCAGCTCTTCAGCGTCGAAGTAGGTGTGGTGATTGCCTTCACCGGTGATGTAGGTGTCGAGTCCAGAGGTCCTGGCCTCGGGCATCAAGGAAGCGGCAGCCCCGGTCACGATGCCGATCCGTTTGGACTTCTCGGGTCCGAACAACATGCGCTTGGGTGGCGCGCCGAGCACATCGGCGAGGCGATCACCCAGGTCATCGCGCGAGATGTCGAGCTCGCCGCGCACGCCGATCGGTTGCCCATGCCACATCCCGAACGGCTCCGTGTTGGCAATCCCCAACCGCCGCCCCAGGACTGCCGCGTTCCCGAGCTCCGCATGACAATCGAGCGGAAGATGGACACTGTACAGCGCGACGCCGTGCCGCACGAGCTCGGAGAATCGCTCGAGGTAGGAATCGCCCGGCCCCTTCCGGCTCCAGGACAGTCCGTGATGCACGATCAGAAAATCGGCGGTCTCGGCGATGGCGTGCTTGACGGTCGCTGCGGTGAGATCGACGGCGGCGGCGATGCGGGAGACGCTCCCCGCGTTAGCGACCTGGAGTCCGTTCTGAGCCTCAGGGTAATCCTGAATGTCGCGCACGTTGAGGAGATCGTCGCAGTAGCGGACGATGTCGCCGAGCAGCATGGAGTTAGGTAGTGGAAGCAGTAATCGGACGTTGGACAGTATTAAAACAATATCATGACACCATAGACACATCACTAGTGCGCATAAGCTGACGAATGGAACCCCATCCATCGTCTCCCCAAGCACTTAGCAAATCCACATTCCGCGTAGACAAGCTGTGGACAAACTCTCGCTTCTTCACCTCGCGGCCGCGCCCTCGGTGACTCCCTCACTCATGCGCAATACGCCGTTGATCTCGCCTCCTTCCTGCACCAGGAGCCGGCGCGTGGAGATGTCGCCGTGCACCAGGCTGGTCGTCTGCAGCTCGACGCGCTCCGAGGCCTGAATGCTGCCCCGCACTTCGCCGCCGATGATCGCTTCGCGGGTGACGACGTCGCCTTCGACGAGCCCGCCCTTGGCCACGAGCACCTGGCGACCGGCCTGCACCGTCCCAACGACCGTTCCTTCGATCTTCACCACGCCTTCGGCGGAGATGTCCCCCACCACCCGCATCCCCGACCCGATGATCGACAGCCCTGCCTCGGCGGCGGAGAGTCCAGATTTCTCGGTGAACATCGCCATCTTCAGTTCCCCTGTTTGACGAGCGTGAGCGGGTCGAGCGACAGGCCCTGACGCCGGATTTCGAAATGCAGATGCGGCGCAGTGGAGCGTCCCGAGTTGCCGGTCAGGGCGATCACGACGCCCGCGCTGACGGTGTCATTCTCATGTACCAGAACGCGCGAAGCATGACCGTACATGGTTTCATATCCGTCGGGATGGCGCAAGAGGACGAACATCCCATAGTCGGCGTCGGCCCCGGCAGCAGCCACCGTTCCGCCGCCCGATGCCCGGATCGGCGTCCCGATCGGGGCCGCGATATCGATCCCCGGGTGGGCTTCGCCCTGCGCGTCCCCCTCCCCTACTCTGCCGCGGGTTACGAAGCCGTCGAGATCTCCCAGGGGCCAGTGCTTCGGCAGGGAAGGGCCGATCTCGTAGCGCTGGATTCCGGCTGGAGCGGCCCGCACCGGGACCGCGTGCATCAGCACCACCGCCGTCGCGCCGGCTCCGGTGTCGCGCGGCGCCCGGCCGCCGAGCAGCTGGCGCAGCGACTGATAGTTCGCCTCGGCGCGATTGAGTGCGGCGGCGAGCTGCTGCACGCGACCGTTCTCTTCCCGCAGCCGGGCGACCTCGCGATCGAGCTGGTGCGCGCGCGCCGCGGCCCGGAAGATCGGACCGGCGAAGGCGAAGAACCCCATGATCGCCAGTCCGGTTCCGAGTGCACCCCATTTCGCCACCGAGAATGCCCACATTGGCAACCGGTACTGTTTCGAGGCGAGGTCGCCGTCTTTGTGGACGACGATGGTGACGCCACGCGGCTTCGCCTTCATCCGTCGAACGGGCTCCCGAGAATCAACTCGAGGATCCGCGCCAGGTCGTCGTTCGAATAGAACGCGACGTGCAGCTGGCCCTTGCCCTTGGCGCGCAGCGTGACGCGCACGTCGGTGCCAAGCCGGCGGCGCAGCGCGTCTTCGACGCGACGTACCTCGGGCGCCGGGGCGAGTCCGCGCTTGAGGCGTGGCCGCCGCTCGGGCGCGCGCCCGCCGCGCACGCGGTCTTCGACGTCGCGCACCGACAGCCCCTGCGTCGTCGCCTCGCGCGCCAGCGCCGTCACGGTGCGCGGGTCGTCGAGCGCGAGCAGCGCGCGCGCGTGGCCGACGCTCAGATGACCGTCGTGCAGCATCTGCAGCACGGCGTCGGGGAGCTTGAGGAGCCGCAGGGCATTGGCCACCGTGGAGCGATCGCGACCCACGGCGATGGCGACGTCCTGCTGGGTCAGCTCGAATTCGGCAATGAGACGCTCGTAGCCGCGCGCCTCGTCCACCGGTGAGAGATCGTCCCTTTGCAGATTTTCGATCAGAGCGAGGGTCAGCACGGTGCGGTCGTCGACATCGCGCCGCACCGCGGGGATCTTCTCCCAACCGAGCGCCTGGCAGGCCCGCAGCCGGCGCTCGCCGGCGATCAGCTCGAAGCCCGACCCCCCCGGGGCGGGGCGCACCACCACCGGCTGCAGCAACCCGGCCTGCTGGATCGACGACTTCAGCTCCTCGAGCGCCGTGGGGTCCACCTCGCGGCGTGGCTGCAACGGGTTCGGGCGGACGTCTTTGACCGGTAGCTCGACGAGACTCCCTTCGCGCTCCGCTTCTTCGCGCGTGGGGCCGAGCAGGGCTTCGAGCCCGCGACCGAGACGGCGGCGACCAGCAGCGATCTCCGTCATGCGACCTCCGGTTGAGCGGTCGGTTCCCGCGTGACGCCGGGCGCGCCGCGCTCGACGCGGCGAATCAGCTCCTGGGCGATGGCGAGGTAGCTCTTGGCTCCGACCGATTGCACGTCGTACAGGAGAATCGGTTTTCCGAAGCTCGGCGCTTCCGCCAGGCGGACGTTGCGCGGAATCGTGACGGCGAACATCCCCGCGCCGAAGTACTCCTTCGCTTCATCGGCGACCTGGCGGGAGAGGTTGAGGCGGGCGTCGTACATCGTCAGCAGCACGCCGTCGATGGCGAGCGACGGATTGAAGTTACGTTGCACCAGCTTGATCGTGTTCAAGAGCTGCGACAGCCCCTCGAGCGCGTAGTATTCGCACTGGATCGGAATCAGCACGCCGTCGGCGGCGGTGAGGACGTTGAGCGTGAGCAGGCCGAGCGACGGGGGGCAATCGATGACGATGTACTGGTAGTCGTTCTTGACGTCGGCGAGGGCGCGCCGCAACACCGTTTCCCGTCCCGAGCGATTGACCAGCTCCAGCTCGGCGCCGACCAGGTCCTGCGTGGCAGGAACGACGTCGAGAAAGGGAAAGTGCACCGCACTCACCCGCGTGCTCGAGAGCGGCTGACCGTCGAGCAACGCATCGTAGAGCGAGCGCTCGAGCGCCGTGCGATCGATTCCCACACCGCTCGTCGCGTTGCCCTGCGGATCGGCATCGATCAGCAGCGTCTTGCGCTCGGCGGTCGCGAGCGACGCGGCGAGGTTGACGGCCGTTGTCGTCTTGCCGACGCCGCCCTTCTGGTTCGCGACTGCGATAATACGAGATGGCATATAAGTTCTTATATCACAATAAGTTATACTGTTGGTGTCGTAAGGTGTTGTCGGATAATCTAATGGGGAATGGCGTACACGCAACGTAATGGTTGGAGTTTCACGTGAAACCGAGTTCCGGGAGACAGTTTCACGTGAAACGTGCTATGCGACCCGTCGTCTCCAGCGGATCGTTTCCATGACCAGGTTGTGCAGATCGCTCGGCGAGACACCCGGCACGCGCGCCGCCTGCGCGAGTGAAGTTGGCCGAATCCGCTCCAGCTTCTGCCGCGACTCCGTCGAGAGACTCACGAAATTCGAGTAGGGAAGGTCGAGCGGCAACGTAAACGAGGCGAGCTCTGCGAGCCGACTCGCCGCATCCCGCTCGCGCGCCAGGTATCCGTCGTACTTCAGCTCAATTTCCGCTGCGGCGGTGGCCTCAGTGTCGGCTCCGTCCTTCACTCCCGCCGATTCGAGCAACGCGGCGAGGGACACATGCGGCCGCCGAGCGACGGCAGCGATGCGCTCGGGAGCTGCGAGGGCGCTGCCGCTTGCCGCCAAGGCGGCCTGAGCCTGGTCGGGCGTGATCGTCGTCTCACGCGCGAGCGCGAGAACTCTTTCTTCTTTATCGAGTCGAGCAGTTGCCGTGCGTCGCTCTTCGTCGGTCAGAAGACCGAGCCGCTCGGCGAGCGGGAGCAGACGACGCAGCGCATTGTCCTGGCGCAGCAGCAAACGGAACTCGGCTCGCGAAGTGAACAGGCGGTAGGGCTCGTCGACGCCGCGGGTGACGAGGTCGTCGACCAGCACGCCGATGTAGGCATCGTCGCGGCCGAATACGACGGGCTCCTGCCCGCGCAGCCGTCGCACGGCGTTGATCCCGGCAACCACTCCCTGGCCGGCCGCCTCTTCGTATCCGGTCGTCCCGTTGATTTGACCCGCGAAGAACAGGCGCTCGACCGCCTTCGTCTCGAGCCACGGCGTCAGCTGGTTGGGGGGATAGTAGTCGTATTCGATCGCGTAGCCGGGTCGCGTCATCAGCGCGCGCTCGAGGCCGGGTACCGCATGCAGGAATTCGAGCTGGACGTGGACCGGCAGCGAGGTCGACAGCCCGTTCACATACAGCTCGTGTGTGTCGAGCCCCTCAGGCTCGAGGAAGATCTGATGGCGGGCGGCGTCGGGGAACTTGACGATTTTGTCCTCGACCGACGGGCAATAACGCGGGCCGCGGCCGGAGATGGCGCCGCCATACAGCGCCGACTCCTTGATATGCGCCTTGATGATCTCCTTCACCGGGGCACCCGCCCAGGTGATCCAGCACGGCACCTGCCGCGGCAGATCGGCGCGCTCGTAGAAGGAGAAACGGTAGCCGTCATTCTCCCCGTCTTGTCGCTCCACCTTGCTCCAATCGACGGAGCGTCCGTCCACGCGGGGCGGGGTCCCTGTCTTGAAGCGCGATACTGTAAGCCCAATATCCTCAATAGCTTGCGCCATTTCCATCGACGGCTGATCGCCCGCCCGGCCCGCCGCGATCTGCGTGTCGGTCCCGAGATGGATGCGGCCCCGGAGGAACGTGCCGGCGGTGATGATGACGGCGCTCGCCAGGTAACGGCGGCCGTCGGTCGTTTCGACGCCCTGCACGCGCGCGTGATCGACGAGGAGTCGCGCCGCCATTCCCTGGGTCAGCTCGAGCGACGGCAGGCGCTCGAGCAGGGCGCGGACGGCGCGGCGGTACAGGGTCCGGTCTGCCTGGGCGCGGGGCGCCCAGACGGCGGGACCCTTGGAGCGGTTCAGCATGCGGAACTGGATCGTGGCGCGATCGGCGGCGCGGCCGATGATACCGCCGAGGGCGTCCACCTCGCGCACGACGGTGCCCTTGGCGATCCCGCCGATGGCCGGATTGCAGCTCATCTGGCCGATGGTGTCGAGGTTCGAGGTCAGCAACAGCGTGCGCGCGCCGAGGCGGGCGGCGGCAGATGCAGACTCGGAACCGGCGTGGCCGGCGCCGACGACGATTACATCGTAGGGAACAGACATGAGGAAAAGCTAGTGAAGCAGGCAAGACAAAGGCTAGACGCAGCAGACGCACCGGGGAAAACAGCTAATGGGACTTGGGATCTCTCGTTGAGGCGTCGCTGATCTTTCTCAGCAATCCGAACAGGGTTTTGCTCGTTTCCACGGCCAGAGCTTCCAGCCGCCCATAGTCGGCAGGCTCCAAGTATCCGACGTCGCGAGCTATCTCGAGGGCTGTCTGAAGCTCCGCGAGCGATGCCCAGGCGGTGTCGAGGTAGCGGCGGTAATCCCGCGTCCCTCGGCGTGTGCTCCCCTCCGCAATGTTGAGTGGGATGCTATAGCAGGCGCGACGCACCTGATCCGCGAGGTTGCTCTGTTCGAAGTCGGGGAATGTGCGACACACTTTGACGCACTCGACTGCAAGTCGCTGCGAGTGTTGCCACGCCTTCAGTTTCTGGTGGAGCGGCATGCCAGAAGCTTAGGAGCAACTAGAAGGGGTACGTCATCCTAATCATGCGAGACGTACCCCATCACTGCGTTGATGAACTGCTGTTACTGAACCTGTTCTCCCCGGTGCGTCTGTGCGTCTAGTCTCATGGACCGCCAGTCTCGTCTACCGTCTGCGTCGCTCTGCCGCTATTCGCTACGCTGAGCCCCGCCCGCGTCACACCCTTGCCGTCAGCGAGGACGATACTCGAAGCGCCGGCAGGCGTCAGGCCGAACACGGCGCGGCTCTGCCCGCCCTGATCCGCAAAGACGAGATTGATCGTGCCGTCCGTCAGCAGGCCGAGCGCGGCGCGCGGATGGCCGGCGCCATCCACGAGCGCCAGACCCGTCGAGCCGTCCTGGAGCACGCTCATGCGTGCACGGGGATTCCCCTTGTCATCCTGCAAGGCCAGCTGCACGCCGCCGTCCTTCGTGACCCCCCAGGTCGCCCGGATTCTGCCTTGCTCGTCCTGAAGCACGAAGCTGCGCGCCTGCACGACGGAGCCGGGCGCGGGGAGTCGCTGCGTGGCGAACATCACCACGACGACAGCCGTGAAGCCCAGCACGACGATTGCCCCCAACATGACGGACCACGCGAAGCGCCGCAGGCGCTGGTTCGCGACTTCCATGTCGCGCAGGGTCGTCTCGGGACTTTCGTGACTCGGGACTTCGAGTATACGGTCGCTCATATGCTCCTCGGGCACTCCAGGCATGTCGATAAGGTGATCCCGCACGTCACAGGCGTGTGGACGCGTCGAGGAAGTACGAGTGACAGGCACGGTCCATGAGGTCGGCCGACAGCGTCGGCTCGACTTCGAGAAACCGCGCGAAGTCGCTCACGTGATCGATCAAATCCCGCGGGTGGCAGCCGCGCGGAGCGATACCCCGGGCGTCGTAGAAATCGCGGTACACCTGAGCGACTGCCTCAGGCCGGTACGCCATCCCGCGAGCCGTCGCGTAGCGCCGGAAAATCTCCTCGTACTGCGCCCGAGAGGGGCTGTTCACCCGCACCTTGTAATGAATGCGCCGGAGGAAGGCCTCTTCGACCAGGTCGCTCGGTTCGAGGTTTGTCGCAAAAATGAGCAGGCTTTCGAACGGCACCGGAAATTTCGCCCCGGTGTGCAACGTCAGAAAGTCGATCCGCTTCTCGAGCGGCAGGATCCAGCGGTTGAGCATTTCGCGAGGCGGCACGCGCTGCCGGCCGAAGTCGTCGATGATCAGCACGCCGCCGTTCGCTTTCACCTGGAACGGCGCCTGATACATCTTGGTGTCCCGATCGTACTGCAGATCGAGCTGCTCCAGCGTCAGCTCCCCGCCCGTCAGCACGACTGGCCGCGCCACGCGAGCGAATCGCCGATCGTAGTTCGGTATGTCGCGGAGCCACTCCGGCTCGGCGGCCGGACCGTCTCCGGCGCCTTCTGCAACGGGGCGATGGTAGACCGGATCGTACACCTGCATGATCTGGCCGCCGATATCCACCGCGTGCGGGATGAAGAAGGATCCGCCGAGCAGACTGGCGAGCACCTCGGAAATCACGGTCTTGCCGTTGCCGGAGTCACCGAAGATGAACAGGGATCTCGCGGAATTGACGGCCGGTCCGAAGTTCTCGATGAACTCGGGATCGAGCACCATGTGTCCGAACGCTGCGCGGAGACGCTCCCGGGTCACCTGCACGTTGCGGATCGATTGCTGCTCCATCCACGCGCGGTAATATTCGAGCGGCACCGGTGCGGGACCCACGTACTGGCCGGACGCCATTGCCTCCAGCGCGCGCTCGGTGCCGTTGCTCGTCAGATCGAAGACGTATCCCCCGCGCCCCGCGCCCGCCGTGCGCTTGACCTCGATGAGCCGCTGGTGTTGCAACACCATCAACAGCTCGTCCACGATCGGGAACGGCAGGCACACGGCATCGACCAGCATCTGCCCGCTCAAGGCTCCGCGGACGTGGAGTGTTTTGAGCAGGAGCTCGGTAATCGCTTCGGGCGTCAGCCCCGTGTCCGAGATCGATTCAGGAGCGAATGGACTCGCGGGTGCGCTTGCAACGGTAGCGGTCACGCAGCCTCCGGATTTGAGCGCCACTGCAATGCATCACCGGTCTGCGTCTCCGTGGACCGCAGCGTACCCGCCGGCACCTCCAGGGCGACGACGGCAGCTCGATGCCACCGCGACCGCGATCCCGGCGCCAGGTGATGGTAAGTGGCTACGACACCGCCCCAGCGATCCACGAATGCGACATCGATCGCGTAGCGCATGCCGATCATGTGAACGGCGCGGCAGGGCACCAGCAGGAGTCCCTCCCCCTGCACGAGTGGCCGCCGGCCGAGCAAACCGAGCAACCGCGACCACCAGCGGTTAGCGAGCCGCGCCTGCGCGGCGACGCAGCTGCCGCGCGTGAGGTTGGTCACGGTGAGCGAATGACTCATTTCATCCCGAGCAGGGTGCGGTAAATCTCCACCATCGCCGGCCCGAGAATGACGACAAAGAGCGCGGGGAAAATGCAGCACGCCAGCGGGAAGACGAGCTTGATGGTCGTCTTGGCCGCTGCCTCCTCGGCGCGCTGCCGGCGCTTGGTCCGCAGCGTGTCCGAGTGCACACGCAGCGCCTGGGCGATCGACGTGCCGAAGCGGTCGGTCTGGATCAGCATCGCCGTCAACGACCCGATATCGGCCACGCCGGTGCGCTTGGCGAGGTTCTTGAGCGCCTCGTCGCGCGGTACGCCGGCACGGATCTCGAAGTTCACGAGCGAGAATTCCTCGCTGGTAAGACGGCTCACGTGGCGGATCTCCTCGGCGACTCGGACCAGCGCCTGGTTCAGCGCTAACCCCGCTTCGACGCAGACGATCAGCAGGTCCAGCGCGTCCGGCAGGGTCCGCTGCAGATCCTTCTGGCGCCGCCGCGCGCGCCCACCGACATGGACCGCGGGACCGACAAACCCCAGCACCGCGCCCCAGGCACCCGCGACGATTGACTTCAGCGCGTCCGCCCCGAGCAGCTTCACCAGCAGGAACAGCCCGATCCCGAGACCCGCGGTCAGCAGCACGCGGGCGCCCCAGTAGATGGGGACGACGCCCGGCTCGCGGTACCCGGCGTGGATCATCAGCTCCTGGAGCTGGCTGGTGCGAACCGGGTCTTTCTGCTCGACCTTCTCGCCCACGAACGTGAGTACTGCCTTGAGCTCTCGCGAGCGCCGCTGCCGCCCCTCTTTCTGGATACCATCGTCGGAGGCTGCAATACGCTCCAGCTCCGCGAGCTGCCGGGCCACGGCGCGAGGCCGGGTCGGAATGAGGCGCGCCACGAGCGTCACCGCAAATGCGACCGCGAGGCCGAACAACGCTGCCACCAGATAGGTCACGCCTGGCTCCTCAGATCTCGATGTCCACGATCTTGCGGATCCAGAAGTAGCCGAGGATCTGCAAAATCACCGCGAGAATCAGGAAATACCGCGCGATCGGGTCGAAGAACAACGTGATCATGTACGGCCGATTGATGAAAAACAGGGCCGACCCGACCGCAATGGGCAGCAGCGCCAGCACGATGCCGCTGAACCGCCCCTGGGCCGTGTAGACGCGGAGCTGGCGCCGGATCGTGAACCGCTGCCGGATGACGTACGAGATCTTGTCCAGCACCTCGGCGAGGTTGCCGCCGACATCGCGCTGCACCAGAATCGCCGTGACGAGAATGCGGACGTCGATCAGGTTCACGCGATCGCACATGCCGAGGATCGCATCCTCGAACGGCATGCCGAAACGCTGCTCCTCAAAGACGCGCCGCAGCTCTCCAGAGAGCGGCTCGGGCGTCTCTTCACTCGCCATCTTGAGACCCGCCGAAAGCGGATGCCCGGCGCGCATCGCCCGGCCGATCAGATCGATCGCCTCGGGGAGCTGCTCCTCGAGCGCCGCGAGGCGCCGCTTCACCTTCCGCCGGATATGGAAGTAGGGGAGTGACCCCGCGACCGCCGCCGCCAACAGCACGGCGGGGAGGACGGGGAACACCACCGCCATCACGAGCGCCGCCCCCATGGCGAGGCCGACGGAGATCATGATGAAGCTCTGGGGCGTCCACTGGACCGCGGCCTGTTCGAGCGAGCCCTTGAGGCCGCGGAGCTGCGGGATCCGCTCCGTAATCGCCTTCATCCATTTCGCTTCGGCGTCCTGCACCTCGCGCAACACGGCCGACGGACCGGCGGCGATGGCGGCGCCGAAGTCCCGCAGCTGCCCGACGGCGATGCGCCGCTGCCGCAGCTCGCCGGCCCACTGCACGACGAGCGCTATCGCCACCGTGCCCAGCGAGACTGCGGCGAAGATGAGGATGGCGGGTCCCCAGAGGCCTACCATCGGGGGGGCTCCGCGGCGGCGCGCTCCCCGATGGGGGAGAACAGCGCGTTGGGAAGCTCGATACCCCAGGCGGCGAGGCGCTCCGTAAAGCGGGGGCGAATGCCGGTCGCCTTGAACCGGCCGATCACGCGGCCGTTGGAGTCCACGCCCTGACGTTCATAGACGAAGATGTCCTGCATCGTGATGATATCGCCTTCCATCCCCACGATCTCGGACACCTGCATGAGCTTGCGCGTGCCGTCGGTGAGGCGGCTGATCTGGACGATGACGTTGACCGCCGAGGCGATCTGCTGGCGCATCGCCCGGTCGGGCAGATTGAGGTTCGCCATCGAGATCATCGTCTCGAGGCGGCTCAGCGCATCGCGCGGGGAATTCGAGTGGAGCGTGGTCAAGCTGCCGTCGTGGCCGGTGTTCATGGCCTGCAGCATGTCCACCGCTTCCGCGCCGCGGCACTCGCCCATCACGATGCGGTCGGGCCGCATCCGCAGCGCGTTGATGAGCAGCATGCGCTGCGGCACCGCGCCCTGGCCCTCGATGTTGGCCGGCCGCGTTTCCAGTCGCACCACGTGCGGCTGGCGCAGCTGCAGCTCGGCCGAATCCTCGATCGTCACGATCCGCTCGTCCTCGGGGATGTACGAGGACAGGATGTTGAGCAGCGTCGTCTTTCCCGCGCCGGTCCCGCCGGAGATGAGGATGTTGAGGCGCGCCTTGACGATGCCCTGCAGCACCTGGACCATGGGCGGGGTGATACTCTCCAACCGCACGAGATCCTCGCCCGACAGGGCATCGCGCTTGAATTTCCGGATCGAGAGGTGCGGTCCGTCGATCGCCAGCGGCGGAATGATGGCGTTGACGCGCGAGCCGTCCGGGAGCCGCGCATCGACCATCGGCGAAGAGTCATCGATGCGGCGGCCGACGGCCGACACGATCCGGTCGATCACCTGCAGCAGGTGACGGTCGTCCTGGAAGCGCACATCGGTGTGCATCAGCTTCCCGTGACGCTCGATGATCACCTGGTCGTGCGTATTGACGAGGATATCGGCCACGTCGGGGTCCTGCATCAGCGTCTCCAGCGGACCGAGCCCGAAGATCTCGTCCACCACCTGGCGCACCAGCTGGTCGCGCTCGCCGAGGTTGAGCGGCAGCTGCTCCTGCGCGACCAGGTCCTGCACGACCTTCGCGATGGCGCTGACTACCTCGTCGCGCTCCAGCTTGTCGAGATTCGACAGGTTGAGGCGCTCGAGGATGCGGCGGTGCACCCGCGTCTTGATCTGTGCGAAGTTGGCTGCGCCCTCGCCGGCCGTGCGGGCCGCCTCGGGACTGATGGGCGTTTCCCACGGCATCGAGCGGCGCTTGCCGTCGTTCCCGTTGCCGGAGGCCGGCGGGGCGGCGAAAGAAGCCGAGCTGCGTCGTCCGTCGCTGGTCATGAGTCCTTCTCATCGGGCCGCCGGCGGAGGCGACCGAGAATTCCCAACAGCCGGGCGCCGCTCGCCCGCCCGGTACCGCCCGCCGCCGAGACACCGGCCAATTCCGCGCCGAGTGCCTGGAGGTCGCGAGCGTACTTCGATTTCCCGCCGTTCCCGGCTACCGGAGCTCCCGAGTTGATGGAACGGCTCACCGTCTCGTAATCGTTGCACAGGGTCCAATCGGCCTTCAGCCCGACCGTCTTGTGTACGTCCTCGAGGGACAGCAGATCGTCGGGGTGATAGCGGTTGATCACCAGCCGCAGCCGCTCCCGGTCCTTGCCGGCCACCCGCTCGAGCAGCGGCAGGCAGCGCTGCAGATTCCGGAGCGACGGGACATCGACGGTCGACACGAGCAGGATGCGGTCCGCCTCTTCGAACGCGGCGACCGAATCGAGCGAAAACGATTTCGGCGTGTCGACTACTATGTAGTCGTACTGGCGCTTGAGGTAATGCAGGATTCCGCGGATCTGGTCGTGGCCCGCCGCGTCCACCGTCTCCGGGTGGAATGGCGCGGACAGGAAATCGACACCGGACTCATGGCGCTCGATGTACGTGGCCAGCAGACCCGCGTCGATGCGGTAGAAGTTCTGTACCAGATCGACCAGGCTGTAGCGCGGCCGCGCGCCAAGCTGGACCGCCACCTCTCCCAGCTCGAGGTCGAGATCCACGAGCAGCGTCTTCTTGCCGGTGAGGCGGTGCAGCACGATGGCGAGGTTGGTCGCGACCGACGTCGTCCCCGCGCCGCCCTTCGGGCTGAACACCGCATACAGCTGGCCGGGATCCCGGCTCGTCGCCGTCCACCCCAGCCGGCGGGCAGCACGCTCCAGCGCGGCTTTCGCCGCGTCGTCGCCCAGGGGCTTGGGGAGATACTCCACGATCCCGGCGCGCATCGCGTCGAGCAGCTCCTGCGACGACAGCGCGGGGCCGGTGGCGATGATGAGGCGCTGCGGACCGCCATCCATGAGGAAGCGCGCCAGCCCGATCGCCGTGGGGACGTCGGCATCGAAATCGAGGAACACGAGCTGGGGATCAACGTGCCGCAGCTGCGTGATCTGCTCTTCGCTGATCTCGCCGAACGGCACGGCGATCTCGACGGAAAACTCGAGCCCGCGACCGTCCAGGGCGAGTAAGCGACGCAACGACTCCCGCACCGCCGCGTCCGTGGAAATCAAAGCACTACGCACGTATCCGTCTCCAGTCCGAGCCTGGTTTACTTGACGAGTTTCAGAGTCTTGACGAGCGAACCCGTCACCGGCCCCTGGTCGGTGCCGGAGACGTAATACAGGAACCGGCCGACCACGGGATCCTTCTGTGTCTTCTGCGACTCGATGAACATGAGCGCGAAGTTGTTGAACTTGATCGTCGTCATCCCCGACCCGGTGATCTGCCCCGGCGCGAACAGCGCGAGCTTGACGACGCGCGGGCTGTTCATCCAGCCGCTGCCGAAGGTGGAGTTTTTCACGCTCTGCGTGGACGCGTCCCAGACGGCGTTGGGATCGTCCTTGATCAGCTCGTCCACGCCCTGGGCCGTGGGCCCGACCATGTTGCCCGTCTTGATGGGATATGGCTTCCCCAGCTCAACGGTCGAGTTGTTACAGCTGCAGATGTCGTTACGGTACGCCGAGGCGCCCCCGCCGGTGCCCCCTTTACAGGGCACTTCGCTTGGATCGGACGGGATCTGCCACGGATAGAAAACGCCCGGGTTTGCGACGTACGGAGAATTCGGATCCTGCGCCTTGATGTTGATCTGGCGTCCGAAATCGTTGGTGGAGCCGGGCGAGCTCGAATTGCGGAACCCGCTCCCGTACCCGGTGGCCGTCGCCCCGTTGGTGCCGTTGAAGGCCTCGTAGCGATCCCCGGGATTGTCGCCGAACGTCCACTGCTCCCCATTGTCCATCACGCGGTCACCGTTCTTGTCGCTGTTCGCGTCGGACCACATGTCGGGGAGTGCGAACGGCTTGAGGCACTTGGCCGCCCCAGCCTGGATTGCCTGCGCAGCCGCGAACGCGGCGATCGGCACCGTGCGAATGCCCAGCACACGCGCGAAATACGTCCGAACGGAGTCGCGATGCACGTACACGCCGACCTTGCCGCTATCCTGCAGCACCGTAATCGCGACGTTGGCGGAGTCGATCGGCCCGTTTTGGAACGTATTGCGTTGGGCGTACTCGAGCGCCCGCTGGTGCGCCGGCGTCACCGCTGCCGCGGCGGAGTTGTCGAGAAACG
>Ga0126383_10000890_pt1 | contig 17599 bp, 16 predicted proteins | sample PanSoiMetPlot_35_FD_96882 | JGI IMG/M metagenome (GOLD analysis project Ga0126383, IMG submission 96882) | Tropical forest soil microbial communities from Panama - MetaG Plot_35 | ecosystem: Environmental > Terrestrial > Soil > Tropical forest > Bulk soil | place: Panama | collected 2016-02-17
GACCGCCAACATCTTCGATCACGAGAAGCGGAAACGGTCGTTCGAGATCGTCGCGGATGTGGCAATGACAAAGTTGCCGAGCAGGAGAGGTTGACCGATGCAAGCGATCTGCTCGCTCCGCGCAACAAGACGACGGGAGGCGTGTTATCGAGCGCCTCGACCGGAATGATCGCGCCGTCGAACCGCCACCTGCTCTGTGAAGGCGATTTGAAGGGGCATTTCGCCCAGGCTGCGGGCGCTGCGGGGATATCGGCAACTCGAGCCGCAGATCCGCACTTTGTGCGAAGCGGCGTACTTCACCGGTCTGCGCAAGGCGAGGATACTGTAGGAGTAAGCAACACGGCGGTGGATCGAGCCCGACAGGAACCGCAGGTGTGAGGCGGGAACGGTTCAGTGCTTTTCCTTGTGCCGGCACACATATTGGAAACAGTGAGGGCTTAAAAACGGCGACGGCGCCGAGGAGCGTCCTCGACGCCGTCTGAGACAGGAGAAAACGATGCAGTACCATCGTCGGCTCCTGCTTAGGATCGTAGTGGTCTTGACCGTCAAGATCAAGATCAGAGCACCTCGTAAGTAGGAGCGGGAGCCGGATTGCGCACGCAATCCGGCTCCTCTCCTGTCCTGGATTACGGGAGGACTGCTCTCTAAATCGTGCGGCCGCGCAATTCGTTGTTGGTGCGACGGTCGCCGCTGAGCCAGCGGGCCAATTCGCTGTGGGCGTCGGCGCGGCGCAGCGCATCGATCTCGGCGACGTCTTCCGGGTCCTGCGTGAACTCGACGATCAGCCCGTCTGGCGACGACACGTAGATCGATTTGCAATAGCCGTGGTTGGTTTCGCGATACTTTTCCCCGGCCCGCTCCATGCGTCGCTTCAGCTCCTCGTAGGTTTCCGGCTCGGCCTTGAAGGCGATGTGGTCGTAGCGGCCGATCTTGGCGGGCTTTTCGGCCCGGGTCATCTCGTAGAGCTCGGGATCGGCGAACTGGAAAAAGGCGAGCGCGCCCCCGTCGGCCATGCCGAAAAAGGTGTGGCAGAACTCGACCTCCCGCTGCACCTCGGCGCTGTAGTTCTTTTCGCACCAGGTCGCGACCAGAGGAATGCCGAGCAGATCCTCGAAAAACCGGCGGTTGGCTTCGTGGTCCTTCACGACAAAAGCGTTATGGTGCAGGCGCGACGGCAGGCGTGACAGCAGTCCGGTCGCCTTGCTTTCGATCGTATCCATATCAGCCCTCCCTTTCTGCTCGTGCGAGCCTACCACAAATCATCGCCGCATGTCGGATCTGACGGCTTCGCGTTTGGCGCGCGGCGTCGCAATGCTGCATCCTTGCGCCAATGTTCCGTCCACAGATAGGGGGGTGTTGTGAAAGTCAGCGCGATGATCCGGCTCAGCCCAGGCGCCGAGCCACACCCGCAGTTGCTGAGCCGCATGGCCAATTATGCGCGACGTATCGAAGCCAACGGGTTTCCGGGCATTTGGGTCGGGGATTCGATGGGCCGTGGCCGTCCTACCCTCGATCCGCTTACGGCATTGGCCGCGCTTGCCGCGGTGACCGAGCGGTCGAGCTCGGCATCGGTGTATTGCAGGTCTCGTTGCGCCACCCGATCGAGCTCGCCCACCGCGTGCAGTCGGTCCAGGCCTTGTCGGGCGGCAGATTGCGTCTCGGCGTCGGCAGCGGCTCGACGCGCGCCGATTTCGAGTTGCTCGGCGGCGATTACGACCACCGCTTCCGCACGTTGCGAAACTCGCTCGAGGTGATGCACCGGGTCTGGCGCGGCGAGCCGGTCAATGGCGGCACCTTGTCGATCTGGCCCGGCTGCGACGGCGGGCCGCCGATCCTGATGGGCGCCTGGCGCAGCCCGCGCTGGATCACCTACGCCGCGAAAGAATGCCAGGGCTGGACCCCATCCGGCCGGTTCAGCAGCTGGGAGGATCTCGAAGCCGGCATGCGGGTTTATCGCGAAACGGGTGGAACCAACGCCGTGCTCGCCAATGTCGGCGTCGATCTCGCCAACCGGCCCGAATCCGCCGAGCTCGCGGCGGCCACCGATGTGGCGCTCGCCTGTTCGCGCGACGAGGCGCGCCGCCGGGTGAAGCGGATGGAGCAGCTGGGCTTCGACGAGGTGCTTCTGGTTTCTCACTACAGCGCTCTCGAAGAGATCGAAGAGGTCCGCAGCTGGGTGGCTTGACAGCCTGAGCGACGAGCGCATGCTTCGCCTCGGGTTTCGATTTCAGCCGAGGCGCGCGACGTGATCAGTGCGGATCTGACCGGCAAGACGGCGCTCGTGACCGGGGCGGCCTCGGGTATCGGGCTCGCCGCGGCCGACATCTTCTCGCGCTGCGGCGCGACGGTGGCGCTCAACCACCTGCCCGACGACGTGCGCGGCCCGGACCAGGTCGCGCGGCTCAAGGCGGAGGGCCGGCGGGTCGTTGCAGCGGCGGGCGACGTGTCGCGGCCGGGCGAAGCCGAGCGGATGGTGGCGAGCGCGATCGACGAGCTCGGCCGGCTCGATTTTCTCGTCAACAATGCCGGCACACCGAACACCCCTGCGCCGATTCCGTTCTCCGACCTCGACGCGCTGACCGAGGATTTCTGGTCGAAAATCCTGACGACGAACCTGATCGGCCCGTTCCGCTGCGCCCATGCCGCAGTGGGGGCGCTGAAGGCGGCCCAGGGCGCGATCTGCAACACCGCCTCGATTGCCGGCGTGCAGGGCTCGGGGAGCAGCATCCCCTACGCGACGAGCAAGGCGGGGCTCATCAACATGACCCGCAGCCTCGCGCGTACGTTGGCGCCCGAGATCCGGGTCAATGCCGTCGCACCCGGCTTTGTCGACAGCCCGTGGAACAAGGACTGGCCGGTCGACCGCAAGACCGCCTCGATCGAGCGCACGCCTTTGAAGCGCGCCTGCAAGCCCGAAGACATTGCCGAGACGATCTTCTTCCTGTGCGCCGGGGGCGCGATGATCACCGGGCAGACGATCATAGTCGACGGCGGATTGACTTTGTAAGACGCACCACGCCGGAGACTCCCTCGTCCGTGCGGAGAGAGGGCAGGGGTGGGGGCCTTTACCCGGCTACGGCAGGCGCGCCCCCCGCCCACTGCATCGCGTAAGCCTTCTTAAGGGCCGCGGTCACTCTCGCGCTTAGCCCGGGCCTCGTGAACGGATCAAATCGACAACCGACCTTGCGCGTCGTCATCGGGCATCACTTCTGGCTCATCGGCGAGACCCTGGCTCATCTTCAGCCCGTCGCGATACAAGAATGGAACCCAAAACGTCGGCTGATCACGCGAACCTCGTGGCTGGAAAAAACCGATCTCTATCAATTTTTGAGCTCTCTCGGATGCCTCATTCCGGTTCATCTCCCATATAGATGTCAAACTTTCGAGAGTTTGCTCCGTCTTTTCGCCTGATAAACGCGAAATAAATTCTCTCAGATCCGGATGTTCGGCATATAATGTTTGCACCAATCGTGCCTCTGATACTGTTGGGAGGGCCTCTTTAAATACTGATCTATCAAATATCTGTTCATCGGGTGACGCCTCCTCGCCGCGTTCAAGCCGTTCGATTTCCTTTTCACGAATCGAAATAAGAAGATGAATTAGCTCTCTTGGAGCTGTTTTTACGGTGCCATCAGCACATCGACTGACATCCAATCGAACGTGGAAGGCTTTCGGGTACCCTGCTCAACCTGGGGCGGAAAAAAGCGATAGAATAGCTCATGCTGGGCGCTGAAATCGCGCAAGACCCCTTCACGATCTATGCCGAAGGCTCGAACTATGTGGTCGTTCTTTAATAAACGGCGTACGACCAAATTAAGCAGTGAAGGCGAGGCCCACTGCAAAACAACAAATTTTGTTATGTGACTTGCTTCGCGGAATCCGGCGTCTGTAATTCGCTCCCAGATGTCTGTTCGCAGGAAAATTTTAAGCTTGATAGCGTCATGGCCGCTCATATCACGGTACACTCTAAACAGAGCTCGCAGCGCGTTCCTCTCTAGCTCATTCGTCTCCGCAAAAGCGACGTCAAGACGATCCAGTAGAACCCACAGCTGATATCCGGCGTTTGTTAATGCGCTATTCGCTGACGCGATTAGACTGTCAACCGAAAGAAAGCCTCGTTGCCTAAGTTCAACGCCAGGCTCCCGAAAAGTAATTTTGCCGGAAAATGCTGGCATCCCGGTATTCGGGTCGAGAGTGAAACCACCTTCGACCGACTCGGCCCGAACGACACGACGTGCGTAGTCTAGGACCAGCCGGAGGGCTCCGCTCAGATCAAATTCGGGCTCCAAGAGGCCGGCGCCTTCCAGCGCGGAATAAACTCTTCGGGCGGCTTCGCCGGTCATCGCATATTCACGCATACGTTGAGCTATAAGAGTCAGTATATAGAGTTTCCACATGCCAACGAACTCAAGCTCGCTAGCAGGCGGATCTGCGACTAAGTCTTTGAATACTGGAGTTCCCCGTGGCCTTTCTGCGGCAACTAGCAAAATATTTCTGTCAAAAAAATCATCGACTTTACTCATCAACAGAGAATATATTGCGCTCTTCCCTGCTCCCTTCTCACCCCTGATCACATCGATCTCGCCCCTCGCAATGCGCGTCCATTGGTCGGTCTCGACGAAATACGTGGCCAGTTCAGAAGCTTCGTCCTCAGCGACGCGCGCTCCGAATGATGCCTGTTTCAGCAATTGGAGCTTGTCCATAGTTCATCCATTACGATCTTTGGCCCTTTATATTGGGTCGATCTCGAAGGTGGAGATTCATTCGCTAATTTCCAGCTACCCGCTAGGCGCGCTCGGGCGGGCGTAAGTGGGACCGGCGCTCCAGCAATCGGCCATTGAGACCAAATCCACTCTTGCCCTCGCTCGGCCTCTGGTCGCCGTCATCGGGCTTGCCACGCCGCCCTTGGTTCCATCCGAGGCTATTCCCGCTCGAGATGAAAACGCAGGGATCGACGAGTTGTCTCGGGTTGCAAACGGGTAGCAAACCAGCCACGGTCGGCCTATCTTCGAGCGATCGAGGAAGAGTGAAAATCCAACAACAGCTAAGGAACGCAACCCCAATGGACGAGCGGATCAAACTGGAGATCTTTACCGACTACGTCTGACCCTGGTGCTATCTCAGTACCGTGCGTATTGAAAAGCTCAAACAGACGTTCGACATCGACACGGTCCTGGTGCATTTCCCATTGCACCCGGAAACCCCCGCCGAAGGTCGCTCTATGGCCGAACTTTATGCTGGGCGTAATGTCGATCCCGAGGCGATGTATCAGCGCATGAAGGGCCTGATGGATGCCGAGGGACTTCCCTATGGCCGGCGCACCTACACCTATAACAGCCGGCTGGCGCAGGAGCTCGGCAAATGGGCCGACACGCAGCCGGGCGGCGCGGCGATCCACGACGCCTTGTACCGGGCGTATTTCGTCGACGCGCGCAATATCGGCAACCCGGACGTATTGGTCGACATTGCGCAATCGGTCGGTCTGCCGGCCGAGGAAGCCCGCCAGGTCTTGGCCGAGCGCCGCTTCAAGGAGGCGGTCGACGCCGACTGGGCGAAGTCACGGCAATGGGGTGTGACGGGCGTCCCGACTTTCGTCGCCGCCCGCTACGGCGTCGTCGGCGCGCAACCCTATGAGGTGCTGGAGCAGTTGCTCGAAAAGGCAGGGGCCTCCCGACGGGCCTAGGTTATGGTGGAGCGCCGCCCCATCAGCTATGACGGCCCACTCGGGCGGCGGATCATCGAACTGCATGTCTGGGCGGTGCGGCAGGGCCTGTTGGGCGCGACGGCCGAGGCGTTGTTCGACGGCTACTGCCGGCGGCTCGTCGACGCCGGCGTGCCGCTATGGCGCGGCTACGCGGCGATGCGGACGCTCCATCCGCAATGGGGCGGCTACGGCTATAGCTGGCGGCGCGAGTTCGTTGGTATCGAGCCCCAGCAGTTCGGACGGGCGTACGGACCGAACTGGCTGCAGAGCCCGTTTGCTTACCTGCTCCGCCAGGCGCAAACGGGGGCAGGGGAAGGGAATCCCTGGCTGCATCTGCGCCGCCGTCTGAGCGGGTCCGCCGCACAGCTCGACTTTCCGGTACTCGAAGAGCTCGCAGCGGAAGGGGGCTCTGACTATTTAGCCGAGATCGTCCGGTTCGGCGCGGAAGGCGACCTCTCGCACGGCACCGGGATCGCCTATTCCTTCGCAACCGACCGGCCGCGGGGCTTCCGCGACGACGACCTCGCACTGCTGCGGGCGGTGCTGCCCGCCCTGTCGCTGGCGATGATGACGCATGCCGGCCACACGATCGCCGCGAGCCTCCTCGCGGCGTATCTGGGCGAAGACGCCGGGCGGCGCGTCCATTCCGGAGCTATCGAGCGCGGCTCGGTCGAGAGCATCCGCGCGGTGCTGTGGTATGCCGATATGCGCGGGTTTACCGCGATCGCCGACACGACACCGGGTCACGCGGTCATCGAGTTGTTGAACGAGGTCTTCGAGACCTTGACGGCATCTTTGCGGGAACGCGGCGGCCAGGTATTGAAATTCATGGGCGACGGCATGCTGGCGATTTTTCCGGCGCTGGCGAAGACCGAGCTGCAGATTTGCCGCGACGCAATCGATGCGGCGAGGGAAGCAATGCGCAGGCTCGACTGGGTCAATCGCCGGAGGGCCGAGGCGTCCAAGCCGAACGCCGAGGTCGACCTCGCGCTGCACATCGGGGAAGTGCTCTATGGCAATGTCGGTGCCGCCGACCGTCTCGATTTCACGGTAATCGGCCCGGCTGTCAACGAGGCCGCACGCATTGAAACCCTGTGCGAGCCTTTGGGGCGCAAGGTGCTCGTCTCCGCCGAATTCGCTCTTGCGGCGGGGACCTGTACCGGGCTTCGGCCGCTCGGGCGTCATCGGCTGCGCGGGGTTCGCGAGCCGCGCGCGGTTCACGCGCTCGACCTGTAGCGGGTCGGCCGGTTGCGCCGCGCGGCCTCGTTCGATTAAGTTGCCGGGGCCTCCTCAACCGGAGATATCGCTGTGACCAAGCTGATCTCATACTGCGCCCTGATTAGTTCGCTGGCGCTTGCCGGTTGCGCCAGCCAGCAGCAGCTGGTCGGAGAGAAAGAGGACCTGCTTGCCGCGGCGGGGTTCCAGGTCAGGATCGCCGATAGCCCGCATCGCTTGGCAGCGATGCGCAGCCTGCCGCCGAACAAATTCGTCACCAAGGTTGTCAATGGTCAGCCGGTGTATCTCTATGCCGACCCGCTGGTCTGCCGCTGCGTCTATTTTGGGAACCAACAGAACTGGGCGGCGTACCGGCAAGAGGTGTTCGCGAAGCAGCTCGCCGACGAAGCCCAGATGACTGCGCTGATGATGGACAGTGCGTGGGAGTGGGGCCCCTGGGGCTGGCCCTGATCAGCTTTCTTTCGTGAAACCTTTGGCGCGCATGCAGTTGTTTAGCACCTGGTCGGCATAGTCACTGGCTTGCCGGCGCATCGACTGCGATTCCACCGTCTGGGTTCCGCCGAGCTGCCAGTTTCGCCCGAGCGTCGCACTGATGTCGGCGTTGATGCCGTGTTCGGTGGCGAGAGCTGCATTGGCCTGTGCATTGCAGTCGGCAAGTTCGCGAACGACCGTCTGGTCGTCCACACCGGACTTGACCCAGGTTGTCCTCGTCGGGGCCTGCGCGGCGCAGACCGTCAGGAGCAGGCAGCCGAGGGCGGCCATGGAGGTTGTCACGCGTCGATCGGTACCAGTGGTCATTGGCGCATCTCCTGGGTTGCCGGCGCTTCACCGCTCGCGCCACTCTCCGGCCAGGCGCGAAGGGGGGCCGAAATCGCGCGGGACCAGACCCGATTGAAACCAAGTCACAAAGGTGTAGATGCTGAATACCGGCAGGCGCAAGCGCTGCGCTACTGCACGGGCATACGGCACCATGTTGGTGCATTCCAAGACCACCGCGCCAATGCCGTCGTGATGCGCGACGAGCTTGTCGCCTGCGGCGAGGATGTCACTCTCGGCCGCGGCGACATCGAGCCGCTCTTCGTCGTTGATCATGACGCGGCTGAATTCACTGCCGTCGTCAGTGCCGATGACCGGCGTCGCGGGGTTCGCGCCGGCAGCTCGCAGATGCTCTGCGGTCAGATTCGCGGCGCTGACCGTGAGGACCCCGGCCCTCTTCCCCAGCGGGAGTACCCGCTCGATGAACGGGAGCTGCATCAGGCTCGACGTCGCGACGGGAACCCCGACATGCTCGGCGATCTCGCGTTGGTAGAGCGAGAGAAACCCGCAGGTGGTCGTAATGCCGTCGGCGCCGAGGCGAACGAGCTCCTCGGCGGCGGCGAGAAAGCTGTCGAGGAGTCCTTGGGCCCTTTCGCAGACAACACGGCGCGGCGACGCGCCGGGCACCACTTTGTAGAGGACCGGAAACGGCCAGGTTCCGGCATTTCCCATATCACCCGGAATCCGCGGGAACCGGGTTTCCAGCATCAGAATGCCGACCCCGGCGCCGTACAGTGTCTTGCCGCCGTAGGCGATCCGCGTTCTCTCAGTCATGCTCGCTCACACGTCCCACACTGGCGCGCGTTCCTTTTCTTAGCACATAATTCCTGGCAGAACTCATGCGTGGAGGAGGCTCATGCCCGAGGCAGAAAAACCCGCCGCCCTGGAAGCCGGCTCTGTGCCGCCGGTCCGCGCCAGCCGGGGCTATCCGGCGCCCTTCGCCGCAAGAGTTGCCGGGCGGGAGAGGCGGGCACTCGGCGACGTGTTCGGGTTGACCAATTTCGGGGTGAACTTGACACGGCTGCCGCCGGGCGGCATGTCGGCGCTGCGCCACACCCATAAGCGTGAGGACGAATTCATCTACATCCTCGAGGGCGAACCCGTGCTCGTCACCAATGCCGGCGAAATGCCGCTGCGTCCGGGTATGTGCGCCGGCTTCAAGGCGGGGTCCGGCGACGCTCACCACCTGATCAACCGCAGCAGTCGCGAGGTCGTCTATTTGGAGATTGGCGACCGCAATCCGGGGGATACGGTCATCTATCCTGACGACGATATCGGCAGAGCGCTCACCCCGAGCGGCGAACGCGTCTTCGTGCATCGCGACGGCACGCCCTATTGACCTGGCTAGTTGCGCCTAACCTCGATCCCAGCGGGGGAGGGCTCGGTATCGACAGTCTGAGGCGACGTTACACCCATCGATACGTAGATGCTCATCAAGGTTTCCACCCCTATATTCGCCGGCCTGACCCACGCGGCCGGGACATAGATCAGGGCACCACCGACCGGCACTGGCGCCGAGGGAACGAGGACGACGTGGTAATGCTCGCCACCGATCAGGATCGGCTTCGGCATCGGCAACAGTCCCAGAACCCCGGCGCCGCCTTCGCCGCCAAAAAAGCACCACACCGGGCTCATGCTTTTCAGCCCGTCCTGGTCCTTGCGGTCCATAATCGCGACAAATCGCTTGGTGACGTCGTACAAATTGCGGACGAACGGGATGCGGTCCATCGAAGAGTCGATCAATAAACGAACTCGGCTTTCGAGGCGGGATTCGACGCCGAGCCCGAGAACATAAATTAATCCGACTACGACGACCGCACCCACGGCATAGGCCGCAATGGGTGAATCCGACAAGCGAAACCCGATCGAGATCAAGATCCGCCCGATCGCGCTGTCCGGACCGACATAGGCGTAGATAAAGGTGCTGACCCATACGATGACGGTAATCGTCATGGCGAGAGGCAGCAGGACAAAAAAACCGGCCAGAAAAGTGCGGAAGCGGCTGATCATCGGACACCGAACGCGAGCACCTCGAGCGTGAAATCCGGAAGGCCCCCTTATTCGGCGGCTTTCTCGGGCATCGTGTGCTCAGGTATCACGGGTCTCCTGGTTTTTGACAAGCTCTTGACCCGCTCCCGTAAGGTTTGGAAGAGCACGTAGAGGCCCGGGATCACAAAGATGCCGAGAAAGCTCGCGGCCACCATTCCGCCAAAGACGGCAGTGCCGACGGCGCGGATCGTCGCCGCGCCGGCCCCGGAAGCGACAACGAGCGGCACCAAGCCTGCAATGAATGCGAAGGACGTCATCATCACCGCCCGGAACCGCAGTCTGGCGCCTTCGATCGCGGCCGAGACGATATCCTGCCCCTCCCGCCGCTGCTCCATCGCGAACTCGATGATCAGGATGGCGTTCTTCGCAGCGAGAGCGATCAGGACGACAACACCGATCTGGGCGTAAATGTTATTGTCGAGCCCGAACAGCTTAAGCGCCGCCATTGCCCCGAATAGGCCAACAACCACCGACAGCAGCGCTGCGATCGGGATCGTCCAGCTCTCGTAGAGGCCGACAAGAAACAGATAGGCGAAGACGATTGCCAGACCGAGAATCGATCCGGTCTGTCCCGCGGCAGCTTTTTCCTGTAGCGCCGTGCCGGTCCATTCATAGGAGAATCCGTGCGGCAAAGTAGCGGCGGCGACGGTTTCCATGGCGCGCAGTGCCTCGCCCGAGGAGTAGCCGAGCGCCGGCCCGCCATTGATCGTGACCGAGCGCCGGTTATTGTACCTGACAATGGAGGATGGGGCAGTGATCAGCTGGACATCGGCGACCGCTCGCAATGGGATCAGATCGCCCTGCGCCGTCCGGACGCGCACCCGGAAAACGTCCTCGACGCCTTTGCGGTCGTTTGCGTCCGCCTGCACTTTGACCTGCCAGGTTCGGCCGAAGCGATTGAAGTCATTGACATAGGTCCCGCCCATCGTCGTCTGCAACGCGCTGAAGATGTCCCCTATCGACACCCCTAAAGTCTCGGCGCGCTCGCGGTCGAGCTTCAGATAGACTTGCGGCGTCGAGGCTCCGTACGTCGTGTAGACGCCGGCCAATGCCGGGTTCTGGTTGGCGGCAATGACGAGCCCGTCGGCGACGGCGGCGAGGTCCTTCGGCGCTGCACCGGCCAGGCTCTGCAGCTGGAATTCGAATCCGGCAGCATTGCCGAGGCCGCTTATGGGCGGTAGGTTAAAGGCAATGACATTGGCGGCTGCAATGCCGCGAAAAATCGGGTTGACCTCGGCCAGTGCCGAGAAGACCGAGAGCGAGCTGTCCGTTCTTTCGTCGAACGGCCTCAAACCGACAATGACAATGGCCTTGTTCGGCAGGGCGAGGCCGTCGATCAGGCTATAGCCGGCAACCGTGAGCACGCTTTGCGTCCACGGCCGGTCCCGGATAATTTTCTCAACCTCCTCGACGACCCGGCTCGTCCGGTTCAGCGATGCCGCATCCGGCAGCTGTACTTCGGCGAAAAAGGCGCCCTGATCTTCGTCCGGAAGGAACCCTGTCGGTACGATTTTCGTGAGCCAGCCGGTTCCCAGAGCGAAGGCAAGCACCAGCACCCCGGTTATCAGTGCCCGACGAGCGAGCGGCCGCACCAGCCCCACATATCCGTCGCGGCTCTTGTCGATGGCGCGCTGGAAATAGGCAATCAGCCCCCGTCGCGGACCACGGTGTCGCAACAAGACCGCGCACAACGCCGGCGAGAGGCTGAGCGCATTGATCGCCGAGATCAGCATCGATACCGACACCGCCACGGCAAATTGCTGATAGAACTGGCCGGTGATGCCGGGGATGAAGGCGGTGGGTACGAAGACCGACAGCAGCACGAGAGTGATTGCGATGATCGGTGCAGTCACCTGCGACATTGCCTTTTCCGCCGCTTCGGCGGGGGTCAGCTCGGGCTCCGTTTCGAGGATATGCTCGGCCGCTTCGACGACAACGATCGCATCGTCGACGACGATTCCGATTGCCAGCACCAGCGCGAGGAGTGAGATGGTATTGGCCGAGAAGCCGAGCGCCAGCATCACCGCGAAAGTCCCCACGAGAGCGACCGGCACCGCGATGATCGGGATCAGCGTCGCGCGCAGGTTCCCGAGAAAGATAAAGACGACGATGCCGACGAGCACAAAGGCCTCGAGCAAAGTCTTCTCGACCTTGTGGATCATTGCATTGACGAAGACCGTGGTGTCGTACATCACGTCGTAGGCGACGTCCTCGGGCAGCAGCGGCTCGAGTTCCTTCAGTGCCTTCTTGACGCCTGCGGCGACGGCAATCGCGTTGGCGCCGGGCGACTGGTAGACGGCAATGGCCTCGCCGGGCCGGCCATTGTACCGGGCGAGGGAATCTGCAGATTTCGAGCCGAGCTCGGCACGGGCGATGTCCTTGATCCGAACGACCCCGCCATCCGGATTGGCTCGGACAATGATGTTGTTGAATTCCTCGACAGTGGTCAGCCGGCCTTGCGTGCTGATGTTCAGCTGAAACTCGACCTCGGGCACCAACGGAGCCGCGCCGACGCGGCCGACGGCGGCCTGAGTGTTCTGTGAGTTGATCGCATTGATAACCTCCGCGGGGGTAATGTCGAGGCTCGCCAGGCGGTCCAGGTTGAGCCAGATCCGCATCGAGTATTCGAGGTCGCCCCACTGGCTCGCATCGCCGACCCCGCGCACCCGTTTCAAGGTGTCGACCAGGTTTATCTTGGCGTAATTCGACAAGAACAGCGCATCGCGCGTGCCCTTTGGCGAGTAGATCGCGACTACTTGCAGCAGCGAGGTGGATTGCTTCTTGGTCGTGACGCCGTTGCGCTGCACCTCGGGCGGCAACAGGGCAAGCGCCTGGTTGACCCGGTTGGTGACGTTGACGGTATTGAGATCAGGGTCGCAGCCGACCTCGAAGGTGACGTTGAGCGAGTAGCTCCCGTCGCCCCCCGAGGTCGACCTCATGTAGATCATCCGGTCGACACCGTTCACCTGTGCCTCGATGACCTGGGCGACGCTCTCCTCGACCGCTGCCGCCGACGCGCCGGGATAGAGGGCAGTGACCTGCACTTGCGGCGGAACGATATCGGGGAACTGAGCGACCGGAAGCGCGCGGAGCGCGATGACGCCGGCGATCGAGATCACGATCGAGATGACGATGGCGAGCCGCGGCCGGTGAATGAAGACCGACGAGATCATCGATGTAGCCGCCTTCGTCAGCCGGCCGGGGCGGGCGCCAGCTGCGGCGCTACGGTCATTCCGGCGCGGATTCGCTGCTGGCCTTGAACCACGACCCGTTCGCCCGGCTTCAGCCCTTCATCGACGACCGCGAGCCCCTCCCGGCCGTTGCCGAGACGGAGTCGGCGCTGTTCGACTTTGTCGTCCTGGCCGACGACGAAGACGTAAGACCCAGTCTGGTCTATCGCGATCGCGGATTGCGGTATGACGATGACTTTGTCGCCGCCCTTTTCCTCGATGATGACGCGAACCGTCTGGCCACTGGTGAGAATGTCGTCAGGATTGGGGAACATCGCCCGGACTGTCTGACCGTCGGTTCGCGGGTTGACCTGAACGTCGAGAAAATCAATGCGGCCCTGCTCACTGTAGAGTGAGCCGTTGGCCAGTCTGACGCGGGCCCTCACCTTCCCGGTCACCTCCGAGTCACGGGCTTCGAGCATCTCGCGCTGGGTTACAGAGAAGAGCACCTGCATCGGGTCGTCTTTTACCACCGTCGCAAGCACACCCGTGTCCGGCCCGACCAAGTTGCCCGGTGAGACGGCAGCGCGTCCGATCCGGCCGCTGATCGGGGTTTTGATCTCGGTGTAGGAGAGCTGGATCTGTGCGTCCCGGAGGTTCGCCTCGGCCTCCATCACGGCGGCCTTCGCCTGGCCCTGCTCGGCGGTGCGCTGGTCGAGCTGGGCGACCGGCGCATTGCCCTTGCGGGTGAGTTCGACGGTGCGCGCCAGTTGCTGATCGGCATTGGCGAGCGTCGCCTGAGCGGCGGCGAGCTGGGCCTTGCGCTGGTCAACCGCGGCCTCGAACGGCTCCTTCTCGATCGTGAAAACGACCTGGCCCTCTTTGACCTCGTCACCGTCCTTGAACAGGCGCAGACCCAGAAATCCTTGCACTCGCGCCCGAAGATCGACTTTTTCGAGCGCCTCGGCACGCCCGACGAACTCGGCCTGCTTGGTCATCGACCTCAGCTCGGCCGGCTGGACGAGCACCGCCGGCGGCGGCCCGGCCGGCTGAGCGTACGCCGGCAACCCGGTCAGCGCCGCAAGCGCCAGAAAAATGAAAGAAAAATGTTTGGCTTCCATGACATTCACCGTCGCCACCAGTGTGAAGTAAAATACTCGAACTCGTACCCCGGGTCCGAGAGTTACTTTCGTCAATCCGGAAGGCTTCGGCGGATCAATCGAGCAAGGAAACGCTGCCGCTGGCAAGATCGTAATAGGCCGCGACGATCTTCAGCCGGTGCTGTTTGATCTCCTCGGCAAGAACAGGAGAGGATTGACGCAGCAAAGCCGCCTGGATCCGCGCATTGGCTTTGATAGCCGCTTCGAGATCGGACCCGGCCTGGTCGACGGCTGGTCGAATATAAGGGTAGAGAGCACTGATCTGCCCGGGGACGGCCTTGGCCTCAATCGAGGCCTTGACCGCGCCGCAATTGGCGTGGCCCAGCACTACTATGGCCCTCGTACCGAGGACTGCGGCCCCATATTCGAGGCTCGCGATAATCGCCGAAGTGGCGATGTTCCCGGCTACCCGGGTGACAAAGAGATGTCCGATGCTCTGGTCGAAGATCAATTCGACGGGCACTCGCGAATCCGCGCAGGAGAGCACGGCGGCGAACGGCTCCTGCTTCTCGGCCGTCTTGGCCTTTAGCATCTCTAGGTCCTCGGCGAACGAGGTCATTCGACCTTCGACAAAACGTCGATTGCCGTCGATCAATTGCTGCAGCGCTGCCTCAGGGCTCAATGTCGTCTGGGCGGATGCCGCGAGCCCTGCGGTCAAGTCGGAGAAAGCCGCTGCTGCGCCTACGGTCAGCGTCTTCCGAAAAAAGGCACGCCTGGAGTGGATCATTGCAGCACCTCTAGAGGCCGGCAAGCCGCGCGCTTTCATCCCACAGGCGCCGGGCGAGGCCGCTGTCGAGCGCCGTCGGGTCCGGCTGAGCGAGAGCTTTGCGGATAACATAGCCGCCGTGGAAAGGCTTGGGGTCGGGCACTGTGGCGATAAAGACGGGCGTCTCTGCACCCTTTTCGGGGCTCAGCATGAACGGCTTCGCCAACCTCCAGCCGAGTTCGGCCAAGCCGCCGCGCTGACCGATGCCGGTGGCAACGACGCCCGGATGGAGGCAGGTGGCGACGACCTCGTCCGGATCGAGCCGCGAAGCCAGCTCCCGGGTGAAGAGAATGTTGCAGAGTTTGGAGCGGCCATAGGCCCGCATCATCGTCCAGTCGCGCGGGCGGGTGAGATCACTGATATCGACGCGATTGCGCCGATGCGCTTCCGACGCGACCGTGACGATGCGCGCCGGCGCCGAGGCTTTGAGGCGCTCCATCAGCAGGTTGGTCAGCAGAAACGGCGCAAGGTGATTGACGGCGAAGGTCAGTTCGAACCCGTCCGCCGACAGTCGGTAATGCGGCGAAAACAGGCCGGCATTGTTGACCAGCACGTCGATCCGGTCACCGGCGGACAATACGTCCATCGCCAGGCGCCGCACCTCGTCCAGCCGCGAGAAATCGGCGAGTGCGAGCTCTATCCGATCGGATCCGGAGCGCCCGGCCACCAATCTCCGTGCGGCCTCGGTCCGATCCCGATCGCGCCCCGCCATGACGACTCGCATTCCGGCTTGGGCGAGGCCGAGTGCGGTATAAAGACCGATCCCGGAACTCGCTCCGGTAACGACTGCGACCTGCTCCGGCACGTCTAAACGGTGTCGATGCCCAAAGCCCAGCGGCGTGCGATCTGATGCCCGATTGCCAAGGGCGGTGGCAGTGTCGGGAGCCCGGGAATGGGGTCGTCCGACCGCGAGCGCTCGACCATCGCGCGGACCTCGTCACGCTCGAACCAGCGCACCTCCGCGAGCTCCTCGGGATCGATTGTAATGTCCTCGGTCAGCGCCTCCCCGAGAAAACCCATCATCAGGCTCGACGGGAACGGCCAGGGCTGCGATGCGAGATAGCGCACCCGCCCTATCCGGATACCCGATTCCTCGCAGACTTCGCGCCGCACCGCCTCTTCCAGAGTCTCGCCGGGCTCCATAAAGCCGGCGAGACAGGAAAACCGGGCGCCGGGGCGCCGGTGGCCGCGGCCGAGCAGGCAGCGCTCGCCGTTGACAGCCAGCATGATCACGACCGGGTCGACGCGCGGGAAGTGGTGCGCCTTACAATTCGGGCAGTGGCGCACCCATCCTCCCGAAGCGACGACGCTGGGCGTCCCACATTGCGCGCAGAAGCGGTGCCGGGCATGCCAATCGATCAGCGAGCGGGCTTCGGCGAGAATTGCCGCTTCGCCACCGTCGATCATCGGGGCCGCCGCGCGCGGATCCATCAGGACGCCGTCGCCGTCAGCTGGGACCTCCGCCGAGGTCGCGTCGAGCGCGAAGTAGGCATGGCCGTCGCGCGTGCCGAGCAGAATTAGCGTATTGCCGCTATCGATCAGTGGACGCCAAGGGGAAGCGCTCTGCCAATCGAGAGCAGCCGCCGAAGAATGCCGAATCTGCGGCTTGAGTCCGTGCAATGGCAGCAGCCGGCTGGTGGGGTCCTCCAGCAACGAGGCGATCCAGCCGGCGTCTTGGCGGCGCTGGCTCACGCGGTCGAGCGGGTTGCCCGCAAAGCAATAGATCTCTTCCATTCGGACAACATGCCTCCTCGATGCCGATCGCAATCAAATACCGCGAAGTCGGATTGGCTCCTAGCGTCTCCTGGCGAAATCATCCGGCATCGCGAGAGAGCAGCATTTTGCCATAGGGGGCCATTGCGGCCAGGCGGCTCGCGGCGTGGTGGGTGAGGATCGTCATTACGTCGCGCCGGATGGCGCCCAGTTCGTCGGCGTCGTAGACCCAGCGGGCGCCGTCGAGTTCGCAGAGGCGGTCGAGCGCCCACCCGACTTGGTGCTGCGCGTACACCATGTCGCGGCGGGCGCGCAATGCCTCAGCTTCGGTGATCCTGCGGCCGGAACTGACCGCCGTGGTGCTGGCCTCGCGTCCGGTGTGCAGCATCAAAGTGGCGGCGTCGATCGCCGCGGCGGCTTCGCCGACCGCCATCTGCACGACTTCGGACTCGGCGACTTTGGTCACTCCGCGCGACATCCGTCCCCAGCACGGCGCAGGCGATGTCGAGAGCGCGGCGGCCGAGCGCGATGGCGACCGGCGGCAGTGAATAGGAGACCAGGAACCCGCGCGGCGCGCGCAGCACCGGATAGTCGGGGTGGACCAGCGCGCCGGGCGGCGTGCCGGCAAAGAGGTCGCTGACCATTACCGAGCGGTGCTCGGGCACGAACACGTCGTCGAGGACCAGCGACTTGCTGCCGGTCCCGGCGAGGCCGAGCACCTGCCAGTCATCGACGATCTCGACCTCGGCGAGCGGCACCAGGAGATAGGCGATGCACCGCGGGTCGCCCGCTTGTCCGAGAAAGGCGCCCAGAATCGCCCACTGCGCATAGTCGCAGCCGCTCGAGAATGAATAACGTCCGCTCAGCCGCCAGCCTCCGGCGACAGGCTTGGCGGCGGCGCGCGGCGCCAACGAGGATGAGGCGACGGCTTGCGGATCGCCGTCCCATACATCGACCTGCGCCTCTTCGGGATATTGGGCGATGA
>Ga0126383_10000891_pt1 | contig 17587 bp, 11 predicted proteins | sample PanSoiMetPlot_35_FD_96882 | JGI IMG/M metagenome (GOLD analysis project Ga0126383, IMG submission 96882) | Tropical forest soil microbial communities from Panama - MetaG Plot_35 | ecosystem: Environmental > Terrestrial > Soil > Tropical forest > Bulk soil | place: Panama | collected 2016-02-17
CGGTTCGCAAGCGTCCATTCCCCGATGACGCATTTCCTCGACTACCTCGCCGACCGCGTCGTGCTGTGCGACGGCGCGATGGGAACGCAGGTCCAGGCGCGCAATCTCGATATAGAGAGCGATTTTCTCGGCCTCGAGAACTGCACCGAGATCCTCAACGACAGCCGGCCCGATCTGATCCGCGAGATCCACCGCGGCTATCTAGAGGCGGGTTGCGACGCCTTGCAGACCAACAGTTTCGGCGGCTCGCCGGCCACGCTCGGCGAGTTCGGCATCGCCGAGCGCACCTTCGAGCTGAACCGGCGCGCCGCCGAATTGGCCCGTGAGGCGATTGCCGAATTCGCGCATGACGGGCGCACGCGCTTTGTCCTCGGCTCGCTCGGGCCGGGCACCCGGCTGCCCTCGCTCGGCCACATCTCGTATCAAAAACTCGAGGACGGGCTTGCATTGCAATGCGCCGGGCTCGTCGCCGGCGGCAGCGACGCGATCGCGATCGAGACTTGCCAGGACCCGCTGCAGATCAAGGCTGCGGTCAACGGCGCCAAGCGCGCCCGCGACGAGGCCGGCAAGGACATCCCGATTCTTGTCAGCGTGACGGTCGAGACGACAGGGACCCTGCTGGTCGGCGCCGATATCGCCGCCGCGGCGACCGTCGTTCGCGCACTCGACGTGCCGGTGATTGGCCTCAACTGCGCGACCGGCCCCCGGGAGATGGCGGAGCACGTCAAATGGCTCGGCGAGAACTGGCCCGGGCACATCTCGGTGCAGCCCAATGCCGGCCTGCCCGAGCTCGTCGCCGGGCGGACCCAATACCCGCTCGGTGCCGCCGAGCTCGCGCAATGGCTCGAACGCTTTGTGCTCGAGGACGGGGTCGCCATGATCGGCGGATGCTGCGGCACCGAGGCGCAGCACATTGCCGCGCTCGATGCAATGCTGCGGCGCATCGGCCGCGACCGGCCGCGGCCTTTGCCGCGCCAGCGCAATCCGGTGTGGGCCCCCTCCGTCGCCTCTCTTTACGGCCAGGTGAACCTGCGCCAGGAGAACGCCTACCTTTCGATCGGCGAGCGCTGCAACGCCAACGGCTCTCGTCAGTTCCGCCGACTGCAGGAGCAGGGCGACTGGGACGGCTGCGTCGAGATGGGGCGCGAGCAGGTCAAGGAAGGCTCGCACACGCTCGACCTCTGCACCGCTTTCGTCGGGCGCGACGAGATCGCCGATATGACCGAGGCGGTGACCCGGATGCGCGGCGCGGTCAACGCGCCGATCGTCATCGACTCGACCGAATACCCGGTGCTCGAAGCCGCGCTCAAGCTCTATGGCGGCAAGCCGATCATCAACTCGATCAATTTCGAAGACGGCGAGGAGGCGGCGAACAAGCGATTGCGGCTGGCGCGACGCTTCGGCACGGCGGTCATCGCGCTGACGATCGACGAGACCGGCATGGCCAAGGAGGTCGAGCACAAAATCGCAGTGGCGCGCCGGCTCTATGATTTCGCGTGCCGCAAGCACGGCCTGCCGCCGTCGGACCTCCTGTTCGACCCGCTGACCTTCACGATCTGCACCGGCAATAAGGACGACCGCAAGCTCGGCTTGTGGACCCTGGACGCGATCGAGCGGATCTCCCGCGATATGCCCGAGTGCCAGATCATCCTCGGCTTATCGAATATTTCGTTCGGCCTGAACCCACCGGCGCGACACGTGCTCAATTCGGTCTTTCTCGACCATGCGCTGCGCCGCGGCCTGACCGGCGCGATCGTGCATTTTTCGCGCATCATGCCGCTTCACAGGATCCCGGAGGAGGAGGTGCGGGTCGCCGAAGATTTGATCTTCGACCGCCGGCGCCCAGATGGACCCAATGGGGGGTATGATCCGCTGCAAGCCTATATCGCGCTGTTCGAAAACCGCACCGCCGAGAAGAGCGAGAAAAAGGGTCGCCCCGAGAAACTCGAAGAGCGCCTTGCGCATCGCATCGTCGACGGGGACCGGCTCGATCTCGAATCCGACCTCGATCTCGCGATGCAGCATTACAAGCCGCTCGACATCATCAACGACATCCTGCTCGACGGGATGAAGACGGTTGGCGACCTGTTCGGCGCCGGCAAGATGCAATTGCCGTTCGTGTTGCAATCGGCCGAGACGATGAAGGCGGCGGTCAGGTACCTCGAACCGCACATGGAGCGGGTCGAGGGCCAGGAGAAGGGCACCGTCGTATTGGCAACGGTGCGCGGCGATGTCCACGACATCGGCAAGAACCTCGTCGACATCATCCTCACCAACAACGGCTACCGCGTCGTCAATCTCGGCATCAAGCAGCCGATCTCGTCGATCCTCGAAGCCGCGGTCGCGCACAAGGCCGACGCCGTCGGCATGTCGGGCCTCCTCGTCAAATCGACCGTCGTGATGCGTGAGAACCTTGAGGAGATGAGCCGCCAGGGTCTGTCATTGCCGGTCATGCTCGGCGGCGCCGCGCTCACCCGGCGCTATGTCGAGGAGGATTGCGTCAAATCCTATGCCGCGGGGCGGGTCGCCTATGCCCGCGATGCCTTCGACGGCCTCGACCTGATGGACAAGATCGTCACCGGCCGGTTCGACGTGCATCTCGAAGAGGTCCGGCGCAAGAACGAGGGGCGCCCGGTCAACCGCTCGCGCGCTGCCGACCCCAGGCCGTTGCGTCCCGTCGATGCCGAGGAGATCCGCCTGCGCCGGGCCGAACTGACCGGCAATGTGCCGGTCCCGGAGCCGCCCTTCTGGGGCCCGCGGACGATAGCGCGGGTCCCGGCAAAGGCGGTCGTGCCGTATCTCAACGAGCGCATGCTGTACCAATTCCAGTGGGGCTACCGGAAGGACGGCAAGAGCCTCGCCGAATACCGCGAGTGGGCGAAGGACGAATTGCGCCCGGTGTTGCGCCGCATCCTCGACATAGCGATCCGCGAGGACATCCTCGTCCCCCAGGCCGTCTACGGCTATTGGCCCTGCGCCGCCGAGGGCAATGACGTCATTGTCTTCGACGGCGACGGCGAGCGCGAGCTGGCCCGCTTTTCGTTCCCGCGCCAGAACAAGGAGGGCGGCCTCTGCATCGCCGACTTCTTCCGCGACGCCAATGACGGCGGGCGCGACGTCATCGGATTGCAGGTCGTGACGATGGGAAGGCGCGCCTCGGAGGCGGCGCGCGAATGGTTCGCCGAGAACCGCTACCAGGATTACCTCTACCTGCACGGCCTCTCGGTCGAGATGGCCGAGGCGCTGGCCGAATACGTCCACAAGCGCATCCGCGGCGAATTGGGCTTTGCCGCCGAGGAGGCGCGCGACCCCGAGGCGATGCTCCAGCAAGGCTATCGCGGCAGCCGCTACTCCTTCGGCTACCCCGCCTGCCCCAACCTCGCCGACCAGAAGCAGTTATTGGCGCTGCTGCGCGCCGACGAAATCGGCATCACGCTGAGCGAAGAAGACCAGCTCGACCCCGAGCAATCCACCTCCGCCATCGTCGTGCATCATCCGCAGGCCAAGTATTTCTCGGTCTGAGTAGGAGCGCCGCGCCGCGCCGCGCCGCGCCATTTCCGGTTTTTCCTGTGGAACCGGGAAAATCCAAGACATTCCAATAATTTTCAGACACTTTAAATTTTCACATACTCTAGAATGAATAGCAGGGATCTGATCAGGATGCTTGAACGAGACGGCTGACAACGGGGTTCGAGTGAGAGGCAGCCATCACCATTTCAAGCACCCGGTGAAGCCAGGTGTGATCACAGTACCCCATCCCAGGCGGGACATCCCGCTGGGAACCCTGCGTTCCATCGAACGGCAAGCCGGCCTGAAATTGCGTTAGTGAGCGACCGTTATGGATTACATCGCTATCATCCACAAAGATCCCGACAGCGACTTCGGCGTCAGCTTTCCCGATTTTCCCGGCTGCATCACGGCGGGTCGGACGCTCGATGAAGCCAAGGAAATGGCACGTGAGGCGTTGAGCGGGCACATCGCGCTTATGCGCGAGGCGGGTGAGCCCCTACCAGAACCGTCCACCTTCGATCAGGTGATGAGCGACCCCCAGTTTCGCGACGGCACCGCGTTTCTTGTGGAGTTGGAGCAGCCGGCCAAGACCGTGCGCGTCAAGTCGCGCTAAGGCGCGATGTGCGTGATACACCGCTCGCGCGGTGCATCTGCCGCAGCGAGCCCCGCTCGGCAGCTCGGATTAGCAATCTTCGTTCGCGAAATCCGGTTCGATATCAGCCCATGCCGACGCAGTGCCGCAGTCGCGGCCGAGGGAATGGAGGGCTGTTGAGCCCCCGCGGGACCGCGCCAAAAGAGCGTCGCGTGTGCCTGGAGGTTTCTGCGCTCATGATATCGCCCAGTTCCTTTAGGCGGAAGGCTCTGTCAGAGACAATCCGCGAGGTCTATTGCTCCGAGCCGAGCAGCACGAGGGATTGATACTGCGCGTCTGAGAACTGGTAAGAATCGTAGATTGTCGTGAACCGGGTGATTCGTCCGTGCTCGTCAAGTTCGAGCGCAGTGTTGCCTCGCTGCAATGGAGCAGCAGATGGGGCCGCATGCCACTCGAAGCCGCCGCCTGGTCGCTTCCGACGACGTGGGCAAGCGACGCGCCGACCCCGTACGGGAGCTCGTTCAGGCCGCGCGTCAGGTAACGCTGGATCTGCAGCTGCCCCTCCACGCGGGTGTGGAGCGCCATATCCTCGTAGACCGCGTCAGCTGTGAACAGTTGTGCCGCTGCGGCGGCATTTCCGGCCGCAAACGCATCCTGGAGTGCCTGTGATACCTGCTTGATGGTCGCCGACGCATTCACGACGTTATCATTGAAGTCGACCGGGTACGGCCCCAACGTCCCGATAGGTATCTTGACCTGTGAGCTACGACCGTCCCAGTAGTCGATCCAACGAACAATCTGAGCCCTCTTGTTGAACGTGACGGAGCTGAGGAAGCGGAACTCGGAACCGAGCAGTGGTGGCGTATCTACAAACTCGATGAGTGCGCTGTGCGTGTCGCCAATAACCCGTAACGGATACGATAAGGCGTTGGGGGGCCCGTTCGAAAAAGGTGGATTGGTCCAGACAGCGAGCAGCGCCGCCCGCGACGGCCAGGCAAACCCCAGGCCCGCGTCGATGTAAAGCACCGGATCTGGCGCGAAGAATGTCAGCATCTTGACGCCGTCATGCTCGCTCTTTGCCGTGAAGAAGCCCTCAAAGATGTCTGCCGCCCTGTCCGTTGCGTGCGACGTATCGGTAACGTCAGGATACGGTAAGTTCTTTGCGCGAAATTCGGCTTTCTCCGCGCCAAGCCGATCAGCAAAGCCGATGCTTAGCGGCAAAGTGAGCGCGATCGTCGTGATGATGCCCAGCACTTTGATGTTCATGATGTCTCCTCCCAACAACACGTTCTCATTACGATCTTCCGGGATTGCTGTGGAATAAGTCGGGATTAGCGCCGCCTTTGCGCTCCGAAGGTACGCAGATCGGTTGCGGTCTTAATAACATGAATTACCCCGACGAGCTGCCAACGTGAATACCGGGCCGACCACTGACGTATTTCGGCGGATTTCGTCGCTGATCCCAGGCGATCCGAGCCGTGCGCGGGCTTACAGCTCACACACGGGTCAGTAGGTGAATTAGGCGTCCGGCAGCCGCAAAGACCTTCAATGCTGCCCCTTGCCGTGGACGAGTTGCCCGAGTTTTTGGGTCCTATTGTAACGGCGCGTCCTCTGAAAAAATGGTCAGTTAACCCAGCGCAATAGTTTTTGGTGTAGAACCAACCGCTCAAAAGGTAACCTAGCGCGAACGGCAAACAAACCCATAATCAGAGATGTCTCCCGAGGAATTTATCGCCAAATGGCGTGGGACGACGCGTACGGAGCGCTCGGCCGCTCAGGAGCATTTTCTCGATCTGTGCGCCCTTCTCGGCGTCCCGAAGCCGGGTGATGTGGATCGGCATGGCACCGAATACACCTTCGAAAAATCGACTCGTAAGATCGGCGGTTCGGCTGGTTTTGCCGATGTTTGGAAGCGGCATTGCTTCGCCTGGGAATACAAAGGCGAGAGCAAAAATCTGGTCCGGGCATATGGGCAGCTGAAGCAATATGCTGACGCGTTCGAGAATCCGCCCCTGCTTATTGTCTCGGACATGCAGGAGATCCGGGTTCACACGAATTTTACCAATATCATTGCTCAGCAGCATGTCATCCAGTTGGCTGAGCTGCGCTCTGTCGAGGCGCGGGAGCTGCTGCGCAACTGCTTTCTGCATCCCGCGCGATTGCTGCCAAACCAGACGCGCGAGAGCGTTACGGCGCAGGCGGCAGCCAAGTTCGCCAGCATGGCGGTGCGGCTGCGGCAACGTTACGACGAACGCCGCGCGGCTCATTTCATCAACAAGCTGGTTTTCTGCCTATTCGCCGAAGCCGAAGGTATCGAGCTTTTGCCCGACCGGGTTTTTGCCGACATTCTCGACGAGTCGGCAAAACGCCCGGACGATTTCGAGCCGATGCTGCGTGACCTGTTCCGCGCCATGGCGAACTGGAACGGTCGATTCGGGACGGTCGCAATCCCGTGGTTCAACGGCGGACTTTTCGACGATGACGATGTTCTGCCGCTCGGCATCCTTCCGATACGCGATCTGATGGCAGCAGCGCGGCTCGACTGGGGCGCGATCGATCCCACGATTTTCGGAACGCTTTTCGAGGGCGGCCTTGACGACAAAAGGCGCGCTGAGATGGCAAGCCTGTTCGACGCTCCGGATCCTGAGGGTCACACGCAGCCCCAACTCTTTAATGTGCCGGCGGCCGACCGCGGAGTGGGCATCCACTATACCGACGAGGCGACGATCATGAAGATCATCGAGCCGGTCCTAGTGGCTCCGCTGCGCCGTGAGTGGGAGCGGACGAAGGCGGAAATACGCGAGATCGAAGAGCGGCGTGCTCGCGCGCGCTCGCCAGCCGAGAAGACCAAACTGCACCTCAAGGCGCGAGCGATCTTTACGCCGATTTCCGGGCCGCGCTGGGCTGCTATCGCGTGCTCGACCCGGCCTGCGGCTCGGGCAATTTCCTGGCCTTGTCGCTTCACGCCCTGAAGGATTTCGACCTCGCGGTACTGGACGATGCCGGCGGGGGGCTCCCGCTCGACGATTTCCGTGTCGGCCCGGAAGCCGTGATGGGTATCGAGGTCAATGCCTATACCGCTGAGTTGGCGCGGCTGACCGTCTGGATCACCGAATTGCAATGGCAATTGCGCAACGGCTTGGGGTTCAACCGTCGCCCAATCCTCGACAAGCTCGACGGCATTATGCGGGGAGACGCACTGATCACTCAGAGCGGAAAAGACAGCGCTTGGCCCGAGGCGGATGTGGTAGTCGGAAACCCACCGTTCCTCGGCGGCAAGCTGATGCGCAAATCGCTTGGCGACGCTTATGTCGACCGCCTGTTTGCCGCTTTCGCCGGCCGAGTGCCGGCGGAAGCCGATCTCGTCGCGTACTGGTTCGCAAAGGCTTGGGAGCGAATGCGCGAGGAACGCCTGAAGCGCGCGGGCCTGGTGGGGACTAACTCGATGCGCGGTGGGCCCAATCGGCGGGTGCTCGACGCAATTGTCACGAACGGCAGAATCTTCGATGCGTGGGACGACGAACCTTGGGTCATTAAAGGCGTCGCCGTTCGCGTTTCGCTTATTTGCTTTAGCGCCGATAAAGAAGGGCCCCAACCGCAACTCGATGGAAAGCTGGTCGAACGCATCGGCTCCAACCTAACCGCATCTAAGAGCGATGTGACCAGCGCGAGGCGATTAGCCGAGAATAGAGGCGTCGCCTTCATGGGTGACACCAAGGGCGGTGCTTTCGATATTCCAGGCGAGTTAGCGCGGTAATGGCTGCAACTGCCGCTGAATCCCAACGGTCGGCCGAATTCCGATGTATTGCGGCCATGGATGAACGGTATGGACGTCACCCGCCTTCCCTCCGGTCGCTGGATTATCGATTTCGGTTGGGAGATGACTGAGCAGGAAGCGGCACTATACGAGGCACCTTTCGCCTATGTCCGAGAGCATGTCCGGCCCGTAAGACAGCAGAACCGCCGCGAAGCCTATCGCCTCAACTGGTGGCGGCATGTCGAGCCGCGACCGGGCATGTGGCGAGTGCTGAACGGTCGCCGCCGCTATGCGGCAACTCCAACCGTTGCTAGACATCGACTGTTCTGCTGGATTGACAAGTCGGTTTGTCCGGATCACCAGCTCATCGTGGTGACATGCGATGAGGACGTAATCTTTGGGGTGCTGCACAGCCGATTTCACGAAGTCTGGGCATTAGCACTTTGTACTTGGCTTGGTGTCGGAAATGATCCGCGCTACACTCCTTCGACAACTTTTGAGACCTTTCCTTTTCCACAGGGGCTCACACCGAATATCCCGTCGACGGAATATGCCGACGATCTGCGGGTGATTGCGATTGGCGATGCAGCCCGTGGTCTGAATGAATTACGGGAGGCGTGGCTAAACCCGTCTGATCTGGTCGAACATGTACCTGAGGTGGTGCCGGGCTATCCCGACCGCATTGTCCCAGTCAGCCCGAAGGCGGCGGCGACCCTGAAGACGCGGACCTTAACCACCCTTTATAACGAACGGCCAACCTGGCTTGACAACGCGCATCGCCACCTCGACGCAGCGGTGGCGGCCGCTTACGGGTGGCCCGCCGACATCATCGACGACGAGGCGCTGGAGCGATTGCGGGCGCTTAACATGGAGCGTGCTGCTGCGGGCCGCTAGCTCGATGCGGGGCGTCACTCGTTCCCAAAAAAAGGCCGGCTCGCTGGTGAGGGAGTCCCGTCTGCGCTATACAGGGTCTGCGGCTCTGGTCCGCTCGAACTACCTCTGGCCACAATCGAGTGCCCGCGTACGCGACGCACGCGCTTGTTCACGCTTGCGGCGGGCTCATCGTACCTGTGAAGGCGGTGCCATCTGGAGCCGTATATGTTCCAGTGTAAACCCCGCCGTTCCATGATCCTGACCAGGGCCTTTTCCGCATCGAGTCGCTATCGTCAGTGCGCGGCCCGAAAAAGAAAGGGTCATAGTTTGGCAGTGGATCATCCGGGTTTGGTGGATCCCAGTCCTCTGGTCGTGTCCACGCACCAGTAAAGACGGTGCCATCCGGAGCTGTGTATGTTCCGGTGTAAACACTCCCCTTCCACGATCCCGACCAAGACATGTCTCCCTTCCTTTCAGCTATGTAACGCATGAGTAAAGATGCGACAAATCGCCCACTTAGGCAGGTGCATTGGTGGACAGTCCACAAGCATGCAGCCCGCACAGTAGTTGGGGCATTGGCCGTATAGGTGTGAGCTGGTTCACACCGAGGCGTTTTCAGGATCTCGCACAAGGATTACGACCCTTTCCTCCGCACCGCCTGCTCGAGGTAAGCGGCGTCGTAAACTGTCGGCCGGTGCCGTCGAGCAAGAGCGAGCATCCGCGCTTCGTCGGGTGCTCAATCCAAGACGATCTCGAGCCGGGAAAGGAGTCGCAAGAAGCGGGTGGTCCTAGCCTCGGTAAAGCGTCCTCGATGCTACCGCAAACCGGGTCTTAGGCGGCTGTCAGCAAGCGTAATAGTTACGGTAATAGGGATTCCAGCAGCTACGCGCGGGTGGATAATATGGCGCCGGTGGATAATAGGCTGGGTAGTTATAGGCGTAGTACGGGTTATTGTACGGGTTGTAGTACGGGTTCGCGAGTATGGAGCCCAGCGCGAAGGCTCCAAGTCCGATCCCAACCGCGGCACCAGGGCCAATCCCCCCTGCATCCGCGGGCCGCGGCGCCGTCGTCAAGCCAACAGCAGCAAGGATCGCGGCGGCGATGGCCAGCCCGCGACCGGTTTTCCGAAAGAACCTCCTAAACATCGCATACCACTCCTCACCTCAACGCAGCCGTGACGGCTGGCTCAGAAGGTTTCGATATAAGAACGAGGGAACCGACGTTCGAATTCCGTATGTACATCGCGGCCATGCCGCGGCTCATCGTGTACTCCTCGCCCTTGTCAGGGCCTTGCGTCTCTTCGAAATCGTCGGCGCGTGGTTCAAGGCAGAGGAATTTAATGTGAATGTTCCCGCCATATTACTCACCACCGACGCGCGCGATTAGTGACGCTTCAGCCTCTCATACTTATAGGCGCAGGAGCGCTCGGACGTTCCCAAGAGCAAAGGGCCCGATCAGCCCGCCTGATCGTATGTTAGTCGACGCACCGGATGCCGGCAGGCAATTCCTCGCTTGTCACTTGAAGCTGCCGAGAAAGCTCGCCACGGTGGAACCGAAATCGGCTGTGACGAAACGTACGACGCTCAGAGTTGATGCTCTTGCGCGGCCGATCTGGCGCGGAGGCTAGGCAAGTATCCCGATCAAGATGAAAAACCGGCAGCTTGCACTCCCGCTGTCCCGGCAAAAGAGCTGTAATCAAATTAATGCTAGCGTGCCAAGCCGGGCCGGCTCGTCCGACAAAAGCCGCAATGGCGTGATATGCATTCCATTTCGGCGATAATGCGGTCAGCCCGAGTGATTAGCTCCGTTTCTTTTAGCGATTACGAGTCCATCTCAATGTCATTAACAGCGACAGAACAGCGAGGATCAGCGAGTTTCTCGCTGTCTCCTCGCCATGACCGCGGCCAAAAAGCGAGGATTTCCGCCACGATTTCCGGACTGCTCGCTGCTTTTTCATCGCACATAACAGCGAAAACAGCGAGCGCGGTTCAGAACTGCACATTCGTGGCGCACAGCCTTCTGCTGCTCAGCGCCAATGAAGAAAATTCTGCTGGTACGCCCCGGATGTCGCGGGCGTAGGCGGTGGCGATGGGGCCGGCGTTATTCCGGCAGGCCGAAGACTTCTTCCGGTTCGAAGAGGCCGCGCACGGGGTGGAAGCCGAGCGAGACGAGGGAGCGCGGGCAGACCCGGGCGAAGGCGCTCGACACGAGGATCGGCCGCAATAGGCGCTTGGTCAGACCCTCGATCCGCGAGGCGAGGTTCACCGCGGGGCCGATGACGGTGAAATCGAGCCGGTCGGCGGCGCCGACATTGCCGAAAATCACCTCGCCGAGGTGGAGGCCGATGCCAATTCTGACTTCGGGCAGATCGGCCTCCCGCCGCGCCTTGTTTATCGTGCCGAGGCGCTCGAGGCCCTCGAGAGCGGCTTCCAGCGCCTGGACGCTGGCTTCCGAGAAATCGTCGTCATCCGCGGCTGGAAAGATCGCGAGCACACCGTCGCCCATGAATTTCAGGGTCTCGCCTTTGCGCGCGCCGACCGGGGTGACGATCGCGTCGAAATAATCGTCGAGCAGCTCTATCACCTCGGCGCCCGGCAGCCGGTCCGACAAGGCGGTGAAGCCGCGCATGTCGGCCATCATAATGACCGCCCGCAGCTGCTCGCCCTCGGCCCGCTGGATCTGGCCGGCGAGCACGCGCCGCCCGGCTTGCGGCCCGAGATAGGTGTCGAGCAGGTTCTCGGTGATCCGCCGTAGGGCGCGGGGTTCGACGATCGCGGCGAGCGCCGGGTTGATGTCTTCGAGCGCGGCAATATCCGCGTCGCTGAACCCGCCGGGCCGATCGGTGGCCCAGGTCACGACCGGAAAGCGGCGGAAGCTGCGGTTGAGCGCCAGCGCGAAATAATCGGTGACGCCGAAATCCCTGAGCTTCGACAGCAACGGGTATTCCCCGATGTCCTCGGTAAGGCGGCGGCGGAATGGTTCCCCACGCTCGATCGTCGCGCGGATCGGGCTGCGCAGGAACTCGTCGGTGGCTTCGTTGCCTTGCAGGATGCGGTACTCCTCGACGACGTTCAGCGGGCGCAGCCAACGCACGCCGAGGCCGCGGATCTGCGGATGCAATGTCCCCATGTGGAGGGTCGCGCGGAACAGCGGCAAGCCGTCGCCGACGAGCCGCCAGCACAGCTCGTCGAACATTTCGACGTCGCTGTCGATCTGCGGCCCCTCGCGCAGAATCCAGTTGCCGACGCGGCCGCCCGGGATCGGCGCGCCGAGGCTGGTATAGGCCCCCTCCGTGCGAAAGAATTCTTCGCCGCTGAGCGTGGTGTCGGCCGGCACATCCAAAGGCATGCGCACATCCATCCGTGGAAGACATGAGATCGGCACGCCGAAAGCGTCCGCTACGCGAGAATAAAATAGGCGGCCCCGCGGCTATTGCGATGGTAGGAGCGGCGCTTGACGCGCATCATCGACTGGATGAGCATCGCCAACCACTTCGGAGAACGCGATGCCCGACTTCACCACCCGGCCTGAAATCCGCGGCACCTTCGGGGTCGTCGCCTCGACCCACTGGATCGCTTCCGCCGTCGGCATGAGCATTTTTGAGAAGGGCGGCAACGCGTTCGACGCCGCGGCGGCGGCGGGTTTCACATTGCAGGTGGTCGAGCCGCATCTGAACGGGCCCCTCGGCGAGGCGCCAATTCTCGTCTGGAGCGAAGCGAACCGCCGCTGCGAGATGATCTGCGGCCAAGGGGTTGCGCCCGCCGCGGCAACGATCGCAAAATTTCGTGAGCTCGGTCTCGACCTGATCCCCGGCACCGGGCTGCTCGCCGCCTGCGTCCCTGGCGCATTCGGCGCTTGGATGCGGCTGCTGCGCGACTACGGGACGATGCCGCTCGCCGAAATTCTCGGCCCGGCGATCGGCTATGCCGAGAACGGTTACCCCGCGGCCGACCGCATCGGCATGACGGTCGCGGCCGTCGCCGAGCTGTTCCGCCGGGAGTGGCCGAGTTCGGCTGCGGTCTATCTGCCGAACGGCGCGCCGCCGCAACCCGGGCGGCTATTTCGCAATCCGGCGCTTGCGGCGACCTATCGCCGCGTCCTCGCGGAAGCCGCCGACGGCGGCCGAGAGGGGCAGATCGAGCGGGCCCGCCGGGCCTGGTACCAGGGCTTCGTCGCCGCGGCGATCGACGGCTTTTGCCGGCGTGAGAAGGTGTTCGACTCCTCCGGCCGAAGCCATCACGGGTTGTTGACCGGCGACGACATGGCCCGTTGGCAAGCGCCGGTCGAGGCGCCGCTCACCTTCGACTATCGCGGTTACACGGTCGCGAAGGGCGGCCCGTGGAGCCAGGGACCGGTCCTGTTGCAGCAACTGGCGCTGCTGCGGGGCTTCGACCTCGGCGGTCTCGACCCGCTTGGGGCCGATTTCGTCCATGTCGTCGTCGAATGCGCCAAACTCGCCTTTGCCGACCGCGAGGCGTGGTACGGCGACCCGGATTTTGTCGACGTGCCGATGAACATTCTGCTCGGCGCCGCCTACAACGACGCGCGGCGCAAGCTCGTCGGCAAGCATGCCTCCCTCGAATTGCGGCCGGGGAGGCCCGAGAACCGCAAGCCGCGGATTCTCGTTGGCGGCGAGGAGGCGATCTTTGCCGGGGCCGGGATCGGCGAGCCGACGACCGGCGGCATCGGTGAGCCGACCGTCACCGAGCACGGCATGGTCGCCGGCGACACCTGCCACGTCGATGTCATAGACCGCTGGGGCAACATGGTCTCGGCGACGCCGAGCGGCGGCTGGCTGCAGAGCTCGCCGGTCATCCCGGAGCTCGGCTTTTGCCTCGGCACGCGGATGCAGATGTTCTGGCTCGAAGACGGGCTGCCGGCGAGCCTCGCACCGGGCAAGCGCCCGCGCAGCACGCTCTCGCCATCGATGGCGTTCCGGGACGGCAAGCCCTACCTCGCCTTCGGCACGCCGGGCGGCGACCAGCAGGACCAATGGTCGCTCCTGATGTTTCTGCACCACGTCCATCACGGCATGAACCTGCAGGAGGCGATCGACTGCCCGGCATTTCACACCGAGCACATGCCGAGCTCGTTCTACCCGCGTGCCGCACAGCCCGGTCTCTTGGCGCTCGAGAGCCGCTTCCCCGAGAGGACGCGCGCCGAATTGGCGCGCCGCGGTCACCGCCTGCGGGTCGGCGAGCCGTGGTCCGAAGGCCGCCTCTCGGGCTGCGCCCGCGAGGACACTGCCGAAGGCCGGGTCCTCAAAGCCGCCGCCAACCCGCGCGGCATGCAAGGCTACGCGGTCGGCCGCTGACCTCGACACAGCGGCTCAAGTATTCGCGCCCACCGCCCATCATAGGAGCCGAAGCGAAGGAATTAAGGTTAGCAGGAGGACTTATGAGGCACGGCGGACTTCCGGCTGCGGCGGCTAACTACAAAAGGTAGAGGAGACGACGCCGAGAGAACGTCAATCAACGGACATCCCGGCGTTTCGCCGGCATCGCATCTTCGCACGGCATCGACCAGAACACGTTCCATGGCTCGGAGGTCGGCAATTTTAGCTCGAACCTCCTCAAGGTGTCCCGCTGCAAGGTCGCGTACCTCGGCACATGCGGCTTCCCCGTTCTCTGTAGAAAGGGCCAGCAACGCGCGAATTTCGTCTAGGGAGAAGCCGAGCTCGCGAGAACGGCGAATGAAGGTGAGCATCCTTGTTTCGCCCGGGCCGTAAACCCGGCGCCGGCTGGCGGTGCGTGGCGGCGCTGGCAGCATCTTGATGCGCTCGTAATAACGTATCGTCTCGATATTCACGCCGGCGCGCCGGGAAAGCTCACCGATCGATAGGGCAGCGGGTGATTGAGCGGCGGCGGAACGCATCGAAAAATTCCCCTTGATCCTGTAGTGGCTACAGGATGTAGCCTTGTGAGCATGACACGCCAAGGCCAGAACCAGACCCGCCTCGCGCGGCCGGATACCGCATCGATGAACTGGCAGCACACCCAGAAAGTTCTTGCTGCCGGCGGCGTGATCGGGGCACTGGCGGCCTCGTCGTACTGCATCGTACCCCTCGTGCTGTTTGGTCTTGGCGTCAGCGGTGCCTGGATCGCCAACCTCACTCAATTGGCGCCCTATCAGCCTTATTTCATTGCCGCCACGGTCGCCTGCCTCGCCGGCGGCTACGGGCTGCTGTACCGCTCACGGAAATTGACGTGCACGGATGGCCAAGTCTGCGCCCGACCGCTCTCAACCAGGGTTGTCACCCGCGGCCTGATCCTCGCGACGATCCTGGTCATCGGAGCGCTGGCATTTGACATGCTCGCACCGCTTATCCTCTAGCCGCCAGGGAGGCTGCTGCATGGCAAAATCACTGATTGCGACGCTTATCGGTCTCAGCCTTTTGGCTTCGCCGACAGCCTTTGCCGGCGAGAAGACGGTTACCCTCTCGGTGCAGAACATGTACTGCTCGGCCTGCCCGATCACAGTCAAATCAAGCCTTGAAGCTGTACCGGGTGTCGCCAAGGCGGTCGTTTCATACGAAAACAAAACCGCGGTCGTGACCTTTGACGATGCCAGGACCAATGTGCCGGCACTGATCAGCGCGACCACCGATGCTGGCTACCCCTCCGCGCTCAAGAGCTGAGCCGCAGGTGCACGGCTGCGCAGGTAGCGACCTTCCGCATGCGTGCGACGGGATGGTCCGTCGCGGTCGTCGACGCTCCATGCTGTAGCGGGAACGAAGCTGCCGTGATCCCGAATTCCACGATTACCTGTCCCGCCTGCGGAACGGCCAAGACCGAGACCATGCCGACCGACGCGTGCCAATTTTTTTACGAATGCACAGGCTGCGGCGAACTTTTGCGCCCCAAAGCGGGCGATTGCTGCGTGTTCTGCTCCTACGGATCGGTACCTTGTCCGCCGATCCAGGCGGGTGAAACACCGCCGCCTGAGCATCCGGAGATTAGGACAAACCGATCCAAATCAAAAACCCCACTGCACGCAATTGGCGGGAGCTGCATCTACCTAGAGATATCTGAGCCTACCCAATGCCAACAGTCACAAATTCGAAGAAATACGCACGGCACCACGCTCAGTGAAGTCAAGAGCGGGCCTGGTTGGCGTCCGCTACCAGCGGCTTTGCCATCAGCACTTCGTCATAATAGCGCCCGCCATCCTTCAGCGCGTTCTTCTCGATCCCGTATTCGACAAAACCGAGGCCGGCATAGAGGCGGCGAGCGGCCTCGTTGTTGCTGACCACGGTCAATTGGATCGCCTCGACGTGCTGGCGGGCGTGGGCGAGGATGGCGTCGACCAGCCGGCGGCCGATCCCGGCTCGTCTGGCAACAGGCCGGACATACATGCCGACCAGCACGCCCTTATGTGCTTGCTTGCGGCCCTGCTGAATATAGAAGCCGGCGATCCCGAGTAAGTCGCCGAGGCGGAAGGCGCCGAACACCGCCGACGCGGCGAGCCGATCGGCAAAGAACGCCTGCGTCTGGGCAGCCTCGGCTTCGAAGGTGCTGCTGAAGGCTTCGGGGTTGCGTTGAAGTGCCTCAAGACGGATCTCGCGGTACAATGCGGCGTCTTCGGGGCGCAACCGACGGATTTCGGTTGCTGTCTCTCGAATCTCGATCACCACCCATCCCTCCAAGGCACAGCACTCTGGACTGGGAAGGATGAGCCGTGGCCATTGCGCCTGCAACGCCCGCGACCTACTGCCGACGCCAGCGACCCAAATTAAGATTTCGTACCGCCCGAATCGCTCTCAAAAAACGAGGGTTTTTGAGAGAACCGTCCATGGATCTGCACCGATCCTGTTCTGAGCGAGTTGAGGATCGTTGCCAAAATTCGCGAGGGGATACTGCTGTTTCACGGCCGGGCTGTTGGCGTCATATTGATCGACCGTCACCGCAACCTGTGGCGGACCGGAGAAATACTCGGCAATGCCCAACCCGAAATTGCCGCCCCCATCGTCCTTGGTCGTTCCCCCCAGCATGGGCATGTGCTGGTACTTGCCAGTTGTCCATGCGGTTTCCGGGACGAGCGGAACGATGGTTCCATCCACAATCGCACCACTAAACACAAAGGGACCGTTTGCATTGGGTGTTCCCTGCAGCTGAAGAATACGCTCGGTGGACAACGCGCGCAGACACGCGGCATTGGAACAGCCCGCTGCAGCCGCGAAGTTATTCCCAAGGGTCACCGCGGCCGCCTCTGGCAGGAAGTATTGGTTCGGTATGGGGCTGCTTTGGAAGATCGCTCGTTGAAACAGTCCCGCGGCGGCTGGCGACATTATGTTCGCCGCAGTATTTATTGCGCCTGCCGATTGGCCGCCGAGCGTGACGTTGTTGGGATCGCCGCCGAAGGCGGCGGCGTTGGCACGCACCCAGCGAAGCGCTGCCTGCTGATCCAAAACGCCGTAGTTGGCAAAGGGGTGCCCTTCCGCATTCAAATGGGATTCCGACAGGAAGCCAAAGAGGCCCAGGCGATAGTTGACCGTTATGACCACGATGGGGGTGCCGAGGGGGCCGCCTGTGGCGAGTTTGCTCCCATCATAGTCGTCGGTTTCCCCATCGACGTTTCCGCCGCCATGTATCCAAACCAGGACGGGCTTCGGCGGTCCGCCTTTCCCCGTCGTGAAGACGTTGAGATAGAGGCAGTCCTCAGTAGTGCTTGACGGTCCTGCAAATGCACCGAGTTCGGTCACCTGCGGACACGTGTTCGCAAATTGAGTGGCATCGATAAGGCCGTGGTGGGCGGGCGACGCCAGCGGACGCCAACGCAAGTCGCCGACCGGGGGCGCTGCATAGGGGATGCCCAAATAGGCGTTGACGCCGTTCGCGAACAGGCCGCGAACAGGA
>Ga0126383_10000892_pt1 | contig 17587 bp, 13 predicted proteins | sample PanSoiMetPlot_35_FD_96882 | JGI IMG/M metagenome (GOLD analysis project Ga0126383, IMG submission 96882) | Tropical forest soil microbial communities from Panama - MetaG Plot_35 | ecosystem: Environmental > Terrestrial > Soil > Tropical forest > Bulk soil | place: Panama | collected 2016-02-17
CATCGGCATCGGTCTGATCGTGGGATTAGTTGGTGCTTCGGCATTGAGCCGAGTGCTTCGGACAGTCTTGTATGACATCACCGCAACCGATCCGGCGACCTATGCCGCCGTTTCAGTCGTGTTGTTGTTTACCGCGACAATTGCTTGTTGCATTCCGACACGCCGAGCCGTTTCGGTCGACCCGACGATTTCGCTAAAGGGGTAGGCGCCGGCTACGCGTGAATGATGTGGTTGGGGGTCTCATTTTGAAAAGAGCGAATTCCCCTCCTCGCATCACCGCGAGGAGGGGAATTCGCCATTTGAAAATAGTCCCTGGCTTGGACAACAGTGCCTTCGAGGAGAGGAAAACAGCTGGTTCCAACTTGTTCACGCTTTCTAAAGCTGACGCCTACGATGCCGGTTCGACGAGGGCTGCTACCGAGCCGCGGCTATTCGGCATTCTCCAATCGGGGCCATAAGCGTGGACCTGATCTCGCTTCAGTTCGGCTTCTTCAAGATGGGTTGTCAGAACAATGCTGCTACCGGTGCTATCGGCTTCCATAGTGTGGGCAAGGGCCGTGGCATACGACATACTGAAAATCGCCTGTAGCATTTCGATAACGTAGTCGAACGTATGCTCGTCATCGTTCAGAATGATGACGTGATACAACTTGCTCTGTTCGCCTTTTGTCGTGTTTTCGATGTCGGTATCTAGCGTCGTGCCGGGCATTTCCTTTATTTTACTCAGACGGCATGAATGTAATGATTTTCACGGTCTGGCCGGTCGCATTCTGGCAGACTCCGAAATCCCAAGTCGAACGCCTGCGCAAACGGTTTCCGGAAATAAGCTTCAGGCATGCGTTGACCGATGACGAGGCGAGCCTTGCCATCGAGACAACCGACATCGCGCTAGCTTCACGTTTATCGGCGGCAATGGTGGAACGCGCTCCGCGATTGAGGTGGGTGCATTCGACGGCAGCCGCTGTCGCAAACCTTCTCCCGCTCGATGAATTTGCGGCGCGTGGCATCATCGTTACGAATTCTCGAGGAATTCAGGCGGTTCCGATCGCTGAACACGTGATGGGCGGCCTGCTCGTGCTTGCGCGACGATTCAACGTCATGTTCGATGCACAGCGGGATCGCCGCTGGATTCAAAACGACCTGACGCGTAATGCATGGCCTTGGAGTCTGCAAGGGCGAAAGATGACCATCCTTGGCCTGGGCACCATCGGCCAGGAAGTCGCGCGGCGGGCTCACGCGTTCGGGATGAGCGTGACCGGCATCCGCCGGCGCCTGGACCAACCGGTGCCGGCATTCGTCGAGAGGATGGTCGGGCCAGATCGACTCCGCGATGCGCTCAGTGGCTGCGACGTTCTCGTTATCTCGGCGCCCTTTATATCCGGAACTGATGGCCTCATCGGTACGAAGGAAATCGAGCTGTTAAATGGGGGCGCCATCATTATTAATGTTGCGCGTGGGAAGATCGTGGACGAACCGGCTCTCATTACAGCCATTCAGAGGGGCCATCTCGGCGGCGCCGTGCTGGACGTCTTCGAAAGCGAACCGCTTGATCGGGCAAGCCCGCTGTGGAGCCTGCCCAACGTCATCATCTCGCCCCATTCCGCTGGCGTCCGGCCGGATCACTGGGACGAGGTCATCGACCTGTTCAGCGAGAACTTACGGCGCTTCCAGCGGGGTGAACCATTGCTGAATATGGTCAATTGCGACGCGGGATATTAAAATCCCCTCATGCCAATCTACGAGTATCAATGTTGTGCGTGTGGACATCAGTTCGAATACCTGGTGCTACCGTCGTCATCGGCGCCGGAGTGCCCTTCTTGTCACGATCATGATCTTCAGAAAATGATTTCGTTGTGTGCGGTCAGTTCCGAAAACACGAGACAGTCGCACTTGAGTACCGAGCGCAAGAAATATTCCAAGATCAATCGAGAAAAACAACACGAAGAGCACAAGGCTCTGCACGAGCACCACGACTAAACGCTTCAGTTATGGCGATTATTGTCCCGGCTTCAAACCGGGCCGCTCGACGATCTCGATCCGCGCGCCATCCGGTCCAGCGATGTAAAAATAATTGATCGGTGGACCATTCGGCAGATTGAGCGGACTGGGTTGGCTAGTGAGCTGTACTTTCTTCCCTTCGAGCATGGCTTTAGTGTCAAGTATTGCCGCCGTCGATCGCCAACCGATATGATCGATCGCGCGCCCCTGACTCGGCGCGGACGCGCCGCGCGCGATGATGATGTAGACCGTGCTGAATCCGGACATGCCGGCATACTTCACCGAATCCACCTGACCTTTGATTTTGGTGCGCTCGCCGCCAAACTTGTCGAGCAGCCAGGCGTACGCTGCTTCCGGATCTTGAACTCGAAGTTGCACGTGGTGCAAGCCGACCACTTCAGGATCCTGTACGAGCTGAATCTGCGTGCCCCAGGGACTTTCGATCAGCGCAGCCTTATAGAGTCCCGGTATATCCTTGACGGGCTCGATGACCTTTGTGTTTATCGCAGCGAGTTCTCGCATCTTCGCCTCTAGGTCGGGCACCGAGAACCCCAGATGTTCGATGACGCTGCCCTGGCTGCCGCCGCTCGATTGCGCGCCCAGAAACATCAACCGAGTAGATCCGTACATGATTCGGTTCGGCGCTTCTGTTATGGGCGGCCGCCCGGAATGTTCTTTTCCCACCATTGGCTGGCTTCTGCGGCCGGCTCGTTCAGGTGAATGTGATCGTAGGGAAGAATCGTCTTCGTCTGCGCGGCCGCGTTTGCGACGAAACCAATAGTAAACGCTGTGGTGCACAACATCGAACGAATGAAAAGTCGCATGAAAAGGCTCCGCCAGTGGACCTGTTTTGGCTTCTACTCCGTCAATACTCTCTGTATGTCCACCTTGAATGCTGTTATTTGGGTCTGAACCCCTATAAGCCACGGATGGGCACAAATTTCGCAGAACCCGGATTTGTTCGTGCTTCCGCGTCATCCGAGCAATCCGCGGCCTACTTAGAAGTTGAATCGAAGCACTCCTTTGAATTGTCGGAATTTCTCCGATCCCATGACAGTTGAGTTGCCCTTGTCCTGAATAAACCCGAATGGAACAGTGCTGTTGATATTGAGACCCGCCGGCGGAGTGTTATTCGGAGTATTGGTTATCGCCAGGTTCGGCACAGGATGATTGAAAATGTTGGTGGCATCCATGCGGATCACGAGACTTTTCGTTTCACTGATGCGCATTGTCTTACTCATCGCCGCGTCGAAGCTCCAGTTTCCCGGTAATTCCAGAGTTTGCCGGCCGAGTGTGCCTCGTGTTCCCGGTTTGGGATTCTGAAGCAGAATCTGACCTGTCTTGGCATCGGTAACCGCTTGCAACGTGCAGAACTGTTTCAGGTCAGCAGCGACCAGTCCACACTGCGGATCTGTGACCTTCGAGAATGTATCGCCAAAAAAGTTTCCAAAGTCGCCGTTCCACCGAACGTTTCCAAATCCTTTAACCGGGAACGGTCCAACGATGTCCGGCACCGAACCTCCGTAGAGTCCCGTGGGGCTTACAGTGGTGCCGTTTATGTACGTGGAACCGATGCTTACCGGTTGGCCAGTACTGAGGTTCACGATGAAACTCGTCTGCCACCCCTCGATCGCGCGGGCAAAAAATCCAGAGCTATTTCGGAAGAAGGTCCTGCCGGGTCCCAGAGGTAGATCGAAGGATCCGAAGGAGCGGAAATCGTGTGTGACGTGATTCGGACTCAGCGCGTAGTCTTTATCGCGGTCGGCGGGGTTGGTGAACGTGGGTGCTGTAAGGAGTCCGTTCGCGATGTTGGAGCCAACGAGTGGAGTTTCGAGGGATCGGGACCAGACGTAGGTCCCCTGAAGGTTCAGGCCATACGTTGGACGCAACGTCCCTTGTAGCTGTAACGAGTGGTAGTTCGATTTGCCCGAATTGGTGTAGTAGTTCGCCATATTGAACTGCGGATTGGCGACGATCCAATTTTCCGGAAACAGTCCGGCATCAACAGATGGGGCTCCTTGCACGGTTGTTCCACCCGGAACATTGATACCTTTGTTCGCACGGCGCAGCACCGTTCCGCGTTCTCCCGCGACGCCCTGCACTACGCCTGTAGCTCCCGTCCCAAATCCGTTGAACGTGTTAAGTGAGTTGGCGACTGTCACGTAATCGCCGTTGGCGAGGGCATCTCTGAACGTCGTATTCAACCTGAGATGCTGCGAACCCCGCTGCGTCGTCCCGTTCACGGCGGGCGTGGCGGCGACGAGGCTCAATCCCATGAACATCTGGTCGAACAATAGGACGTCTTCACCCCTACGGGTCCTTTCCAGAGCATCAAACAACGTGGGGTTTGAAAACACGTTTGGAATATTCAGGTCAAAATAATTGAAAAGTTTCATTCCTCGCGTTCCGATGTAGCGCACATCGAGCGTGAGATTGCGAGATATCTCGCGTGTCACAGACAAGGTGAAATTCTGAATGTACGGCGTCACATAATTAGGGTCGAAGGCATTGATGTTCTGATTCTGCTTTTGAATCGGGAACGGCGCCATGGGTAACGAACTTGGAGTTATGGGGATTTCTCCCGGCAGATTCAGAACATTGAAATAGCTACCGTCCAGCGGACCGGCCGTCTGTGCGCTGTTAATAAAGCCTGGAGCCGCGAAAATGGCGTTGCTGAGCTGTCCGGCATGTCCAGCTCCAACATAAGTGATCTGGTAACCACCTCGAACATTTGTTTTGTCCTTGCCGAACCAGGGAAGCGCCCACGCAAAACCCACTGCCGGGCCAAAGTTATTTCTGTCATTCGGGTAGATACCTTTGTCCGGCTGTTTCGTTTTTGGACCGACGAATTCGAGCTGTGTAACGAGGTTGAGATCGACTGGGTTGTCCGGACGCAGCCAGCGGTCGAAGCTTCGTCCCGACACTCCGAACATCGCCAGTCCTGCCCCTCCAGAGGGCGCTGTCGTCAAGCCCTGGCCTTCATACGGTATTCCGTAAAACTCATATCGCAATCCAAGGTTCAGCGTCAGCGACGGGCGCACTTTCCAATCGTCCTTGAAGAAAAGCGAAAATTCATTCTGATGTGGTTCGTTGATTTTTCTCTTTCTGTCCAGGTAACTCATCCACTTGTTTTGGTGATCCGGTGATTGAATGAAATAAACCTGCGACGCGCTCGCCACCGAGCCGGAAAGAAAATAGAGAAGGCTGTTCGCCATCGTCTGATTGTTGTTCACCAAACCAGGGAAGTTCGTTGCGTTGGCAAATGCCTGGTTCGGCAGCGAAGCTTGGGCGCCGCCGAGGGCTCGCGGAATTGTTGGCGTTCCGGTCTCAGATCCGCGTGTGTAAGTGAAACGGATGTCTCCGCCGCCTTTGAAGGCGTGTTTGCCTTTCGTCCAGCTGACGGTATCGCCGTAATTGTAGAGCGGCGTATTGTTGCCTTGTTGTGCGCAATTGCTCAGACAACTGAAGTTGTTGGTGCTCATCGCGGTTTGAGCCGTGTTCCCTTGAACGTCCGCAGGGCGATACACGAACGGGATTCCTTGGCCTCCGGTCATCAAGAACGACGCCGGCACCTTGCGCTTTTCAGGATCAGTCACTTCCCATGGCGCCCAGATCACATGGCGCGTTTCACGGAATCCGAACCGCGCTTCGTTCAGCAACGTCGACGTCAGTGTGGACGTGAAGTTTGCCGTCAGGACTTTTGGCCGCCGAATTACTTCGGAGGCAAAGCTTCCAGGCCAGGCGGTGTTGACATTCTGTAGATATTCGCCATCGATCCATTCATAGCTGTAGGCGAAGGCAAGTTTATGTCGTGAGCTGAAATTGTGATCGATCTTCGTATTGATCTGCTTACGGTCGGTGTCCGTACTCGTGCCTGTTGCCAATCCGAAATTTCCGGCGTTGTGTCCGTTGCGAACCCACTGATGCACTGCCGTATTGAGACCATCGCCGCCATCGAATGTGTTGGCGTGGGGCATCAGCGCCAAATATTTCTGCGAAACTCCGGATGGGTCCATGCCGGTGCGGAACTGGTTCCAGGCAGATCCTTGTACGACTGCATCGGAACAATCGGGCCGCGTGGGGTTTTGGGCTAACGGACCGAAAACGCTGAAGTATCGCAACTGCCCTGTGTAAGAAGCGCCAGTCGGATTCGTCGCCGGGCGAACGGGATTTCCAAAGGAATCGACAGATGCAGTTGTGGGCGTGCCGGTCGTGCTTGTGGGCGTCAGCGTATTTCCGTTCCCCCAACTTTCCCAATATCGGAAGATGCCGTTTCGCGCACAATCGGTCAAAACTACCGGCCGCACAGTTTGGCGCTGCCGTTCAAACTGCTTATCCCATAGGACGAAGAAGAACGTCTTGTTCTTGATAATTGGGCCGCCCAGGCTGCCGGTAAGCTCGTTTCGATTGACCCAGGTCGGTTGTGCCGGACTCCAGACGCCGTTCACGACTTGTTTGTTGTTGCTCCAGGTATTCGCATCGAGGGCAGAATTCCGGATCGACCATACCCCGCTTCCATGGAACTGATTCGTTCCGGATCGCGTCAGAATCTGAACCTGACCATTGCCCCGGCCCAACTCGGCATCCACTGGCGTCAAGATGACGCGAAATTCACCGACCATGTCGGGATGAATTTGAGTCGTTGCACCGACGCCGTTCGCGTACCGGCCGTCCTGCACGCTGAGGCCGTCACGAACCGTGTTCACCATGCCGGTGCTGACGCCCGCGAAAGTGGTGGACTCACCTAGCGTGGCGCCTCGTACGCCGGCCATCGTCTGCATAAGATCCAGTACATTGGTGCTGACGAGGGGTAAATCTTGCACACTCTTCTGCGTCAGAACCTGCCCCACCGTTGAAGCTGATTCCGTGATGAGCGCTGTCGCCTGCGCCGTCACTTCGACAGAATCCGCGACCGCCCCCACTTGCAGCGTGAAGTTGTAACGCGCGGAAGCGCTCTGACCCAACTGCACGTCGTTGATGACCTGCGTTTTGAAGCCCGGCAATTCCGCGGTCAATTTATAACTGCCCGGAAGGAGACTGACGATGGTGTACGTTCCGGACTCGTTAGTGACTGCAGTTGTGACTACTCCGGTCTGAGTGTTTGTTGCGGTGATCATGACGCCTGGAATGAAGGCTTGAGTAGGATCCTGAACAAATCCGCTAACTGAGGCGTTACCGCTTTGAGCGAACGCCGGCATACGTGATGCGAGCACACATACCACGGCCGTGACTATCAGCTTTTTCATATAGGTTCCCCTTGATCCCCAAAAATTGTCGGAACTTATATCAATGGCTGAGGCGATAGCCAATACTTTTCGAGGAAGTAGGGAATTATACGGAGTGAGGAACGACTGTAGGCGCCGGCTTCAGCCGGCCGCCTACATTTTGGTCACGCATTTTTTTGCGCGGCACGCGACCATAGTTCGTTTGTCGCCAAAGCAGCTCCTTCGGCAAGCGCTTTCAGCTTCGCCCAGGCGATCTGGGGATGAACGCGGAGACCCATACCGCAGTCCGTGCCGGCGATAACGTTTTCGCGGCCGACCAATCTCGCATATTGAATGATGCGATCGGCCACGAGTTCCGGATGCTCGACGACATTGCTCGCATGACTGACTACGCCAGGTATAAGGATCTTACCTTCCGGTAGCTTCACTTCTTTCCAGATCTTCCACTCATGCTCATGTCGTGGATTCGCGGCCTCAACCGAGTACGCTCCTGCCCGCACCTTGAGCATGAGATCAACGACATGTTTCAAAGGAAGATCGTGGGTATGCGGCCCATGCCAGCTACCCCAACAAATGTGATAACGCACGCGGTTTTCTGGAATGCCTTGCAAGGCGTGGTTCAGTGCTTCGATGCGTACTGCAGCAAACTTGCGATATTCGTCGATGCTCGGAGACGGCACGATCATATCGTAGGTGTCCGGAAGAGCCGGATCATCGATCTGGAGAATGAAGCCGGCATCAACGACCGCCTTGTATTCGTGTTTGATCGCCTCGGCAAGAGCAAAAACGTATTCGTCTTCGGTGGAATAGTATTCGTTGTAGAAGAAGTGCTCGAGCCAGCCCGGGGCAAGGACGCACATGAATGTTTCCTCGGCAGTCACGTTGGCTTCCGCGACTGCTGATTTGAAACGCTCGAGATCCTTTTGCACTTCCTCGTGACCTATATAGCTGATCGGGCCGTTGCAGATCGTTCGCTCAGGCGGAAAGGGCACAAATTGCAGTTCTTTGTAGAAGTCGGCGAATTCGATTCGTTCATTGGTTTCAAGCGCCATGAATGGTGCTTCACCCGGCTTCAAGGGTCTCGTCGCGAGTCCGCTTAGACGCCTACCGTAGTATGCGAGGCCGCCGAATCCGAACTTGCTGAGTTCACCATCACTGATGATGTCGATGCCCGCATGGACCTGTTTGCGAACGACATCGACGATGCCTCTACCTATTTGAAGCTTCAATGTCTCAAGGTCTACCTGCCGCCCGGTTATCAGGTCTCTGGTGATTTGCATCAATTCGGCCGGCCCATCCAGCCTGCCGGCGTGTGTTGTTAAAATGCGATGGGTACTTCGTTTCATTGGAGAACTTCCGTTAACGCGTTGCTGCGGTTCTGACGTATTTCTTAAGCGTCTGTGTTGTTGTTTCGCCCACGTAGACGTTGCCCATGGCATCTGCAGTCACGCCTTCCATACCGGCGTTGTTGTTCTTGTCGGGATCAGGCTCAACGAAGGGAATAAGAGCTGTGACTTTGCCGTCTTTCGCGCTGCCGACTCTGAGACCTCTTTTGAATCCTGGATTCAACATCGCATTCGACTGGGAATCGGCCACGTAAATGGTGTCATTCTTGTCGATGAACACGCCGCTCGGACGGCCGAACTGTTTCCACTGATCAATAAACTTGCCATCCTGATCGAAAATCTGGATGCGACTGTTTGCACGGTCGGCTACGAAGAGCCGTCCGCGGGAATCCATGGCGATGCTGTGAGGCGTGTCCATGTCGCCGGCGGCGGATCCCTTCTTGCCCCACGCTTTGATGAATTTTCCGTCCTTCGAGAATTTCACAACACGTCCGTTGCTATTCGCTACGTGTCCATCACTGACGAAAATGTCTCCGTTTGGCGCGACCACGACATCGATAGAACCATTGAATGTGTCGGGACCTTCAGCCGCGACACCGGCCTTGCCAAGCGTCATCAGCACCTTTCCATCCGGGTTCAGCTTGAAAACCTGATGGCCTTTGCCGTCCTTTCCTTGCGCATCGGTGACCCAGATATTGCCGTCGCGGTCGATGGTCATCCCATGAGCCTGGACGAACATGCCTGCACCGAAACTTTTTATCAGTTTGCCGGACGGCGCAAATTCGAGAATCGTCGGATCATTGCGATGAAAGACCCAGATGTTTCCCTGCGCATCCGAGTCGACCGAAATGACAGCACCCCAGGTCATGCCTGCGGGAAGCTGCGGCCACCCCTCAGCGACATGGTACGGATTTTCTTGCGCGTATACCGCGCCGGCGGAGACTAGCGCAGCAAGAAGGATTACGACACGCATGGATTTCATTGACGCGCCTCCTTTGTTCATAGATGGGATCTGTTCTGCAGAGCGTGCGGGGATAATACCACGTTCTTTTTGCACCGCGGAGCAGTGCAAGGAGTTTAGCCAGGGTACGCGTCAGTGATTAACGATTAATGCGCTTGAAAAGGAATCTGACCAATGACTCAATTCCGAAATCTGAATTCTTATCCGAAGGGGCAGCAGCCGTCCGGTCCGAGCAGTTTTTTCGGATAGGAATTCGGAATTGAGAATTGAGTATTGGTCCGATCCCCTTTTCACCCGCATACGCATCAATCATTGATATGCGGACCCCTGGCTAAACGCCTGCACCGCTCCGGTGCTCAGTGACGTTCGGGTTGTTCGGCGAGGATCTTCCCCGTCAACAGATAATCGAGTGTTCCCTTCAATTCGCTTTCATTCGAGGCCGCCAAAACCAACCCGCCGGAATTTTTCACCGAATTGAATTTTGCCGCGGCAACATCGAAAGCCACGAAGTAAATCGAAGCGCGATCGGTTTCAGACTGGTTTGTGATGACTTGTGTCACATCTGCGGGGGAATAGCCTTGGGTGTTTTCGCCGTCAGTGATGACCAGGATATGGCGTTTGGAAAGCCCGGCGGCATCCAGCGCGCGCTTGGCCACGATCATTGCATCACCGATTGGAGTGTCACCCGAGGCGCTCATTTTGAGTATTGCCGTACGAGAGGCAGCGGGATTAGGCATACCCAATTTGATGATGGGACGACAGACGGGTATCGGGCCGCCACGATCGCTGAACTCGTAAATACCCAGCTGGATCTCCTGCCCGGCATGCTCGCGCGCATACGCATCAAACTGATTCACGACATCCAACGCCGCACGCTGGGCGATATCGATTTTAGGACGCATTGCGCCGTCGGAATCTCGCACGCGTTCTTTCATGCTGCCAGATGTATCAATAAGAATGGCTGCAGCAACACCGGGCCTATATTGCGTTTGAGTGGGCTTCAGGACATCTTGAATTGGATTTTGGACTGGAGTCGAAACACGAGTCGATGACGGCCGCGACTTCGGCCTGTCGCAAGACCTGCCTGCAACAAAGACCGCCAGCAAGATGACCAACAGGACACCATTGCCCTGCCGATGCCTCCGCCGATACGGATAAGTCACTTCTGCTCCGGCGGGAAAACGCTGATCTCCACTCGACGGTTGAGCGCATGGTTGTCCGGCGCGCTCGGATCAGCAGGAACCTCCCAACCTTTTCCTTCGATGTTGAACTTGTTCGGATCGAATTTGTATTTTTCAATAAGCGCGCGTTTGATTGCTTCTGCGCGGGCCAGGCTGAGATCCCGCACGGCCTGAACCGGCACTCTCCCCTTCATACTCGAATCCGTATGTCCTTCGATGAGGATCACCGCGCGAGCGAACTGGCCGGCCAGCCGCGCAACCTGCTCGAGAGTAGCGTCCACATTCGGATCGTAGAGCTTGCCGGGAACCGGCTTTTCCACATCATCACGCGCCGGTTCGTAGGGATTGGCCGAGTTCGGGAAGAAGTTGATGCGAATGGTTTGGGTCAAAATAGGCGCTTCGGCCGGCGTCTTTCGGAAGCTTGATGGAGTGAAGGAAGCAAGGCTCTCGTCGGTTTGATGAGCGAACGTTCCTTTCTTCTGGACGCTCTGGATGACGGAAAAATCCATCACTTGATCGAATTGAACCGGGGCGCTGATTCGTCCTAACTCGCGATACACGTAGGCCGCGTTCTTCCATGTGCGCTCGAAATTCGTCGGATTGGATGCGTTAAGGAAAAACTGCAGATTCTCCGCAAAATTTGTAGGATGTGCGTCGTTCCGCATGCCCATCACTTCGGTGGGTTTCATGCCGAAAGCATCAGCCATCCATTTCGCAGGCTCTTCAGGTTTTTGTTTGACCATGTCCATGCCTTCGAAAATTCCGGCGACCAGGCCTTCCACGACATCGGGATGGTCACGAGCGAAGTCGGCACGTAGTGCATAGACATCGGCGATCAGCTTGTTGGCATCACCGGTACTGGAAAGGATGCGTGTTCCAGCAACTCTCTCGGGAATTTTGTATATATCCGGCGCCCACGAAACACATCCATCAACATTCTTATCCGCGACGAAAGCAGCCGCAGCTTCGAACGCAGTCGCTGTATATTTCACTTTGATGTCGCTTGGACGCAGTCCGGCCGAGAGCAGCAAGGACGTCAGGTAGTACTCGCTGGGAGAGTTTTGCGCCAACGTAATCGTCTTCCCCTTCAGATCGCTTACAGACTTGATACTGTTGCGGACGACAATGCCGTCTCCACCGTTCGACCAGTCGATCTGTTGCACGACGCGAGGCGAGGTGCGGGAATCGCGCGACAGCTCGGGCGCGAAGAGCGTCATCATATCGACGGTTCCCCAAAGTGTATGGACTTCGCCGGACGCAAAGGCATCGCGTGCAACAACAGGATCATCCATAAGCACCATCTCGACCCGGAATCCATACTTTTTCGCGAAGACACTATCCGGATTTGGTTTGGTGCCATGATTTGCGGCGATGACGGGCAGCCATCCGGCCCACACGTTGTAGGAAAACCGCAGGATCTTTTGATTGGGGTCCCACTTGTACTGACTGACGCCTTTGACTGCCGGAAGCCGATCTCCCGGCACGTACTTGTATTCACTGACGGTAGTGACACCCTTGTTATCCGGGGCTTCCGTTTGAGGCGCCTCGGTGGCCGAAGGTGAAGACCCGCCGCCGCCAATACCTCGTTTACGGACAACATAGACGCCTGTGCCTATGAGTCCGAGAATGAGGAGAATTGAAATTAACTTACCAGCCAGTGTCAGACGCGCTTGTTGCTGTTCTGCCATCTATCACTCCCGCTCAAGTATTTTGCCGGGGCCCAATCTCTTTGGCAGCCGCTGATGGTTCCGTCGTTGACGGAGATTGAATTCCCTGGCTCGCAAGAAACTCGGCAAGGGCTGCCTGTTCGAGCGCCCTTCGTTCGTTCTCTTTTTCCTGTACCTTCGACATATCGACCATGTCGGCGGCAACTCGCGCCTTCCCTGCAGATCTCTCGTATCGTTTCGCCAAGACCTCTTCTACCGTCTTCATGGAGTCTCCGAGGTCGCCGACGTTGAACGCGACGCTGCTCAGGGCTGCGGCTGCTTCGGCTTGCGCTTCCTTGATCTTGACCTGCGAGAGCTGCTTTTGAAGTCGATTGATCTTGTCCTCGAATTCTTTTTGAGTCACCTTCGCCTGTCGAAGGTTCGCTTGGTAGGCATTCTCCGTTTCCTGCAGTTCGTTGGTATCCGTTGTCAGGTCCGCCTTGAGTTCCTGAAGCTCACGAGCCAGAGTGCCTGCTAACTCCATGTTGCCTGCCTGATGGTTCGCGAGTATCCTCCGCTCGAGTTCTTGAGCGCGCCCGGTCTTCCCTTTGATTTGGTTCTTCAGCCGTTCGGCAACCCCTGCCATCTGAGCCAACGCGAGGTTGTACTGCGCCATTTTGTTTCGGAACTCCTGTCGTGCCGCTTCCATCAGCGCTTCCGGGTTGCGTTCTTCCAACCCGCTGATAAAGAGCCCGAGGAATCCCCTAAGTAGCCTGCTCAAGCGCCCCATAGTTGACAGTCCTCAATTGAAGTCATGATTGGTAAAACGAAAAGAATTCTAGACTAGTTCCGAAAACTAGGTACAAAAAAGCGTAGCGACGGATGATGAACCACAGAGACACAAAGACACAGAGAAAGGCCGCAATAAATAGATTCTGCGGCCTTTCTCTGTGTCTTTGTGTCTCTGTGGTTCATTGTTCATCCTCAATCGAGATCACCGGCCTATCGATTAGATAGCCGACGGCGCGCGCCATATCCAGTTCGCGTTGACGCTTCATCCGGCGCCATTGTTTCCACTTTTTCTCTTCGTCGTTGATCTCCTGTTCAAGTTGTTGCTGCTGCTCTTTCAATTCCGCCAGTAACTGGTTTTTTTCTGTCTGCCATTGCTGTCGTTTCTTCGAGATCGACTCTTCGAATGCATCTAAAGCCTGGTCGCGGGATATGGCATCTTTGACCACAGCCGCGGTATCGACCTTTTCCGCGGCAAGCATGCTGAGAGTCTCGCGCTGCGCATCGGCATGATCCATCTTGCGAATCCGATCGCTGTTTACGAATTCCAGTAGCCGGTCCACTGTCCAACCCCCGGGTGGAGTTTCAATTCCCGCGGCTTTGAACACATCTTCGAATGAAACCGACAATTCGGCCGGCAATTCCGCCAGTTCGCGCACTTCGGCAATCTGAATAGTCATGATCAGTTCAGCAAGAGTGATGGTGCGGGTCTCGACTTTGACCGGAACCGACGGCTGCTGCGGATCGTGCGAAAGTTCGATAATACCCAGGCGATCGCCAAGCCTGCGCAGAGCGCCCAACAGATTCATATTTTAGACAAATCTCCGCGTGGCTTCGATACGGCCTTCCAGATCTTCGGGCGTCATGTCGCGATACATCGGCGGCAAAAAACGAGAATCGGTACACTCCTTGACTGCAATGAGGTCCATATACTCGAGCTTGCGCGTGTGAGCGTTCGGACGGACTTCCTTGAATACGCCGGCAAGGATCTCTCGCAGAGGTGAGCGGGGTTCGGGCATCAGTTCAGAGAGCCGTAAAGCCCGGACGAGTATTCCCTCTATTTCATTCCCACCGAGTACCATGCCCTCGGGAAGCGGCGGTATATCGGATGCCGCGAGCGGAAACTTTAGTTTCTTCGCGACTGCGCCCAGCAGGTCGTGCATTTCTCCTGTCGTCTGGGGAGGGAACAACGGGATGTGTACATCCAGCCGGCCCTGGCGTTTGAGATCGACTTCCAACAGATCCGGACGGGAGGTTGCGAAGACCCACACGATTCGTCCGCGGTTGCGCGTGTCGGACATTTCCTTGGCGAGCATTGCGTAGACTCTTCCGGATAAACCGCTGTCACTGTCTTCACCGCCTCGTTTTCCTGCAGCTTGATCGGCTTCATCAACGAATACGACCACCTGGCCAAGCGCATGCAGGACGGAGAAGATCTTTTCGAGATTCGATTCCGTCGCTCCGACCCAACGGTCTCGAAAATTCTTGAAAACGACACACGGAACACCAAGTTCTCCTGCCCAGCATTGCACGATGAAGGTCTTGCCTGTACCAATGCGTCCCGTGATGAGGTACCCCATCGGCAGAGCGGTCAACAATCCCCGACGAAGCAGTTGCGAATCCTCGCGCAGCCACGCTTTGACGGCATCGTGTCCCGCAACTTGATCCAGAGTGTAGGGCGATTCGAGAAATTCCAAAAGGTCCTGACACTCGCGTTCGATCGACTCCTTCTTCATTCGCATAAGCCATGCGGCTGTGATCGTCCGATCTTCCGTCAGTGCAGTCGAGAGGGCTCTCTTAGCGCCGACGCGGCTCAAGCCCGTCAATCGCCGGGCAAGCACGTCTACCGACACTTCGCTCTTTGATGGGAGTTGCGGAAATTGCGTGGCGATCAGCGTTTTTAAGTACTCGAGCATCTCTGCTTCGTTCGGGAGCGGAATCTTCAGAGTAGCGACATGCGGATTCTCAACAACGAGTGGATTGAGATCGTGAAGCCCTTCAGTCAACAGGACCGTCACGATATTCGAATGAAGAATAGCCGGATCGTTCGCCCAGCCCAGAACTTTTACGACGTTGGCGCTGAATGGACCACTGAGTTGAATGGGGTCGCCGCGAGGGACAACGAATTCGGCGAAATCAATGATAACGGCGATTTTCCGCGGCGCTTCTTCACGGCCACGTACCGTTTGAAGGTTCAACGTGCGCAGCAGGTATCGATCGATCAACTCGAGAGCCACGCCCGGCTCTCGAGTTTGCACTTTAGAGACTTCATTACCGAGTATCTGGTTCAGCCAGTCTCCCCAGTCTTCGCCGCCTTTGCTCAAGCGAATTCCGCGGCCGCGGTCGTACTCGAGCACGACGTCGTAACTTTCGAACATCACAGTCTCGAGGAATGCCTTCAAAGATAACAGCCGCCCGCCTGATTGATCTTCGACACCCACAACATCAAAGATGTTTCCATGGATCAGGAATTGTGCGACCGAGCCTGATCTGAAAAGCTCGCGCATCTGCTCCGCCCAGCTGGGTAGTTGGTTGATCATTGCGATTCCTTTTGGCCGCTTACAACGAGTGGAGGCGGATCGGCCAGAAGGTCCTCCATCGCTCCATAGATTTTCTGCTGGTCCCGGATCCATTGGTTCGTTCCGCCGAGGGTCGTAGTGACCTGGTCGATTCTTTGAGATACGACCGCCGGGTCCGTCGAAAGGACTGCCTGTTCCCGCAGCAGTTCCACCTGTTCCTGAATCCGTGTGAGTTCCGCATCCAGAAATGCGAGCTTCTCCTGAGCCTCGTGCTTCTTTTCCTGCCGCTGCTGAAGAATCTCGATTTGCGCCGTCAGGCTCTTCCTTAGATCCTCAGTGATCGAGGGTTGCTGTAGCTGCTGCTGGAGTTTGTCGATTCGCTCCTTCATTCGAGCGGCTTCGTCCGGCGTGTTCGCAGATTCTCGAATGATCTTACGAATCGACTCCCGTGTGAGGAGCAATCGCAGATAAATCCATACCAATCGTCCGAGGCCTTCTCCTTGTTCTTCCAAGCCGGGAGACAACCCACCTTGAGCCTGTTGTTCGATGATGCTCTGGCACCGGTTTTCCAGTGCGCGGTAGCGCTGCTGGTCTTCAGGTGGCAGTTGGCGGATTAGCTCATAGAGTCGCGCCTGCCAGCGGCGGCGCTCGTCAAGCAGGTGATCACCGGTTACGAGCCTCTGAAATCGTGGATGCGTACCTAGCCAGCCGAGATATGCGAGCTCACAGCCCAAGCCGATAATCCAGAACCCTGGATTAAGAACTCCTAAGAAGCCGAATACGCCGAGACCAATCCAATTGGGCGGAATGAACATACCTCCGGGCCGCGCGTTGAAGGCTGCACGAACGTAGTCCCAGAAAGTGGGCTTCATGGCGTGTTCATTCTACGGTTCGTCACTTCATTCTCCAACACGGTCCGAAAAGCTTCGGTCACGACGAGAGCGGCCTTCTTGAATTCCGGACGCTCCTGGGCCGTCAGAGGTGAGATGCCGATCGAAGGTGGAATTGTGTCGCGGATGTCGTAAGCGATCTGCCCGGGGGCGTGCGTCAAAATCCACAGCCGTTCGGCAAGGTAAACGGCCTCAGTCACACTGTGGGTCACACAAAAAACTGTGGGCTGGATGCGATACCACAGGCCAACCAGCAATTCCTGCATCTCCAGTCGAGTAGGCTCATCAAGCGCCGAAAAGGGTTCGTCCATCAGTAGAATGCGTGGCTCTGTCGCGAGCGTTCTCGCTATCGCGACGCGCTGCTGTTGCCCACCCGAAAGTTGATGCGGATATTTGCCTTCGTGTCCTTTCAGTCCTACTTGGCCAATAAGCTCCTTCGCGCGGCTGAGACGTTCCCCATGATTCAGATTGATCTCGCGTTTGTTGATTTCCAGTCCGAACAGAATGTTTTGCATGACGGTCAAATGCGGAAATGAGCTGTACTGCTGAAAGATCATTCCGCGATCTCGTCCCGGCCCGGACACACGTCGCCCACCTACCAAAACTTCGCCTTCGGTGGGTCCCAGGAATCCAGCGATCAAGTTCAGGATCGTGCTCTTGCCACACCCCGAGGGACCTATCATCGAAATGAATTCGCCGCGATTGGGGACGTTTTCAATGGCGAAAGAAACATCGTGCAGAGCGGTGAAGGAACCAAACCGAACTGATACGCCTCGAAACTCTACGACTGGAGGCTCCGCCGATGGCATTACGCTCACGAGCGGTCCCGCCGGTAAGGAAACAATACGTACCCCAGCTTCTGCCATCCGAGGTCTGCGGCCCATGCAATCAGTGTTATCACCAGAATCACGAGATATATGTGCTCGCGCGGGCCACGCCGGAATGAGTTCTGGACGAGAAACCCCAGGCCGTCGACCATTACCACGACTTCGGCGAGAACGATATAGGTCCAGCCGACACCGAAAGCGAGCC
>Ga0126383_10000895_pt1 | contig 17577 bp, 22 predicted proteins | sample PanSoiMetPlot_35_FD_96882 | JGI IMG/M metagenome (GOLD analysis project Ga0126383, IMG submission 96882) | Tropical forest soil microbial communities from Panama - MetaG Plot_35 | ecosystem: Environmental > Terrestrial > Soil > Tropical forest > Bulk soil | place: Panama | collected 2016-02-17
ACCATCGCTTTGCGGAGGCGGTCCGATGCAGCGTCGACTCAAACCGCGGCCATCGCGATGAAACAACTTGCGAAGCCTACGAGGTGCCAATCCGGATGTTAAATTCCATCCTGTTGGCGATCGGCGCGGCCGCAGTCGGTTTGGCGGCTGACCTGATCTTTCGACGGACGCCGTGGACGTTCCTCCTTGCGGTTCTCTTTGCCACCGCCGCTCTGGCGAATGAAGCTCACATCTTCTCGTTTGTCATGACAGAGAGCGCAATATTCGCGATCTACAGCGTCTTCGCTTGGGCGCTCTTGCGCGCTTTAGTGCGACCGGCAGTTATTCGTTTCGCTATCGCCGGTGCGATGCTGGGATTGCTCTCCCTTACCAAGCCGTCTTTCGCAGTACTATTGCCTGCAGCCCTGGCGATCGTCTGCGCCTTTGGCTATTGGATTGCAAAAAGCTCTCTAAAACTGATCGCCATCCATTCGCTGACATTCGGTCTTGCTTTCATGTGCATCGTTGCACCGTGGATGACGCGCAACTACGTCTCGCTCGGGAAATTCGGACTCACCAAAGAATACGCTTCCGCGGTGTTGGTTGAACGTTTTGCTTACGATGACATGACCGCACGAGAGTTTCTCCTCGCTTTCCCCTATTGCACGCCCGGAATAGGCGATTTGTTGTTCGACAAAGTTTACGGCGCCGATGCAATGCACCGCTTCATGTACCACACGCCGGGAAGTTTCTTTCATGTCGGGCGTGAGCGGCGCCAAGCCTTGGTTGAGCAGAGCGGCCAAATCGATCCGTTGATCGGAGGACTGGTGCGCGATGAAATGAACAGCAATTGGTGGCGCTATTTGGTAGTCACTATTCCGCTCGCTTGGTGCGGCATGTGGCCTGGCGGAATCGTGAGCTTGCTGTTGCTGCCCTTATTCTTGATATCGTTGCGCCAGGCCGCGCGCGTGCGTGAGCCCTCTTTTATGTTCTATGCGGCTCCGGCGTTACTGATGCTCGCCTTGCACGCCGCGGTCGCCAACCACTACACACGCTATAATTCTATCCTGATTGCCCCCTACTCGGTCGGCGCTGCGTGGATTATTTGCTCGGCTCTGCCGCACGCGCGTTGGCGAGCGCGATCTCTCGCATCAAGATCGTGATCAGCTCCGATTGCGAGCGAAGCTTCAAATGCAGGTTGAGCAGCAGGATAAGACTGATCACGACCCAAACATAAATAATGAGATCGACACCGCGGCCAATGCCAACCAGAGTCGCGAGCCTGGTCGCATGACTTGGCAGCCACACAAAATAAAGTCCCGCGGTCGCCACAAGCATCGACAAAATGGAGATGACGGGAGCCCTCCGATACTCGGTCCAGGCATAGACCAAGACACCCGCGAGCAATATCGATAACCCTATTTGAGCAATCATCGGTGCAGCTTTTGCGCTGAGAGGTCGAACAGGATAGCCAAGGAATCGCTGAGGCGCTGCCCTTTGGCCAGCGAATATCGCGTGTAATCGATTGTCACAGGCACCTCGACATGGCGTAGTCCGCTTGCTGCGATTTGCTCAAGGAGCTCGCTGGCATGCGCCATCCGATTTTGCCGCAAGAAAATGTGACTCGCGCCGTCACGGGTCATGGCCCGTAGGCCGTTGTGCGTATCGGTGAGGCGAAGACCCGTCATAACCCGGGTAAGCCAGATTGCCACCTGAAGCAGAAGCCGGCGCCCCAATGGCATACCACGCGAGCTGCCGAGAAATCGGCTGCCGAGCGCGTAGGCAGCGTCATAGTCGGTCAGAGCCTCGATAAGCCGCGCGATATCGGACGGCCGGTGCTGTCCGTCGGCATCGAAGGTCACGACAAAGGCGGCGCCTTGCTGCAGTGCGAATTTGATGCCGGTCTGAAGCGCGGCGCCTTGTCCCAGATTGACCGGGTGCGTAATCACGGTGGCACCGGCGGAGAGCGCTATTTGCCCTGTAGCGTCACTGGAGCCGTCATCGACGACCACCACTCGATAGGTTCGCCGCATCAGATCCGAGACAATCGGACCGAGAACTGTGGCCTCGTTGAAAGCCGCAACGACGATCCAAATCGACCCCGTATTGGGGTTTTTATGTTGTTTTGAAATCACGGTTCGGCCTTACCCAGCGACACACGACAATCCCAATGACGAGGCCGATACCGACAACGGCACGGAGCGAAATTGGTTCCAGCGACGATAGCACAGGAGCCCAATAAATCGCGAGCCGCGGCCAACCGGCGCTCCCCTCCCCTAAACTCGCGCGGCGTGACAGCGACCAAGCGGAAGCGAGGGTCAAGCGTTTAGAGTTTCGGGCTTGCGGAGTACGCAGCGCATCGCGTCAAACAGGTTGACCGGCAGTCCAACGCGGTTAGCGAACGTCGACAGGCGCTGGCTAGCTCCGAGCCAACGGCGCATTTGAAACTGGACCAAAGCAAGGGGCACGATTTTCCAAGGGTGGTTGCAGGACTCCAATTCAAGCCCAAGCGAATGCGAGAGGCGGCCGATGCTCTCCGGCGTGAAAAACCACAGGTGCTGTGGCGGCGTCATCAAGCGCCATTTCGGGCCGGCGAGACGAGCATAGAGGGAGCCAAAATCTCCCGTGGTAATGACGATCACTCCTCCCGGATTCAAATGCAGCCGGCACAAGGCCAAGGTGTTTTGCGGGTCGGGAAGATGTTCAATGACATCCAACAATACGATGACATCAAGCATGCCAAATTGCGCAATAACGGATTCTTCAGCAACTCCGTTGATCACGGCAAGACCGCGGGATCGGCAAAATGCCACAGGTGCATCCGCGACTTCAATTCCGGCCACGTCATAAAAGCGACGGGCCTCTTCCAGGAAGAATCCATAAGCGCATCCGATTTCCAAAAGGCGCCCACCATTCCGAAGACTACGAATGAATTGCACTGTGCGCGCAAATTCGCGGCGTAAGACCGGCTCGCTGCCGCGATAGTCGGCATACCCATCCGCGCGCGCTCCGGAGAAATAATCTGCGGTGTAATAGCTATGAGCGTCAAAACTACCGCATTCGGCGCGGCCGAGACCACATTTGGCGCATTGCAGAATGTCACAAGAGTTTTTCGAATACAAATTCCGATGCGCGGTTGCGCAGGCGCAGGCGGGACAAGCGAGATGCATGCTTGGATTTGCTCCGGCCCGCAGAATAGACAGGCCTTATCGCTTTTGCGGGACGGCGTCCATCGATTCTTAAATGGCGTGACCGAGGCGAAAGCGCATGAAGGCTCAATCGTCGTTTGCAGAATCTAAACGGCTAGCCGACGCGGAGCGAGGTTGAATCAAGCGGGCGACGCCGCGCTCAAGGCCTGACGGTAGGCCGCATTGATTTTCTTGGTTTCAATTTCAGCCAGCCTCTTGAAAGCCTGCGACATGTCCTGCACCCGATCAGGGTGATTTTGCTTGATCAAAGTTTTGTAGGCTTGTTTGACCTCTTCGATCGTGGCTGTCGCGGAAACTCCGAGAATCCGAATCCACTCTTCCTCGTTCTCGAGGTCGTCGGTTGCCGTAGCAAAATCCTCGCCCGAGCCAATGTCAGATTCGTAGATTGATTGGGTCGGTCCTATATCGGCCAGATCCGCGAACACGCATAATTCAAGGCCATGCTGCCAGCGCAGACTATAGCGCCGGATTGAGTAGATGATTGGCATGGCAAGGGCCGAAATGCCAATTGCTGCCGCATTGACGTAAAAAAATTGCTCGTCGAAGGGATACCAGAGAAGCCCGTCATTCGCCCCCGCCTGGAATTCCTGCATCCAGGCAGGCTGATCGGAAACGGTAAACGTGAGCAGCCACAAAAGGACGAAGCTGACGCAATAAACCCCAATGGCGTAGCCCAACGCGTATTGCACGCTTCTGCTGCTGATCCACGATTTCAGTCGTGATAGCGGTTGGTTTCTCAGGCGCGAGATCATCGCTTGTAAATGCTGGGCGAAAGCCTTGAGATCCTCGACTTCTTCATTTTGCTCAGGAATAGTGCTGTGGCGCCTTAATGCGGCTCGCCAAAAGCTGTTTATGAGCTCATCGCTCTCGCGTATTTGCTCAAGCCGATAGCGAACCTGTCCATAGAGCTCAACAGCGCGTTTGAGTTCGCTCCTTTCGGACTTTTGCAGCATGAATTCCGGTCGACGGCGCGGTGCGAGCGAGCACTGGCGCGCGTAACCAACCGCCAAAGCCGGCAGAACTGCCCATAGCGCAAGCAAGATCGCATTCACGATTGCCGCCGAAAAATCGCCCCCGCCGCCCGTTTCAAGCATAGCACGCGACGCTTTACTGAACGCTCCAGAATGCCCCAACCCCGTCTACATCCACCCAAAATCACATCAAATGGTCGATTCAGACGGCCTCGCGGCAACACATTGTCAAAAAATGGTCAAGCCGGGCAAGCCTCAGTTTATGCCTGACTGCCATGACCAAAACTCGAAGTAATGACGAGTCCTGAAGTGGTCACATTTTCATGCCGCCATCCATGCGGGAACCGTCCGCACCAACGGCGAACGGCAATCAAGGTGGTGTCATGAGTTATGTACAACCAATCCAGTCATCTGCGGAGTTCAAGGCCACGGACCTCGAGATGGATGAAAACGTTCGCACTTTGGCAAGCGGCGGTGCGGTGTTTCGCCTGAATGACAATTCAAATAGCGATGCGAATGCCAACAGTTTGAGCACCTTGCTCCGTCGAGTCTCCGGCAACTCGACCCGCGAGATCGATACGCTGATCGGCGATTTACGCGACTTGCGTGAAAAACTGCGTTCCGACGGCGATCGCATCCATAGCGATATCGTAGAATACGCGGCTTTGAGCCAACAGGTGATGCAGCTCAGTAAGATCATTTCCGAAAGCGTGAAAAGGCTGCCAGAGGCTCCAACCGCAGACGGCTGAACCAGCCGACGCAATCAAGTGAAAGACTCAAAGCACCGCTTCTTGGCGAACGACGCAGGCTAGCCCGTTCATCCCTGTGACGCGGCCGCATCTGGAAATTTTGTATCCGGATGGGTTCGGCTAGCGGATGCCTGCCGTGCCGAAAGCGCCCAAAACGCCTACGGGCGCCATCGAATCATCGTACCGCTATCATATAGCCGCCCCAATGCTTGCCGATCTTTGTCAAAAGTTCGCGCGGGACACGTGTGGCAAATATAGCGGGTCCGGTTAGTTAGCGCGGCGATGGCAGTGTGAGACGTTGCGGATCCCGTCGCGCCACTTTGTGTGTGATGCATAAGGCGTGGGGTCCGCCGCTCGGGGGGTGTCGTGAGGGGACGCTTGCGGCGGCCGTACCGGCCACTTCAGGTCATTGGCGTATTGGCAGCGGTTCTACCGATCGCGAGAAAGTCCCTGCAGTTCAGTCGTTCTGCCGAGCGCGCCGGTAGGCTGCCAATACCGGCTCAAATCAACCGCGCCAAGCCCGGCGAACGTCTGCACGCCAACACGACCGGTGGGCAGCTCTCGATGCGAGCCAATGCCCTCCTGAGCTGCCAACGAACAGCTATCGTACGAATTCGTCACGTTGCAATCAGCGAACGTCAACAATTGGAGGAGGTCGACGGATTCCTTGTGCGATCGGAGATGAAAGCATGGGAGGCGATCATGAGTTCTCCGATACACCTCGACGACAACACCGACCCCGCATTGATCTACGCGCCGCCTTGGGCGCGCGAGCGCATTATCCCGATCTCGGAGCCCACGTCCCGATATCGGGCAAGCACTACGACGGCCATTAAAATGGGTCCGAAAAAATTCAAACCGAAATACAGCGGCGACCGCGCTATGCTGGCACTGCAGCGCCAGCTTGCCCTTCATCCGAACCGGATACCGGAGCCGTCATCCGGCAGCGCCATAGCGATCGGGCCAGTCCTGATGCGGCTCTGCAGCGTTACCGTTCTGGCCGCGGTAGTTGCTTGGGGGCTTGTATCCTATGCCGCAGTGAAGAAAACCGCCGAAATCAACGCTTCCGCCCCTGCGATCGCGAGCAATCACGTCAATGTCGTAGAGGTACAGCCATTGCAATTGCGACCAACCCTATCGCACGAAGCGCCCGCCCCAACCGGCAAGTCACGACCGGTTGCCGCGAGGACTGCCGATGCGGAAGCAGCCACCTCAGTGCCTGTGCTTGTCGCGCCGAAAGCCGCCGAGACGGTGGTGGTTGCGCCCGCACCGTCCCAACACGCCAACGACCGTCGGCCATTGCGGCTTGACAGCGAAGAGATCGCGATCCTGGTCAAACGAGGCAACGATTTCCTCGCCGGTGGCGATATCGCCGCCGCGCGCTTGCTCCTTCGCCGCGCCGCCGAAGCGGGAAGCGCCGAAGGTGCCCTCGCGCTTGGAACGACGTTTGATCCCATCGCACTTAAGCGCCTTGGCGCGATTGGCGCGATTGCCGATCTCGCCCAAGCACGCCATTGGTATCAGTGCGCCGCCGAGCTCGGCTCAAGTGCCGCCTCGCAGCAATTGGCGGGTCTCGCGGACCTTCGTTGAAGTAAAGACAGCGTGGGCGACAGGTCTCTGCGCGTTGCCCCGATCGAATGCGGCGGTGCTCGGTCGCCTCGTGGCACCAAAGAACGACTTCCCGGCATCAAATTCCCAAATATCGATGCTGTACAGCGGATGCCTGCGCCAATTCCTGCGAATTGCCGACCCACACCACACGCCCGCGCTCGATGATGTAATGGCGGTCGACGATCCTGGTCAGTGCTTTCACATTTTTGTCGATGACCAGGATAGATTGGCCGCTTGTGCGCAACCGCTCCAGCGAACGCCAGATTTCATCACGCACCAGCGGCGCTAATCCTTCTGTCGCCTCGTCGAGTATGAGGAGACGCGGATTGGTCATGAGCGCGCGGCCGATAGCGAGCATTTGCTGTTCGCCTCCGGAGAGCAAATTGGCCATGCTCCCGGCGCGCTCGGCCAGCCGCGGAAACAGCGCCAGTACCTTTTCGAGAGTCCACGCTTCGCCGGTCCCTCCGTAACTGGCCGCGGTCGCAATCAGGTTCTCCCGAGCGGTAAGATTTGGGAAAACCTGACGACCTTCAGGAACCAGGCCGATACCCTGCTTGGCGATGCGGTAGGCAGGAAGACCGCGGATTTCGCGGCCGTCGAAACGGATGGAGCCAGCCGCCGGCGCGGTCAAACCCATAATCGAGCGCACGGTTGTGGTCTTACCCATGCCGTTGCGGCCGAGCAGCGAAACCATTTCCCCGCACCCGATGGTGAGCGAAATACCGAACAATACACGACTCAATCCGTAGCTCGCCTCCACGTCGCGCAACTCGAGAAGACAAGTTGAGCTATCAGCCATCGGCTCCGCCTTCACCGAGATAGGCCTCGCGCACAGCGTGATCGGCACGGATCGCCGCGGGATCGCCGGTCGCGATGATGCGACCATAGACCAGGACACTGATGCGATCCGCCAAAGCGAACACGGCATCGATGTCGTGCTCGATCAACATGACCGTGATGCCACCCTTGAGCGCCCGCAGTAGTTCCACAAGGCGAGCCGATTCCTCCGGCCCCATCCCGGCCATCGGCTCGTCGAGCAATAGCATTCGCGGTCTGCCGGCAAGCGCCATGGCGATTTCCAGCTGGCGCCGCTCGCCATGGCTGAGGTCGGCGACCGGGGTGGCCGCACGTTCGGAAAGTCCCACTCGTGCAAGCGCCATCTGCGCCGGTTCGCGCAATTCGGCTTCGCTCTGGGCATTGCGCCAGAAGTGAAACGAATGTCCGCTATGCGCCTGCACCGAAAGGGCGACATTGTCGAGCGCGGTGAAGTCCGGAAACAACGTTGTCACCTGAAAGGAGCGCGCCAGCCCCAGTTGGCTGCGCTGATAGACCGGCAGGTTCGTGATTTCTTGACCGTCGAAACGGATGCGCCCGCTATCCGGCGCAACTTCTCCGGTCAATTGACCAATCAAAGTCGATTTACCGGCGCCATTCGGACCGATGATGGCGTGCAGCTCGCCCGCCGGAAGCGCAAGCGAAACTCCATCAGCAGCGACCACACCGCCGAAACGCTTGGTCAGATCTTCCATTTCGAGCAGAACCTCAGCCACCGCGCTGCCCCGTGATCAAGCCATCGATGCCACCGTGGATTGAGATCGCCACGACAAGCAGCAAGGGACCAAGGATCAGATTGGAATATTCGGTCAGTCGTGAGAGCCCCTCCTCCAGGACCAGGAAGGTGAGCGCACCGATCAGCGGTCCGAACATTGCCTGCATCCCGCCCAGCACCACCATGACGATAAGATCGCCCGAGCGCGTCCAGTGCATCATGGCCGGACTTATGAAGTCTGTGTGATTGGCAAGGAGAGCGCCGGCCAAGCCGCACATCGCGCCGGCGATCACAAAGCAGACAAGCTGGTAGCGAAAAGTTGGAAAGCCAATCGCGCGCATACGCCGTTCATTCGATCGGGCGCCTCGAATGACCATGCCAAAACGCGAATTGACAATACGCCAGACCAGATAAATGCCGACAAGCAGCAGCCCGAAACAAAAATAATAGAACACGGTCCGATTGCTGAGATCGATCAGGCCTCCGAAGCTGCTGCGGTGATAAATGGTGAGGCCGTCGTCACCGCCATAGCGGTCGAGTCCGATGGCGACGTAATAGATCATCTGCGCGAATGCCAATGTGATCATGATGAAATAGACGCCGCGCGTGCGCAGACTGAGCGCGCCGACGATGAGGGCATAGAGCGCGGCGGCGGCGACTGCGATCGGCCACTGCACAAAACCAGAGCCGATGCCCTCCTTGGCCAGAATCCCAACCGCGTAACCACCGATTCCCAAATAGGCCGCATGGCCGAAGCTTACCATTCCGCCAAACCCCATGATCAGATTTAGGCTCAGGGCGGCGATCGCCAAAATGACGACGCGCGTGAACAGGGTCAGCGCAAAGGCATTGCCCGTCAGCGCGGCATAGGCCGGCACCACCGCGAGGGTAGCAATTACGGCGATATTCAAGCCAACGCGCGGAGTGACGGGTCCAATTGACCAACCCGTCTTAACAGCCGCCTTGGGCGCGGGGCTCATTTACCCGCCGCCGGAAAGAGACCTTTAGGGCGTGCAATCAACACAAGCGCCATCACTAGATAGATCATCATCGACGACAGCGCCCGGCCAAGGCTTGAGGAAGCGCTCTCGGTCAGAAACGTGTGCAGCAGATCGGGCATGAAGGAACGCCCGACAGTATCGGCTAATCCGACAAGCAAGGATGCTACGAACGCACCGCGGATCGAGCCGATGCCGCCAATGGTGACCACGACAAACGCGGCGATCAGAATGTTTTCTCCCATCCCGATCTGGACCGTGAGGATCGGCGCCTGCATTAAGCCTGCGAACCCGGCAAGCGCCGCGCCTAGTCCGAATACCATCGTGTAAAGGAGCTTGATGTTGATGCCGAGCGCGCCGACCATTTCGCGATTGGAGGCGCCGGCGCGGATCAGCATGCCGAGACGCGTGCGCATAATGAGCAGATACATGAGAACAGCCACAACGAGTGTCACCCCGATGATTACGAGACGGTAAAGGGGATAAAACAGACCCGGCAACACTTCGACCGCATTGAGCATCTCGCTCGGCAAAGACAGCGTCATACCGGCCGGTCCCCAAATCAACCGCACCAGCTCGTTGAAGAACAGCAGCAAGCCGAACGTGCCAAGGACATGATCGAGATGACTGCGTCCGTATAGCCGCCGCACGGCGACCACTTCGAGCAGCATCCCGGTCAACGCGGTTGCGGCAAGCGCAAGCATCGCGCCGAGCAAAAAACTATCGGTCCAATCCGCGAAAGTCGCGGCGAAATAGGCGCCTAGCATGTACAGGGATCCATGCGCCAGATTGACGAGATCCATGATGCCGAAGATCAGCGTCAGGCCTGCTGCAAGCAGGAACAGCAACATCCCGAGTTGGATCCCATTGAGAAACTGCTCGAAGAAATAGAGCATGATTTGACGGCCGCAGTTATTCCATTTGCCTTGCGCCCGGCTTCCGCGCGGGCACGCCAGCTACGCTCATCCAATCGAGCCGGACACGGATGGCCGTTAGACGCGCCGCTGTGCCACACACCGCAGCGATCTCAGGCCGGCCAACAGGCCACCGGGCCGAGCGCGATAGCCAACCGGCTGCCCTCACTTCATCGGACAACGATCATGGAAGTGATCTTGATCATCCTTGACGATAGTCGCGACGGTGTGAAGTGAATAGCTGCCATCAGGATTCTTTGCAGCGTCCTGTAGATAAAAATCCTGGATCGGGATGTGGTTGTTGCCAAATTTGAAATTGCCGCGAACCGATTTGAAGTTCGCCTTCTCCATCTCCTTGCGCATGCCTTCTTTGTTGCTGAGATCGCCTTTGACGGCGGTGACCGCTGAATCGATCAACCCCACGGCATCATAGGTCTGCGCGCCATAGAAAGACGGTGATGCGTTGTATTTCGCCTTATAGTCGGCGACGTATTTCTGGTTCGTCGGATTGGGCAGGTCGTTAACCCACTGCTGCGCACCCGGGACACCGACCGCAAGATCCTTCAATCGCGGCAGCGACAGGTCGTCGATGGTGAAGGCCGTGTACAGCGGAATCTGTCCCTTCAGCCCTCCCTGAACATATTGCGTGACAAACTGGACCCCGGCCCCGCCCGGATAAAAGGCAAAGATCGCATCTGGTTTCGCGGCCCGCGCCTTTGACAGTTCCGCCGAGAAATCGAGCTGGTCGGGCCAACGCGTTAGTTCCTGCCCGACGATTTGACCTTTGAAGGTCTGTTGCACACCCGCCAGCATGTCCTTTCCGGCGGCGTAATTCGGGCCGATTAGAAAGGCGGATTTTACCCCCTTCTGGTTCATGTAAAGGCCGACTGCCGCCGGCGTCTGATCATTTTGCCATGACGTCGAAAACGCGTAGGGCGAACACAATTCGCCGGCGAATTGCGATGGGCCGGCATTCGTGACGACTGTCATCGTTTTTGAATCGATCAATGGCTTGAGCGACGCGAGCAGCACGTTCGACCAAATATAGCCGACAACGAAATCGACGTGATTGGATTCGAGCAGTTCTTGCGTCTTCTGTACCCCGACTTCCGGCTTGGTCTGGTCGTCCGCGTAAATCACTTCGACCGGCAGGCCACCGAGCTTGCGCCCGTGATGCTCGAGCCCGAGTTCGAAAGAATTCTTCATATCGTTGCCGATCGCGGCGGGCGGGCCGGTGAAAGTTGAAATAAAACCGATCTTGATAGTTTTGTTCTGCGCCAATGCCGGCCCTGAAGCGAGCACCAGGGCGGCGGCCCCCGCCGCCATCCATATACTTTTCATTTCACTCCCCTTCTCTGATGGGCAATGCCCCTGCGTTAGAGCATATCAAAGTACTCACGGTGCTCCCATTCGCTGACATCGGCTTGTTCTGGATTATCGGGCGTTTCCTTGCGGCACCGGGCGATCTCAGCTTCCTTCATGCGAGCATAATAGTCCACGAAGTCTTGGCCAAATCCGGCACGGAAACAAGCGCTCGCGCGTAATGCCGCAAGCGCCTCTTCAAGCGTAGCAGGCAGGGCAAGCCTGGAGCTTTTTTGATACGGCGTCTCGGTTGGCGGGCCGGGATCGAGATTGCGATTTATCCCATCGAGCCCGGCGTAAATCTGCGAAGCCATATAGAGATATGGGTTGGCCAGCGGTTCGCCGCTGCGATTCTCAAGATGCGTCCGGGCATCACCGGCCTCGCCTATGACGCGCATCATGGCGCCGCGGTTATCCTTGGCCCAAACCGCTTGGATAGGAGCCATGGTGTTGACGCCCTGATAGCGCTGGTAACCATTAATGGTCGGAGTCGTCAGTGCCGTGGCCGCACCGGCATTGGCTAGCAGCCCCGCCAAAAACTTGCGCCCCAGTGGCGACAGCACGTCTTTGTCATTCTGCGATGTGAAGGCGTTCACTCTCGATTTCGCATCAAGCAGCGATTGGTGCAGATGCCATCCGCTGGCGAGCGCATTAGGCAGGCGCGGGCGGCACATGAAGCTCACGACATAGCCGTGACGCCGCGCGACTTGTTTAAGGGCGCTGCGAAGCAGCACCATAATATCGCCAGCGGTAACGCCGATTTCGGCGGCGAAGGTCAATTCATATTGGCTCGGCCCGAATTCAACTTCGAGCGATTGCAACGGCAGGCCTAACGCAACAACGTTCTTGCGTAAGATGTCAAGAATGGACGCGACTTGATCGTAACGGCCTTCCGTCAGGTATTGATAGCCGTGCGTCGTATGGCTCACCAGCGGCGGCTCGGCCGGCCAGCGCAGCGTGTCCGCGCCAAGCCGCGCATCCTCGATCTTTAAGAGGTGAAACTCGATTTCGATACCGGCGGCGTAATCGAAACCGGCCTGGCGAAGCTTAAACAGCGAGTCGCGATAAAGGTGTCGCGTTGCAATCGGGACTTTCCTGCCATTGGCAAAATAGCAGTCACATAAAACCCAACCCGTGTTGTCGGCCCATGGCAGCGTGCGGAAGGTCGACGGGTCGGCCACCATTATAAAGTTGCCGGCGCCGCCCATTTCCGGCACGCCTATGCCAGCGCCGAGCTCGAAGACGGGAAAAACGGTGTGATGCGTAGTGTCCTTGGCCAATAAGGTGCTGGTCATCGTGACGCCGTTGCGCAGCGCCTGGGATGCTTCCCGCGCAATAAGCGTTTTGCCACGCAAAACGCCGTGTTGATCGGGAAATGAAAAGCGCACCAGCTCGAGGTTTTTTTGGACGATTGCTTTATCGACGGCGGCGGCAGCGCGAGCTTGCGCTGCGCTCCATAAGCCGTACCGATCGACGAAGCTCCGAGCCGACGACCGCCGTTTGCGCGAGGACATGCTGCTGCCCGATGTGCTTCCCGGCTAGTTGTCAGCCGCGCTGCGTTTAGAGCAAATCGGCCCAGCTGGCGGCACTGCGCTTGTTGGCATCGGTTCGCTGCCAGTAGCCGCGCCAATCGTCCGTCGGACCGATACCATCGATCGCTGCCGGCCCAGTGCTTGCCTTTGCCACAGTCGCATCGAAAATGATCGGTGGGGAGCCGCCCTTCTCGATGGCATCGATCGCCGACCGCAGCAGCCGGCGATATGAGATAATCGCTTTGTCCGATTGACCGAGGTGCTCCTGGGTTCGGTCGGCGATCGGTCCCATGGACTCACAAGCCCACTGATCGTGAACGTTAATGTCAGCACCCATCCCCGTATATGTTTCGTGCTCCTGCTCGTGCGGGTCGAAACCGTAATTGTTGTTCTTATTCTTGCGCGGAACGTAGTCCGGCAATTCATAGAGCTGCAGGCGCTGTCGCCGCATCTCGTCCTTGTCGACGGGAGCTCCGAAGCTGGTGAAGATGGCGTACCAATAATGCGTGGTATCGTCGGTCGGCACATGCCACTGCGTGATGGTCATTTCGCGGCTCATCGGAATGGCGAAGGCATTTGGGAAGATCAAATTCGTCACGCGGATATGAGTGTTTTGTGCATCGATCTGACGCAGCGTCAGTATGCGAAATCCAAAATCGGTGGCCTCGACGTCGATGCGCGGTCGTGGAAACTCCCGCATGATTTTGGTCATCGGCATCGGGGAATCGATCGACGTATCGCGAAACAATTTGCCGTAACCTTGATTTGGATCCTCGTCCTGAAAAAACCGATGCAAAAAAGACGTGTGCGCCGGATCAATGCCGACTTCAAGCGACTGAAGCCAGTTACAGTCGATCCTTCCTTTGAAAGCAAAGGTGTGCGAATTCGGGGCGATGAAACAATCGAAGCGCGGAAACTCCGGCGGCCTGCCGGGCCCCAAATAGGCAAACAAAATCCCGCTGCGCTCGATCACCGGATAGGCCTTTTGCCGGATATTGCGGCACAAGTTGCTATCGGCCGGCTCGGCCGGCGTTTGCAAGCATTGACCCTCGACGTCGAACAGCCAACCATGGAACGCGCAGCGAAGGCCGCCATGTTCGAGGCGCCCGTAGGCAAGGTCGGTACCCCGATGCGGACAGGAGCGGCCGAGGAGTCCAAAACGTCCCTTATCGTCGCGGAAGATCACAAGCTCTTCGCCAAGAAGCTTGATCGCCTTAATCGGCCGGTTACCGCTCAGCTCGTCGAGCAGTGCCGCCGGCTGCCAATAACGCCGCAACACTTGTCCAACTGGCTTATCGGGGCCAACGCGGGTGATGCGCTCATTCTGTTCCGCGCTTAGCATGTGGGCCTCTTCGTCATTTCACTAATCCGCTGATTTGCCTAATGAAACCGTACAGCCCTGAGCCGGAGCGCTTCCCCAGGAATAGCTCGGGAAGCGTCCGGGAAGCAGGTGGGAAAATGCCTCGATCGCCAAGCCGCGATGCAGCTTACACCAATGGGGGTCCGTCAGCACCCAACGGGACTCATCCGATCGAACGCATGGGCGGCGATCTCTAGGGCGCGGCTTCGGTCCTTTCATTAAACCCAAGCGGGTGCACCCTTCTCCCATGAGCGACGAGAGCGCAAAGGCGGCGGTCGCTGAAAAAGAGCCAATACGTGCTGGGCGTCACAGAGGGCCCCTAGGCGGTTCAGGCAACGTGGGATGCGTTGCTGAGGGAGGCGGTCATGAAAAAGATTTTCAACGCACTACTGTTGGCAGTTGCCATCGGGTTAGGATTTGGCGCCCTTGCAATCCGGGGTCTACACGCTCGCACCACCACGCCGCCAGCTTATGTTGTGGTTGAGATTGACGAGGTAACCGACGCCGATGGCTTTGAGGCTCTCCGCCAAACGGCCGCGGCTACCGATGTGGAAGTCCAATTTGAGGACGGTCGCTATTTCGCGCGTACAGAAAATGTAACCGCTGTTGACGGAAGTGCGCCGAAGTTTTTCGCTTTCATTGCTTTCGATAACATGACGAAGGCAAAAAACTTTATTGATAGTATGAAAAGTAATGCCGCCCTGCGGACCAGAGTGACGAAATCGAGGTCATTCATCGTCGAGGGCACATCCCAATGGCACTAATCAATGTCCGTTTCGCGGTAAAGGGGACATTGCTCACGCACGATGACTGACTGTGACCCAGTTCACAGCGCCTTAACCGCAGCCATGGCAAAACCGTCCTCTAATGATAGAGGCTTGCCATGTTGAAACTGGAAATGATGGCCCTGATGCTGCTGATCCTGATCGCGGCGGCAGCGACGCGGGTGTTGGCAACGCCGCCCAGACGGTGACGCCGCAGCAGGGCTATTTCCGCGTGCATACTGACGATGAGCTTGTTGCCAAGCCGTGAGCGATCATCGGAGGGCCCGCCGCTTCCCGCCGCCGTGGTCCGTCGAAGAATTGGATGCCTTGAGCGCCGACCAGCCAATGACAGCCGAGCAGGCTGCAACGCTTAAGCGGTTGGCAGAGGCCGCTTATGAGCTAGAGGCATTTCAGCCGAACCTCACGCGCGCCGAGGCTGATCTGCGTATCTCGATGTTGACCGCTAAGCTCAAACCGCTTGACGGACCACCGCATACACTCTGAGGCGTACCGTATTACTTTGAAGTCCGGTCGCCGCTCCGCAGCCAAGCTGCTCAGCCAAGACGAGGCGCGGCGGATCGCGGCGATCTCTAGGGCGCTGTCGCCAGCTTGCTGAGTTTCCTCTATTCCCCAAGCACGCGCCACCTATGCTCCTCGCGCATTTCGTCGGCGATGCTTGTTCGTGAGAGCCGCACTAGCTCAGCGAATGGTGCATTCGGGCGGCATGATCGGCACGACAGCGCGGGAATGAGGCTCGTTACTGCCGCGTCGTGGTGCCGGTCGAGTGTGCGTAAATCGATTGCGTTGATGGTTCGGCAAGCCGGGCAGCGCACCCACAGGAACCAATATCCAGCCGTGATTGCTGCCCCGATTGTCGGCGAGAACAACATCGGCATTCGCTTCGCCTGACGCTCGTTCCAGGCGGCGATTAGCTGTTCCGCATCGTCAAGCATTTGGGCATCGGTCGCGCGGTGACGTGCCGCCTCCCTTTCCGCAGCTTCGCGGCGTTGATCCTCCAGCTTGCGGCGGTTGAAGCCCATAACGAAAGTCCCAACGCGATTAACCTTATGGTCCCAAATATATCCGATCAAGCAGGGACCTTTTCTTCTACTCCTCAGTCAACAATATGCTCTGCAACGCGGCTCCAGTTTAGGGAGCTAGATCGTGAATGTAACAAAGAAGGTCGTCTTCCACTCAGCGAGACAAGAAGACGTTGTCTTCTACTCACCTCGGCAAAAAGAAGCTGAACGAAAAGAGAGGCGACGGCACCTAGCGGAGTACTGCAAGGAGTCGCTGATCATAATGGTGCTGTCTATCCTATTTGGTGCTTTCTCAATTCAAATGGGTCTATGGCAGGGCGCTCCCGTACAAATCCTAATATCGGCATTATGACTCGGCTAATCAAAACGGGTTGGCTTGCTGTATCGGTCAGGACGCTCCAAGCATTGGATCAAAGTCAAAAATCCGAATGCACCAGCGGTGAAGCGCGAGGCGGAGGAGGATTGGGGTAAACGCCAGCGATAACTAGCGTGAGGGGCAAACATGACTAATGTTCTTAAGCAGGCAATCAACTGCGATGACAGGAACCGCGCCGCCAGCATTATCATGGAGGCGCTCGGCATCGAAACCGACGAGCTGGCGAACTTCTGCCTCAAGCACTGGCCCTCGGAACGGAGGCAACGCGCTCACGTCATCGGCCATTGGCTCCATGCGGAGGCGCAATTCGTAGATTAATGTAGCTCGATGGCAGCCCGCCGCTTGCCGCGCCCGCAGTCAGGCGCGAGGCTGAGGAGGATTGGACGCTAAATGCTCGCGCCCCCAGAACGTGAACCGTCATACCCGATGCCGGGACCTTTGCGCCGGTCCTTGCTGGAGTTTGTTTTGTGGCACACCGCCACTGGCATCGGCCTTGCCATCTACTTGTGGGCATTCACTCAGTGGTTGTGGCTAGTCGTCCACCGGGGCCTGCATTGACTACACGCCGTTTCCCGCCGCCTTGGTCAGTCGAAGAACTGGCCGCCTGCTTTGTCGTGCGCGACCACAACGGCCAACAACTCGCCTATGTCTATTTCGAGGATGAGCCAGGACGCCGACGACTATTTGTGTGACGCCGATCACACCCCACTCGGAGATTACTCGGTAACTTAATCCCGGTGATTTGTTCAAGGTGAGTGGCTGGCTATAACGTGAGATTTCCTCTCTTACTTGCCGCTGCCGTTATTCTGATCCGCGATCCAACTGGTAAGTGGGCGGGCGATCCATTGCAGCCCTGGTTTCAGTCTTTGCAGAGCCAGGACGGGCTGTATTGCTGTGCGAGAGCCGACGGTCTCCCGCTCGATGACGGCGAATGGGACATCAAGGACAATAAATATCGTGTCTTCATCCAAGGCGAGTGGATCGTTGTGCCTGACGTTGCGCTGATTTCAGGTCCCAACAAGTTTGGCAAGGCAATAGTTTGGCTCTCGGATTTCGGGGACCTCGCATCAGGTGAAATACAGAACATTACCCGCATACGGTGCTTTATCCCAGGATCGGGCGTTTGACTAAGTTCTAAAGTTCTTCTGCCGATCAGCGGCCAA